>Ga0209376_1003261_pt1 | contig 14808 bp, 9 predicted proteins | sample GraSoiAngelo_134_FD_185891 | JGI IMG/M metagenome (GOLD analysis project Ga0209376, IMG submission 185891) | Grasslands soil microbial communities from the Angelo Coastal Reserve, California, USA - 14_0929_05_30cm (SPAdes) (version 2) | ecosystem: Environmental > Terrestrial > Soil > Grasslands ... | reverse complement strand
AATCCTACGGCCACGACGAAGGGAATTTCAAGCCGCCATTCATGAGAGGCAAGGAAACCGATGCGGATCACGATCCCGCCGCTAAGGCCGCGGCGATTTCCTCCGGGGCCGGGATCTCGCGAGCCACCGGCGGCTCGACGAGCGCACCCGAGAAGATGTCGGCCGCGAAGTGGCACTCCGCGATGTGGCCGGGCGCGACCTCGACACGCGGAGGAGCCGTCGTCGCACAGATCTCTTGCGCGAACAAGCATCGCGTCCGGAAGCGGCACCCACTCGGGAGGTCAATCGGACTCGGAAGTTCCCCTTTAATGGGCACGGCCGTGTACTCGTGCGCCGGATCCGGCACCGGGACCGCCGAGAGGAGGGCCCGCGTATAGGGGTGGGTCGGATGGGCGATCACCTCTTCGGTCTGCGCTTCCTCGACGATCCGGCCGAGATACATCACCGCGATCCGGTCCGACATGTAGCGTGCCACGGCGATATCGTGCGTGATGAACACGTACGGCATCTGGTATTTGGTTCGCAGGTCCAGCATCAGGTTCATCACGCCCGCGCGAATCGACACGTCGAGCATCGAGACCGGCTCGTCGGCGATGATCACCTTGGGGTTCAACACAATCGCCCGGGCGATGGCCACCCGTTGACGCTGGCCTCCGGACAGCTCGTGCGGAAAGCGCTCGAGGAACTCCTGCCCGGGCCGGAGGCCCGCATCCTCGAGAGCCCGAACGACGAGTTCCTCCCGCTGCTCCCGGCTCGCGGCGAGCCGATGAATGAGGAGGGGCTCCGAAATGGAGCGCAACACGTTGTGACGGGGGTTGAGCGATTCATACGGATCCTGGAAGATCATCTGGAGATCCCGCCGGAATCGGAACAGCTCCCCCGTCTCGAGGGACGCGAGATCGACGCCTCGGAATAGGATCCGACCCTCCGTCGGGGTCTCGAGTCGCGCGACGAGCCGGCCCGTCGTCGTCTTGCCGCAACCGCTCTCCCCGACGAGCCCGAGGATCTCGCCTCGCTCCAGGCTGAACTCGATCCCGTCCACCGCCTTCACGTACAGGACGTCCCCGCGGAGCGCACGGAAAAATCCAGGTCGGAGTTCGAAGTACTTGCGCAGGCCTTCGACGCGGATGACCTTGCCGTCCTCTGCGACCGGGGGCCCGATCCCCTCGAGGCCCTGCGACGACGAGTCTACGTCCGCGTGAGTCCCCCCTGGGAAAAGAAGTCCTGCGAGAAGTGGCAGAGCGCGCGATGCCCTTCGACGGGGATGACGTACGGGGGGACGGTGGACGTACAGATGTCCTTCGCGTACTTGCAGCGCGGATGGAAGCGGCATCCGCTGGGCGGCGTAAGGAGGCTCGGTGGACTGCCCGGAATCGCTTCCAGGCGATGCTTTTCTCCCTTCACGCTCGGGAACGCACCGAGGAGCCCCTCCGTGTACGGGTGCAGCGTCCGGTGGAACAGGTCCTGCGACGGGGCCTCCTCGACGATCTGCCCGGCGTACATCACGGCGATCCGATCGGCCACCTTCGCGACGGTGGACACGTCGTGAGAAATGATGATCAGCGTCATGCGGAGCGCCTTCTGGATCGCCAGGACCTCATCCATAATCTTCGACGCGGTGATGACGTCCAGGGCCGTCGTCGGCTCATCCATAATCACGAGCTTCGGATTGAGCGCCAAGGCCATCGCGATCATGGCGCGTTGCTTCATCCCGCCGCTGTACTCGTGAGGGTAGTTGTCGATCCGATCGACGGGAATTCCTACGAGTTTGTACAGTTCCGTTACGCGGTTGCGAGCCTCGTAGTCGTCCATATCCTCGTGGGCCTGAATCGCTTCGACGATCTGGTCCCCGACGGTGTACACCGGATTCAACGCGTTCATGGCGCCTTGGAACACGATCGACACCTGCTTCCAGCGGATGGCGTTGAGCTTCGGGTGGTATCCCCGCAGACGTCCGTCCTTCAGGCGCGTAATTGCGAGGAGGTCCCCCTCTTGGTTCGCCGCCTCGAACCGGGCCATCGCGTCGCCCAGGAGGCGCCGAGCCTTCGCATCCCCTGCCTCCGCCCGATCCGAGGCGTCGTCGAGCTTCTGCCGGAGCATGCCGATTTCCTTCGAGAGGTATCGTCGGTATGTCTCCGCGAGAGGGTCCTCGAGCGCCCCGATCCGTTCTTCGAGTGCCTGCACGTCCTCGGGGTTCGACCCATCCGGGGTCTTCGGGATCGCGCCGAGCTTCGCCTTCAGCCCCTCCAGCTCGGCCCGCATTCGGGTCTCGGCAAGCTTCCAGTACTCCGCCCGGTAGCGGGACACGGCACCCTCCCCGCCGAAGATGATTTCCCCGCCCAAGACGTACGCGTTTGAGGGCAAGAGCTGCGTGATCGCGTAGGCGAGCGTCGTCTTCCCGCAACCGCTCTCCCCGACGAGCCCCACGGTCTCTCCCTCGTCGACCTCGAGGCTGACCCCGTCCACCGCGCGGACCCAGCCTTTTTGGACCTTGAAATGGACCTTCAGGTTGCGCACGGAGAGGAGGGGCACCTCAACGCCTCCGCAGGCGCGGATTGATGATCTCGTCAAAGCCGCGACCCAGGAGATAGAAACCCAGCGAAAGGAACGTGATCGCCAGGCCGGGTGGGAGGAGCCACCACCAATAGTACAGCCCGCCGCCCAACGTGATGAGGGTCGAGAGCATGCCCCCCCACGAGGTCACGTTCGGGTCGCCCAATCCGAGATAGCTGAGGGCCGCCTCGGTGATGATCGCGGCGGCGACTCCGAGGCTCATGTACAGGAAACTGAAGGGCAGTACGTTCGGCGTGAGGTGGAGGAAGATCAGGCGCGTGTCGGAGGCGCCGGCGACGCGGGCGGCGTCCACGAACGGACGCTCCTTGAGGCTCAGGACTTGCGCCCGGATGACCCGCGCGATCCCGGGCCAACCGAGGAGGGAGAGCACCAGGATGATAATCCAGATGCTCGGGCGGGCGATCGAGACGAGGACGAGGACCACCGGGAGGAACGGGAGCACGAGGAAGATGTCGGTCGTGCGCATCAGCAAGGTGTCGATGAGTTTGCTGTAATAGCCGGCGATGACCCCCACGAACGTGCCGATGCCGACCCCGAACAAGGCCGCAAGAATCCCGACGATGAAGGCGACCTGGGTCCCGTACAGGAGCTGCGTCAAGATGTCGTGGCCGTTGAAGTCCGTGCCGAGGAGATACCGGTTGCCGGAAGGATAGGTCCCGGGAGCCAGGGGGACCCGAGGTCTCCCCAGGAGCGTGAACAGCGTCGTGCGGCCCGTGGAGGAATCCGTCCAGCCGCCGTTCAATTCCTCTTGGCTCAGGGACACCCCGTACAGCGTGCCGTGGGTCGTGCCCGCATAGACGATCCGTGAGACGCCGGCGGGGATGGCGAGGCCGAATTCCTCGGGGTGGATCGCCCCGGCCACCGAGAAGGTCGTGGCGAGCTTCACCAACCGGCCGTCGGCCGTGTACACGTACACGCTCACCAGGTTCCCGACCGCGAAGTAGTCTCTCACCCGGCCCGGGATCTCGAGCTGGAACTGGGGGATCGCGGTGAGGTTCCCGAGGGCCGGATCCGCGTTCAGTCCCATCATCGTCGTCGACGTCGCGGGAGGGTTCGAGAAGCCCATGAAGAGGTTCGTGCCGTCGTCGCTGATCGGACTCTGGAGGAGCTGGAAGGAGACCTGCGGGAGGGGAAACACATGAGCGATCCGGAGGCGTTCCATGTCGAAGGTCGCGATCGCTGACGCGTTGCCCGATCGGAGCTGCATGTACGTGAAGAAGGTCAACGTGTCGGGCGACCGGGCGTAGCCGATTGGCGCCGCCACACTCGCGCTCTGCCCGAATAGGGTCAACGGGACAAACGCGCGAGCCTTCCCGGATACGTTGTAGACCGCGAGCGTGTGGTTCGCGAGCGGCAGCAGGATCGCTTGAGCCGTCCCCGCGCGGAATCCGGAGCTGTCGACGTCGGAAACCTTGCCCCAGTGGTAGTAGACAAACGGAGGCGCGGACAGGCTGCCATTGTACGTGAGGGCGATTCTCCCAGACGGAGGGAGGGCCGGCGTCTGGTCCCCGGTGTGCGCATAGGTGATCTCGAAGACCGTCGTCGAGTTCCCGTCGGAGGCATAGAAATAGCGGTAAGGTCCGTAGGGCGTCCCCGGTACGCCAGGAAACGGACTCGGTCCCTGAAGTTGGTTCGGCTGGGAGATCAAGAATCCCGCCGATTCCGGATCTTCGCCCGTCCAAACGGGGGTGAAGGGGAGCTGCACGTGGAAGATGAGGGTGTCCGAAAATGGGTCGCCGACGATGAAGTCCCGGCCCATGAAATAGGCAAGCGCTCCGTTCCGGTCGGTGGGGCCCACCTCGAACGTGGTGTTCCGGGCCGGCGTAATCCAGTACAACGCGGAGAGCGGCGGGCTCGGGAGAGGGGTCACGCCGAACTTCTGGGTCGCGTCGAATCGGATGGACAGGTTTTCCGTGTCGAACGGGCTCTGGTTCGTTCGCTGCGGGTACTTCAGGTAATCCATGTACACCGTCGCGTGGGTCGCGTTCCAGTTGATGACCCACACGCCTCCGCCGACGTCGGGAAACAGCGGGGTCGTCGGACCGAAGACGGGAGCTTCGTAACTCTGGTTCTTGGGCAACGCGCGGTCGTACGAGTGGATATCGAACCGGTCGACGAGGGGAGCCTCGTACAGTCGAGCGTACGGCGCGATCACAGGCGCCAGGAGCGCCATCAGCGCGAACAGGAGCACGATCGAGAAGCCCAGGACTCCGAGGCGGCTTTGACGGAGGGTCGACCACGATGTCTGCAGGACCCGGCGCAAGCGATGGACGACGGACCGGCGAAATGACTCCGAGCGCGGCGCACCCGGCTCAGATTCGAACACGAGGATCGAGCACCCCGTACAGGATGTCCGCGACGATGTTGCCGAAAATCACGAGGACCGAAATGAGGAACAAGATGGACCCAGCGAGGAAGCGGTCCTGAGACGTTATCGCGATAAGCAGGTACGAGCCGAGCCCGTAGTATGAGAAAATGTACTCGAGGATGATCGCGCCCCCGACAACGAACCCCAGGCTGATCGCCAAGGACGTCACGACGGGAAGGTAGGCGTTCCGTGCGGCGTGCCGCTTTCGCACGATTCGTTCGGAAAGGCCTTTCGCCTTCGCCGTGAGGATGAAATCCTCTCCCATGACCTCGAGCATCGAGGTCTGCATGAGCAGGATCGTGCCCGCTGCGCTAATCAAGACGAGGGCGAGCATGGGGAGGAAACCGTGGATCAAGATATCGGCCACATCGAACATTGACATGTTCCAGAACGGCCAGACGAAAAGTACAGCCCCGAGCCCGGCGACCACTGCGCCGGGAACCAAGCGCATGGCTTGCTCGAGGGTTTCCAGTGGGCGTTTCGGCCTCCGGATCCAGGCAAGCGCGATGATGGCAGCCCCCGCGAGGAGGGCGATGACTCCCAACACCACTTCGAACGCAATGCCCTGAAGGGAAAGCAGGAACGGATAGTGCAGGGCGGTGAACGAGTCGGTCGGCGTATCTTGGAACCCTCGGAGAGGGAACCACGTCCAGACGTAGGCGAAGAAGAAGAGCAGGATCAATCCAATCCAGAACGAGGGCATGTTGTAGAAGAACAGGCTCGTGAGGATGACTCCGCCCTCGACGCCTCGGCCACGCTTCCATGCGATGTAGCGGCCGACGAGGACCCCGATCATGTACTCGATGAGAACGGCCCCGCCGAAGAGGAAGAGGGTGCGGGGCAACGCTTCTTGGAGCACCGAGATCACGGGGGCGTTCGCGTACGACGACCAGCCGAAGTTGAACGTAAACATGTTTGCTACGTACCGGTACAGCTGGACCTCCGGGCCCTGGTCGAGTCCGTACTGTTGCCGCAACCGCTCGATGACGGCAGGTTGGATCGACGGGTTCGAGCGGAGACCGTCGAGCGGATTACCCGAGAAATAGAACAGGATGAAGATGACCACAGTGACGATAAACAGCGTGATGACGCCCTGAATCGCCCGCCGAATGAGATACCGGGTCAGCGAAGCCATGATCCAACCCCCGTTCCCGCTCTTACTATCGATTGAACCCTATTTCTAGGTTGTCCACACCGAGTTCCCAATGGGAATCGGTGGGCTCAATAAAGGGAAAGGGGACCGAGCGCGATGGCTCGGTCCGTTTCGGCCTAGAGATTTTCCTCGGGCGGTAGCTCTTCCTCGGCCGTCCCCCCGGTGCCCGATTCCCCAGGCATGGAGGTCGGGGGCTTCTTGCGACTCCGGCCCATCACTCGGCCGACGACGACCCCGATGACGAGGCCCGCAACGAGCAGACCGCCGGCCAACGCGTAGAGCGTGGTCAGGTCCGGCGGCGGGACCGCTGCAATCGTGGCGCTCGTCGACGCGGCCCCAACCGCAACCGTGTGCGATCCGGATTGGGCGAAGACGTAAGTGAAGGTCACCGTCTTCGTCTCGCTCGGACCGAACGACACGACTTGCCCAGCGACCTGCTGGTTGTCAACGGTGAGCCAGACCGTCGCGTTGCCGGCCACGGCCAGCGTATTCTGCGCCGAGACCGATATCGTCGACGCCGATCCGGCTTGTCCGGCCGTGACCGCGAGGTTGGAGTAGGTCAGCACGGGGTTCGACGCGAGCAGCGCATACCAACCGCGCGCCACGCCTCCGTACGGCGCCGTGGCGGTGACGAGTGCCTCCTGAGCCCCCATGGCTCCGGCCGCGACGGTGAACGTCGCCACACCGGTCGCATTCGTGACCTGCAGTTGGTTCCCGACCCAGACGTTGGCCCCCGCGAGAGTCTGTCCGGTGAGAGAGCTGTACGTCGTCACGGTCGCGGTTGTCGTGCCGCCGGCGGAGACCAAGTCGCTCGCCAGCGATACCTGGAGGAACGCGGTCGTGGTCGGGAGGTACAGATAGGCGACGGTCACGATGAACGGTAGCTTCGCGAGCAGCGCCTCGAACGTCGGAGCGAACCAGTAGTCGCCGAAGGCCAGGGTGAACAGCTGGTCACGGGCGCTGTACGCGTAGCGTGTGTCCGCCGGAATGTACGAGAAGGTCAGGCCTTGCGACAGTGCGATGAGTGGCGCCGCGGCCGTGCAACTTCCCCGACTCGGCGAATTACAGACGATCCGTGTGTAGTTGACCCAGCCCGTCGAGGCCGGGGCCGTGCCCTTCGGGCCGCCCGTAATCGTCAATATGATCGGGTTTCCCGCGGAGTCGTAGCCCGTCGTCCCTCCCAGCGGGACTTCGCCTTCGAACCGACCTTGGACGTTCCGGGCCGCGGAGCCGGCTCCCTGCGTCAGCATGACGACAGGCTTGCTCACCGGTCCGTTCGCGTCCTTGAAGAGCGCGTTCAGCGTGACCGAGTTCGACTGGGACGTAATGATGGGCTTCGGTGTCGGCGGAACCGGCGGGCTCCCGGACCAAGTGTAGACATTCGATTTCGGAACCGTCGTCGCGAAGCTCGACAACGCAAAGATCGGTGCGCGCTGGGTCACGAGCCCCGTACTGATGTGGTACGCGAAGTGGTCGATGGTCGCGACGAAGGAACACGCGCCCGCGGTGATCGCGGTCGTCCCGCCGCTCGCACCGATGAACGCCTCGACCTGGATCCGGCTGTCCTTCTTCTCCTGGTTGATCGTGAAGGGCAGGGTGTACGTCCCCGTGGCGTCGGTCGCGCTCGTCACGTTGATGATGTACGAGCCATCCCAGCGCGGGTTCGGCGCCGGGGCGGTCCCGTCGATTGCGCTTCCGCCCGGCTTGCAGGCATCGTAGTTGTCGCCGGAACTTCCACCGTCGAGCGTACCCGTCGCAAAGTTCGTTCCCCACTCGACGACCTCGAAGTCGTTGATGAAGTTCTCAACGCCATAGTTCCAGTCTTGGCCAACACTGCTCTGGAAAGACCCGCCGAGGGAGGCCTGTCCGAACGAGTTCAGGTCCAAGCTGCCGTCGGTCTGCGTGTAATCCGGGCAGTTCACATTGCAGGCGTAGTCGACGGCCATCGCGAACTGCGCCGGAATCCCGAAATCGCCGTAGTCGATCTTGAACATCGCTGGGATGCCCGAGACCGGTAGTCCGGTTTTGTCAAACAACTGCAGGCTCACTCGGTTCGAGGACTGGGTGTCCGAGTAGGGCATGGCCAGGGAGTTGAGGCTCAGATAGCCGCCGTAGCCCGTGCTCGTGGCGGTCGCCAAGTTCATCAGGATCGTATCGGACGTCGAGAAGACGACGCCACGCACTTGGAACGTAAGCGGCATCGTCGTCGAGTTTTGGGCAGTAACGGCGCCTGTGGTCGCCGCAACGGCGAACGTAGCTTGCCCGGCAGCGTTAGTCTTGTTAGAGTTTGGTGATGCGGCCGACACCGTGAAGTTCCACGCGTCGCTGAAGATGGGATCGACGTCCACTCCCGCAACCGCGGCCCCTGCAAAGTTCGTCACGTTGACAACGAGGTTGGTCGGCGTCGCGCCGATGACGTGGAACTGCGCTCCCAAGACTGGCTTCGCGAGCGAAACGATGTCCCAAATCGGGGGCGCGTCGTTCTGCGTGACAATCACGATCTGCGCCGACTGTGTCTCCACGGCGAGGGAATTTGTCACGCTGATGTGCGCGCGGACGATGTCCGTGAACTGGCTGTTCACGAATGCGCTTGCCGCCGGGGAAGTATAAGTGAATGTCGCTATGCCCGACGCGTCCGTTGTGGCGGAGAGCGGACTGACCCCACCTGCCGTGATGTTCTTCTCGATTGCAATCGGCAGGTTCGCGATTCCGACGCCCGCCGAGTTCGTCACCGTCGCCTTGATCTGTGCCGTCCCACCCGTCCGGATGACGGGGGTCGGCGTCGAAAGCGCAAGCTGAGCCGATGGCATCGGAGGCCCAATCGTGCTCTCGATCGTCTTCGTGTTGGTGGCGGTGAGACCTTGGTACGTCACCCTGGCCGTGGCGGTGCCCGAGCCTTGGAGCAATGGGACGGTCCACGACGTGCTGAACTTACCCTTGCTGTCCGTCGTGCCGGTGAAGTTCACCGAGAACGCGCCGAACACGATGTTCACGGTCGCCGTAGCGCCCGCGACGGGTGCTCCGTTCTGCGAAACGTACACTCCGATCGGCACGATCTGTCGGTAGAACATCTGATCCGGCATCGAGGTGGCGAGGGTCAACGGCCCGACGAATCCGCCGCCCGTGGGGGGAAGCGTTGCCGGGCGGATGTTCACGAGGCTGTAGAAGTTGAACTGGGCGTTCCCGTTCGGGTAGAGGACCCAACCCTCCCATGCGTCGTTGCGCCAGGCCACCACGTTCTTGCGGTAGTAGAGGATGTTCCAGGGGATATCCGCCGCCACGGTGGCCTCAACAGACTTGACTAGGTTAATGCGGTCTGTGGTGTTCGTCGTGTACAACGCCTGGTTGATGAGGGCATCCACGGCCGGGTTCGAGTAGCCCGCGGAGTTCGACCCGGCGGGATTCTTGTTGACATCGTAGTTCGAACAGAAGAACGCGCAGATGTATGTCTCCGGGAACAGGCCGAGCGAGAATCCGAGCACATAGATCTGGAAGTTCACCGGACGCGTGAAGGCCTTCGCGACGATCGTGTCGAAGCTCGTCGGTGCCGAGTCGATGTTGAGGTGCGCGGCCTTCAGGTTGTTCGAGATCATAATGCCGGCGTCGGCCCGGACCGGGTCGTAGTCTTTCGGCGGGGTCAAGATCGTCGCGGTGACAACCTGCCCGCCGTACGCTGCGGGAGCCCGGTAAAACCCGGTCGCAGGGTCGATCGAGTAGCCACAGCCCTGGAGTTTCGCCGCGATGCCGGCCAAATCGTAGTCCGGCGGCTTCGCGGCGGAGTTCACGTAGGTCGGGTTTGCGATCGAGATCGGCGCGTAGCCTTGGATTCCATAGCCGCCCATCAGCGTGTTGACGATGTAGTTCTTGTCGATCGCCTTCGAGATCGCTTGCCGCAGGCACAGGTCGTCCCACGGGTGCTGCCGCAGGTTGAAAGAGAGGTAGAAGAACCCCGAGTCGGTCACGGTCTGCACGGTGACCGCCGGGTTCGACGTCACGACGTTCACGAACCCGGGCGTCAGAGACCACAGGAGCGTGTCGATCGTGCCTTGCTGCAAGGACAGGCTCACGACGTCGAGGCTGCCGTACACAATGAAATCGAGTTCCGTCACGTACTTCGGGGAGAATCCGTATGACGTTCCCGCCCACAAGTGCGCCTGGGTCTTGCCCCAGTATCCCGGATAGACGACGGACTTGGATCCAGCGTTTCGCGTCCAGGTCTGCATCATGAATGGACCGGTCCCGACAGTCGCAGGATACTCGCCCGGGCTTCCATAGCTGAAGGAGATGGACTGATCCCAGGAATCTTGGACGTTGCCGAGGTTCGGGTCGGAGTAGTTGATCTGAGCCGTCGTCTGGAGGTGGTCCTTCCAGATGTGCATTGGGATGATCGGCAGGACGAGCGTGTCATAGAAAGCGAGGGCGTAGCCGCCGTTCGTGACCCCCGGGACGGTGTGCGGCGTGAGCTGGAACCGAACCTGAGATGGGCTCGTCTTGAAGATCCCGAGGTGAGACATGCACTTCGCCGCGCTGCACGACCCGCCATTCGCGGTCGAGTTCCACAGAGGCGCAACCGGGTGATCCCACCAAATCGCGCTCACAATGTCCGTCGCAAGGGTGGACCAAGGCAATGTCTGGTACCCAAAGACAACGTCGTCGGCGGAGAAGGGTTGGGGGACCGTGGGTGTGCTGTCAGTGAATGTGACGCCCGTGCGGAGATTAACTGTGATATTGAGCTTGCTGCCATCGATGCAGGAACCCGGTACCGCGACCGTGGTGCCCGTAGGGCATGCAGCCACAGGGTCGGCCAGGTCCGCATAGAGCTGGTAGTTCGGGTCGTACGTGAAGAGGGTTTCGAAGTTATACTGGGTCTGATACGCCTTCCAAACGCTATTCGTAGAAGGGTCGAAAGGGTTCAGGTTCACCATGTCATTCTGCAAACCGATGACGAGATTGGTGCGTGACGACGCCGCGGCCGCGTTCGGGCTGCTCAACGTCAGCACAAACACGGAGGCGACCATCACGAACACAATCACGAGCGTCCGTAGCGCCATCGAGCGCGATCGCAAGAAACTCATTTCACTCTCCTCCTCCCGGAGTCGAATTGGTCGGCCGAAGGGTGCGAATCGTATAAAAAGATATGTCCGAGTGACGTTCGCATCGGGTCAGACCCGCGGCCGACGCGTTTTTCCTCCCGGTGTAGCGACCACCGAATGTTTGGTCCTCGAATCCGTTTTGGTACGGTCCTCGAACTCTATGAGTCGACCAAGACGCGGACTGAGCGGTCGCGCCTCAGGCGCTCAGCTTCGGTTCGCGGAGCGAATTGCTGACTGAATCGAACGGAGCCACTGCAAGCGTAGCGACGTATCCGCTTGTAGTGCGCGCCATTCGTCGAGGGCTTTCGGCTTCGGGACGACGCGAAACGGAAACCCATACGAGACGTCCATCAGGAACAGCGGCTGCGCCGCAGCGAGGCCGAAGTCGTGTCGTGTTCCCTCGAGCGCGGCCCGGATGGTGCCGAGCGTGACGTCGCCTCGGGCGCAGGCGACCATCGCAGAGACGATTCGACGGACCATCCCACGGCGAAAGCTTTCGGCGCGCACATCGACGAAAACCGCGTCGCCGTCAGATGTCACGTCCAGATGATTGATCATGAACGGACCCGAGGGCGGCTCTGACGTGAACGAACGAAAGTCGTGCGCCCCAGCGAAGAGCGAGCCGACTGTGCGGAGGGAGTCGATGGGCAGCTCCTCGTATAGGTGGTAGCGATACCAGCGTTCGAGCGCGTGCCGCGGGTGGAACGTCGGCGGCACGTCCGAATACGCCCACGCCCACACGCCTCGTGCATGGTTGTTGAAGACGCCGATCACGGCGTCGGCTCGGAGGGACGAATCGAACGCGATCACATTGCCGACGGCGCTCACGCCCCGATCCGTCCGACTCGCGCTTCGGAAGAACGCCTCTTGCGGGTCTCGCAGGACTCTCCCGGCACGCAATGCAGCCAGGCACTCGCCTTCCACGGTTCGCCGGTCCGGCTGGCGCTGGTGGCCGAAGAACGCGGCGCCGTCGTAGGCGATCTTGAGGGCGACCCGCATGCCAAGGAATATCTCCTTTACAATATATCGAGCGCAGTGTGCCGACGGTTCGTGTCGTCCTCGTGGAGCCGAAGAACGAGGGGAACGTCGGGGCGGTCGCGCGATCGATGAGGAACTTCGGTGCCGAGGATTTGGTCCTCGTGAACCCGTGTCGGCTCGGAGCCGAGGCCCGCCGGCGGGCGATGCGGGGCATCGAAATCCTCGAAGCCGCACGCAAGGTCGGCGACCTCGATGCCGCGTTGAAGGATACCGATTTCGTCGCAGGGACTTCCGGTGTCGACACCGAGAGCGAGAAGCGGTTTGCCCGAATCTCGGTAACTCCGCGTGACTTCGCATCGCGGCTCGCCAAGATGGACGGACGGGTCTCCCTCCTCTTCGGCCGTGAAGACTTCGGTCTCCTGGATGAGGAATTGCGGCGATGTGACCTGTTGATCACGATTCCCGCCTCGTCGGAATATCCCATCCTGAACTTGTCCCACGCGGTGACGATTCTGCTCTACGAACTTCTCGCGGCCGGAGCGATGCAACACCGGAGGCGAGAAGCGTCCGGCATGGAGAAAGAGAAACTCCACGAGGCCTTCAAGTCGTTGCTTGCGGAGACGAACTACCCGGCGCACAAACGGGCACGCACGCAGGTCATGTTTCGTCGCCTCATCGGCCGCGCGGTGCCGAGCAAGTGGGAGTTCCACGCACTCATGGGCGTGATTCAGCGGGCGACGAAACGGATTCAGCGCCTCGAACGGAAGGACTAGCGAATTCTTCGATTGGCGACCTCGCGTGCCTGAGGAATGAAGTCGGGCGACTCACTTTGCGATTCCGATGCCGAGAGACCGGTCCGTCTTTTCCATGCTCTTGCGGCCGTCGCTCTCGAGCTCGAGCAGCGCACGAATCGCGTCGACGTTCTCTGGTACGACGTCCGATTCCTGATGGACCGCCTGGAAGTAGTACAGCCGCTTGCCGTCAACGACATGGACGCCGTCCCGCCACACGGCGATCTCATACAGGTCCGAGCGGCTCCGGGAGAGGTCCCGTGCGATCTCCATGATCTGGGCGGTTGACTTGACGCCATCTCCGCCCGAGACGAGCGTGATTCGCGGGAATCGCTTCCAAACGTCCAGGATCTGATTCGCGTCCGCGGACTTCTTCAGGTCGACGGCCAGCGTGTGCAGATGCATGATCGTCGTTGGCACCTTGACCGCAATCGTGTGAATGTCCAGGTCCGGGAGGACGCTCTGTACATCGGGGCCGTGGTGGCTCGGCATCTCGAGCTCCGGCTCGATCGCGTTGATGGGACCTTTCTTCGAATCACCCGGGTCTGTCGCGCGGCGCACCATGACCGCGAGGACCTTCTCCACGCCGACATGGGCGTCGAGCGGGTAGAGCGTGCGGATGAGTCCCGTCGTGTTGCACGAGGGCACGCGGACGAACGGCGCGCCGAGGCAGTCCGCGTAATTCGCGGCCGCGTTGAAGGACAGGTTCGTCAGAGAGTGCTCCTCGCCCCCTTGCCAGATCGCCTTCACGCCCGCCTTCTCGTAGAGGGATTTGTAGCCGCTCTCCTCCGGGGTGCAGTCGACGACGAGATCCGCGTCCCGCACGAGATCGTCGAGGACGCCCGCGGCCTTCACGCCCGCCTTCTCGAATTTCGCGAGCGCCTCTTTGCTTGAGGCGTAGACGGCGTAACCTTTCCGCACCGCGAGCTTCGCTTCGAAATCGGGCTTCGTCTTTGCGACGCCGACGAGGCGCATGTCGTCCTGCAGCGCCACCGCGTCGGCCACACGCTTGCCGATCGTCCCATATCCGTTCACCGCGATCTTGGCCGGCATGGAGAGGAATCCTCGATGCACCGAACGGTGGCGCGACTAAAAAGTTTGCGCGGTCGGAAAGGCTATTCCGCCTCGGCCCGCATACCGACGTCATGATCTGCTACTATTGCGAGAAAAATGCACGCGCGATCTGCCGGTTCTGCGGTGCCGCGGTGTGCCCGGACCACACGAGGGCGAACCGATTCGTCAGTGGTTGGGCCGCGGAGGGCCGTGCCGACAACGTCGTCGTGTTCAACGCCATCTGGTGCGGACGGTGCGCCGTCCAGCCGATGTACATGGCCTAGCGCGGTGGGGCGCCGCGGGCGTAGAGCTCCCGCCGGATCCGCGGGACCATCGCCATCAGCACGGCCGATTCCGTCAGGGCGTCCCGATCGAGTCGACGTTCGGTGAGGTGGCCGATCGCGCCTTCTTTCGACCCGATGCCGCGGACCCCGGTCAGCCGTTCCATCGCGTCCCCGACGGTCCTGCCGGCCTTCACGTTCTCGAGCACCCGGGGCGGATATGTGAATCCGGGCCCGTGGCCGACCGTGACATGGCCGGCGCGGTCGACGATCGCCACGTATTGGACGTCGAAGTAGTCGGAGAGGAGAGGGGACCACACCAGGCCCGCCTCGATTCCGACGCCGAAATCGCCGCGGCCGATCGCAGCCTTCGCGCGGTTCAGCGCGCCTTGGAGGGCCTCGTCGCCAAAGGGCTGCTCGGGCACGTCGGTCCGTACGCGCACGCCCCGGACGCGGGCCGGGAACGACAGCGCGGCCATCACACGTCCGACGGCCCGGACTTTGACCGGGTTGTCCG
>Ga0209376_1003258_pt1 | contig 14818 bp, 16 predicted proteins | sample GraSoiAngelo_134_FD_185891 | JGI IMG/M metagenome (GOLD analysis project Ga0209376, IMG submission 185891) | Grasslands soil microbial communities from the Angelo Coastal Reserve, California, USA - 14_0929_05_30cm (SPAdes) (version 2) | ecosystem: Environmental > Terrestrial > Soil > Grasslands ... | reverse complement strand
GATCGGAGGATTGGCATAATACTCGTGCTCCCAGCCCTCCTTCAAAAGGGCCATTCCGATACACTGCCCCCGCGCGGCGGCGTCGGTCACCATCTCGCGGTACCGAGGCTCGAAAATGTGCAGAGGTATATAGATCTTAGGGAAAAACACGACGTTGGGAAGAGGGAACACCGGGACGCGCTCCGGGACGCGGAAGACCGCGTCTTCGCCTCGTCGGTCTTTATCTTGAGGAGTGCGGTCCGGCTGGGTTTGCATATCTCACGATAGCCGAAGCTCTCGAGGCTTGTCAACCTCACCGGAGTTATCATCCGTGACGTGCGATACCGAGAAAACCCTTGCCAGGAGAGGAGAATTGCGCCCTTGTGGCCGGCGTGCTATAAGCCTGTTCACCGTGAGAAGGAGGCCAGTGGTCAGCCAGTTTCCCAACGCAGGAGCTGTGAACGAGATCGCGCGCAAGGGGTGCCGACGCATCTCTTCAATCACTCTCATCATCCTCTTCGCGACGCTCCCGGCGATAGATCCAGAGGCAGGGGACCGCATCGTCTCCCCCGCTGTGTCTGATACCGGGTTTCGCCTCGCAAGTCCGGGATACACCTATCGCTTCCCGCACGACCACGGATCTCATGACGAGTTCCGTACTGAGTGGTGGTACTACACCGGCCACTTCTCTACGGAAAGCGGCCGACGTTTCGGCTACCAGTTGACATTTTTCCGGAGGGGCCTTGCCCAAGAGCAGGCCAGAGCGAACCCCTCGCGCTGGGCGATCCGGCATCTCTACCTGGCCCACTTCGCTCTGTCGGACCTGGACGAAGGGCGGTTCCGATACGCCGAAAAAGCGAGCCGCGCCGGCCTCGGCAAGGCTGGCGCCGAGGCTGGACGGCTGAGCGTCTGGATTGATCGTTGGCTCGCAGAGGCGCCCTCTGCTCAGCACGATCCCCATCATCTCAAGGCCTCGGCGGAGGACTTCTCGATTGACCTCATGCTGACCCCGGAGAAGCCTCCGGTCGTCCATGGCGATCGGGGAGTCAGCCGAAAGGGAACCGCCCCAGGGCAGGCCTCCCATTACTATTCGCTGACCAGGCTGGCGACGACCGGCACACTCTCTCTCAATGGAAAGCCCCAGGCAGTCACAGGACTGAGTTGGATGGATCATGAGTTCGGCTCCGCAGACCTCGCGGAAGACCAAGTCGGATGGGATTGGTTCAGTGTGCAGTTCGACAACAGGCACGAGTTGATGTTCTACCGCCTCCGCCGAGCTGATGGCTCCGTGGACGCTGCATCGAACGGAACGCTGGTCTTCCCAGACGGGCGATCGCATCATCTCTCAGCAGAGGACCTGCAGATCGAAGTGGTGACCTATTGGACGAGCCAAGCGAGCAGAGCCCGCTACCCCAGCGAATGGCGGATCGCCGCCCCGTCGCTAGCCCTCTCGTTGCACCTGGCGCCCCAGTTGTCCGATCAGGAACTGATGACCAGTCGAAGTACCCAGGTCACGTATTGGGAAGGGGCCGTTGGGGTCACCGGGAGGTTTCACGACGCCGCGGTGGCAGGCCAGGGTTATGTTGAGCTGACCGGCTATGCGGAGCGTTTCAGGCAACGACTCTGAGGATGCTTGACAAAGCTCCGAAGGCAGAGGGGCCTCCGACAGACTCTCGTGCCGTCTATGGGAACGATGACATCGAACTTCCTGTGTTCGGCCCTCGCCCGACTAGGGGAATCTTTGACCCCTGTGCCCCCTGCCTTCGCACCGCTCGAACAGTCCGCGCAGGCCAGTTAACGAAATTGGCTGGCGACATCAATGCCCACGATCCTGTTGGTGAGACACGGCGAAACGGACTGGAACCGCAGCGGCCAGATCATGGGCGAGCAACCGGTTCCGCTGAACCAGAACGGCGAGGCCCAGGTGAAGCGTCTCGCTTCGTTTCTCAAGAGCCGTTCAATTCGTGCGCTCTATTCGAGCCCGGTTGTCCGGGCGATTCAGACAGCCGAGATCCTCGCGTCGGTGTTGCAGGTGCCGCTTACCGCGGATCGGGGCCTGACCGAGATCAAGGTAGGGGAATGGGAGGGACGGTATTGGAAGGACCTGACCGCCGAATTCTCCAGGCAACAGTTTTACAACAGTCCAGAGGAAGCTCGCCCACCTGGCGGGGAAACGCTCAGTGAGGTCCAGATACGCGCGGTCGCCGCGGTCGAGCGAGCCCGTGCCCGAGCGGAGGCCGACCGGCTGCTGTTCGTCTCTCACGCCGACGTGGTCCGCGCGATTTTAGCGCATTACCTCACATTTGACCTGAAGACCGTTCGCCAGATGCGGATTGACCATGGGTCGCTGACAGCCATCGAGCTCAATGGGACCCAGGCCGATCTGCTGTTCCTGAACTACACGACCGACCCCAGCAGCCTGAGGTGAACCAGACCCCTACCGTCCGGAGTCCTCAGGTCCCATGCCGGTACCGGTTTCGGGACAGAGCCATGCCCTCGGACAAGGCCTTCCATTCCTGCGCCGTCAGCCTAGCTATCATCTTGAACCGCAGTCCCAGGATCTTGGTTGCCGTTCTCATCCTGTCATTGTTGAGCTCATCCAAAATTTTCGTGAACTCCTCAGGCGTCGCCTCATAGGTGGAGTTCAGCTCATAGAGCCTCTGGTGGAACTGTGGATTCTGCTGGATCGATTGCTTGACCTCGGCGACAATTTCCTCCACGATCCCCCGTGCCTGTTTTGCCTGCTCTGGATCCTGGACCGTTTTCTCGATCAGGGCCGTGATTTCCTTGAGCCCCCTGTCGAGAGCGGGGGACCCAGGTTCTCCGCCACCGTGATACTTCATCCCTGGGTGCGTGGCGCAGCCGATGGTCGCCAGGATTGCCAGCACAAGCGTCGTGACCAGTTTTCCGGTAGGCATGTGACCCTCCTGCCTATTCATGGCTCCTTCATCGAGAAGCGAGGGCTGTCCCACAGGCCTCGCTATTATTCGAGCGGACCAGCCTGTCTTGCCAGCGTGGCCACAATGCATTATCCTGCTTTACTGAGGAAGGTACATCGTGAGCAATGTGCGCGAGACGCCCGATGCAATCCAGGCCCTGCGCGACGATTTTCGCAGCCGCCTGGACGTCTTTTACTCGCGCTTGAAACTGGCTCCTCCGTACCATAGCGTGGAGAAGGCGATCGTCCATCTCACTGCCGCACTCAAGGCACTGCCCCCTGAAGAACGGCAACGGATTGCCGGCGATCCGTCTCGGCAATGGGCCATCTATCGCCAGGCCTTTATGGAGTCGGGCCTGAACCAGAAGCACCGTGGCATCATTGCCGAAATGGTCCGATCCAGACAGACTGGCAGCCTGACCAGCGACTATGACCATTTTCTCGATGCATTCAGATCTTGATTCCCATACACACCCTTTCAACATCGTCGAAAGGAGTCGAAGGCCATGAGTGGCATCACACACCGACAACTGGCAGGCCTCCTTTGTCTGGCTGTCCTGACCTTCACCAGTTGCGGCCCCGCACAGCCTGGGGTCCATACGCCGACCCTTCCCCCAGGCACCCTCTGGAAAACCTATACGGATGCCGGCAACAAGGCCTATCAGCACGGTCGTTATGCGGAGGCGGAGGCCCAATTTGTGGCGGCCCTCAGGGAGGCTGAAACCCTCAGTCGCCTGGTCCAGGAGAATCCGAACAATCTGGGCTCTGAAGATCCAAGCGTCGCGACGAGCCTCGTCAACTTGGCCGACCTCTATGTGGCTCGGGGCCGGTACGCCGAGGCGGAACCGCTCTTGCAACGAGCACGAACATTCTCCGAGACGAACCTTGGACCGGACCATCCCTTTCTTGCCACGACACTCTCCAGCCTCGCGTCCCTCCACCGAGCCCAAGGCAAAATGGCCGAGGCTGAGACACTGTTGCGGCAGGCTTTGACCATCGATGAGAAGGCGCTGGGCTCGTCGCACCCCAAAATTGCTGCCAGCCTGACCAGTCTGGCAGAGATCTATGCGCAGCAGGGTCAGGTAGCCGAGGCAGAGCCGTTGTTCAAGCGCGGACTCGCCATCAGGGAGGCGGCTTTAGATCCCGATCACCCGGACATTGCAGCCAGCCTCGACAGCTTGGCCCAGCTCTATGCCGCCCAAGGTAGGGACAATCAGGCTGAACCTCTCTACAAACGGTCGCTCGCAATCAGGATAAAGACGCTGGGGCCAGACCATCTGAGTGTCGCAACTAGCTTGGAACACTACGGCGCCCTGCTCAGGAAGGCTGGACGCAGTGAAGAGGCGGATCAACTGGAACGCCCCGCAAAGGCCATTAGAGACAAGCACGCACAGGACAACCCACCGCGTTGACAGCATATCGCGAACGGCCAACTGAGCCGATTCTCACCCTACAGGGGACGAGGACGATCGGATGCCAAGGCGGCGCGCAGCTCGTGGTAGACCTCCGTCAGACGCTGGTTCTCGAGGCGGTAGGCGAGCGAAACCGTGGTGAGGCCGAACGCAAGCACGAGGAGCCCCAGTCCCGTGATCCCCAGCCCCATCACGAAGCCGCTGAAGGAGGTGAATCCTCCGCTGGCGAGGAAGGAGATGGTAAAGCCCACCGTCCCCACTCCCACGACAGCAAACCACAGGAGAGTCAGGAGCGCCGACGACCAAGGGATCTGTTTCACGCAGGTCAGTTTGGTGGCATCGCCCTCCGGTTCCAACTCAATCGAGCCCTTCATCGGCCAGGCCGTCCGGAACTTCAACGAAAAGAGCTGGTACTGCGGCCGCAGAACAATCCGCTTCTCCTCCCGGAAAAACCGCGCGACCCCGTGCGGCAGAGTGAGCAGCCCGTTCCTGTCGAATCGATCCATGACAACGGCCAAGGACGCGAGGGGCAGCCGATCTTCCACGCGCGCAATCCCGCATCCATAGCGGCTGGAAGGGGCCGTCAGGCTTGTAAAGTGAAACCAGTCCCCCAAGATAAGTCCGGCGAGGAGAATAGTCCCGAAGAAGCCGGCCAGCACCATGCGGCGTACGATACCACATCGAGGACCCGCTTTGAAGATTCGTGCGTCCGTCTCGGGCATATGGGGAGGCCCTTCGAGGCGATTACTGAGAGACAGTTGACTCGGTGACCAGACTTCGCTAGAGTAGGCCGGTTTTTTCGGGCGGGCCTTTCCGACACAGCATCACGATCCGGGTTTCCCGCCTTTTTGAATCCCCCACTCAGAGAGGTTGGCAGAGTGAGCGGGGAGATGCCTGGGGACGCAAGAAGAGAAGGGCGCGGGGGAACGGAGGGCGTATGGATCTACAGAAAGTCGAGCGGGTGTATTCAAACTACGCTGCGGTGTACGACCATATTTTCGGAAGAATTTTTCACGAATCGCGAGAGTCAGCGGTCCGTCGTCTGAACATCCTGCCAGACGAGCAGATCCTTGAGGTAGGTGTTGGCACCGGCCTCACGCTCCCCCTGTATCCCCCGCATTGCAAAGTCGTGGGCATCGACTTATCCTCCGGCATGCTCGTCAAAGCACGGGCGCGAATGCAAACTCACCGGCTGGAGAACGTTGTCCTGCTCCGCATGGATGCTGGCCAGATGGAGTTTCCCGACAACAGCTTCGACACCGTCATGGCCGCGTATGTGGTCACAGCGGTGCCGGACCACCGAAAAGTGGTCACCGAGATGATCCGGGTATGTCGTCCAGGTGGGCGGATCATCATGCTCAATCATTTCAGCAACGGAAATAAGCTGATCGCCGCCGTCGAGAAGGTGATCTCTCCTCTCTGCAAGCACATCGGCTTTCGGACCGATCTCGCCCTGAGCACGGTTTTGGAGGGCACGTCGTTGCAGGTCGCTCGGAAGGAGAAAGTCAATCCGTTGCGGTTCTGGCACCTCGTCGAGTGCGTCAACAAGAAAACCGGCTCAGCAGTTCCTTCTCATTAGGGATGACGGTCCGTCCTTCCGTCTTGCCTCTCATTCAGACGATTCGTCTTGCCACCCCCCACGCCCCGGATGCTGTCCGGCCAGCCATTCGTCTCTTTCCATGACCTGAGTGCCAGCCAAGCACGTGCCGGAAAAGTTGCGGGCGGTAATGTCGGCCAGGGCGACCAACAGGCGAGCGGTTCCGCTGCCGTGGGGATCTGAGGTGCGGAGCGTGATCCCAAAGCCGGAGCCGTCCAGAGGTCCATAGGCCTGCACGTGCACCCCCGCCCGAGGCGCATCGTGGGCCGAGGAGGGGATCAAATGTCCTTCCCAGCAGAGCGCCGGGTGGGCAGGAGCGGGGCGTTTGTGTGTGCGCCACGCACAGGGAATTCCCACCTGGTCGAGTTGGTCCAGAAACCATGCTACCGGCGGCAAGTCGCCAGTCTCCGCCTGAAAGGTCCACTCCGTCATCCCGGTCGGAATCAGACTGCTTGTGCCTGGCCTGGACACTTCCTCGATCTCCGCTTCATCGCAGATCACGTAGAGTTCTCCGCGGGGATCGAACCAGAAGCGCAGTCGCCCGTCAGCGGCTTCTGCGTGGGTCACGCCGATCTCCGAGAAATCGGCTCCTTCCTGCTCGAAGATCGAAAAATCCGTCACGCCCATCATGGTGAGTTTCGCGACTCGGGCCACGGCATGAAGACCGCGGCTCTCCTGAATCGGGAGTTCGTACCGAATGACTGCGGTAATGATGGTCCCGGCGGTCACTTCCCGTCCTGCAAACTCATCCAAAAGCCGACACTTGCGGACATGCACGTCCGTGACTTGACCGCCTTGAAATCCGCGCGTGTGGCCCAGCAACCAGGCTAAATCCTCGGCTGTCTTGATTGCATGTTTCATGGGCTCCATTCTAGCGCAGTGAGAGGTGCTTGCGCCAGAGCGTTATTGCGAGGGGTTCTGGATTGGAGCGACGGGGCCTGCTCACGTTCTTCTGGCAATCCATCACGTTGATTGCAGCCCTCCTTCTGAAGTACCCTATAAAGCTCCTGCAGAGCGGCCAGTCAGCCCCTTCACGACTGCAGCCAGACAGCTCGACGACTTCAGACGAAAGGAGTGACCCCGCATGGCCGGATTTCCGATAGAGTTCGCGAGCCGGATCAAAACCCTTCCACCGTACCTCTTCGCCGCGATCGATGAGATGAAACAGAAAGCAATGGCTCGCGGGGTCGACATCATCAACCTGGGGATCGGAGACCCCGACCTGCCGACGCCCGCGCCGATCATCGAGCGGCTGAAACAGGCCGCTGCTGACCCCAAGAACCATCAATATCCCTCCTATGAAGGACTGCTCTCCTTCCGCCAAGCGGTGGCCAACTGGTATCAACGCCGCTTCGTGGTAACCTTGGACCCAGTGTCCGAAGTGCTTGGACTGATCGGTTCCAAGGAAGGCATCGGCCACGTCCCTCTGGCTTTCGTCAATCCCGGCGACATCGTCTTGGTCCCAAGCCCTGGCTACCCCGTATTTCCGGTGGGGACCACCTTTGCGGGAGGCATCCCGCACCTCATGCCGTTGCTGAAGCAAAATGGCTTCCTGCCTGACCTCGACGCCATCCCTCAGGATGTGGCCAGGCGGGCCAAGCTCATGTTCATCAATTCGCCGAATAATCCGACCTCGGCCGTGGCGGGCAAGGACTTTTTCAAGCGCGTCGTAGCATTCTCCCTTGAGCATCAGATTATCGTCTGCCATGACGCGGCCTACTCCGAAATCTATTACGACGGCCGTCGCCCGCCCAGCTTCCTGGAAGTCGAGGGAGCCAAGGATGTCGGGATTGAGTTCCACTCTCTGTCAAAAACTTTCAATATGACCGGCTGGCGAATCGGGTTCGCCGTTGGCAACAAGCAGATCCTGGCGGGACTCGGCAAGGTGAAGAGCAACCTTGATTCCGGCATCTTCCAGGCAGTGCAGGAAGCGGGGATCACGGCCATTCAGTCCGACGATCAACTGACTGATGGACTGCGAAAACTCTACCAAGAGCGACGAGACGTGCTCGTGCCAGGCCTCAATCGACTCGGGCTGGCTGTGGACATGCCCCCCGCTGCCTTCTATGTGTGGATCGCCGTGCCCAAGGGCTACACGTCGACCGCTTTCACCACACACCTATTGGAAAAGGCCGGTATCGTGACCACACCGGGAAACGGATTTGGCGCGGCAGGCGAGGGGTATATCCGTATGACGTTGACCACGCCCAAAGAACGTTTGGCAGAGGTGGTCGAACGGATCAAGAAGGCCGGGTTCTAAATGCCGTGAGGTGTAAGGCGTAAGGAGTGAGGGGGGTAGCGAAAGGCCCTCCTGACACTCCTCACGCCTCACGTTTCACCCCTAACGGGTTGTATGGAGACCGTCTACATCGGCTTCGGATCGAATCTGGGCGATCGGCTGGATTTCTGCGATCGTGCTGTGACACTGTTGAGCCTCCTGCCTGCCACTCAAGTAACTGCCGTGTCGTCTCTTTACGAAACTGAGCCGGTCAATGACGCGGGCAATCCGGGAAGCGGCTGGTTTCTGAACGGTGTCGTGCAGCTCGAAACCGAGATTGCGCCCAACAGCCTACTTGAAGTGTGCCGCGAGATCGAGAAGGCACTGGGTCGAAACCAGGAACGGCGTGATGGCCCGCGAACGTTGGACCTGGACCTTCTGTTTTACGGGACACGCATTATCAACGAGCCGGCCCTCGTCATCCCCCACCCGCGCTTGTACCTGAGGCGGTTCGTCCTGACGCCGATGGTCGAGCTGGATCCGGACTGGTGCCATCCTGTCATGAAACGGACGGTCAAAGATCTCCTCGCGCACCTTGCCGATGAAGCCCAGGTCCGACGGCTGGGTCCTGCGCCCAACTCCCGATATGGCTCTCGCCCGACAGACAAGACGTCCGACGCTCAAGCGTCCGCGAACAACCACGAGTGATGCGAACCATTCGATCAGTCGCGACGCTTGCGGCGAGGAGTCGCGCCCTCCATCGAGAAGGAGTGGTGATCGGGATGGTGCCAACGATGGGAGCGCTTCACGCCGGGCATCGCTCCCTCATCAGAAGAGCACGTCTGTCGTGCGATGCGGTCGTCGTGAGTCTCTTTGTGAACCCGCGTCAGTTCGGCCGTGGAGAAGACTTTTCGCGCTACCCGAAACGATTCCGGTCCGATGCCGCGCTGTGTCATCAGGAAGGAGTGGATGTGCTCTTTGCGCCGTCTCTGGCCAGCATGTACCCGCCAGGGTTTCAAACGTCGGTCGAGGTTCGAACCCTGTCGCAGCGGTGGGAAGGCCACGTCCGGCCTCGCCACTTTGAAGGGGTAGCTACCGTCCTGACGAAGTTACTCAGCCTTGCAAGACCGCATCTCGCCTTCTTCGGCCAAAAGGACTTTCAGCAAGCTGCGATTGTACGACAGCTAGTTGATGATTTGAATCTCGGCGTACACGTCGTGGTCTCCCCAACGGTGAGAGAACCTGACGGACTGGCTCTCAGTTCCAGAAACGGGTACCTCACGCCAGCGCAGCGCCGCGCCGCACCAGTGCTGTACGCCGCCTTACGGACAGGACGGGCTGCGGTCCTGGCCGGAATTCGTTCCGCGGCCCGGATCCGCCGAGTGATGCTCGACACAATCTCGGCTCAGCCCCTGGTTCGTGTTGAATACCTTGCCGTCTGCGACCTGCGGACCCTTGAACCGCTCAACCATGTCACCGACCGCGCTCTTTTGCTCGGGGCCATCAGGCTTGGTCATACTCGGCTGATCGATAACTTACTCGTGAAAAGCCCACAGCGCAGGGTGCGCCAGTAGGATGGCGGCTTAATGCTATGTCTCAAGGCTCCCACGAGCTAGCTCCGAACGTCTTCCTGGCCGCACTGCGGGCGTTTGGGTGCGTAGCGAAGGGATCTACTAGCTTCCCTGAGGGGCCGCGCGGTGACCGACCAAAAGCGAGTACACAAACTGGCTCAGGCGGTCTTTCTCTCCGGCTGGAAATTCAAGGAATTGCAGGCCGACGGACCTCGATCGAACGGACCGGACTATCGCGGTATCGACCCGGATCGGTGGCTCGCGGTCGGAAGTTTGCAGCAGCAGGTGCAGGAATGTCCCTTCTGATAACGCAGCCCCGGCCTGTAGCGTACAGCCTCCCATTGAGAAATCCTTCACCTGTTCCTCTCGCCTCTGCTGCCCGTCCAAAAATGCTGCGAACCCGGCCGCAATGCGCTGGTACTGCCGTCGATCAGGCACTTGTGCCGAACGCTGCATCCCGAACCGGAGAGCCCTAAACCGGTACGTGCAGACCTGACAGCGGAAGGGATAAAGGCGGGCCAGGCTAAAGAGGTGATCGAACACCCCTTCGAGATAGGTCCGTCGCACAAAATCTTTGCCGCAGAGCGGACAGTGTGGCCAGATCAGGGCGATGCTCCTTTCCGATCCACCAACACACAGTCGGACGCCGCACTTCGGTGCGCGCCATCTTTGGCCGCCTCACGCTGCAAGGCCAGGATTGGCTGGATGCAGGCCGGCGAGTAGGTCGGAGGTTTGACCCATTTCCCGTCCTCCCGCTTATGGCCGCCTACCTTGCTCAGATTAGACCGGTGGACTTCTCGGAACACCGGTTCCAGATCAATGCCACAGGAAACAGCCGTTCCATAGATGACATAGAGAAGATCCGCCAGTTCCTTGGCAATAGCGGACGGATCCTGCTGCGCAAAAGCCTCCTGCAGTTCGTCGAATTCTTCCTGGATCAAATTCCCCCGGAGCGAGCGGGTCGCCTCATCAGGAGCGGCTGGAACGGTCCCGATCGCGATGCCGAACAGGCGATGAAACTCAGCCACCATGCGCTGCTCGTCGGTCATGGACTACCCTCTTCTACTCACCGGCCGAAGTCGGTCGCGGAACTGATTCAACCGGCTCGAGCTGCGGTAGATCTTTGTCCGAGGAGATCCCCAGCTCTTTGAACTTGCGGGCCGCCGGGAGGATCCGCGCCTCAATCGAGCCCACCGCCTTGTTGTAGGCCAGAACACTTTTGTTGAGCGCCTCCCCCACGTCATTCAAGTGCTCCGCGAGGACCGCCATCCGCTCGTACAGATCCTTCCCAAGTCGACCTGCCTGCTGCGCGTGTTCACTCAGTTGTTCTTGTCGCCATCCATAGGCCACGGCGCGCAGCAGTGCGATCAATGTGGCCGGGGTGGCGATGACGACGCGCCGCGAAAATCCGTCTTCGATGAGTGACGGGTCCTGCTCCAGGGCCGCGCCGAGAAAATGCTCGCCGGGTAGGAACAGGACGACGAATTCGGGAGCCTGGGGGAATTGGCTCCAGTAGGATTTGGCGCTCAACTGGTCCATGCGCGATCGGACTTGTGCGGCGTGCCGGCGCAGCCGTTCCTGCCGTTGGACCTCGTCTTGCGCCTCGTAGGCCTCCAGGTAGGCGGCTAGAACCGCCTTCGCATCGACCACAATCTGGCGACCGCCGGGGAGCTGAACTACCATATCGGGCCGCAACCGCCCTTCGTCGTTCTCGACCACGTCCTGCTCGACGAAATCGCAGTGCGAGACCATCCCAGCCAATTCGGCCACCCGCTTGAGGGTAATCTCACCCCAGCGCCCCCTGACGCTTGGTGCGCTCAGGGCCTTGACCAGATTGCCGGTCTCCTGCTGAAGCCGCTGATGGGATTCGGCCAGCAGCTTGAGGTGCATGTCGAGTCCGCCGTAGGCGGACTGGCGGGACTGCTCTAGGAAATGAATCTGCTCTTCGTAGCGTTTGAGGGAGTCATGGAGGGGCTTGACCAGTTCGTCGATCGCCTGTTGACGCTGAGCGAGATCTCCCTTCGCCTCGGCATGCAACACCTCAAAAGAGGTCCTTGCCAGTTGCAAGAAGGCCTGATTGTTGGTTTTCAAGGCTTCGCCCGAAAGCGCCTTGAACGATTCCACCAGCTCCTGCCGTGCTTGGGTAAGAAGGGTCTTCTGCTCTTGCAGGCTCTTCAGGCGACCTGCCGTCCAGAGACCGGCCAGCAACGCCCCGAACAGAAGGCCGGCCACGAGCCCCACCGAGAAGGTGGTCATGTCAGCCATCTCACCTGCCATACGTCGCTCCCTGCTTCCCTGAAGACTCAGGGAGGAGCCCGGAGCGAACATTGGGTGGGAAAAATTTCTGCAAGGGTACGGGAATTGTGATCAAACGTCAAGAGACAAGATGACATCTCCTCTGGTATTGTTTGATAGAATGGAGCTCGCATTCGCGCACACCCGGGTACCAAGGAAAGGGAGCTGTCATGAAACGTCTCGGAATACTTTGCGCGATCTGTCTGCTGGTCTTGACCGAGCAGGTGGAGGCATTTCCTGTGAGCGCCGCTGCCTGGTCAGACGCCCAGTGGGGACAGCATTGTCAAGACGTCCGTACGAGCTTTAACCCCACCACTCCACTTCGAACCGATACCCTCACGCTGAAACCAGAGGATCCACGGTTCCTCGATTTCCTCTATTGGGTCTGGGCCAACAAGATCATCGAGCACCAAATTGAGCAGGTGGGCGGAACGGAATGGAACGGGCCAACCGGCGGGGTGATCTTCCATTGGGCTCCAGGGTCCCGATGGGAGACCCATACGCTGGTTCCCTTTGCCCACGCCATCCATCACATCACTGGCGAACACAACTGGCAGGACAACATGTTCAAGGAGTTTTTCGAGAAATTCGCTCCGGTCAAGGGGGTGAACATCCGGCAGCGTCTATCGCTTGATAAGTCCCCTACCTGGGCACAGTTCCTCCAGCACATCGGCGGGCCGGAAAGTCCCTACTATCGCTATGTCTTCCATCAGGAGAGCGTCATTGATCCGGCGAGGCGAGTCGTGACGTTAGTAGGAGGGCAGGGTGTCCGCTTCGAATATACCTTCGATCGCTACCTGAATGAGATCAGAGAAGTCCTTACCGACTGCAAGGCCTATCAGTTTTTCGAACTGTATGATCGCTACGGGAAGGGCTTTGCGTCTCAAACTGGCTGGGCAGGCCAATCAGTACCGAAGCAGTGATTTTACATTACCTGAGGGAGGTCCATTGCCTCGACGACAAAACCTGGAGCCTTCATCCAGGTTTTGTCGTCGAGTTTTTAGCGAATGTGAAGGCGCTCTCCTTGCTACTTGGTCTGTATCAGGAGAATAAATTGTGATGTACCGGCCTCTGTGTGGATATTGACCGGGACCAAGCCAGGCTTGAGATTCGGCACCGTCGCTTCCAGCATGGTCGGACTGACGTATTTGAAGTCAGGCGCGCTCCTCGAGCCGAACGACACATTATGAAAGCACTGTTTGGTTCCGAAATTGCTCCCCTTGATCACGATCTTCTGACCCGGCTTGACAGGGTCCGGCGTCACCGTCGTGATCTTCGGGTGGGACTGGTAGTCACACGCCGGCGCTTTGGCAACCTTGCTGGCAGAAGTCACGGAGGATTTGGCATTGACTCCTGGAACCAACAGCAGGGTCGCGACCAGACTAGCCAGGCTGCCCAGGTACAGAAAACTCCTGTGACTGTTGATATACATTCTCATTCTGCGCCTCCTTCTTTCTTTTTCCCCTATTGGGGCAACAGGAAACCTTTTCTCACAACTATTCATTATAGCTGGTCGACACGGAAATACAATATCCAGTAAGACATCAACTCACACCCACCATATGCTGTGGGGTGCAGCGAGCAAATAAGCTGAGAGCAAGGGAGCGAGCGTCGCACGACTGGAGGGACCTATCGCTTGATTGGGCCAACACAGTGGGCACGCGTGGTCGCCGCAGCGATTCTCAAGGGTCATCGAGCCGTATGACCGTTCCGGCTGTGGCATCCACCGCCACCCGGTCGCCATCCTTCAGCAGTCTCGTCACCTGCCGAACATTGGCGACGGCTGGAAGCCCATACTCACGCGCGATGATCGCGCCATGTGAGAGTGTCCCGCCCATCTCCACGACAAGGCCGGCTGCCAGTCCTAAGAGTGGTGCCATTCCAGGATCAATAACGGGCATCACGAGGATGTCGTCCCGTTTCATCTTTCTGGCGTCAGTCGGTGAGAGGACGATACAGACTGGTCCCTCCACGTATCCAGCGCTGATGGGAACACCGTGCCACAGGTCGCTCGTCACCACTGAGTTGTCAGCGCCAAGCGGCACCTCTCTTACCGGAGAAAGCAGGTCCGGGACGACCTGTTCGGCATTCCTCGCCCGCTCCACGCGTCGAGCTGCGACGAGGTTTTTCCAGTCTCGTGCCGAGCCTGCTCCAACAGCCCACATCTCTTCCGCCGTGAGGAAGAAGACATCGTGCTTGGATTCGAGGGTTCCGACCCCCGACCACTTCTTTCCCAAGAGGAGCGTGAGCTGGCGGACCGCGGCAGAGAAATGCATCAGGTGATGGCGGTTCGCTTCCCGCAGCGCGAGGTAGCGACAGAGCCGTCGATACCACCATTGGAAGATCGCACGTTGAGGTAGGCGCCAGCCCAACGCCCGATGGATCTGCTGAACCGCTACTTCTCGGGCTGATTCCTGCTGACGCAGCACTTCATTGACGGGTTTGCCAGATTGCCCCTGCAGATGGCTGCGGATGATGCCGAGCAGGTACTCCGGGCATTCAACAAAGCGTGGCGACATGAGGTCGGATTCCCCAATGGCTCGGTGACCGTACTCGGCCAAATAGGCGCCGAACTCCTGGAGGAAGCGGGTCCCAGCCAGCTTCACACGGAACTGCTCTGGGGCCCAGGGTTCCGCAAGCAAGAATGCTTCAGCCTTCGGTTCATCCCTCGCGTTCTCCGCCAGCTCTGCTAGCCAAAGGACCTGTCGCGCGCTGACCACGTTCCCTAATCTTCGAAGCGCGGTGTTGAGCAGCGCGTGCCAGCCTGGCCCCATCCATCGCTTCATGAGGAACCGCAAGGCTTGGAGT
>Ga0209376_1003256_pt1 | contig 14825 bp, 7 predicted proteins | sample GraSoiAngelo_134_FD_185891 | JGI IMG/M metagenome (GOLD analysis project Ga0209376, IMG submission 185891) | Grasslands soil microbial communities from the Angelo Coastal Reserve, California, USA - 14_0929_05_30cm (SPAdes) (version 2) | ecosystem: Environmental > Terrestrial > Soil > Grasslands ... | reverse complement strand
TCCGGATTCCACGAGATCATCGTGACGACCGCGTACATGTCCGATGCCCTGATCAAGTCGATCGGCGACGGGCTCGACTACAACGCGTCGATCCTGTACAGCTTCGAGGAGAACCCCGCCGGGACCGCCGGGGCCGTCCGGCGGGTCGGGAATTTCTTCGACGACACCTTCGTCGTGTCGATGGGCGACATCCTCTGCGATGTGGACTTCAAGGCGCTGTACGACTTCCACAAGCGGAAAGGCGCCGCCGTGACGATCGCCCTGACCGAGGTCTCGGACCCGACCCAGTACGGGGTCGTGGGCCTCGACTCGAACGGTCGCATCGCGAAATTCAAGGAGAAACCGAAGAAGGAGGAGGCCTTTTCGAACCTCGTGAACGCGGGCATCTACGTCCTCGAGCCGGAGGTGCTGGAGTTCGTCCCGCCGGATCAGAAGTTCGACTTCGCGAAAGACCTGTTCCCGAAGCTCCTCTCCAAGGGACTCGGGCTCTTCGGCTCGAAGATCGACGGCGTCTGGATGGACATCGGGCAGCCGCACGACCTCTGGAAGGCCAGCATGGCGATCGTGAGCCGCGAGGGGAGGCCGCTGCACCGCAAGGACGTCACGAGCGAAGGCCCCGTCATCCTCGATGCGACGGCCCAAATTGGAACCGGCGTGACGATTCGCGGTCCCTGTTACGTCGGGCCCGCCGTGGTCCTGGGAAAGGGAAGCGTGGTGGACAACGCTTGCCTCTACGAGGCTGCGAGGCTCGACGCGGACGCTCGGGTGGAGAAGAGCATCATCCTGGAAGGAAGCACCGTTGGGTCGGCCGCGGAAATTGTGGACAGCGTGGTCGCGCGCAACTGCGTGATTGGGGACGGCGCGCGGATCGTCTCGAGCATCATCGGCGAGGGCATGACGGTCCGCGCCGGCTCGAGGCTCGAGAACGCGACGGTTTCCCTTCCGCCGCGCTGATCCGGCGGATTCGAGATCGGAACGCAGACCTTGGCGTTACCGACCGGGACGCCGATCGACCAACACCGATCCCCGTTTCACGACCGTCTCGACGGCGTTGCCGCCGAACCGATATCCGAGATGCCGCCAGGAAGGCATGTCGAGGACCACGAGGTCGGCCACCCTCCCGGGTTCGAGGACCCCGACCTGATCGCCTCGGCCGATGGCGTGGGCCGCGTTGACGGTCGCCGCGGTGATCGCTTCGGCCGGCGTCAACCCGTTATGATGACAGGCCAGGGCGATCGCGAGCGGCATGGAGTCGCACCAGCAATTCGGATTGAAGTCCGTGCCGATCGCGACGGCCACTCCGGCGGCCAGGAGCCGTCGTCCGTCGGCAAAGGGCAACCGCGACGCGAGGGACGCCGCGGGAAGGAGGATGGCGATCGTACGAGAGCGCGCCATGGCCTCGATTCCGTCGGACGAGGTGTGAATCAGGTGGTCGGCCGACGCGGCCCCCAGTTCCGCGGCCAACGCCGCGCCTCCCGCGTCGGAGAGTTCGTCCGCATGGACCTTCGGGCGGAGCCCGAGGTCCGCGCCTCGTTTCAGGATCTCTCGGGCCTGGTTGGCCGAGAAGTACCCTCGGTCGACGAATGCATCACAGAAGTCCGCGAGCCGATTCGCCGCAATCGCCGGCAACATCTCTTCCCGGACGAGATTGACGTAGGCCTCGGGCCGGGTCTGGAATTCTGGAGGGACCGCGTGGGCCCCGAGAAAGGTCGGAACCACATCGATTTCGGCGGCGTGTCCCGCGGCCGCGATGGCCCGTAGGATCTTGAGTTCGTCGTCGGTCCGAAGTCCGTATCCACTCTTGGCCTCGACGGTCGTCGTGCCGGAGGCCGCCATCGATCGCAGACGCTTCGTCGCGTCCCGGGCGAGGTCTCCTTCGGAGGACTCCCGCGTCGCGCGAACCGTGTGGAGGATCCCGCCCCCTCGGGCCGCGATCTCCGAGTAGCTGAGGCCTTGCGACTTCCACTCCACCTCGTGCTCGCGCGAACCCGCGAACACGGGATGGGTGTGGGGATCGACAAATCCCGGGGCGACGACCTTTCCCGCCGCCTCGATCCGAAGATCGGCGCGCGGATGCCGAGCCAGCACCTCGTCGGTCGTCCCGACGTCGACGAGGCGCGCGCCTTCCGAGTACACGGCGCCGTCCTCGATGATCCCCAAGTCCTGCGCCGCCTCGTGGGTGCGCGGCCCCTCGGCGCCGCGGAGGGTGAGCAGTTCCGCCGCGTCCACGATTAGGAGGGACGCCGGCGACGGAGGACGTTCCCCGAGGGTGGGACGGATCTTGTGGGCGCGCCCTTTCATCCGATCTTCGCCACCCCGCGGGAATCCGCTTGGACGACGAATGACTTCCCGCCCGCGGCGCGGATCGCTTCCGCCGTCTTGGAGGGACGATCGGTCAAGGCGAACATGCTCCCGCCGCCCCCGGCTCCGGTCAGTTTCGCCCCGTAGCTCGACGGACGCGCGGCGGAGACGAGCCGGTCGAGGGCTGGGTGGCCGACCCCGAGTTCTGTGAGGAGGGCATGGTTCCGATCCATCAGGTGCCCCACGGAGACCAGATCCCTTTGTTCGAGGGCTCTCATTCCGTCGAGGGTGATCTCGCCGATCTCCCGGATCGCCGCGGCCGCTCCTGGATCGCGATCGACGCGCTCCTTCACCTTGGCGACGAGGGGACCCGTCGCGGCGCTGATGCCCGTGTTCCCGATCACAAAATCCACGGGAGGGAGGACCGCTCGATGGAGGAACCAACGGCGGCTGTCGCGTTCGATCGACCAGAGCAGATTCTCCTGCTTGTCGCGGAGTACGAGGAGGCCGCCGCCGGCCGCCGCGGTGCTCGTGTCGATCGGGCTCGCGCGTCCCTGGACCTCATGCTCCACGTCGAACGCCTCGCGCGCGATCGTCGGCGGATCGATGGAGCCGGCGAGCGAGTGCAACGAACCGAGGGTGGCGACGGTCACCGCGGCGGAGGAGCCCAAGCCCGCGCCGCTGGGCACCATCGACCGGATTTCGATCCACAACGGCCCCGGGGCGTTGCTCTTCTCGACCGCCTTCTTCACGTACCGGAATCGTGGCTCGTCGAGCGAGGCGCCGTCCGCGAGCCATTCTCGGTGGGGCCGGACGAAGACCTCGGCTCGCAGGTTGATCGCCGTGCTCAGGGCGGGCTCGCCGAAGACCACCGCGTGCTCCCCGAAGAGGATCAACTTCCCCGGGGCGGAGGCGGCCATCGTCGGCGATTCTTCGCCCTGCGACTTAATCCTGCCGCCCTAGCTGACTTCCGGACTCCGCGGGAATCGGGACGGCATCCGACTATAGAGCGACGCGTCGCCGGTCTGCGGTTGGATCTTCTTCATCGCCGCGTCGAAGTGCCGCTTCTCGACGGACACCTTTTTCAGGGCCGACTCGTCCAGCTTCGGGAACTTCAGGGCATACTCGCGAATCGCGAGCATCGACGCTTCGTTGCAGACCGCGGCGATCTCCGCGCCCGTGTACTTGTCCGTCCGCTTCGCGAGGTCGTCCAGATCGACGTCCTTCCCCAAGGGCTTCTTCTTCGTGTGGATCTCCAGGATGGCCCTGCGGGTCGCCAGGTCCGGCGGGGAGATGTAGATGTGCCGGTCGAACCGTCCCGGCCGCAGGAGGGCGGTGTCCACGAGGTCCATCCGGTTCGTCGCCGCGATTACGGTCACGTTGTGGAGCTCCTCGAGCCCATCCATCTCCGTGAGGATCTGCGAGATGACCCGCTCCGTGACTTGCGAGTCGGAGCTTCCCCCGCGGACCGGGGTAATCGCGTCGATCTCGTCGAAGAAGATGATGCAAGGGGCCGCCGTCTTGGCCTTGCGGAACGTCTCGCGGACGGTGCGCTCGGATTCCCCGACCCACTTGCTCAGGAACTCCGGCCCGCGCACGGAGATGAAGTTCGCCTCCGCCTCCGTGGCGACGGCCTTCGCGAGCAGTGTCTTGCCGGTGCCCGGCGGGCCGTACAACATGATGCCGCGGGGCGGCCGCGCGTCGAAGTGGGCGAACAACTTGTTCATCTTGAGGGGCCATTCGATCGACTCCCGCAACTCCTGCTTCGCCTCGTCGAGGCCTCCGATGTCTTCCCATCGGACGTTCGGCTTCTCGATGAGCACCTCGCGCATCGTTGACGGCTCGAGCTCCCGGTAGGCCTGGAGGAAGTCGTCGCGAGTGACCTCGAGACGATTGAGCACGTCGGGCGGGACGTAGTCGACCTGGATGTCGATCTCCGGGAGGATCCGCCGGAGCGATCGCATCGCGGCCTCCTTGCAGAGGGCGGACATGTCCGCGCCGACGTACCCATGCGTGAAGCCGGCGAGTTCGGACAGGTCGACGTCCTTCGCGAGGGGCATGCCCCTCGTGTGGATCTGGAGGATCTCCAGCCGCCCGTCGCGGTCGGGGACCCCGATCTCGATCTCGCGGTCGAAGCGCCCCGGCCGGCGCAGGGCCGGGTCGAGGGCGTTCGGCCGGTTCGTCGCGCCGATGACCACGACCTTCCCGCGGGCCTGCAGTCCGTCCATGAGCGCAAGGAGCTGCGCGACCACCCGTCGCTCGACCTCGCCGGTGACCTCGTCCCGCTTCGGTGCGATGCTGTCCAATTCGTCGATGAAGATGATGCTCGGGGCGTTTTCCTCGGCCTGCTTGAAGATGTCTCGGAGGTTCTCCTCGCTCTGTCCGTAGAATTTGGACATGATCTCGGGGCCCGAGATCGAATGGAAGTTCGCGTTCGTCTCCGAGGCGACGGCCTTCGCGAGCAGGGTCTTCCCGGTCCCCGGAGGGCCATGGAGGAGGACGCCTTTCGGCGCCTCGACGCCGAGCCGCTCGAACAGCTCCGGATGGCGCAGCGGGAGCTCGATCATCTCGCGGACCTTCCGGACCTCGGAGCCCAGCCCGCCGATGTCCTCGTAGTCGACCTTCGGGACCTTCGCCCCTTCCTCTTTCGTCGGCTTCTCCGCGATCTTGATTTCCGTGCCCGATTCGACGAGGACGGCGTCGGCTCCCGGCGAGAACGACGTAACGACGAACTCGAACTTGCGACCCATCACGCTCACGCTCAGGACATCCCCGCGCGTGATGACGCGTCCCTGGAGGACCTGGGCCATGTACTCTTCCCCGCCCATGATGCGGATCGGCTCCGTCGGTGCGAGGGACACCTTCTCGGCCGGTCGCGCCAAGGCCTTCTTCAGGCCGACCTTGTCGTCGATCCCCACCCCGGCGTTGCGGCGTTGCATCCCGTCCATGCGGATCACCCCGCGGTTCGCGTCCTCGGGATATCCGCGGCGCACGCCGGCGGCGGTGGCCTTCGCGCCCAGGATCAGGACGACGTCGCCTTCCTTCAGATCGAGGATCTTCATGACCTCGGGATCCAGGTGGACGACCCCGCGGCCCGCGTCGGCGGGCTTCGCTTCCGCGACCCGGAGGAACTTCTCACGGCCCGTGGCCATCGGTCTCAGGCTCCTGCCCCTTCCGTCGGAACGGAGGGAGCGGCGCTTCGCAACGAAACGGGATTACTTGAAGTCATGTCGAAACCTGCCGGCATCGGAAAGAAAGGAAAGGGGTGCCCGTTCAGTCGACGGGCACCTTGACGGGCTTCTTCTCGGGCGTCGGCTCCCTCTTCGGGATCCGGACCTCGAGGATTCCGTCCTTCAGCGTCGCGGAGGCAAGGTCGGCCTTGACCTCCTCCGGGAAGCTCAGGACGCGCCGGAGGGCCTGGTACGTCCGCTCGGAGTAGAAGTAGTCCTTCTCGTCCTCCTCGCGGGATCGCTTCGACTCCGCCCGGACCTCGATGCCGTCGGAGGTGACGGTCAGGTCGACGTCCTCCTTCGCCACGCCGGGCAGTTCGGCCCGCACGACGAATTCGGATCCCTTGTCGATCAAGTCGACGAGGGGCTCGCGCACCGCCGCGTCGGGCCCAGTCACTCGGGCGAGGGAGCCGCCCCAGAACCGGTCCTCGAAGCTCCGGCGGAAGCTGTCGAACCATCGGTCCACTTCATCGAACCAGGCGAAAGGCGAGGTCGTCTTCGCCAGGCTCGTCTCCTTGGCAGCTGCATTGGTCTTGGTCTTGCGCTCCATGGTGATCCACCTCCAAGGTTGACTTGGCGGCCGTATTTATCTGTATGCAGTTCTATATAAACAATTCGATTCGAGCTCATCATTACAACAACCGCTTGTTGGCATCTTGTGGGAGAGTCGACCAGAGGCGCGCTAGGTCTCCCGCTTCACCGTGATCGGGATGGCCCCGCTGTTGAACTCGATCCAGGCGATCTCGATCGGGTCGACCACCCCCGTCGGGACGTCGATGAGGATCGGCGAACCCATGCTGATTTGCAGGGCCCGCGCTCCGATGATCCGGGCTTTCTCGAATCGGGTGTAGCGCATCGCGGGGCCTCGCGCCAGGCCGCGGGCGAAGGAGCGTTCAGGAGGCGGGGACGGCCGTGGGCGGCCCCAATCGGGTGCCCGTACTTCAACCTTGCTTAGCGCCGGCGCCCGTAAGTCAATCGATCGAGCACCGGTCGAGGTCCGCGGGACGTCCGTCCGGATCCCGGCCGCCGAATTGTCATGTTCTGCCCAACAATAATCGCACGTGAGAATTCCGGGGGACAGCTTATGAACTCCCTGACTCCACGATGCATAGACTTCGGTTGCGTCGAACGCGCTCCGAAGGTAGGTTCTCCCATGGATCAGCAGACCTTCCAGCAGGCGATCGGGCTCCTCTCGGGGGAGCACAGCCTCTCGATCCTGCGATCCCTGCGGGACGGGAATTGGCATCTCTCGAGCGAGGTCGCCCGGACGCTCGACATCCACACCACGACCGCGTCCAAGTTCCTGCAGCGCTTCGCCGAGCTCGGGCTCGTGGAGCGGCAGGCCCACGATTCTCGGACGTTCGAGTATCGCCTCCGGTCCTCGCATCTCCGGTTCGACGTCGACCTTTCCGACGACGCCGGTCCGCTCCGCGAAGTGGTCGACTTCTACGTCGTGTATTTCCAATCCCTCTTCGAGAAAATCCGGTCCTTCGGCGCGCCCACGATCCAGACGGAGATGGAGCACCGGCTGACCACGGACCATCAGGAACTCCGGAGGGCCGTGTTCGACCAGATGATCGTCGGCGCGCAAGGAGGCCTCGACTACCTTCGCGAATTGGTGGCCGAGGTCCACCGGGACTTGTGGTCCGTGTGCGAGCAGGGTCTCGGCGAAGTCCCGGCGAAGGGCGTGTTCCAGGCCGCCCTCCGCGACGCGATGACCCTCTATCCCGACCTGGCCTACCGCTGCGGCCTGACCCGGCCTCTGGAATCGTGATTCGCATGGCGCGGCTGGCAACGGGCATTTCGGGATTTGACGCCATGGTCCAGGGTGGCCTGCCCGCCGGCTCCAGCGTCGTGCTTCAGGGCCCGCCGGGCCAGGAGAAATTGCGCTTCGCCCTCACGTTCCTCGCGGAGGGCCTGAAGTCCGGGGCGAGCGGGCTGGTCCTGATCTCGTCGCAGTCGCCTGATGCGGTCCTCTCGGATCTCCGCGGCCTGGGCGTCGACATCGACGCGGTCACGCGCGAGAACCGACTGCGCATCGTGGACTGGTACTCGTGGAGCGAGGAGACGGTCACTGACGTGGAAGAGCGCGGCATCGTCGTCCGTTCCTCGATCGATCTCACGAACCTCGGCGTGGCCCTGAGCCGCGCGATGGCCGCCCTTTCGGGGGAAAAGGGCTGCCGGTCCGTCATCGAGCTGCTGTCTCCGGCGATGAATGCGTACGAGCTCACGCAGGTCTACGCCTTCGCGCAGAGCGCGAAGAGGAAGTTCGATCGGCACGGATTCACGAGCCTCGTGCTGCTGGAGAAGGACATGCACTCCGGGCCCGAGGTGACCACGCTCCTCCAGCCCTTCGACGGCGTGATCGAGATCGAACGTACCCGTAGCGGGGACCGGATCCTCCGGAAGATCGGAGTCCTCCATCTGAGGGACACGACTCCGGACCCAACGTTCCGGGTCCTCGAGATGACGGAGACCGGGATGCAAGTGGTGCGCGAGTCCCCCAAGGGCGGTGCGGTCGCGGGGGTCGCCGCGGAAGGGAGCGTCCTCGAGTCCCAGGAAGAGAGGGCCCGGAGGCTCTCCCTCATCATGCAGATCGCCCGCGAGCGCCTCAAGCTGGACCCCAAGGACGCAGACGCCCTGTTCGCGATGGCGGCCGCCCAGGCCACCCTCGACGATCCTCGCGGGGCCTTGCAATCCCTCGATCGGCTCTCGGAGCTCGATCCCGCGTACCCGGGCCTCTGGGTCCTGAAGACGAAGCTCCACGCCCGCCTCGGTGAGGCGGACCGAGCCCGGCAGAGCCGTCTGCGCGCGCAGCAAGCGGAGCAGGCGGAGGCGGCTCCCGCGGCGGCGACCGTCCCATGTCCCATGTGCGACGCTCCCGTCGCGGTCGATGCGACGGTGTGCCTCCGCTGCGGCGTGAAGTTCGCCGCCCCGGAGACCCTCGAGGACGAACTCGAGGACCTCGGCCGGGCCGCGATTCAGGAGATGGTGGAGGAGGAGTTCGGCGAAGGCAAGTCGGTCCCGGCGGGAGGCGAGTCCGAAAAGAAACCGGATCGCGAGCCGCTGCCGAAACCGGCGCCCAGGCCCGAACCGAAGCCGATCCCGAAGAAGGGTCTCACGAACGGGCTGGTCTTCTCCCGCAGCCCCCGCTCGCGGGCCGGCATGACGAACGGTCTGAAGGGCCGGACGAACGGACTCCGCGGACGGACGAACGGACTGACCAATGGCATGGGTCGGACGAACGGGCTCACGAACGGCATGGGCCGGACCAACGGGTTGACGAACGGCCTCGGCCGTACGAATGGCCTGACCAACGGCCTCGGGCGGACCAACGGTCTCACGAACGGACTGGGCCGCACGAACGGACTCACCAACGGCCTGGGTCGGACAAACGGTCTTACGAATGGACTCGCGGGATCCCGTCCGAGGGGGTTCCGCTCTTCCGGCCTCCGGGGGGCACTTCAGACCGCCGGATGGAAGCTGTACGTGATCCCGCTCGTCGTGGTCGGTCTCCTGCTCATGCCTCTGTTCTTCGTCCCTCCGTACAGCGGACCCGCCTACCCAATCCAGATCGACGGCCAGTTCAACGATTGGGCAAGCGTCGCGACGGAGTCGATGGGGGCGGGTGGGGTCCCCAACCCGAACGTCGACATCGTCCGTTTCGGTGTTGTCTCGAACCTCGGCCCCGTCGCGTTCTACGTCGAAGTCGCCGGATCCATCCTCACGGGCGGAGGGGCCACCCCGGGAACCATGGACACGGTCCGGATTTTCGTGGACATCGATGGAGCGGCATCGACGGGATACCGGATCGACGGCCTCGGTGCCGATCGCATGATCGAGGTGTCCGGCCACAACGGGTCGGTCGTGGCGAGCACCTTGTGGGAGTTCGATTCGAACCGGGATCAGCGAGACTGGAGCGGGTGGATCAAAGGGACTGCGACGCCGGCCGCCGCGAGTGGATCGCGAATTGAGGCGGAGGCCGACTGGCTCGCGGGCGTCTCGCCCTCGGTCCCCCCGATCGCGACCGTGCACACCCTGTCGTGGGACGGTCAGACGGATACCGGAGATTTTCCAGTGAGTCCGGGGCTCGGGACTCTGTCCGTCGTCGCGGACCCGCAAGCTCCGGACATCATTGCGGCCAACGGCGTGAATCTCCTGCGGCTGAACCTGGCGGCTCATGGGCAGCCCGTCGCGCTCAGCTCCCTCCATGTGCAGATCGCCGGGACGGCCCCTGCCGATGCGTCGTCCCTCCTTCAGCTCACCGACGGAACCAACGTGCTCGCCCAGATTGCGCCGACGTCTCGAGACGTGTCGTTCACTTTCTCCCCAATCCAGCTGGCCACCGGGAGTTCGGCCACTCTGTTTGTCGTCGGTGACTTTGCTTCGGCAACGGGAGAGACGTTCGGCGTCCGGCTCCCGTCCATCCACCCCTTTGGGCTGGGCGCCGGAGCCGTCTCGTTGCGGGAAAACCCCGGCGCTCGGTTGCTTGGATATCTCGGAGCGATCCCTGCCCTGCCCCGCGTCGACGGCGCGTTCGATGAATGGGCCGCGGCCTCTACCGACGCGCCGGGCGACGTCAGCCCGAGGAACAACCCGAACATCGACCTCGCAGGGTACGGAGCACAGCGGAGCGGGGTGTCAACTTTCCTCTATACCGACGTCACCGGTCGAATCTTGCATGGAACGCCGACCCCCGAACTTCCACGGAAGGTGCCGCCGCAGTCACAAGGACCCGCGGACACGGACCGAGATGGTGTCCCGGATGCCGTGGATCCCTTCCCCCTGGACTTCAACAACGATGGGGTCCCCGACGCGCGGACGAACGGAGACTACGACGGAGACGGAATCGTGGACTATGGATTTCCAGGAGGCACGGACCTGTGGCTCAACATGACGATCCCGAACACATTCCCGGCGCCCTATGCGGGACGCTCGGTCAGCGTGTACATCGGCCCTGACAACCGCCCATCGATCCTCGGAGACGACATCATCCGCATTTTCGTGGACGTGGACAACAGTTCCTTCAGCGGATATTCGATCGGTGGAATCGGCGCGGACCGACTCGTCGAGATCCGAGGGAAGGATGACGAGGTCACGAAGGCGAGCGTGCTCGTCTTCTCCGGATCGTTCCCAGGACAATGGTCCTGGACTACGCTTTCCCCGGTGACAGTCGCCCTGGGCTACCACGCCCTCGAGCTCTCCATCCCAATGAACGTGACGCGGTTGTACGTCGAGGCAGGCGACTTCTGGGGATCGGTCGACTCGACGACGGCCGTCCCAGCTCGCGTAGGTCAAGCGATGTCGCCGCGGTCCGCATCAGTGGACCAGCCCTTATCCCTCGCCTCGCCCTCTCTCGGCCCGGGACCCGCCTCGACGCTCCTCGACCCAGGCTCGAGCGGCCTTACGACGGCCTACAATCAACAGCGAAAGGTCGTCCGGGCTGGGACGGTCGCCAACCAGACCGTGTGCGACGCGACCAACTCGGGCGGATGCTTCTATGCCGTATATCAGGATCAGGTGCCGAGCGCTCCGGATTCCGCCTACAAGGACGGCGGATCGGTCGCCGTCCCGACGAGCCTGGGGCTCCTGGACTCCATCCCGACCTCCCTGGCCGCGGGAAACAACCTCGTCATCGCCTTCATCCAATTCAACAACACCGGGGCCGCGGCGCGTCTCATGACGGCGGGAAACGTGCAACTGCGGCGCGGAAGCCTGACCTCCGACCCGCTCCTCGCACAGACCGAATTCGAAATCCGCTTGCCCGCGACGGGCACTCCTGGCGAAGGAGGCTTCGCGGGTTTGCTCTACCGGGACGTCGGAGCGGCCGCGAGTCCCACGTATGGGGTTTTCGCGGCGGCCGACGCGACGGGAGCCAACGCTGAAGTCAAGTTTGTGGTGATCAGCGGCCTCGCCTCGTCCGACAGCGCGTTTGCGGACGGAGGGTCTGTCGCAATCCAAGTCTCGACGACGTCCCTCGGTTCGGTATCAACGACGTTCCCCGCCGCGTCGTCCAGCTTGCCGAATCTGGTGATCGCGACCATTCAGACGGATTCCGTGTCCGGGAGATACAACATCCCAGGCGCTTTCTCCCAGATTCGAAGGGGAACCCTCAGCTCGGACCCGGTCATCGCGAGCAACCAGTTCAACAGCGCGTCCGCGAACAACGCAGCCCCGGATGGGGTCTATCAGATCCTGGTCGCCTTGGACGCGGCCGGCGCGGCGAACCAAGCGTACTCGGTTTGGACGATCAACAACATTGCCGCAAACACGGTCAATGGAGAGGCTAAAATACTGACCTTCCGCGGACTCAGTGCGAGCTCGGTCGACACCGGCAGCGTTTCCGTCGGGAACGGGCGGACGGTGCTCGGGACCGCAACGACCTCGTTTGGCCCCGGGGACGATGTCGTGATTGGGGCCATGGAGATGGATGCGGTCGGCTCAACCCGAACCATTGTGACCGGTGCCGACGACATCCGGCGAACCGGAGAGACGACTGGCAGCGGCAACCAGTTCGGCCAGACGGCCGCCACCCTTTTCATCGATGGCTCCGGCCTGTACAAAGGCTACCTCCGCAAGGTCTCGACGACGACCTCAAACCCCTCGTACGAGGGCGCAATGACAGGGCCCGCCGCCTCCTCCCTGAACGGCGAGCTGAAAATGCTCGTGATCCACGTTCGCGATACCTACACTGGATGGGACCGGATCCTCCTGAATCGGAGCTTAGACGCGGGTGGATCGACTTGGGGCGTACCGATCGTGTTGGCCTCCGGTCGTTCGTCGGACAGTCCTCTCCTCTACACTTTCGACAGCGCGGAGCCCTCCATCGCGATGGATTCCGGAGGATACCTCCATGTCGTTTGGGTGTCGGCCTCGACGACGGGCGACCAGACCACCCTGAACCTCGTCCGGTACACGAAGACCTTGGTCGCGTACCCGACGCAGGCCCAACTGGCCAGTTCCTCGAATTGGGCCAGTGTGACGGTCGTGGACGACACGGCCACCGGGTACATGCCGACGATTTCGACGGACTCGGGCAACGCGCCGCATATCGCCTGGAGCGGATCGAAGACAAGCGGCACGGTGTACTACAAGAACAAGGCGGGTGCGAGCTGGAATCCAACGCTCTCCTGGGGCACGACCTACACGGGCCTTTCCGTCGATATCTCCCCGCGGAACGACTATGTGAATCTCGCCCGCTACTACGAGGCCAGCACGAACGAGATCCAGTATCTCGTATGCAAGAACGTCGCGATCAGCAAGTGCGCCAACGCCGCGAACTTCACCAAGTCGAATGGCGCCGCGGGCTACGACACCGTTGCGGCAGGTTCGACGGGCGCTTCTTCGGCCTTCTTGGATGGCGGGTCGGTGGCCATCGCTACCACGGAGACATCCCTGGCAAGTTTGGCGACGACGTTCCCGGCCGGCGACAACTACATCATCGTGACCGTCGCCATCTCGACGGTCCCCCAAGGGAGCGCCAGTACGATTGACATCGCCGGGGGAAGCCCCGGAAATCTGAAGCTGAAACGCGGTGCCTCTGTCCTCTCGAGCAATGAGTTCGTTTGTCGCGTGGGTGGGACCACCCCGGATGCATCTCACTTCCCGACGAACTATTGCTATCTCCTGTACAAGGATGTCGGCGCACCGTCCAGCCCCACGTACGACGTGACCGCTCTCGCCGGTACATCGGGAATGAACGGCGAAGCGAAAATCCTGGCGCTCCAAGGTATGACCGGCAGTTTCCAAGACGGCGCCTCGGTTGCCATCGGCACGTCAGAAACGACCATCCTGTCCCATGCGACGTCGCTCGCCTCGGCCGACAATCTCATCATCGCCGCGGTCCAGGTGTTCGACACCAACAATGGTGGGTCGGCCGACCGCTGGATTGCTCCCGGAAACCTCCGGCTCAAGCGAGGGGCCACCGTGTTGTCCACCAATGAATACACGTACGACTTGATGAAGACCATTTCCGCGAAGGCGTCTCAGGGCATCCTCCTCCTTGCCCGAGATGTTGGAGCTCCGGCCAATCCGACCTACACGGTGACCGCGCTCACGTCCAATGGGGCGGGGGTCAACGGTGAGGCCAAAATCATGGTCATTTCCGCGGGAGGCACGGTGCAACATGCGTTGACGGATGGAGCCTCCGTCGCCATTGGGGCTTCCGAGACAACGTTCGGGACCGTGGCCACGTCCTTCCCCGCCGGGGAAAATGTCGTCATCGCGTCCAACGACTATCGAAATACCGCAACCGGGCAGGTGAATCTCGTCGCCTCCAACTCGAGGATCGTCCAGGGGGGGACGAGCCGCGCGAGCAACGAGTTCGACCTTCGTTTGGATAACATGAATGCATCCCAATCGGGCAATATGAACGAAGGCCTGCTCTGGCGTCAGTACGGCGGCCCGTCGAACCCATCGTTCGATTCTAGGGCGCTCGCGAGTGCGACGGGCATCCAGGGCGAGACCAAGATCGCCGCCATCCACATCCGGGACGGGACGGATATCGAGAGACCCTCGTATCCCAGCCTCGCGACGACCTACGAGGTGAATGGGGACCTGTGGATCGCTTACGCAAAAGACGTTGATGCAACCACGCGCGCCATCTATGTCCGTTTCCTCGACTACCCGACGAACGGCTTCGCCGCATCGGAGGTCCTCGACTCCTGGAGCGGCACCCAGTTCACGCGGCCGACGATCGGACTCGACAAGGACGGAAACGTGTACGCCCTATACGTTGGTGTTTCGGCGCCGCAGCTGTACTTCAATTCGAGGATCGGCGGGACGTGGGGCACCCGCACGGCGATCGACGTTTCGACGGATTACCCCTCCCTGATCGTGCGTGCGCCGAACGACCCGGCCTACGGGACCTCGCTCGGTGCGGTCTACTGGAAATCCTCGACGTCCGAGACATACTTCTACTACATCCCCGAATTCGACACCATCGTGTGGCCCATCGCGGGCACACTGCTGCTGGTCCTTCTGGTAGGAAGACGGGCCCGGCGACGGATTCGGTCCCAAGGGGCGAAGGAATCGCACAATGCTTCCACGTGAAGCGTCGTGCCGTCGGCCGATTCGCGCAACTCTTCGGGATCATGTCCGCCGTCCGGGTTCGATGTGGAGGCTCCCGTCCTCAACTCTAAGTTCCACCCGCCGAATCCGCGATCACCGGCTAAGTGATAATCTAGCCGGAACCCTCTTAGCTCCTCCTGCGAATGAATGACTTACCTGCCGTTGGGGCATTCATTCGATAAGGAGGGAGAACTCTGCACGTGGAATCGATGGTCTTGGCCCAGC
>Ga0209376_1003253_pt1 | contig 14828 bp, 14 predicted proteins | sample GraSoiAngelo_134_FD_185891 | JGI IMG/M metagenome (GOLD analysis project Ga0209376, IMG submission 185891) | Grasslands soil microbial communities from the Angelo Coastal Reserve, California, USA - 14_0929_05_30cm (SPAdes) (version 2) | ecosystem: Environmental > Terrestrial > Soil > Grasslands ... | reverse complement strand
CAATCGAGCGCCACTGGGTTGTCAGTAGCTGAGACAAGGCTTAATTACGGCTAAAACGGGAAGTATAATCCGTCGACTTACGATTCGGCAGAGGCCATAATGGTTCAGTCAAATGCCCACCGAGCTCGACCATTACGAGGTACTCCAAGTCTCCCCGAACGCCGAACCCGGCGTGATTCTCGCGGCCTACCGCAGGCTCGCGCAGACGTACCACCCGGACGTCAACCCTGACCCACGGGCGCCGGAACGAATGCGCCGGTTGAACCGGGCGCTGGAGATCCTCAGCGATCCCACGAAACGCGAGGAGTACGACCGCCGCCGGCTGAGGCGACTCGCGCTCAAGCACATGGCCGAGCAACCAAGGGTCCCTTACGGCACTCTCTACGGAGAAGCGCAGGCCGGTGGATGGCGAGCGAGACTGGCGCGATTGTCCCTGGGCTGGCTGGCGATCGCGGGCGGGCTCGGCGTCGTGCTGGCCGCTCTGGCAATGATCCTTGTACGAGACACATCGGACTCCGGCGGCGGCCCAGCCGTCGAGCGATCAACAACGGGGACAACGGCGCGATCAGCCGGTCCCGCCGTGGCGGGGGCTTCTACTGCGCCGAGTCCCACGACCTCCCCTTCGGGGAGTGGAACGTTTAGCAACGGGACGTGGCTGGTCGGCGAAGAGATAACGCCCGGGATGTGGCGAGCCATCCGCTCACGAACGTGCGCCTGGAAGCGCTTTTCGTCGATTGAAGGGAGCACAGACACTGTAGCTGGTTCCGGCTCCTCTTTAACGGTGGAAATACGACCCACGGACGCGGCCTTCTGGTCGGAGGGATGCGGATGGTGGACCCAGATCCTCGAGGCGCCTTCGGGTGCACCCGGAGACCCATTCGGACCAGGCACCTGGCTGGTCAACACAGAGATCGAGCCCGGCCTGTGGCAGAACTCCGATTCGTCGGAGGGGTGCAGGTGGGCGCGGCTCGCCAGCCTCGACGGCACGTCGTCGGCGATCACGGCCACAGGTTCGGGGACTTCGATCATCACCATCGAGATTGTTCCGACCGACCGCGCGTTCGATTCCTGGGGCTGCGGCAACTGGACACGCGTGGGAAACTAGCAGCGGACCCAACCGAACAGTCCCGCTCTGCCCGGCGACGCGCGATAGAATATCCGTGCCATGGGCGCGACACCAAAAGCCAAGTTCGAAGACCGCCTGAAGGCGATGCCCGCGAAGCCCGGCGTCTATATCTTTCGCGATGCGAAGGACAAAGTAATTTACGTCGGCAAGGCGGCGCTGTTGCGGAACCGTGTGCGGTCGTACTTCGGCTCGATGCACGGATTCGAGGAGAAGACGCGGCGACTGGTCGGGCAGATCGCGGATATCGATTTCATCCTTACGGGAACCGTCCAGGAGGCGCTGTTGCTCGAGGCGACGCTGGTGAAGCGGCACCAGCCGTTCTTCAACGTGCGCCTGAAAGACGACAAGCACTACCCGTACCTGAAGATCGACCTCAAGGAGCAATGGCCGCGAGTAGAGATTACGAGGCGGGTGCTGAACGACGGGGCGCGCTACTTCGGCCCGTTCGCCTCGGCGGGGTCGGTGCGGCGGACGCTGGACCTCGTCAAGAAGCTGTTCCCGTGGCGGTCGTGCACGAAGGTGATCACCGGAGAAGATCCTCGCCCGTGTCTCGAGTATTACATCCACCGCTGCGTCGGGCCGTGCGCTTCGCTGTGCACGAAGGAGGAGTACGACACGGTCATCCGGCAGACGATCATGTTCCTCGAGGGCCGCACGGACGAGATTGGGCGGGACCTGCGGCGCGAGATGCAGGGAGCGTCGGAAGCTCTGGAGTACGAGCGAGCTGCGCGTCTGCGCGACCAAGTGCAGGCGATCGAGCGGACAACCGAGCGGCAGGTGATGGAGGTGCGGGACCGGACGGACATGGACGTCTTCGGCCTGGCGCGCGCGGAGCAAGAGGCGTACGTGCAGGTCTGGTTCGTGCGTAGAGGGAATGTGATCGGACGGGACAACTTCCAGCTAGACGGAACGGTCGACGAGCCGGACGAGCGTGTACTGGGGAGCTTCATCGAGCAGTTCTACGAATCGGCGCCCTACGTGCCGCGCCGGGTGCTCCTTCCGATCGCCGTCGAGGATTCACAGGTGATCGAGCAGGTCCTTTCGGAGCGGAGGGGACGGCCTGTGCGCTTGATGGTGCCCTCGCGCGGGGAGAAGAGGGAACTGATGCAGCGGGCGGTGGCGAACGCGCGCGAGTCGCTAGAGCAGGCGCGGGCGCGCTGGCTGGCGGACAGCGGCAAGAAGCGGCAGGCGCTCGAGCAGCTTCAGGACGCGCTCAGCCTGCCGGAGTTGCCGGCGCGGATCGAGTGCTACGACATCTCCAATATACAGGGGACTTCAGCGGTCGGCTCGATGGTAGTGTTCGTGGACGGTCACCCGAAGCGGAGCGAGTACCGGCGCTTCGGGATCAAAGGCGTCGCCGGGCAGAACGACTTCGCGATGATGCAGGAGGTTCTGAAGCGCCGCTTCTGGAAGATGCGGAGGGAGACGGAGGGCGAAGGAGCGAACGAGGGGACGCCGGGCCGGCCGGCGGACCATGATACCGACCGGGAGCGCGTAGAGGCGGAGCTATCGCAGCCGAACGCGGGTGCGATGATGACGGCACCGACCGCAGACGGAGACGGCGGATCGCAGCGTGGTCGCCACGCTCGTGCTACGAATACCTCAGGAGAAAGGGGAAGGGAACTTTCCAACGGCCAAGGCACGAAAACGGAGTACGACGAGTCCTTTCAGACGACGCCCGACCTTGTTATCGTAGACGGCGGGAAGGGGCAAGTGTCAGCTGCGCACGACGCGATGCGCAATCTCGGAGTCGGGCAGATCCCGCTGGCGGGACTGGCGAAGCGCTTCGAGGAGCTGTACGTGAAGGACGTGTCGGAGCCGATCGTCCTCGACCGCACGTCGCAGGCACTGTATCTGGTGCAGCGGGTACGGGACGAGGCGCATCGTTTCGCGATCACATACCACCGGGGCGTGCGCTCAAAGGCCGGCGTTCAATCAGCTCTTGACACGATCCAAGGGATCGGGCCGAAGCGCAAGAAAGCCCTGTTGCGGAAGTTCGGTTCGGTGAAGGGCATCCGTGAGGCAGGCGTCGAGGAGATCGCGGCGACGCCGGGGTTCACAAAGGCGCTGGCGGAGAAGGTGCTGAGTGGGCTGTGATCAAGTGATCGGTAATCGGTTCCCGGTCATTGATTAGCACTCGCGATACCGGTCTTGCCGAGCGCCTCATCCAATCGCTTGAAGTACATCCAGCGATTGACGGCGTAGGGCTGGCCGGGTCGCGGGCGAGGGGCGACGCCAATCCGCTATCGGACTGGGACTTCGAGGTGAAGACGGCGGACTTTCCGTCGGTGGCCGGGGCGCTGCCGGAACTGGTGGCGCCAGTGGAGCCGCTGGCGCAACAGTGGGACCGGTTAAGCGATCACGCGTGCTACATGTTGATGCTGCGAGGCGCGGTGAAAGTGGACCTGATCTTCGATGAGCCGCACGAGCCCGAACCTCCGTGGGATGTCTCGAGGGAGACGTTGAAGGGCATCGACGATCACTTCTGGGACTGGACCATCTGGCTGGCGGCGAAGGATAAGTCCGGTAAGCGCAAGTTAGTCGAGGTGGAGCTCCGCAAGATGCACGAGCATCTCCTCGGGCCGCTCGGAGTGGGCGAGCTGCCGTCGAGCATCGACCAAGCGGTCGCCGCGTACATCCCGGCTCTGCACCGCGCGGAGGAACGGCTGGCCGTCTTGGTCCCAAGCGTGCTCCAGCGGGAGGTGGTGGACCGGTTGGCGGGGTATGACTATGCCTTCTGATCCTCGTGTGCGGGCGGTGTTCTTCGATCTCGACGACACGCTTTGCGACACGATCGGGACTCGTGAGGCGCGGGCGCGGCGTGCGTTTGGGTGTCTTTGCATGATGCAATCAGGCCTCGATGCGGAGGTGCTGGTGAAGCGAGCCTTGGAGCCGTTGGCTGAGCCGAGGTCAGCGGTGGGAGTGCGGGGAGTGCTGGAAGAGCTGGGTCTGCTGGACGAGGCGGCCGGCACCGCGGCACTCGAAGCGGTCCGTTACTATAACGAGCCGCTCTGCCTCTTCGACGGCGTCAAGGAGACGCTGGAAGAACTAGGAAGCGTCTATCAGCTCGGCGTTATCACGAACTGGGATTCGGAAGATGAGCAGCGCCGCAAGCTAAGGCACCTGGGTCTCCATTCGAGCTTTCCGTACCTCAGCGTTAGTGCCAGCGCTGGCTACGAGAAGCCGGACCCGCGCATCTTCGCGCATGCGATGTCGCTCGCTGGAGTTGAGCCGGGCGAAGCAGTGTTCGTAGGCGACCGGCTGGACGTTGATATCGCCGGGGCGAAGGCAGCGGGGATGCGCGCGGTATGGTTCAACCACTGGGGAGGTTCTGTTGACGGCGCCTCACCGGGTCCGGACGCCGTGATCGAGAGTTTCTCGGAACTGCCGAAGGTCTTGAAGGCGCTCGCCGGACGCTAAGGCGCCCGAACTAAATATTCTCGGCCGGCGTTATTGGATCTTTATCTTGCCGGTCATTTCCTGCGGGTGGAAATCGCAGCGGAAGTTCACCTCGCCGGCTGAACTCGGGACCTGCCACGCGACGGTGGCCGTCTGTCCCGCGCGGATCGTATTAGGGTTCGAGCAGGGGTCACCGGTTCCGGTGCAGAAGTCCTCAGTGTAGTCGCCACCCTGCCCGGCGATGTGCATGTTGTGGGGGGTCTTGCCGTCGTTCCTGATCTGGATCGTCGCGGTGGTCCCGGCCGGCAAGGTGAGTTCATTCGGGTCGAACCGATTGTCGTGCAGGACAACAGTTAGTGGACCGCCCGGGGATGGTGATGCGCCGGGTGAGGAGCTCCCGCCGGGTGTCGCAGAGGCCGAGACGGCGGCTCCTTTGCTGCCGCTCGTCGCCGAAAAGGCGCCGATAAAGGCGACGATGATCATGAGTACGAGGAAACCGACGACTCCTTCGGCGACAGGCAATCTCGTAAGGTCTGGCCTCATGCGACGTCTTCCGCCTGTCATATATAACCAACGCCAGACTTAAGCGCTACAGCGGCGGTGCTATACTCGAATTGGGAGCGTAAGCATGGCCAACGTCACTGCTGACAGGCTGAGCCAGGCGCGGCGCGCCCTGCTGGCAGACATCTCGGTGGAGATCAAGGACCCGCGCGTCGTGGAGGCGATCGCCCGCGTCCCGCGCGAGGAGTTCGTACCCGAAGAAGTCCGGCAATCGGCGTACGAGAACATGCCGCTGCCCATCGGCTACGGCCAAACGATCTCGCAGCCTCTGATCGTCGCGATGATGACGGAAGCGCTGCGGTTGAAGGGCAGCGAGAAGGTGCTGGAGATCGGCACTGGGTCGGGGTATCAGACAGCGTTGCTTTCGCAACTGGCAAAGCACGTGGTCACTGTGGAGCGGATCCCGCCGCTGGCCGAGAGGGCCGCACGCGTTCTGAGCGGGTTGGGGCATGCCAACGTGGAAGTGCACGAAGGCGGCGACGTCCTCGGGTGGCCGCAAGGAGCACCCTACGACGCAATCATCGTGACGGCGGCCGCGCCTGAAGTGCCACGCGAGCTGCTGGATCAGCTTGGCAGCGGAGGCCGGCTCGTCATACCAGTCGGCGGCCGGGAGTTACAGGAATTAGTGCGGATTGTAAAGACTCCAGAAGGAGCGCTCCGTCACAACCTGGGCCCCTGTCGATTCGTGCCATTATTAGGAAAAAGCGCTTGGCCCGGCTACGCCGGTGACTGAGTATTCCGTATAGGCGCTGCTATTACGGTTAACCCATATGCGGGAAAGTGCGTTTCCAACTTCAAGAACATAAGGTATCGCCAAGATTTGTTTGATATTCTTATGTTATCAACAAAAACCGTCCGGTGATTCGCTGGACAGGCGAAAGGAGGTGAAAATAGAATATGGCAACTAGCACATTGGACCGGCGCAATATACCAGGGGGCACGGGCATGCGGAAGTCGACCGATGGCTTTTTGAACTACCTCTCGGTCGAGAAGGGAGCCTCCGCGAACACGGTTGCGGCGTACCGGAACGATCTTCAGCAGCTCGCCGACTTCATTGGGTCCCGGCCGGGTGCAAAAGGCTGGCAGTCTCTGGACCGCACGACGATACAGGACTTCATCCTGCATCTCAAAGAGCGCGGATACACGGAGACGTCCGTCGCGCGCAAAGTCGCCGCCGTGCGTTCCTTCTTCACGTTTCTCAGTGCAGAAGGGATGATAACGGCGAACCCGACCGAGGGTCTCACATCGCCGAGGGTGGGCAAAAGCCTGCCGCGGGCTATTAGCCCTAATGAGGTCGACGAGCTCCTGGAGCAGCCGGCGCGGCGCTCGACACCGGAGGCCAAGCGAGACCGGGCAATGCTCGAGCTGCTCTACGCAACGGGCATGCGAGTAACCGAGCTCGTCTCGCTGGACACGTCACATCTTATGCTGGAGCCTCGCAGTCCTTATGTCCGATGCATGGGGAAGGGCGCCAAGGAGCGCGCCATTCCGATCCATGATCAGGCAGTCGAAGCGGTGGCCGACTACCTGGAAGAGGGCCGGCCGTTACTCGTCCGCAATCGGGACGAGCCGGCGCTGTTCGTGAACCGCCGTGGCGAGCGGCTGACCCGGCAAGGCTTCTGGCTGATCCTCAAGGGATACGCTAAATCGGCCAACCTGAGCTCTGACATCACCCCTCACACCCTCCGCCACTCCTTCGCCACGCACATGCTAAGAGGCGGGATGCCGTTGCGAAACGTCCAGGAAATGCTGGGGCACGCGAATATCTCCACCACCCAGGTATACACACACCTCACGAGCGATCATGTGCGGGAGGTCTACGAAAAAGCTCATCCGCGGGCGTAGTCCTCACGTAAATAGAGTGTGTTGAGAGGGAGGGCGACAGCAGCAACCGGCGTTGTCGCCCTCCTTGTCTTATTTGGCGTCGCGTGCGGCGGCGGTAAGGCCAGCCCAACCGCTAGCGTCACAGCCACACCGGCGGCTTCACCGAGTATTGCAGCGAGTCCTTCCCCTTCACCAAGCCCGAACGTTGATGCCGAGCCGCCCGAGCGCGACCTCATGGACCTCGCCCACCGTTATCGCGGAGTGCCGCCGGATGCGCCTCGGCTGGCCCGCGACGCTCCGTTCGGGTACCAGGTGGGAGACCGCGACGATTTCCAGGTACTCGATCTCACGGGGCCGTCGGTGCGGACGGTGGGAGCAACCGTACGCCAGATAACGGACCACGCCTATTTCTTCGTCGAGGAAGGCATACCCGTCTCAGACGGGACACTCGCGCGGATCGGGTCGGACTTCGAGACCATCGTTTATCCCACCGTGCATTCGCGCTTCGGCAGCGAGTGGACGCCGGGGGTGGACTCCGACCCGAGGATCAGCATTTTTCACGGTCACCTCAACGGCGCGGGCGGCTACTTCAGCGGCGGCGACGAGTTCCCTGCCGCCGTGTCGGCAAGAAGCAACGGCCGCGAAGCAGTCTTTCTCGACAGCGAGGTTCTCGGTGCGCCCGGGGCTCATTACAATGCGCTTCTGGCGCACGAATTGCAGCACCTGGTGCATTGGCATGCCGATCCCAGCGAAGACTCCTGGGTGAACGAAGGTCTGTCTCAGATCTCAGCGGAAGAGGTCGGCGGCGGCCACGACTGGCTGAGCACGTTCCTGGCAACGCCAGACACTCAGCTCACGTTCTGGCCTCCGTACGAGTCAGCGGCCATACACTACGCGGCCGCGGAGCTGTTCATCAGCTATCTGCTGGACCACTACGGTGGGCGGCAGAACGCTGCCGCTTTGCTGGCGCAGCAGGCCGACGGCATTCGGGGCGTGCAGGCATATCTCGATGGATTCGGCAAGCAGTTCACGGATGTCTTCGCCGACTGGGTTGTCGCGAACTACCTCGATCTCGACAGTGGCCCCTACTCGCACCCGTCGATTGATGCGAGAACAGGCGCCGAGACGGGTATCGGGACGGGCCCGGGCGAAGGAGACGTGAGCCAGTGGGCTGCCGATTACCTGAGAGCGGGGGAAGGAGGCACGTTCAGCTTCGACGGCGCCGATGAGGTGTCGATCGGCATCCCAGCGTTAGACGGACCTTTCTGGTGGGCGAACCGGGGGGACAGCATCGACACGCGGCTGACGCGCGAGTTCGACCTCACAAAGCTGACCAGCGCCACGCTCCGCTACGCCGCCTGGTATGACATCGAGTACGGCTGGGACTACGCTTACGTTTCAGCGTCGATCGACGGCGGCAAGACCTGGCAGCCACTTCCGGCCACACACACGACGGACTTCAACCCGGTGGAGGCTGCCTATGGTGTCGGATATACGGGAAGCAGCAACGGCTGGGTACAGGAAGAAGTCAATCTTGCCGCCTATGCGGGTAAAAAGGTGCTGCTAAGGTTCGAGTACGTGTCCGATGATTCGACGAGTCTGACCGGGTTTGCCGTCGACAACATCGAGGTGCCGGAGCTGGGCTTCCGTGACGGTGCGGACACGGCCGGTGACTGGACAGCGGAGGGATTCAAGCGCATCGACCGGCCGCTTGCGCAGAAGTTCGTGGTGCAGGTTATCCGAGGCGAGCAGGTCACGCGCCTGGAGCTTGATGCTGCGAACCGGGGGCAGGTCGCCCTGGACGGCCCGGCAACCATCGCTATCTCGGGTGCAACCGACGGGACGGCGGAGAAGGCGCACTACGCCTGGTCGTTATCGCCGTAGTTGGACGGCCTCTCGTCTCATAGATTGTGCGGCGCGCGCAGCGACAAGAGCGCCCATCTGGGGCCACATCGTTCCGCGCTCGCAAGCGTTCCAGACTGCCTGCTATAGTGGCTGCCGTGATAATCTCCGTGATCGGCGGCGAAGGGGCGACGGCGGAATCGCTGCGGGTGGCTGAGGAGGTAGGGCGGGAACTGGGGCGGCGCGGTGTAACGCTGGTCTGCGGCGGACGAGGCGGCGTCATGGAAGCAGCGTGCCGCGGCGCGCGCTCGGCCGGGGGACATACGATAGGGATTCTTCCGGGCAGGAACGCGGCCGAAACCCCCCCGAACCCCTACGTCGAGTTTCCGATCTTCACCGGCATCGGCTACGCACGCAACGCGATCGTCGCGCTGACCGGCGAGGCAGTGATCGCGATCAGCGGGTCGTACGGCACGCTTAGCGAGATCGCCTATGCGCTGATCAACGGAACTCCGCTTGTGGGGCTCGACACTTGGGACTTCGATTACCACGACTGGGAGCCCGGCGGCATCGCGCGCGTCACGACGGCGACTGAAGCGGTCGAGAAGGCGGTGGCGATGGCAGAGGCGCGGCGGGCGGGAGCCGCAAAGTAGCGGTGGGCAGCGCAGTCATTCGCGCGGTCCATGCGCGCGAGATCCTCGACTCGCGGGGTAACCCGACGATCGAGGTTGATGTTGCGCTCGAGAGCGGCGCCGTCGGGACGGCGAAAGTGCCCTCGGGAGCATCAACCGGGATCTACGAGGCGGTTGAGCTGCGGGACGGCGACAAGCCGCGCTACGGTGGCAAGGGTGTGCTCAAGGCGGTTGCGAACGTCAACGGGACGATTGCTACGAAAATTGTTGGGATGGCCGGCGATGACCAGCGGGCGCTCGATCAGGCGCTGATCGAGCTGGACGGGACGCCGAACAAGTCTAGGCTAGGGGCGAACGCGACGCTCGGGGTATCGCTGGCGGTAGCACACGCAGCTGCCGCACATGCATCGCTTCCCCTGTACTGGTACCTCGGCGGACAGGAAGCGCGGCTGCTACCCGTCCCGCTGTTCAACATCCTGAACGGCGGAAGGCACGCGGAGGGCTCGACGGACTTCCAGGAGTTCATGGTGGCGCCGGTGGGCGCGGCCACTTTCGCGGACGCGCTGCGGATGGGTTCGGAAGTCTACCATTCGCTGTTCCGGCTGCTGCACGACCGGGGGCTGCCGACGACGGTGGGCGACGAGGGCGGGTTCGCGCCGCCGCTGCCGAAGAACGAGGCGGCCATGGAGCTTATCGTTCTGGCGATTGAGACCGCCGGCCACCGGCCGGGCGAGGACGTGGCCATCGCGCTCGATCCGGCGACCTCCGAGCTGGAGAACGATAGCCACTACGTTCTCGCGCGGGAAGGACGGAAGTTCGCGCCGGAGGGCCTCGTGGAACTGTGGGAAGAGTGGTGCCGGAAGTACCCCATCGTTTCGATCGAAGACGGGATGGCGCAAGAGGACTGGGCGGGCTGGCGGCTGCTGACCGAGCGCATTGGCGACAAGGTGCAACTCGTGGGCGACGACATCTTCGTCACGAACGTCGAGCGCATCCGGCGAGGCATCCAGGAGAAGGCGGCGAACTCGGTGCTGATCAAGCTCAACCAGATCGGAACGCTGACCGAGACGCTGGACGCCGTCGATGAGGCAAGTATGGCCGGCTGGACGTGCGTAATCTCGCACCGAAGTGGGGAGACAGAAGACACCACGATCGCTGACCTTGCAGTGGCGACGGGAGCGGGCCAGATAAAGACGGGCGCTCCGGCCCGGGGGGAGCGGACGGCGAAGTACAACCGCCTGCTGCGGATCGAGGAAGAGCTGGGGGAGCGGGCGCGCTACGCGGGCCGCGATATACTGAGGCGCGCGGCAAACTTGTAGCGGCAGGGCTTAGCCTCGCCCTCGCAGGCCTCTACGCCTGCAGAAACATTGGAAATCGAGGAGGTCTCTCATGACAGACATCAATAACATCGGCGTGATCGGCGGCGGCGTGATGGGATCCGGCATCGCCCAGGCGCTCGCCGTGGGCGGCGCGCGGGTGACGGTGCGGGACCTCAACGAGCAGCTGATCGAGAAGTCCCGGTCGACGATCGTGGAAGGGCGCTACGGGCTTAAGCGCGGGGTCGAGCGCGGAAAGACCACGCAAGAGGACACCGACGCGGCACTGGCGCGGCTGTCCTTCACGACAAGCTTGGAGGACCTGAAGGACGCGGACCTCGTCATCGAAGCCGTGCCGGAAGACCTGGAGTTGAAGAAGAAGGTGTTTGCGGAACTCGACCGTGTAGCGGGGCCGGGGACTTTCTTCGCCACAAATACGTCTGGTCTCGCCATTTCGGACATCAACAAGGCTGTGTCCGAGGAGCGCCGGCAGCGCTTCACCGGCATGCACTGGTTTAGCCCGGCGCCGGTGATGAAGCTCGTCGAGCTAGTCTACGCCCCTGAGACGGCGGAGGAGACGATCGAAGCTTTAGAGTCGCTCTGCCAGCGAGCGGGCAAGGCGACAGTGCGAGTGAAGGACGCGCCGGGCCGCTATGGTTTCATCGCCAACCGCATATACTTCGCAGCGGTGCGAGAGGCGCAGAAGGTGCTGGAGGAAGGGATCGCGACGCCGGAAGACATCAACAAAGCAATGGTCTTTGGCTTCAATTGGCCGGTTGGACCACTCGCTATGGTAGAGGGCGCGACGAAGGGCTGGCAGTAGAGCGGCTTGACATCCGACGTGTAAGCGTTCAGAGTGGGAGCTTGTTTCCGCGACCACCAAATACGATGAAGATCTGGTCACTGTTACCCAGCGCCACCGAGGTATTGTTCGCGCTCGGGCTCGACGAGGAAATCACGGGCGTCACGCACGAGTGCGACTACCCGCCGCAGGCCAATTCAAAGCCGCGCGTAGCGCACAGCGAAATCGATTCGTCACGTAGTAGCGGGGAGATCGACCTGCAGGTCACGGGGAGGTTCCGGGTAGGGGCGCAGATCTACGGTATCGATGAGCAGCGCCTGCACGCCGATCCGCCCGACCTGATCGTCACTCAGGACCTCTGTCCGGTGTGCGCGGTGTCCCCTTCTGATTTCGCGAGGCATATGGAGTCCACGGGTTGTCGGGCGGAGGTCCTGTCCCTGAACCCGAACCGGCTCGGTGACATTCTGGATGATGTCCGGCGTATCGGCGCAGCCACCTCGCGGACGGTAGAAGCGGAGGCGCTCGTACGTGAGCTATCGGGCGGTATCGATGGCGTCCGAGAGTCGATCGGCGGCGATGGCGAACGACCGCGCGTTCTCTGCCTTGAGTGGCTGGACCCGCCGATGCCGGGAGGGCATTGGGTCCCGGAAATGATCCGCATTGCGGGCGGCGACGACGGCGCGCTGATCGCCCCGGGCGAGCCTTCGCGGAAGCTGCCCTGGGAGGCGATGCGGCGAACGGAGCCAGACGTTATCGCGCTGATGCCGTGCGGGTTTGGTGCCGAGCGGGCGGCGAGCGAGGCGGAAGTCCTCTGGGAGCTGGACGGGTGGGCGACGCTTCCGGCCGTGCGCAAAGGGCGCGTCTATGCGCTCGATGGTAACAGCTTTTTCAGCCGTCCAGGCCCGCGCCTGGTCGACGGGCTCGAAATACTCGCTCACACTTTCCATCCAGACCGCATCGCGAAGGTGCCTCCCGTCGGCAGCATACTCAAGCTCGTAACGCCGCCCGCCGGCGGCTCGAGCGTCGAAAACTGGACGCCGCGGTTCGAGCCCCTTATCGGGGTGCCATCGTGACGCAGAGCGGCGTTCGGACGCAGATCAAGACGGCATTGGCGGGCTTCCCCGACCGGTATGCCTTGCCCTCTCGCCCTTCCGCTGCTCAGCCCGCGATGCAAGACGCTTTCCGGCAGACGCAGTTCCTGCTGCCCGGTGAACTGGAGCTGTTCGAGAAGATGATGAACCTCCAGCTGCAAATCGTCGCGGCGAACGCGAGGCTGCGGACTTCTGAAGCAGCGGCGCTGTTCTCCTTCTGGTCGCGTGGCTTCGCTCACATGGCCGACGCCTGCACAATGACGACGCTCGGTTCGTACTCGGCCGCACCGCCCCTTGTGCGGGCCGCCTGCGATTGCGTGGCGGCCCAGCGCTCGCTATTGTCGGACGGTTTCGCCGAATATGAGGAATGGCTCGAGAACGCGGTCACGCAGGACCGGGAGCACGCAGCGATGGCGCTTGATCTCGGCCGCTTCCGAGCGGGCTCCGCTCTGGCTGAGGACGAGCGCCTGGGCGGCGTCTACCGCCTCGTAAGCGATCTTTCGATGCCGCACCTCGGCGCCACGGCTCTCCAGATCGCACCCGATTCGAACCTTCAGAAGCTAGCGATCGCCTTCGGCGAGACTTTGTTCCACTTGGGCTGGGCGGAGTTGATCGCGGGCTGGTTGCTGACGCTCTCGGACGTTCAACTGACGATAATTGTCTCATCGGGCGTTTTCATTGTTGATCACTCAATTTTGGCTGTCTACCAGAGCTACTCGCGGGAGGCAAACTCGATTCTGGCTAGCCGGCGCAGGTGTTACGTCGAGGAGGTCGACGGGCGCTACCTGTTCCACAACTACCGCCGGACGGCGTCAGGCTCGCCGAAGAGGGTCCTACTATAGCGGGACGCGGCCGCGATTGCTTCGATAAGATACTCGTGTGATCAGTGTTGATGTAGTCGTCCCCGTCTACAACGAGGAACGCGCCCTTCCCCAGTCGATCCCGGTCCTGCGGGACTTCCTTTCCGGGCCCAGCTTTCCCTTCGAATGGCGCATCGTGATAGCCGACAACGCGTCGGTAGACAATACACCCGCGGCGGGACAGCAGCTAGCCGCCTCGAATAGCGGCAAGGTGGAGTACGTCCGCATCGAGCGTAAGGGGCGGGGCTTCGCGCTGAAGCAGACCTGGCTCGCTAGCCCCATGGATATCGTGAGCTACATGGACGTTGACCTCTCCACGGGTCTCGAAGCCTTCCCAGCACTTGTTGGAGCCATCGCGAATGACGGCTACGACGTTGCCGTCGGCTCACGGCTTGCCAGGAAGTCGCAGATCACGCGCTCACTAAAAAGGCGGGTGCTGACGCGCGGCTACAATACGCTCATCAAGACGATGTTCAGGACGCACTTCGATGACGCCCAGTGCGGGTTCAAGGCCGTGAACCGGCAGGCGGCCCAAAGCATCGTCCCGCTAATTGAGGACAACAACTGGTTCTTCGACACTGAGCTGCTCATCCTCGCGGAGAAGATGGGTTACCGGGTGAAGGACGTGCCGGTGAAGTGGGTAGAGGATATGGACACGAGAGTGAAGATCGCAGCGACGGTTACGGAGGACATGCGGGGGCTGCTTCGCCTGCGCACCAGCCAGCCGTGGCGGCGTGCTGACGGCAAATCAAAGATAGACTAATCAGCGCGAGGCCGGGAGAGATGAAGGGCAGCGAGGCCTCCATTGGAGTCATCGGTGGCGGCGTTGCGGGACTCGTCGCGACTTACCGTTTGCTACAGCAGGGATATCGGGTCCATCTGTTTGAGGCGGCGCCTTCTGTGGGCGGGCTCCTGCGCACATTTGAGATCGGCGGCGAAAGGATCGAATGCTTCTACCACCACCTCTTTACCTCCGACGGCGCCGCGGTCCGCTTGCTCGATGAATTGACCCTCCTGAAAACGGTGAAGTGGCGACCGACGACGGCTGGCATCTTTTACGGTGGAAGGGTCTACGCGTTCACGAGCACACTGGACTTACTGCGTTTCACGCCGCTCGCCGGCATACGAGACCGCATTCGCCTGGGCCTCGTGGGCCTGCGCCTGCGTCGCGAGCGGGATGGGTCAAAGTTTGAGGGTGTGACGGCGATCGACTGGATGCGCAGGAACGCAGGCGAGCGAAGCCTCCGGGTGGTCTGGGAACCGCTGCTGCGCGGCAAATTCGGCGCCATGGCGGATGAGGTGCCGATGACGTGGCTCTGGAACCGCATTCGGCTGCGCTTTTCGTCTCGCGGCCAGTTTTCGCAAAAGGAAGTGC
>Ga0209376_1003252_pt1 | contig 14829 bp, 23 predicted proteins | sample GraSoiAngelo_134_FD_185891 | JGI IMG/M metagenome (GOLD analysis project Ga0209376, IMG submission 185891) | Grasslands soil microbial communities from the Angelo Coastal Reserve, California, USA - 14_0929_05_30cm (SPAdes) (version 2) | ecosystem: Environmental > Terrestrial > Soil > Grasslands ... | reverse complement strand
CGCGCCATCACTTCGCTCGGCGGTCGAGCTCCGCCTTCGCGAAATACGCCGACGCCAATCGCAGGATCTCGTTCGCGCGTCGCAGCTCGACGTTCTCGCGTTCGAGCTGCTTGAACCGCACGCGCTCGTCCGTCGTCAGCCCGGGCCGCCGGCCGCCCTCACGCTCGGCCTGCCGCACCCAGCTCCGTAGCGTCTCGGCCGCACATCCGATCTTCTCGGCGATCGAGGTGATCGCCGCCTACTGCGACGCGTGTTCCGGGGCTTGCTCGAACACCATCCGCACCGCTCGCTCCCGCACCTCCGGGGAAAACCGGCTCGGTCTCGCCATGACCCCATCCTCTCAAGGTATGGAGCCTCCGGGAAACCCGGCGCGGTTCATTCTGCTTCTTTGCGTTTGAGAAGATCGATCCTCGAATCGCACTGAGCACCAGCGACATCTCAAGTGGTGATCAAATCTGGTTGTCAGGAGTTCTCTGTGCTTAATGGGCTGGAGTGGATCGTTCTTACGACGGCGGTTCTCGGGGTCTTTGTCGTGGGGGATCTCGTCCTCTGTGGCGGCCACGCCTGCTGCAGGCAATTCATGGGCTGGCAATAGCAGCGACGGCCTTCCACAGCAACTCGACCGCGCCGAGGATCGTGGCGATCACCACGACCACCGCGCCGGCCACGCCAACCGCCAGAACGTCATTTAGCATCGCGTTCCCGAGCTAGCCTTCACCGCCGGCCTCCCTGAGGACTCGCGATGGAGTGCCCCGAGCGCGACGGGCACGAACCACTCTCATTTCTTGAAAAGAAGTTCAAGCCCATCGGCGCATGCTCGGGCGACAGCGTAGCCAGCCTTTGCTTGCCCGGGCATCTTATCCCAGCCACCCTTTTCAATGACTTCAGCTCTTTGCCAGCTACTTACTGCCTCGAGTTCCTTGAGTTTCGCTTCATGGTTCGGTTCCTTCATAAATTGGGCGACGCAGATCGCCGCCTGACTCGCCAAGACCGCCTCCTTGGTCATCGTTTGGGTCGTGCCGGAGGTTGTCCAGCCACCCCACGCAAAGCCGATGATCATCGCGATGACTGCCCCACAAATCAGGCCCCACACTCCGTACTTAATCTTCGCTGCCGTCTCTGGCTTCATTGACAAGACCTCCTGAACCGGGATCCCCCGAGATGAGCCATTCCGCCTCTATGGCAGCGTCTACCGAGCGACTGTCCAGTTCACTCAACTCGTTCACGCTTCCCGCCACGTTGCCGGCGGTGTTTCCGGGTTAGGTCACACTGGACCGTGCCGTCGAGAGACACCGCCGCGGAGTCGCCTCCCGCCGCCCATTCCCGCCGATCCCAGTACGGTCCTCCGTATCACGCTGGTACTGGAGCCCCGCCCGCGCTCACGCGCGCGTCTTCTCAGAATCCATTCCGTCGCATGCACGTGCGATACGTCGCCTGATACGCGGCGTCCGTGATCCCATCTGTCGCCAGCCCCATAAGCTGGGGATCCGAAGACTCCATGCGGATCGGCCCGACCCACGTGGTCCACGTCGCCGCGCTGTCCGTCCGGGCCGACTCCACGCGCACGTAGTCCTTGGTCGGCGGCGTGGTGGTGCCCGCCTTCATGGCGGCGCGCGCCGCCGTAATGCAGGCGGCGAAATCGGCCGCCGTCGGCGTCTGGGCATACACGCTGACCGCCGCCGCGACGAGGCTCGCCACGAGGGCGCCAACAAGAGCACGCGTCACGTTCCGCATGAAGCACCTCCCCCGAGAGCCGTCACAGCCCGACGACCACCGACTTCACGACCAGCCGGCTCATTGCAGGGCTAAGTTATAGTTATATAAATTCTATTTGACATATAGTTTATATTATGATATTGCGATGAAGTCAAGCGGGTAGCGCGCAGGAGAGGCGGCGGCCAACGCTCCTCGCCCCCGAAGAAGGAGGACGGATCATGGAGTTCGGAATGTTCGTCTCGTGGGTGGTCGTGGGGTTGCTGGCCGGCTGGCTGGCCGGGATCGTGATGAAGGATGGAGGGTACGGACTGATCGGGGATATGGTGCTCGGTTTGGCCGGGAGCGTCGTGGGGGGCTGGATCTTCAGGACCCTGGGCGTCTCCGCGGGCGGGGGGCTCTTCCCGACAGTGTTCGTCGCTTTCGTTGGGGCGATCATCGTGATCGTCGCCCAGCGGAAGGTTTGGGCGCACGCCTAAGAACGTGAACCTCGCATCCCGGGTGACCAGGTCGAGCCTCGACCTGGTCACGCTGTACGGCCCGGGTGAAGTCCACCGCAGGAGGAGGAGAGTATGAAGATTCGTCCGTTGCACGATCGGCTTCTGGTGGAGCGGCTCGAGGAGAAAGAGGTCAAGAAGGGCGGGATCATCATCCCGGACACGGCCAAGGAGAAGCCCCAAGAGGCCAGGGTGATTGCCGTCGGCAACGGCAAGGTCACCGACGAGGGCAAGAAGATCCCGCTCGACGTGAAGGCCGGGGACAAGATCCTGTTCGGGAAGTACTCCGGCTCCGAGGTGAAGATCGATGACAAGGAGTATCTGATCATGCGCGAGGACGACGTCCTCGCCATTCTCGAGTAAGAAGGAGGAACGTGACCCATGCCAAAGCAGCTCAAGTTTGACGAGGACGCCCGGGCGGCGCTGCTCAGGGGCGTCAACATCATGGCGGCGGCCGTGAAGGCCACGCTGGGTCCGAAGGGCCGCAACGTCGTCATTGACAAGAAGTACGGCAGCCCGACGATCACCAAGGACGGCGTCGCCGTCGCCAAGGAGATCGAGCTGAAAGACCCTTACGAGAACATGGGCGCCCAGATGCTGAAGGAGGTCGCCTCCAAGACCTCCGACATCGCGGGTGACGGCACGACCACCGCCACCGTGCTGGCGCAGGCCATCTTCCGGGAGGGGCTTCGCAACGTCACTGCCGGCGCCAACCCGATGGGGCTCAAGCGGGGGATCGAGGCGGCCGTGGAAGCGGTGACCGACGAGCTGAAGAAGCTCTCCAAGTCCACCAAGGACAAGAAGGAGATCGCCCAGGTCGCGACGATCGCCTCCAACAACGACAAGACGATCGGCAACCTGATCGCCGAGGCGATGGAGAAGGTCGGCAAGGACGGCGTCATCACCGTCGAGGAGTCGAAGTCGGCCGACACGGTTCTGGATTTGGTCGAGGGCATGCAGTTCGATCGCGGCTACCTCTCGCCGTACTTCGTGACGGACGCCGAGCGCATGGAGGTCGTGTTCGAGGATGCGTTCGTCCTCATCTACGAGAAGAAGGTCAGCGTGATGAAGGACATGCTTCCGCTGCTGGAGCAGGTCGCCCGGGCCGGCAAGCCGTTCCTGATCATCGCCGAGGACATCGAGGGCGAGGCGCTGGCGACCCTGGTCGTGAACAAGCTCCGCGGCACGCTGCACTGTGCCGCCGTCAAGGCGCCGGGCTTCGGCGACCGTCGCAAGGCCATGCTCGAGGACATCGCCACTCTGACCGGCGGCAAGGCGATCACGGAGGACCTTGGGATCAAGTTCGAGAACATCAAGCTCGAGGACCTCGGAAAGGCCAAGAAGGTGGTCCTCGACAAGGACAACACCACGATCGTCGAGGGCGGCGGCACGACGAAGGAAATCGAGGGACGCATCAAGCAGATCCGGGCCCAGATCGAGGAGACGACCTCCGACTACGACCGCGAGAAGCTGCAGGAGCGGCTGGCGAAGCTGGCGGGCGGCGTGGCGGTGATCAAAGTCGGGGCGGCGACCGAGACGGCGATGAAGGAGAAGAAGGCGCGGGTCGAGGACGCGCTGAACGCGACCCGGGCGGCCGTCGAGGAGGGCATCGTGCCGGGCGGCGGCGTGGCGTTGCTGCGGGCGTCGAAGGCCGTCGACCGCGTAAAGGCCGAGGGCGACGAGAAAGTGGGCGCCATGATCGTGAAGCGCGCGCTCGAGGAGCCGATTCGCCAGATCGTCGAGAACGCGGGCCTCGAAGGCAGCGTGATCGTCGAGAAGGTGAAGAGCGAGACGGCGCCGAACCGCGGCTACGACGCGGAGAGCATGGAGTACGTCGACATGGTGCAGGCGGGCATCATCGACCCGACCAAGGTCGAGCGGGTGGCGCTGCAGAACGCGGCGTCGATCGCGTCGCTGCTGCTCACCACCGAGGCGCTTATCACGGATCTCCCGGAGGAGAAGTCGGCGGCCGCGCCGGCGATGCCGCACGGTGACATGTATTAGCGAGAGGAGAAATCCCCCTCGGACTCCCCCCGTAACCCTCCGGTGGGGGGTCTTCCCTTCGGCCCGGGTCAAGTCGTGACCCGGGCCGCTTGACCGTCCGTCGCCCACTCGGCGCTCGGCAGGCGGAGCTCGGCCGAGTACCGGGCGGAAGCCACCACACGGGCGGGATGAGTCACGACAGGCCATCCCTGGCCTTTGTGGCTTGGGCGAGTCCCACGGGTGCTTACGATAGACAGGAGGGGCTGAAGGCGATGCGAACCTGGCGACCCCTGACACTGGCTGCAGTACTAACTGGCGTGATGACTGGAACCGTATTCTCAACCGACACGGTGAAGGTATTCCGCTATGACGGCAGTCTTCAATGCGGAATGGGGCAGGCCGTGCCCTTGGATGAAATGGGGAAGGAGCTAACGGCAATAAACATCAAAGTACTCTCAAGCGAGAAGAGAGTCGTTTCGGGTTCATCATAGCCCTCTGTGGAGCCCCGACCGGTATCGCGATACGTATATGAGATTGCCAAGGATGATCTTCCGCGTCTACCGGCCGACCGACAGGGAGTCAAGACGCGGCGTGACTGGACGCAGGTCTAGTCCGCTCGGGCGTGTTAGTGCTTCGGGCAGAGAGTAGGCCACCTCATCGGCATCTTGACCGAATGCGGCGACGGCACGGTGAAGCATCCGAAGCAGACCCCGCGATGGCCCGGATGTTCGGTGGGCCGGCAGCAAGCGCGGGGGCCGAGGCGGCGCCTGGTCCGTCGGTGAGGCCCGAGGGCTCGGTGAAAACCCTGCTCGATGCCGCGGCCTCTGCCATCAAGCGCGCCAACGAAGAGTTGCGCCGCTTAGACGAGTTGTTGCGGCGACTGCGGGAAGCGGGCGGGCGCTAGGGTCCAGGGTGGCATTCGAACCGGTGTTGACAGTGGTGCCGTGCCCCAAAAGATTCTGGGGATGTCGCTGAGCGCAGCGCCGCCTGTTATTCTTCGGCCTGTGATCGCAGCCGCACGCTCTGGTCGACCGTCCGTCGCGTGATGAGCCGCAGGCGCTCGGATTCGGCCCGCAACAGACGAAATCAGTCACATCAGCATCCTAGGTGCCTCGTGCCGTAAGGGACGATCGTGGAGGAAATGAAATGGCCACGGACGCCGAGATTCAGAAGTTCGTGCAGCGTCACCACGGCTTCATCCCGAAAACGGGATGGATCTCTCATGTCAAAGAGGTTCACGGCATAGCGACGCTGCGTGGGGCGAACCGGGCCCGTCGCGGTCGTGACGTCGAGCCGTGCCCGCAGGAAAAGCGCGAGGCGATCGAAGAGGCGCTTCGGCATTTCGGTGTGATTTGATGCGAACGGGGACCGGCATGGCCGCCGAAACGGCGTTGACCGTCACGGGGTGCGTATGACCGGATGGTCGTGGAAGCTCGGCCGGGTGGCGGGAATCGACGGCTACATGAAAGATCGCGAGGGCTCCGTCGCGGGCGGGATGGGGGCCTGGGACCCTTTCCCGCAGAGGGTTATCGGAAATCGAGCTTTAATGCCATTCCACTCTGGTGTAAGGGCGAAATACCGGGCGCCGCCCTCACCGCGTCGGCCATCAAGCCTGCCCTCCCTCGTCTGTGGCGGCCCTCAACGCCGCAGCCTCGCGGTCACGCTCGGCGCGCTTGGCTTCCACGTGCAGCCGACGCGCGGCCCCGACGGTGCCCGTCCAGGTCGTCGACGTCGTGCGATCTATGAACTTCATTCGCGCCGAGACGGAGTCGACCTGCGCCTTACCGTAGCCACTGCGCTTGGTCTGTATGTGGAGTGGCGCCGTCAGCACTAGCTTCACGTCCGCCAGGCTCGCGGTATCCGTTCTTCATGGATCCTCCTCACTTCTGCTCATTTCGTGATCGCTCTTGCAGGCGTAGATCGCCGATCATGGTTTCAATTCTCCCCGAGGACTCGACGCTGGAACTGATTGCCATACTTTTCGGTCATGCAAGCCGTCGCAGGATTCGGCGACCGGCTTGACACTCGCTAGATCCGCCATGGTAGCGTCCTCCGTCGAGGCCGAGCGGCTCGTCGTGAGCGGCTTCACCGCCCAGGCCGGTCGCGAGGGCGCTGCGTGAGCGCGCGGAGCAAACGATCCGACCTACAAGGTAGGCCGCCATGATTGAGCTCGAGGGCAAGTGGCTCGCTGTCTGGCTGTCGCTCGAGGAAGTCTTTTCGATCTTCGGCTTTGGTCCTCTAGCAACTGGATCCTCTGGGGTGTGGATGGTTGCCGGAAGGATCGTGGGTGAATCTCCCACGGGATTGTGGTTGCGGGTAGAGAATGTCTCGAATGAGAAGAACCAGAGCCAGCTGGGCGCCCTCACGACCGCGACGCCCACATATTTTCTGCCATGGCACCGCATCAGTAGCGCGCGGCTGCTGGACGAGAAACCCGGGCCCGACGCCGTCATAGGCTTCAAGCCACGGTAAATTAGTCTCACCGCGCGCCGCTCACCGCAGCGTTATGCGGCGAGGAGATAGTAGTGCCTGACGCGCATTCACCGGTACGAGCAGGTGACAGCGCTCCCGAGTTCGTACTGCCCGCGGCAGATCGGGACGGCAATGTGGCGCTACGTGACTACCTCGGTCGGAGCGCAGTGTTCCTCGGTCTGTTCCGAGGGCTGTACTGTGCGTTCTGCCGACGCGCAGTGGCCGATCTCGGTCGGCTCAGCACCAATCTCGCGCAACTCGATATCCAGACGCTCGGAGTCGTTGCCACGCCGACACCCCATGCCCGTTTGTACTTCAAGTACCGTCAGGTACCGATTGCCTTGGGCGCTGATCCGGCGATGGCGACACATGCGGCCTACGGCTTGCCGAAGGTGCTAAAGGGAGAGCTGGGATTTGTCGACACGCATCAATCCGACTGGAGAGTTGAGCGAGCCGCTGTCGATCTGGGAGGCGAACAAGGCGCTCGGGCAGCTAGATCAATTCAAGCCGACCCAAACCGACCGTGAGGACATGCAGCGCACATGGAATCAACTCACGGGCCTATTCTTGATCGACCGCACCGGAATCGTCCGTTGGGTATTCGTCGAGGCTGCCAACGGGCCCGCGGGTATGGGGACATGTCCACCCCAGGCTGAGCTTGTCACCGCCGCGCAGGCACTTCTCCGATGAGGGTGTCGAGAAAAGGCGTAGGCATCTATCGCGCTGACCCGCATAACAGCATGATTGAGCGGACCGGCTCGGAGCCGCCGGCCGCTCATCATGACCGTTAGGCCACGTGGTAGCGACTTGATGCAGATTCGGCGCGCCGAGGCCGCTGACGAGGAAGCGCTGGCAGGTATACGGCGTCGTGCCATTCTCGCGCTGGCTGTACCAACGATGTCGAGGGAACAGGCCGAAGGATGGGCCACGCGTGGGACAGCAGATCGCGTGGCGCGGGCGATACGGGAGCATGACGTGTGGGTGGCCGTGGAAGGGGCCGCGATCGGCTGGGTAGAAGTGGACCGAGACCGCGTCGCAGCGGAGCTCACCAGGTTGGCCGCGCCGACAACCGGAGCCGATTCGCCCAGCTAGAGAACGACGAACCTGTCCCTTCTAAAAAGTCATCCGCCGCGACTAATTTGCATTCTGCGGACTGATCGGCTATTTCGCCGGTCATGGTCCGATGGCTCGGAATCCTCTTTGGGACACTGAGAAGCTCTGTTCGCACGCACCGCGAGTTGGCGCTGGAGAACCTGGCGCTGCGGCAACAACTCGCCGTGTGGAAGGCGCGCCAGCCACGGCCTCGGCTGACGGAGATGGACCGGATCTTCTGGGTTCTACTGTCGAGGTTGTGGACGAGTTGGCGGGATTCGGTGCACGTGGTACGGCCCGAGACCGTGGTCGGCTGGCACCGGCATGGATTCAGATGCTACTGGGCGTGGAAGAGTCGGCACCGACGCGGTCGGCCCAGGCTTGGGACCGAGCTCCGCGATCTGATTCGGCGGATGAGCCGCGCCAATCCCCTTTGGGGTGCACCAAGAATCCACGGCGAGCTGTTGAAGCTCGGCCTAACGGTCTCGCAGGCGACGGTTTCGAAGTACATGGTCCGGCCTCGGAGGCCGCCGTCGCAGGCGTGGCGGACATTTTTGAAGAACCATGCCCCGGATCTGATCGCGTTGGATTTCTTCACGGTGCCTACCGCGACCTTTCGAGTCCTGTTCGTGCTCGTGATACTGACCCACAGCAGGCGCCGGCTGGTGCATCTCAATGTCACGGAGCATCCGACTGCGGAATGGACGGCGCGCCAACTGCTCGAGGCGTGCGCGCTGGGGGAGGGGCCCCGGTATCTCATTCGGGACAGAGACCAAGTCTATGGAGAGCGTTTTTCGCGTCAGGCCAAGACGTTGGACATCCGGGAGGCGGTCATCGCGCCCCGCTCGCCGTGGCAAAACGCCTATGCGGAGCGCGTGATTGGCTCGATTCGGCGGGAATGCCTTGACCATGTCGTGGTAGTGGGCGAGCGGCATCTGCTGGGGATTCTGTCGACGTCCGTCGACTATTACAACGGGACGCGGACACACTTATCGCTGGCTAAGGACGCGCCGGAGTCGCGGAGTGTGCAGCCACCGAGCCAGGGCAGGGTGGTGCAGGTGCCCCGCGTCGGTGGGCTCCATCACGAATATCTGCGGCGGGCGGCTTGAGCCGATCGGACCGATAAGTGGAAGGCACACCTCTGAGGCTCACGCTTTACTGCGCTCCTCGTCGTCCCACGGTCGTTGCTACCGGATCTTTCTGGTAATACGCGAAGAGCAGGATACTTGAGGTCGGTTTCAACTAGCTCAGGAGGCGATCTGTCGGTCCCTGACCTCAGGGGCCGATCTAGCAGCAAGGTCAGTGGATGATGGCTCACGATCTAGACGTCTCGCTTCGTACAACTCTCTACGCGTCCGCTCGCGACGTTCACGCAGTCCGTTGATCAGGAGAACCGCAACGGCGATCAGGGCCCCGATGATTAAAGGCGCAATGAGAAGGACGACGTAGCGGATCATCCCGACCTCCTGCGGCCCCTCTTGCCGCGCCTATCGCCGTGCTGCCTTGATGGTCCGAGACCTTAACGCTGATCCTGTCTCGAGGCAACTAGACGGCTGGTCGCGAAGATGAAAACCGTCAAGGGCGCAACCACATGAGTGACGATTCGATACTAGGCCCCAGACCTCACCCGCCACGTTTCGGGCCTCGCCAGTTCATCGGTCGGAGTGGTCGGGATCACGGGAAATGCCCTCGGGTCAAGGCTGCCTGACTCACAGGGCGGCTTCCGGGCAGTTCGTCCCTCCCTGAGCCCCCTGAAGTCCCCAGCGCGCCTGTCCTTCGCCAAAATGGTGATGGGCCTGCGGCCCACCCTGCACCATGAAAACCGGCTATCATCCCCGCGGCGCCGACGCCCGGACCGTGACGTTCTATACTAGAAGACGTATACTTGTATAGTGGGGCGTGACGTAAAGCCAATAGTTTGGATTGGCTCAAGCCGGGAGGATCTACGCAACTTCCCGGAGCAGGTTCGCCGGGATATGGGCCAGGCGCTCTACACCGCGCAGCAGGGCGGAACCGATCCCGCGGCCAAACCGCTGAAGGGCTTCGGAGGCGCCAAGGTGATGGAGATCGTCGACCGGCACGACACGAACACGTACCGCGCGGTCTACACCGTGCAGTTCTCGGGCACGATCTACGTCCTTCACGCATTCCAGAAGAAATCGAAGAAGGGCATCGCGACGCCGCCGAAAGACATCGGTTTGATCCGCCAGCGGCTGGCCGCCGCCGAGCGCCACTACAAGGAAAGGCAGAACTGAGCATGGGGAAGAACAAGAGAATCCGGGCGGAGCAGGGGAGCGGCAATGTCTTTGCCGATCTCGACCTGCCGCATGCCGATCAGGAGCTGCTGAAGGCGCGCCTCACGCTGCAAATATACAGGATCATCAAAGACCGCGGCCTCACCCAGGCTAGGGCTGGGGCAATCCTTGGCATCAAGCAGCCGCACGTCTCGGCGCTGATGCGCAACCGGGCGGGGATGTTTTCTGTCGAGCGCCTGATGGAGTTCCTGACCCATCTCGGGCAGGACGTGGAGATCACCGTGCGCCCGACGCGCAAGGAGCATGGAAAAGTTTCCGTTGTCGGGGCGGCTTGATGCGGAATCGTTCCCGCATCGCCACCCTCGCGGGACTCGAGTTTCCGCGGACGAGGAGGTCGTTTCCGCTGTCGATAGCATCAGGCGCCTCCACGCATGACGACCAGTCGCGCACTCATCGCCGATAGTAGGCGCGCGTCACGAGGGAGGGTCGAGAAGTCGGTGACAGCCATGGACGGACAACGAACTGCTGGCGCGGGCTCGTGTCTGACGCAACGCGCCCGACCTGCTCCCATTTTGCTCCCATAACATCAGGAAACGTGGAACTGCGGGCTGTCGAACGCTTTTCCCGCAAGATCAGAGGGTTACCGGGCATGGCAGTGTTGTACTCATAACCCAAAGGTCGCTGGTTCAAATCCAGCCCCCCGCAACCAACAAAAACAAGGGGTTACGGTTCACGCCGTAGCCCCTTCGGTTTTTCCGCGGGTCCATAGCCCAAAGGTCGTCTCTCCAGCGACCACAACCCGTCGTCGTGGTGCGTCGCTCGGCATTTGACGTCGGCATCCCGATTTGCATACCATTCCGGTATGCCGGGTGGCCAGGTTCACTGGACACTGGTGTTCACCGCGGCCAGCCTGGAGCGCCTTGCCGAACGAAACGTTGAGGCTTCCGATATCGTGCGCGCGGTCTATGGTGAGCACGGTGCGGCGCGAGTGCGCCGATCAGGTAAGGGAACTCGTGAGCGCTGGTTCGTGGTCGCCCCGCTCGAAGACGGCGGCGAGTTGTTGACCTGTGTCTTTCGCGCCGCGCTTCCGCGGGATCTCCAGGCGGAAGGCGCATTTGTCGTGTCGTCCGAGGGACTGCCAGAACCGCCTGGACAGTTCGATTCTTCGATGAGGCTGTGCGTTAGCGCTCGGATGGCCGATCCAGACGAGGTGCGAAACTACCGCCGATGGCGAGACAGCAAGGGAGACCGGTAATGGCGACGGCAAAGCGAAAGGGAAAGATCCCACGTTTTCGCACTGACGACGAGGAGCGGGCGTTCTGGGCGCGTCACAGCGTAGAGGAGTTCGCAGGAGATCTTGAAGATCTCGACGTTGCAATCCGTCCCGCACGTACCGAACAGATCGCCGTGCGTCTCCACAAGGACGATCTGGAAACTCTCCAGTCTCTCGCCGCAAAACATGGGGTTGGACACACCACTTTGGCGCGGTCGGTTCTTGAAGGGTGGCTAGCGCGTTCGCGAGGCGCAAGCCAGCGTCGCCGGCGACGCCGTCGGCCGGCGTAGGTCCTGAGAGATGTTCCGGGTTCTCCTGGCTCGTCGGTGCCGTGGTCCTGCGTCACGCAACCAGCCGCAACCCTGGCGCAACTCGCGCAGTGCGTAAGCGGGCCACGAAGAAGAGGGCCGGCATCGGGTCTTCCTTCGACGACCTTATTGAAGGAAGAACGGACCCGCCACATACCCAGTGGCGGTAGGCGTCGATCCATTCCGCTCCGGCCGGTCGCGAAGACGGCAAGGGCGAGAAACTCCATCTTGACGGCGTCGACATAGGACCGCTCAGCGGGAGTGCCCACCTTGCCCGGTTGCTCGTGAAAGCCGGCATCCCCTCGATCGAGCCGTTGCACCGCCATCGCCTCATCGACCGCGACGGCGACGATTGCGCTCGGCCGCTTCGTGGTCACTTCTCGACTCTCTTTGCTGACGCCACGCTGACGGTTTTCGAGGGATTCGACGGGATTCGTTGGGGTGATGGGCGCGGTATTCAAGGGCGCGCTGACAGCGCTCAGGCGCCACGAGGGCAAGGTCGTTGAGATTGACCTTCACCTGCCGACGCGCGGCAGCGTGGAAGAAGCCGCTGCCGGACACGTTCGAGGTTCATCGCGACGGGCTCGGACCAGACATGCTTATAGAGATCGTCGTGAAGGTCGCCGTGAAGTTCGATATCACTGGCACCGCGCTCTCGAAGATCTGACGGGAAAGCCGGAATCATGCACTTGAGGGCATAATCGACCTCGAAGGCCCGCGGCGCCGACGCGCGTCTGACCGGTGTAAACGGTTCGCTGCGGCGGCGCGTCTCATCGGCGCTCAGGAGGGATGAGGCGCTGGCGAACCTGCTTGGCGATCGTTGCGATCGGGCTCCTGCTGGACGGGTGCGGGGTCGCTCACGAGCGGAGCGCCCGGTCCGTCGTCGCCGACACGCCCGTCCAGCTGGCCGTCGGCAGCCGCCTCACGCCGCCCAGACCACCCTTGATCCCGATCGGCAGGTCCTCAACCATCTCGCCTACGGTCCCCGGCCGGGCGACGTCGAGCGCGTCCGGGCCATGGGCCTGGCCGCCTGGATCGAGCGCCAGCTCGAGCCCGAGTGCATCCCCGGACGAGCTGGTCGAGCTCGTCTCGGAGCCTATCCGACCCTTCGCGTGACCACGGCCGAGCTGTTCCACGAGTTTCCCGGCCCGATCCCGCACGGCGAGCACGCGGCGCCGGAAGCCATCACGATATGCGATACACCCACAGCAGCGCTCCCGCCGAGGAGGCGTTGCAGCACGCTACCGACGCGCTCGCACGCTTTCGTGATGTCGCTGTGGCGCAGGCCGAAGGGTATCGGCACAAGGATGGCCATGAGAGGAGTAGGTAACTATGGAGCCAATCAGAATGAGGAGCTTCGAGCATTTGCGAATACTCAAGTCATCTTTTAGGGCATCTGTTTCCCGGGCAGTCTGTTTTGCCGGAGTGATCTTGTTCGTAATCGTGGGTTTCAGTGTTTCGGCGGCGGCGCAGAAGTCCGTCGCGGTTCAAGGTGGGTCGACTACACCAGTGTACAGCGTCGTGAGTCCGATCGGCGAAAGTACCGTCAAGATGATCAGCATGGTGCCTCGCCGGAATAGCTTAGCCGGCGAGACTGTCTGCATGGTGTGGAACCGCGCATTCAAGGCCGACGTAACCCTCCCAGCGATCGGGGAACAGTTAAAGCAGCTATATCCGAATATTAGAGTCGTCTCGCATACGCAGATGCCGGTCGCTCCCATGCCGTCAACTCCTGACAATCCCAACAAGGATGCTGAGAATCTCGGGGCAGCGCTCAAGAAACAAGGTTGCAGCGTGTTAGTAACCGGGAACGGTGGTTGAGGGGTTTGCACACCGCGTGTGGCACACGCGGCAGTCGTGGCAGAAAAGTCCGGGATTCCGAGCGTAGTGGTGGCAGGTCACGCGTTCAAGAAACAGGCCGAGGTTACAGCTTCCGATCAGGGAGTGCCTTCGCTGCGGGTTGCTGTGTATCCGGGCCCTTTTGATCTCCACGCGGACTCTGAGCTGCGGGAGAACGCGGTAAAGATTGTTGTCCCCCAGGTTATAGAGGCTCTGACTAAGCCACTACCTCAATCGGTATCCGCCCAGGCATCTCTCAAGGAACAGATGGTCAGGGAAATTGTATTCACGGGCACGATTGATGAGGTCAACCGCTACTTCTCGGATTACCAGTGGAGTGACGGGATGGCCATCATTCCACCGACGGTTGAGCGGGTCGAAGAGTTCCTGAAATATACCGACTATGCCCCTCATGACGAGATCGCCGTCCTTCCGTTAGCGAATCTGCGGGCCACCCCGTGGAATATCGCCGTGAATGCTGTCATGGCGGGAGCACGCCCGGAGTACATGCCCTTAATAATTGCGGCGGTACAAGCCATAGGTGATCCTGCGTTCCGGCTAGCAGTTACTGGCGGCAGCACACATTCCTTTAACACTTTCTATTGGGTGAACGGCCCGTTATCCAGGCAGCTCGGGATCGATGCCGGGCAGGGACTGATCGCTGCCCAAGCCAATCAAGCCATCGGCCGTACGATGAGTCTGATCGAGAGGAACATAGCAGGGTTCAGAACAAAAGAAACCCAGATGGGGACCTTCGGGAAGTTGCAATCCTGGGTCTTGGCGGAAGACGAAGAGGCTCTGAAGAAGATTGGCTGGCAACCTGACCACGTTGCCAGAGGATTCGACAAGGATGTGAGTACGGTATCTGCGGCCAGCAGCACGTTCATGGGACAGAACATCATCCCATCGACATCCGACCCCAAGATCCTGATGCAACTCGTTGCCTACGGGATAACCTACAACGAAGCCCTTGCGTCCGGCATGATCGATTCGCCTCGAACCCTGCTCATCACACCGAGCACTGCCGAAGTTCTCGCCAAGGGCGGCTATACGAAGAGCAAACTCATCGATGACCTGGTGGAGACCGCGAGAAAGCCCACATATGAGTGGACCTTCTCAAAGGTGTACGGGTCTTACGGCAGGGTATTCGGTTCTTTTGACACGGAGCTCCAAAGGGAGCTCAACGATCCGCGCGCAGCGAAAGGGAAATTGCCGCCGTGGTTTCCGAGAGCTCCGGGATGGGAAGAAATCAAAACGACCCCATCCATCCCGCGTAATGGGATTCGAGTTCTCGTCTGCGGAGATCCCAGTAGAAACAAGGCGCAGGTTCTGGCTGGTGGTAGGGGCAGGTCCGTCAAGGAGGTCAAGCTGCCCGCCAAATGGGATCAACTCATGGA
>Ga0209376_1003248_pt1 | contig 14840 bp, 13 predicted proteins | sample GraSoiAngelo_134_FD_185891 | JGI IMG/M metagenome (GOLD analysis project Ga0209376, IMG submission 185891) | Grasslands soil microbial communities from the Angelo Coastal Reserve, California, USA - 14_0929_05_30cm (SPAdes) (version 2) | ecosystem: Environmental > Terrestrial > Soil > Grasslands ... | reverse complement strand
GAGAATCGAATGCCAGTTGATTTGAACGCGCCGTGAATATTGCGCGGCTGCCATGCCGGTTCCGCAGATGGAGGAAAGCTTGTTCGTGCCGAAAACCGATACCAACGAGTCTGGCAGCGGGGATGGAAGAAAAATGAAGAGCGCGGGAAGTTGAATCAGGCCGCCGCCGCCGACGACAGAGTCCACAAAGCCGGCGAGAAAGGCGAACAGGCACAGCCACAGGGTTTCCACGGGGCGAGAATACACAGAGCTTTGCGGATTTTGCCAGATTGAGGGCAGGGCAGAGCGCAGCCGCTATAACCGGTGACGACGAACTTTTGTTGCATATGCAACAAAAGATTGCACACCGGTGGAAACGCCGGTTCAGTGGGAAGGGACGACACCGCGGCCGAACTCGGTGAGCGTCGTTGCGTCATCCGAATCCACTTTCAAACTCGTCGAGACCGGCGCGAGCAAGAGTCTCTTGCGCGAAATTGACGACGAAGGATTGCTGGCGTTGTTCGCCGGCAAGCCGGTGGCTCTGGTGCGTCGCGGGCCGAATCAGGCGGAGTTGATTTTTTTGAGTCCCGAGGACGCAAAAGGGTTCCCCGTCCAGTAGGAGGCAGCGATTCCCCTTTGAGCTGCCGTGAAGGCAAAGCCCCGATACGGACGCCAGCGCGCGTTTTCACATGACAGGCGCGATTCAAAGTGCTACACAGCGTTCATGCAATCATCGGCCATGGCCCGCGACGGTCGCAGTTTATTTTCCAGCGGCGCAGTGAAGCGCGTTCTGCTCGTGGAGGACGAGCCTGACCTGACAGTGTTGCTGAAGGATTATCTGGAGGGGTACTTTTATCGTGTGACCACGGTTGGGAACGGTGTCGATGGACTTAAAGCCATCATGGATTCGGACTTTGACGTGGTCCTCTGCGACGTGGTGATGCCGCAAATGCCCGGCGACATGTTTTACCGCGCGGTTCGACGGGTCCAACCGCAATTGTGCGATCGGTTCATCTTCATCACGGCGCACGGAGAAGACCCGCGTGTCGTGGAATTTCTAAATCACGTGAGCGAGATGGTCCTGATGAAACCGTTTCATCTGGATGACTTGCTGGAGATGATTTTGCTCCTGTTCCGCGAATTGGAAAGCACGACCAACCGGCTGGTTTTTCCCGAAGAACCGCTCGCCCTTCCGCCCGTTCCGGCGCAGATGGAGTTGCCTCCCCGCCAGTCAGCTTGATCACTTTTCCTGGCTTTGGCCCTTGCCGGTGTGCCGGATGTCCTTCGCTTCGTAGAGATAGACGACTTCCTCAGCTACGTTCGTGGCGTGGTCGGCGATCCGTTCCAGGCTTTTGGAAATCACCATCAGGTTGAGGCAGCGTGTGATAGTGGTCGGCCTTTCAACCATGTAACTGGACAGCTCGCGATGCAGTTGTCGGTTCAACGCGTCCACCTCCTTGTCGCGCGGGATGACCGCGCGGGCTTTTTCCGGATTGGCGTTGACGAAGGCCTCGAGCGCGTCGCCGAGCATTTCCAACGCCATCTTCGCCATGCGCGGGATGTCGATGTAAGGCTTGAGTTGCGGCTCCTGGCCCAGCTCGACGGCCCGGCGGGAAATGGTTGTGGCTTCGTCACCCACGCGCTCGAGGTCATGCGAGATTTTCATGGCCACGGTAATCAGCCTCAGATCGCTGGCCAGTGGCGCCTTGGAGAGCAGCCCGATCGCCATTTCGTCCACTTCGATCTCCAACTGATCAATGGCGTTGTCTTCCTCCTTCACGCTCCGGGCGAGGTCGTCGTCACGATCAACCAGCGCCTTAAGGGCGTTGTTGACGGCGGCTTCGGCCTTGCTGGCCATGGTCAACAGTATCTCTTTCAGCGCGGCGAGTTCCTGGTCGAAGTGTTGCATAATTCTTCAAATCAACCGAACCGCCCGGTCACGTAATCCTCCGTCTGTTTCCTGGCCGGGCTGGTGAAGATTTTGCGTGTCGCGTCGAACTCGATCAATTCGCCGAGATACAAGAAGGCCGTGAAATCCGAGATGCGCGCGGCCTGCTGCATGTTGTGCGTGACGATGACGATGGTGAAGTCCTTCTTCAACTCAAGAATCAGATCTTCGATTTTGGCGGTCGCCAGCGGGTCCAGCGCGGAAGCGGGTTCGTCCATCAGCAGCACTTCCGGCTGAACGGCCAGCGCGCGCGCGATGCAGAGGCGCTGTTGCTGACCGCCTGACAGGCTGATGGCCGGAGCGTGCAGCCGATCTTTGACTTCGTCCCACAGCGCGGCCATGCGCAGCGATTTTTCCATTCGGTCCACCAGCGTCGCGCGGGCCCGCACGCCGTTGAGCCGCAAGCCGACCGTCACGTTGTCGGCAATGGACATGGTCGGAAAGGGGTTCGATTTCTGAAACACCATGCCGACGCGTCGGCGAACGATCACCGGCTCGACGCGGCCCGCGTAAATGTCCTCGCCGAAGAGGCGAATCTCGCCCGTCATGCGCGCCTCCGGCACCAGCTCGTGCATGCGATTCAACGCGCGCAGAAAAGTGGATTTGCCGCAGCCGCTCGGACCGATGATCGCGGTGACCGCCCGCGCCTGGACTTCGAGCGAAACGCTCTTGAGCACCTGATTCTTCCCGAAATAAATGGAAAGGTTTTTCACGGTGAGCGCAGAAATTGAAGCAGTCGAGGTTCGAGAGTCGAGGGCCGAGGGCAGCGCATCCGGATTTGGCTCTCGACTCTCGACTCTCGGCTCTCGGCGAGTCTGTGAAATAATTTTCTCTTCTTCGGGAGGCATGATCAGATTCATGGGTTCTTGTGGATGCGGTCGCGCGTCAGGACCCGCACGGTCACGTTGATGGCAGTGATGAGCAGCAATAGAACCAGCGCCCCGGCCCAGGCCTGGCGGTGCCAGTCGTCGTAAGGCGAAATCGCATAACTGAAGATTTGCAGCGGCAGGGCGGCGATGGGGTCGGAAAGGTTGTTGTTCCAGAACCGATTGCCCAATGCCGTGAAGATCAGCGGCGCGGTTTCGCCCGCCACGCGCGCCACGGCGAGCAGCACGCCCGTGACGATGCCTTTGAGAGCCGTGCGCACGACGATCTGCGCGATCGTCCGCCATTGCGCGATTCCCAGCGCGAGCGCGGCCTCGCGATAGCCGTCCGGCACGAGCAACAGCACTTCTTCGGTGGTTCGCATAATGAGGGGAATCATCATCATGCCGAGCACAACGCCGCCGGCCCACGCAGAGTAAGTGCGCATCGGCAAGACCATCAACGCGTAAACGACAATGCCCCAGATGATCGACGGCACGCCGTTGAGCACGTCCGCGCCAAAACGAATCGGCCCGGTCAACCTCGATGAGGCGTATTCGGAAAGATAAACGCCAGCGAGCACGCCGACCGGCATGCCGATGATTGCGGCAATTCCCAGCAAGATAAAGGAGCCGGCGATGGCATTGGCCATGCCGCCGCCGCCCTCGCCGACCGGCTTGGGGAGTTTCGTGAAAAAGTCCCAGTTCACCGCGCCGATGCCGGATTTGACGAGGTAATAAAATACGAATGCGAGCGGAGCGATGACGAGCAGCGCGCAAACAAGTGTGAGCGCCTGCACGAGGGCATTCTTGGTTTTGCGCCAGCGATGGTTGGATGCGGTCATGGGGTTCACTGCGGTTTCGCACCCGCGCCGCCGAAGGTTTTCAACAACAATTGTGCCGCGGCGTTGACGAGAATCGTCACGCCGAGCAGCACGAGGCCGATTTCAAACAGCCCGCTTCGATACACATCGCCGGTAGCTTCGTTGAATTCGTTGGCGATGACGCTGGCGAGGGTGTAGCCCGGCGCGAAGAGCGACGGGGCGATTTGCGGATTGTTGCCGATGACCATTGTGACCGCCATGGTTTCGCCGAGCGCGCGGCCGAGGCCGAGAATGACTGCGCCGAACAGGCCTTTCTTCGCGTAGCTGAGCACGGCGATGCGGGTGACTTCCCATCGCGTCGCGCCCAGCGCGTAAGCCGCTTCGCGCTGCAAGCCGGGAACGGAGCGGAGAATCTCGCGGGACACCGAGGTGATAATCGGCACGATCATGATGGCGATGATGATCCCGCCGGCCAAGAAGCTGACGCCATAAATCGGTCCTTGGAACAGTGGCAGAAAGCCGAGCGCGCTTCGGAGCCAGAGGAACAAGTGTTCTCGCAGCCACGGCACCATCACGAAAATGCCCCAAAGACCGAGGATGACGCTGGGCACGGCCGCGAGCAGTTCGATGAACACCGTGAGCGGCTGCCGCAACCATGGCGGCGCCAGCTCCGTGAGAAATACGGCGCTGGCGATGCTGAGCGGCACGGCGATCAGGAGCGCGATCAGCGACGAAACGACCGTTCCGAAGATGAATGGCAACGCCCCGAACTGCTCGTTCACCGGGTCCCATTCGGAACTGGAGAGAAAGCGCCATCCGAATTTCTGGAGAGCCAAATGCGAGCCGCGCCAGAGTTCGAATCCGACGAGGACAATCAAAGCGAAAACCGACAACGCCATCAGCAAAGTCAACCACTTGAATACGCGGTCGCCCAGTTGGCGCACCGCCGGAGGTTGCGCCGTTGCCATGGACTCCGGGACGATGCTGTCGGCCTGATTCATCATTCTGCTTTCTTAGGCACACCGCATTTGCATTAAAAGTAAAAAGGACGAAGGCCGAACTGTAAGCGCTCTTCGTCCCCGCCGGCCCCAATCCTGAGTGGTCTATTTCATAAATACGCATACGTGTGCGTATTTATGAAATAGACCACTTAGCGCCAGAAATGCGAAGTCAGTACCGGATTGACTTGATCCGCTCCAACACGCGCTTCTGAACGTTTTCCGGCAATGGAGCGTAATCGAGCGCCGCAGCCATCGCTTCACCCTGGGTCGCCGCCCAGTTCAAAAACTCCACCAGCTTTTTTCCTTTGGCGGCGTCTTTCTGCTCCTCGTAAACGAGCAGCCAGGTGGCGCCGCTGATCGGATAAGCCCGTTCTCCCGGCGGGTTGACCATCGAGAAACGGAAGTCATCCGGTATCTTCGCGGTGGCCAAAGCTTCGGTAATCGACTCGATACCGGGGGCAACATAATTGCCGGAGGCGTTTTTCACGTCCGCGTAGGGCAGCTTGTTCTGTTTGGCGTAAGCCAACTCCACGTAACCGACCGTTCCCGGCAGTTGTTTCACCTGGCCGGCGACACCTTCATTGCCCTTTCCACCCAAACCCACCGGCCATCGGACCGAGGTGCCCCGCCCCACTCTGGCTTCCCACTCCTTGCTCACACTGCTGAGATAATCGACCCAGATGTAGGTGGTCCCACTGCCATCGGAACGATGCACCACAATGATGTCCGAGCTCGGAAGTTGCACTCCGTGATTTTGCGCCTGGATTTTGGGGTCGTTCCAGCGGGTGATTTTGCCCAAAAAGATGTCCACGATCGTCGGGCCGTCGAGCTTCAACTTCGGATGGTCCGGCAGATTGTAAGTGAGGACATCCGCGCCGGCGACGGTCGGGATGTGCAGGAGTTTCCCCGTGGCTTTGGCAAGATTTTCGTCGCTCATCGGTCCGTCCGACGCGCCGAAGTCCACGGTCCGGGCCAGGATTTGTTTCTGCCCGCCGCCGGAGCCGATGGACTGGTAGTTGAACCGCACGGAGGGATCGATTTTGGCGTATTCGTCAAACCACTTGGAGTAGATCGGATAGGGAAACGTGGCGCCCGCGCCGTTGATGAGCATTTGCGCGGCAGCGTTGGCCGCCAGGCCGAGCGCACAGAGAATGAAGCAGAGATTTCTCATAATCCTTCGAGTCAGTTAAGCTGAATTTTGCAGGGACGATTAGAACTTCCACATTAGGTCCACCATGAAATGATGCACCGTGCTGTTGGCGCCGCTGGGATTGTTGATCAATTCGCCCAGGTAATAGGTGACGGTGAACGTCGTCGAATCGAACAGCGAGTAATTCAGCTTGGCGACGTGGCCTTTGATGTTTGTGCCGCCGCGAATGCCGGCGCCAAAACCGGAACCGGGCAGAGCCGCTGAGTAGAAACCGGTGAAGTCGTCATCCGGAAATTCCTCATACCAGGCATCCGGGCCGATGCGCCTGTACTGATAGGAAATATCCCAAAGTCCCTTCTTGCCGGCCTTGCCGAGCGTCAGCCCTCCATTCCAGGCCTCATTTCCGGTGGCCGCGCCCTTATTCTTCATGAACTCGCCACTCAGCTTGATGGGGAACTGGCCTTTATAGAGCGGAAAGGAGTCCAGTTTGTAAACCAGGTAGGCTTCGCCGACGACCGGGTTGTAGTTGTTCAGCAAATTCCCGGCAGCGTCGCGCGTGTTGCCGTCGTTCACATTGGGAGCGGCACCGGGGACGAGGTTCGATTTGCCGGCGATATCAAACGCGCCGATGCCGAGCATGCTTTCAAGCTTCGGCGTCCACTTGGATTCCCATCGCAATTGCGCCCCGAGCATGAATGGGTCGTGACTGGAGTTCGGCCCGGCGGAAAACTCGTCGAGCACGAACGCCGCGCCGTTCAACTTGAGCGCGTGCTGTTCGTTGAACGCGTAGCTTCCCTGCACGGCCGCGCCTTCCGGCTGATAATCGGGGTCAAACATCATCGGCGAGTAATTGAATGGGTTGTCCGTTTTGCCGATGGTGGCGTTCACCTTCAATTCGTCGTTGTGGATGGGCGTCCATTTCGCGTAAGCCGTGTCCACCCAGATGAACTTGCGCGAGGCGCCGTCGGAAAAATCGGTGTTGGCGGAAACCGGATTGCCGCCGAAGGTGCTGTTCGGATTTCCTGACGCGAGCCGGAAGCCTACTTCAAAATCATCGAGCAGCGCTGCCGTCACTCCGTAGCGCAGGCGATACCGGAACCGGTCACGGTCGCTGATGGCCGGATTGTTCGCGTGATGCTCTTCGTAGCGACCGCGGAAATCGCCGCCGAGTTTGAAGCTGGTGACCCAACTCGGCAGGCTGAGCGCCTTCGCAGTCGCCTTGCTGGAATCTTTGTCAGTTTCTTTGCGCAGGTCGTCGGCCTCCTGCTGAGTGAGGATGCCTTTCTGGACCAGCTTGTCCAATAGAGCGTCCGACGATTGGGCCGCGACGTTGGCGCAGAAAGCGACCCAAGCGAGTGCTCCGACCGTCGTGCATTTGAGTTTGTTGTTCTTCATTTGAGTTGGTGGGTTGGTTCGAGCGAAGATTAGGTGCCATCGGTGACAAACCGGAGGCGAGGTTGTTACAATCGTGTAACAAAGCGAACTGGCTGGTTGCTCGGAGAAACTCTGCGGATTGGTCAGTTGGCCGGCGCCAAGGCGTCTGAATCGGCGGATTCCCGGCATAGAGGTTGACGCGCACTCTTCTCGGCCATAAATGTCTCGACGACATTTGTCATGAATCCAGTGCTGAGAAAGGAAGATAATGAATAACAGCGCCATCCGGGCATCCTCTATGAAACGAACGCGTCAGTTCTTAACGTTCCTGGCGTTGAGCCTCCTGCTCGGCGCCAGCGGCGTTGCGTTGCGGCTTCCATCTGTTGCGCAACCGCCACCGGCATTCTCGCCCTCAAAAACGTCTGACCCGACGAACCAAATCGCCGCGTTGCGGGCTGAAATTGACCAACTGAAAGGGAAAGTGCCGGACCAATCCCACGCCATGTCGGATGTGGGATACCATTTCGCAAATCTCTGGTTTGCCGGAGAGAAAAAGAACTGGCCGCTGGCGAAATTTTATCTCGATGAAACGCGGTCGCATTTGAAGTGGGCGGTGCGGATTATCCCAGTGCGCAAGACCCGCGCCGGCGATCTTGAGTTGAAAGGGATTCTGGACGCCATCGACAAGACGTTTCTCAGCGAGATCGACAACAGCATCGAGAACAAAAATGTCGAAAAGTTCACTGGCGCTTATCGGCAAACGATCGAGGGCTGCTACGCCTGTCACAAGGCCGCCGAAAAGCCCTACCTCCGCCCGCAAATCCCGCAGGCTCCTCCTCAGTCCATCATCAACTTTGACCCGGATGCGAAGTGGCCGGAGTGAAATCACCGATGTTCGGTGTTGTTCGGCAGTGGCTACGTGTTGCCGGCGTTTCTGCGGACGTGGATCGCCGGCACTGGCTGACTGAAAGCCAACTGCATAAACGAACCTCGAATTCAAAGGTTCTCCTTTGTTGATGTTGTTGTTGGAAGCCTCATTGTCACTTTCGTAACCAATTGTAGAGCGCCTCGAAACAGTCGAAGCCTTTGGCGAGAATTTCTGCGTCGCTCAAATTAAGCTTGGCCCAGCCTTTGAGCACGCGGTCGAGTCCGAACCCTTCGGCGCGTTGAAATTTGCCGTCTTCGAGGTCGGCGTCGTGAATCATCTCTCCAATCTGTTGGGCCGCGCGGTCGCGGAGGCCGAAGCGTCTCAGCAAGGTTTCATACGTGCAGTCCTCGCCCTGATGGTGAACTCGACCTCGAGCATGTCGTACGGCTCGGCCTCGGGATGAGCCGTCGGATTTGTGGCGAATACAAAGCGCGCCTTGGGGTCGATGAATTTACGAATCAGCCAGGCCGACCCTACACGGTCAATTTCGGGTCGCGAACGTGTGAGCCAGGTCTTGCCCGCAAATTTTTTGGCGTCGAGTTTCGGGCTGGGTTGCGAGCTTGTCGGGAGCAGTCCCGCCGCGCGTTTCAACAGAATTTGCGCGTCGGGCGCGGCGGGACAATCGAAGTAATCAATTTCCCGGATTTCGTTGAAGCGCTGCTGGAACTTTTCGAGTTCATCGTTAGATGAATCTTTTCTTTTTCCTTTTTTCTTTTTGATAAAGGCCGTCGCAGCCCGACCCAGGTCCGCGTAGTCCCGCGCGCGCGCTTCGTTGAACATCCGGGCGATTTGCTGGTTCGACAGGCCTTCGATTTCCTTCACGCGGATCAGCGTGGCGTCGCCGCCGTCGTCGCTCACCTGTTTGGCCAGCCATTGAAATCGCTCGAAGTGCACCGGCTCGTCCGGCAGCACGTAGGCGGAAGTCTTGAGTTGCAGCGCGCCGAATTTTCTGAGTTTGCGCCAGAGGCTGACGCGTTCGGCGCTGTGCTTCGTTGGCAGCCCATAGAGCAGGAGCAGCCAGGCCTTTGGAAGATTCATGTTGACTGGTATACATGAATGTAAGATGTATTTCAGCGTCGCGCTCGACGCGGGGTTGGAAGTCACGGCGTTGCACAACCATTTCTTCTTCGACGAGCCGAAGGTCTATTTCATGCACATCGGCGGTGAGGGCAGCGTGCAGCAACTCGCGACCGGCGTGCGCGCGGCGCTCGACAAGGTCAAAGAGATCCGCGCCGCGAATCCGGAACCGGCCAAATCGTTTGGTGGGTTAATACCCTCCGAGAATTCCATCACTGCCAAACCGCTCGAAGATGTTTTCGGCGTCAGAGGCCAGTCGAACCACGGCACGTTCAAAGCCGTCTTTGGCCGCCAAACGAAGATGGAATGCGGTTGCGACGTCGGCAAAGAAATGGGCGTCAACACCTGGGCCGCGTTCGCAGGCACGGACGACAATGCGCTCGTGGACGGCGACTTAGTTGTTCACGAAGACGAGTTGCAAAGCGTGTTGAAGTCGCTGCGCAAAGCCCGCATTAACATCGTCGCGATCCATCACCACATGGTCGGCGAATCTCCCCGGATGATCTTCCTCCACTATTGGGGGCGCGGCCCGGCGCGGGAACTGGCCAACGCGGTGCAAACCGCATTAAAAGCAGCCAAAACAACCATCGGGAAGGCGCAGCCTTGAATCGTCAACCATAAACACAACACTTTACCGACGCGGGCATGGTTGGCGTCTGGACCAAGGCAGACAGCGTCACTTTATTTGATGACTTCACTTTTGGCGGCAAGTAGTTTTGCCGCGGTTCGTTTTTGAAACGGTGGAGAAATTCAAAGCGTTCCAATTCTAATGAACCTCGTCCAGCCCGCCATGCGCAGGCCACTGACGGTCGTGGTGCTCGTCATTGCCGGCGTGCTCGGCGCGGGACTCGCCCTCCACCGCATGGCGCGGGACATCTTCCCGCCGCTCGGCATTCCGACGATCTACGTCGCGCAACCATACGGTGGCATGGACCCGGCGCAGATGGAAGGCTATCTGACTTATTACTACGAATACCACTTCCTCTACATCACCGGCATCGAGCACGTTGAATCGAAATCCATTCAGGGCGCGGCGATCATCAAGCTGCAGTTCTATCCCGGCACGGACATGGCGCAGGCGATGTCCGAAACCGTCGCCTACGTGAACCGCGCCCGCGCCTTCATGCCGCCGGGCACGGTGCCGCCGTTCATCATGCGCTTCGACGCGGGGAGCGTGCCGGTGGGCAATCTGGTTTTCTCCAGTGAAACACGCACCGTCGGCCAGTTGCAGGACGCAGCTCTGAATCTCGTTCGCCCGCTGTTCGCCACATTGCCCGGCGTTTCCGCGCCTCCGCCCTTTGGCGGCAGCGCGCGCGCCATTGTCGTCAACATCAAGCCCGATCGGCTCCGCGCCTGCAACATCTCGCCCGACGACGTCGTCAACGCCATCGCCGCTGCCAACACCATCAGCCCCTCCGGCAACGTGATGCTCGGCGACAAATATCCGATGGTGCCGCTCAATTCGGTGGTCAAGAACATCAAGGACCTCGATGTCGTCCCGATTCGGGCGGGCACCTTTCCGGCCGTGTTCGTGCGCGACGTGGCCGATGTGCAGGACGCCTCCGACATCGTCACTTGTTACGCGCTCGTGAACGGCCGCCGCACCGTCTATATCCCCGTCACCAAGCGAGCCGACGCCTCGACGCTGGCGGTCGTCAATCTCGTCAAAAAGAACCTGCCGAAATTCCAGAGCGTCCTGCCCGACGACGTAAAGGTCAGTTACGAGTTTGATCAATCGCCATACGTCACGCGCGCCATCAACGGCCTGACGCTCGAAGGCGCGCTGGGCACGGTGCTGAGCGGGTTGATGGTACTGCTGTTTTTGCGCGACTGGCGGAGTGCGGTGATCGTTGTCATCAACATTCCGCTCTCGCTGTTGGCAGCGGTGTTCGCGCTGTGGCTGACCGGTCAGACGATCAACCTCATGACGCTGGGCGGACTCGCGCTCGCGGTCGGCATCCTCGTGGACATGTCCACCGTCGCCATTGAAAACATTCACAGTCATCTTGCTCGCCGCAAAACCGTAACGGCAGGCGCGACGCCCGCCGCTACGGCCGCTGCCGGCGTTGCCCGCGCGGTGGCGGACTCGGGCCGCGAAGTCGCGCTGCCGTTGCTCATCGCCATGCTGTGCGTATTGGCGGTGTTCATCCCGTCGTTTTTCATGGAAGGCGCGGCCAGGGCGCTGTTCGTGCCGCTCTCGCTGGCAGTCGGCTTCTCGATGGTCGCCTCGTATCTGCTCGCCAGCACACTCGTGCCGGTGCTTTCGACGTGGACGATCCGCGCAGATCGAGAGGACGAAATTGAAACCGCGGAGAAAACCTCTTCCGGGTTCCGGCGTTTTCAGGAGTTCTACGCAGGGGCTGCGCGCAAGGTTGTGTCCGTCCGATGGCTCGTCGCAGGCGCGTATCTGGTCGCGGCAGTGCTGGTAATCAAATTCATCGGCGACCGGATCGGCACGGAGATTTTTCCAAAAGTGGACGCCGGCCAGCTTCAAGTGCGCCTGCGCGCACCGAGCGGCACGCGCGTGGACCGCACCGAGGCGCTCGCGTTGCAAGTGCTCGACTTTATTAAGCAGGAAGCAGGCGCCGATAACGTCGCGCTGTCCCTTGGCTTCATCGGTGTGCATGCGCCGAGCTATCCGGTGAATCTGGTCTATCAATGGAACGGCGGTTCGGAGGAAGGCGTCCTACAAGTGCAGTTGAAGCGTGGCGCGACCGTGGCCATCGAGGATTTGAAGGAGCGATTGAGGGCGAGGTTCGCGAAAGAATTGCGCGAGGTGAAGTTCTCCTTCGAGCCGAGCGACATCGTGAGCCGGGTGATGAGCTTCGGCTCGCCGACGCCCGTCGAAGTGGCCGTGAGCGGGCCGAATCTGCCCGCCAACCGGGAGTTCGCGGAGAAACTCCGGGAGAACCTGGAGAAAATCACTTCACTCCGCGACATTCAGTTCGGCCAGTCGCTGGATTACCCGACGGTGGACGTGGCGCTGAACCGCGAGCGAGCCGGCTTGATGGGCGTGAAGACCGTGGACGTCTCGCGCTCACTGGTGGCCGCGACCTCCTCCAGCCGGTTTACCACGCCGGTCTATTGGGCCGACCCGAACAGCGGCGTCGCGTATCAAATCCAGGTGCAGATTCCGCAGCCGCAAATGAACTCGATGGAGGAGGTGAAGAACATTCCCGTGGCGCGGCGCGACGGCAAATCGGTGCTGCTGCGCAATGTGGCGAATGTCTCCAACGCCACGGCGGTCGGCCAGTACGAGCGCTACAACATGCAACGGATGGTGACGATCACAGCCAACATTTCCGGCGAAGACCTCGGCGGCGTGGCGAACCGGGTCGCGCAAGCGATCAAGGATGCGGGTGATCCGCCGCCAAGGATCAGCGTTGCTGCGCGCGGACAAATCGCGCCGATGCGCCAGATGCTCGACGGCCTGGAAAATGGTTTGTTGCTGGCCGTCGTGGTCATCTTCCTGTTGCTGGCAGCGAACTTTCAATCGTTCCAGCTTTCGTTCATCGTGGTCTCGACGGTGCCTGCCGTGATCGCGGGCGTGGTGTTGATGCTCTGGATCACGGGCACTACGGCGAATCTTCAGTCCTTCATGGGCGCGATCATGGCCATCGGCGTGGCGGTAGCGAATGCAATTCTGCTGGTGACATTCGCCGAGCGCGCGAGGCTGGGTGGGGCTGGCTCTCCGAGCCAGCCGGCGCGCTCGGAGAGCACGCCCTACCTTTCTGCCGCCGAAGCGGCGATCGAAGGCGCGCGCAGCCGCTTGCGCCCGATTCTCATGACCAGCCTCGCGATGATGTCCGGCATGTTGCCGATGGCGTTGGGCCTCGGTGAAAGCGGCGAGCAGACCGCCCCGCTGGGCCTCGCCGTGATCGGCGGCCTGGCTGCGGCGACGATGGCGACGTTGGTCGTGCTGCCGTCGGTGTTCGCGATTGTGCGCGCTCGTGCCAGCGCAAAATCCCGGTCGCTCGACCCGGACGATCCGCTGAGCGGCCATTATGTTTCACCAGTGAGAAGCGCCCGCTAAACAAGCCAAACACGCGAATTGAAAAACAAAATGCTTGTCAGTAGCGACAAACCGGCGAAGAGTTCCAATTCAAAATATTTAGCGTCCGTTCGCGTCTTTAGCGGGCAATCCCGGGGTTGTGACGGCGACGCTGCTGGTGCCGTTCGTTGTTCCCGTCTTGTATCTGTGGCTGAAGGGCGATAGAAAGAGAGCCTGTTTACCGGATGAGCTCTTATGCGAGATAGTTATTTTCCTTTTGGCACCGTCGCGCTCGGGACTTTGACGCTGACGCTCCTCTGCGGTTGCGATCGTTCCAGCTCCAGCACGAGACCGGCAAACGTATCGTCATCGGCCCCGGCCAATGTCCAGGTGGTCCGCCCGCACATCGGTGAAATCACGCGCAGCATCACATTGCCGGCGGAAATCAAGGCGTATCAGCAGGCAACGCTTTACGCCAAAGTGGCCGGCTATTTGAAAACCATCCCCGTCGATAAAGGCGACGAAGTCAAAGCAGGCGCGTTGTTGGCCGAGATCGAGGTTCCCGAATTGCTGGCTGACTTGTCCAAACACAAGGCCGAAGTCGAAGTCGCAGAAATTGACTACAAGCGCGTGAGGGAAGCGCAAAAAAAGGCGTCCGACCTGGTCGTGCCGCAAACCGTGGACAATGCGAAGGGGAAACTTGATGTTGCGAAGGCGAACCTGGAACGCACGGAGACACTGCTCGGTTTCGCCAGAATCACAGCGCCTTTTTCCGGCACGGTGACCCGGCGATTGGTGGACCCGGGCGCGTTCATTCCAGCCGCGACCTCCGGCAGCGCGGCGCAGAACGCGGCCCTGATGACGTTAATGGATTTCACCCGAGTGCGCGTCCAGGTCGCGGTCCCCGAACTGGAAGTGCCGTTCATCAGAAGTGGTCTGCCAGTCAAGGTCACGGTGGATGAACTGGCCAACCGCGTGTTTCAAGGCGAGGTGACGCGATTTGCCTACGCTCTCGACGAGACCACCAAGACCATGTTGAGCGAAATCGAAATTCCCAATCCGAAAGGCGAACTCCGACCGGGCATGTTCGCGACCGTCAGAATCGTGGCGGAACAAAAGAACGAGGCGCTGCTGATCCCCGCTGAAGCCCTGGTCATTGAAAAAATCAGAAATTCCGTGTTCGCGATTGTGGACGGGAAGGCCAAAAAGGTCCCGGTAAAAACCGGATTCAACGACGGCGTTTCCGTCGAGATTCTCGAAGGCTTGAGGTCGGGTGAGCCGGTGGTCCTGATTGGTAAACAGACGATCAATGACGGGCAAGTGGTGAGAGTGGCAGAGCCGATCTCGAAATGAACCACCACAGCACAAGCTCCAAACCCCAGAGAAGCGCCACTGTGCAAACGACAAGAACCTTGAGCGCGCGATGTCGTTTTGGTTTTTGTCGTTTTGTGCTTGGGGTTTCTCTGGGGTTTGGAGTTTGGAGTTTGGGATTTCGTGCTGGAGCGCAGCCTACGACCGGAACTTATCCAATTGATCTGCCGACCGCGTTGCGTCTCGCCGGAGCGCAGAATCTTGACATCCAGATCGCGCGCGAACGACTGGCTGAAGCCGAGGCCAATCACGCCAACGCGGTCGCTCAGTTCTTCCCCTGGCTTGCGCCCGGAGCCGTATATCGGCGGCACGAAAATCGGATTCAAGCCGTGGA
>Ga0209376_1003237_pt1 | contig 14874 bp, 17 predicted proteins | sample GraSoiAngelo_134_FD_185891 | JGI IMG/M metagenome (GOLD analysis project Ga0209376, IMG submission 185891) | Grasslands soil microbial communities from the Angelo Coastal Reserve, California, USA - 14_0929_05_30cm (SPAdes) (version 2) | ecosystem: Environmental > Terrestrial > Soil > Grasslands ... | reverse complement strand
CGGCGCGGGGGTGCCACGGGGTTTCGCTACGTTCTGCCCCAGCCGGGCGGTCGGCCCGTTCACCTTCGCGGCGGAGCTGTACGGGTTCAGTGCCGGAGGCGACGATCCGGCGCAGGGCGGCCTGCTCGCGGCCGTGTCCGTCCGGCTGGCCGAGTGGGCGGCGCTGGACGGGGGTGCGGTGCTGGGGCTTGGGGCGGCGAGTCGCGACCAACTATTCCTGGGGCTCACGACTAACCTGGGGCGGGCGTTCTAGACGACCGACCACGGTACTGCTAAACGCCCGCTCTGGCGTCAGCGTATCTTGGAGAAACGACTCTCTTTCAGCGGAGCTCTCGATGATCGCCCGTTTCCTGTGCGCGGCCGGCGCCGCGCTCGCCCTGGCCCCCGCGGTCCCGGCCCAACAACAGACCAGCGCCGCCGCCCAGCCGCCCGTCATCAACGAATGGCCCGTGCCGTGGGAACGCACCCGACCGCGCGACCCGTTCGTAGCGAGCGACGGCCGGGTGTGGTTCGTCGGTCAGGAGGGGCACTACCTCGCGGTATTCGATACCGTCAGCCATCAGTTCACGCGCTACCCACTCGACCCGGGGACCGGACCGCACAACTTGATCGTCGACCGGGGGGGAGTGGTGTGGTTCTCCGGCAACCTCGTGGGCTACATCGGCAGGTTCGACCCGCGCGACGGGCACATCACGCGCTATCCCATGCCCGACAGCACGATCCGCGACCCGCACACAATGGTGTTCGACAGCCGTGGCGACATCTGGTTCAGCGCGCAGAGCGGCAACGTGGTGGGCAAGCTCACCGTCGCCAGTGGCGATATCCGTCTGGCGCGGGTGCCGACGCCCAACGCGCGCCCCTACGGCATCGTGGTGGATAAGAGCGACCGGCCGTGGATCGCGCTGTTCGGCACCAACAAGATCGCCACCGTGGACCCTCGCACGTTCGAGCTCAGGGAGTACGCGCTGCCACGCGTCGGGGCGCGGCCGCGCCGTATAGCGCTCACGTCCGACGGCGCGGTGTGGTACGGCGACTATGCCGGCGGATACATCGGGCGGTTCGACACGCAAACCCACCAGGTGCGGGAGTGGCCGCTGCCGGCCGGTACCTCGGCCCGCCCGTACGCCGTGATGTCGGACGACCGCGACCGCGTGTGGGTGGTGGAGACGGGAGTGCAGCCCAACCAGTTCGTCGGGTTCGACACCCACTCGCAGCAGTTCGTCGGGAGCGCGCCCGTGCCGAGCGGCGCCGGCACGATCCGCCACATGTTCTACGACCGCCGGACCCAGGCGCTGTGGTTCGGCAGCGACGCCAACACGCTGGGTCGGGCGAGTGTCGCTCCGCCGACGCCGTAGCGCCGCCCTCATCGCCCTCGCCGGGGCCACGGTGACGGTGGCGGCCGCTCGAGCCGGTGTCACGCACCGCGGGCGGGGCGCCGTCCACTACGACGGGCCGCCGATCGCCCACACCGGCGGTTTCGGCGAGCCGACGTGCCGGGTTTGCCATCAAGGCCAGCCGCTCAATGCCGCCGGCGGGACCCTCCGCGTCGAAGGCTTACCGGGGCGCTACGAGGCCGGCCGCACGTATGAGCTCGTAGTGGTGCTGCGGCGAGACGGGATGGGCCGGGCAGGGTTCGAGCTCAGCGCGCGAGCGGTCGCGGGGGCACAAGCGGGAGCTCTCGAGGCGACCGATATGCGCGTACGCGTGGTGCCGGATAGTGTAACAGCTGTGCAGTACGCCGAGCAAACGCGCGAAGGGTGCAGCGTAACCGGCCCCGAGGCGCGCTGGACGGTGCACTGGCGTGCCCCGGCACAGACGGGGGAGGGCGGGGGGAGTGGGGGTGGGTCGAGCGACGTGCTGATCCATGTCGCCGCGAATGCGGCCAACTACGATGACTCACCGCTCGGCGACTTCATCTACGCTGGCGAGTGGCGCGTGGGGGGGCCCGCCGCCGCGAGCCACTGAGCCGCGCTGTGATCGCTACGTCGCCCCAAACGCCCCGGCGCTGCTGGCCGGTGCGGGGCGGAACCCCTTGACCGCGCCCACCCCCAGCCAGACGAACAGCGCCAGCACGAGGGCCTGCGTGAGGGCGAAGGACGGCTCGGACTGGGTCGGCGCCGCGACGAACAAGACCGGAATCCGCTTGAACAGCTGCGCGACCAGGACGAACACGTTGAAGTACGTGGCGAGGACCACGCCGCCCGCGTAGGTCGTGCGCCATCTGCCGGCGAAGTGTTTGGCGTATTGTGCGACGATCACGATCGCCAGGACCACCAGCGAGATGAACCCCACCGCGTGGGACGGCAGAAACTTGACGAACGGAAAACCGAAACCGGAAGCATTCGCCAGGATGGTGGTGACCAGAAAGACGGCGGCCCACCGGTCGAGCCGTTTCCCGGTGGCGAGGCCCCCCGCTACCACGAGGCCCGCGACGATGCCGACCAAGCTCAACACCGTGTGGAGCAGGGTGTACGTCGTGATGCTCAAGCCGAGGATCATAGGGCGAACCTGGTGCGATGCGGCCGGGCGGACAGGGCCGGTGCCTGGCGCCCTCGTCCCGAGGGCGGCGCGCGGCGAAGGGATCAATGTACGCGCCGAGTTCCATAGGAGCCAGAACAGGGCACGCGTGGTAGGGACAAGCCAAAGGCCCCGGCGATCAGCCCGGGGCCCTGGCAAGCCGTGCGACCGTCACCCTACGGGTGGGTATTCCCGAAGTTGTTAAGCGAGGCACTCTGCCCCGCGGTGAGGATGAACGGGCCGTATCCGAGACCGAATGGGCACGTGGGCCCGTTCGGGGGGAACGTGTTGGTCCAGCCGGGCAGTGGCATGCCTTCGCACACGGTGTACGTACCGGCCGGCACCGAGAAGCTGTAGTTGCCGTTGACGTCCGTTAGCGCTGTTGCGGTAACGGAGCCGCTCAGATCGACAGACCAACCCGAGAGACCGAGCCCCGTAGCGACATCGAACACCCTGCCATCAACCGTTACCCCCGGGGGGGGTGGCGGCGGTGGAGCGCACTGCTCCTCGGCCTCCTCGGCCTCGTCGGCCTCGTCGGCCTCCTCGCCATCTTGCTGCCCCGTCAGAGTACGCACGTCGTTCGAGCGATCGCCGTCGCCGTTAGCGTTCTCGCATTGCTCGGCGTCATCATGCTCGCGCGGAGCGGACCCGGAACGATCTTGGGACGCGCTCACAGCGAACGGCGCCGCAACCAGGGCGCAAAGTACAAGGAATCCGCGCATCGCTCTCTCCTGTGAGTGTGGAGGTACAACCTGAGGAGAAGGCGCGGCGACCTCAGCGTAGCGGCTCCAACTTCGCGATCAGCGGCACGACAAGACTGTGCCGCACGTCACGCGGCGGGCATAAGCTCAAGGGCGCACCGAGTTTGCAAGAACAAAGCCCCGCGCACCGACCAACGATGCACGGGGCTTCGAGTTCCCGGGTGATGCGCCAGCCGCGATTCGAACGCGGGACCTTCGGCTCTGGAGGCGACACCGGCCGGCGACCACCAACGCTGGCCGTTGTCGTTTCAGGCACTTACGCGAGTCGCGCGTCGGCCAGCGCCAGCCAGCGCCAGCCGCGTTGTTACCGCCGTTGTTACCACGCGTCGCTTCTTGTCGCGGACGGCAGTAGCGACGGCCCTGTGCGTAGATTAGGCGTTTCCGCCCACCTTGCGGGCCATCCTCCGGGATGCATATTGAGACGCAACTCGGATGCTGTGATCCCCGAGGCGTGATGTCGTGCAGATCGCCCATGCCTCGAGGGGAGCGAATCGCGAAACCGGCTGAGTGGGGGCACCCACGCAGGCGGTTTTTTTTCGTCGCCGCCGATGACCGGAGGTGCACATGCGCTTCTCACTCGGCTTGCTCGGGTTGGCGTTAGCCGCTGCGTGCGGCCAGCAGCGGCCCACCCTCACCGAGGCCGACCGCAGTGCCGTCGCCGACACGGTCAAGCGGATCGTCATCGGTGTCTTTGTCGCTGCGAGCCGTCGGGACGCAGCTGGTCTTGTCAGCGGCTTCGCTGCGGACGCCGACGCGCAACCCATCGTTTGGAACGGGGTAGCCAAGCCCACGATCGCAAGCCTCCGCGCGACGGCCGACACGTTTTACGGTGCCATCGCCGGGCTAGAGACGCAGCCGACCGGAGAGATTCGTGCGATAGTGCTCGCTCCCGACGGGGCCGCTGCCGAGGTGTCGTTCACGTTTACCATCACAACCAAATCTGGTGAGCGAGTGCCCGGCCAGGGGGTCGCAACGGCGCTGCTCCGGAAGCGAGCGGGAGGGTGGAAGATCGTTCACTGGCACGAGTCCGAAGAGCATTTCGACGCGGTCATGGGGCATGTGTTTGGAGCGCACCGTTGACCATGCGACCCGTTCTCGCTCTGGCCATCCTAACACTCACGAGCGTCCCTGCCGCGGCGCAGGGGTCGAATCCGCACCGAGACTCGCTGATCGCGCGCGCCAAGGCGCTCGAGCTCAACACGCCCTACGTCCCGCCCCCAGGGACCGCCCTCGAGCACCACGCGGCGGGCTTCGCCCAGATCATGTGCTCGGCCGTGTTCATCTCCGGCCTCGATCCCGATTTCGCCGCCGAGAATGTGGGCTACTTCACGGCTCCCTACGCCCAGCGCGCGAAGCTGGGCAAGCCGATCATCGATCGTGCTGGTAAGGCCGTGCACGTCACGCTCCCCAACGGCGTGCGGCGCACGGCCAAGTTTCTTGGTGACCAAGGGTGCGTCACGCTTCCAATGGGCCGAACCTCGTTCGACTTCACGCCGATCCGCGTCGCGAGCGCCCTCCCTGACCCCGCGACGCAAGCCTGGCCGATGGGCGATCTGTTGCCGGCGGATTCCCTGCCACCTGAGCTCGACACAGCCGCGATACGGGCGGCCGTGGACACGGCCTTCCAGCCCGCCGCGGGGATGACCGCCGCCTTTGTGGTGACGTGGAAGGGACGGATCATTGGCGAGCGATACGGCGAGGGTATCACGGCGCACACGCCCCTGGAGAGCTGGTCCATGGGGAAGAGCTTGACGGCTACACTCATGGGCATCCTCATCAAACAGGGCATCTACGCGCTGGAGCAACCGGCGCCCATTCGGGAATGGCAGGGCCAAAACGATCCGCGCGCGAAGATCCGCATCGCCGATCTCATGAACATGTCGAGCGGCCTCCGGATCCGAGCGCCGCAGGATCCCGATTATGCCCCATCGGGCCCCTATCCCGATCACCTGTATCTGTACACGGGCGGCGTGAACTCATTCCACTATGCCGCCACTCGCCCGCTCCAATGGCCACCGGGCACCGTGGGCCGCTACCGCAACACCGACCCGGTGCTGGTCAACGATCTGATCCGGCTGGGCGTTGAGAAGCGTGGGGAGGAGTACCTCTCGTTCCCGCGACGTGCGCTCTTCGACAAGATCGGCATCCGGTCGATGGTGATGGAGACCGACCCGTACGGGAATTTCTTGACGCAGGGCTACGAACTGGCGTCCGCCCGGGACTGGGCACGCTTGGGGAATCTCTACCTTCAGGACGGCGTGTGGAACGGCGAGCGAATCCTGCCGGAGGGCTTCGTGCAGTTCGTGAGCACCGTCGCTCCCGCCTGGACCGCCGATCATCGTCCGGTCTATGGCGGGTTCTTCTGGATCAATGGAGACACCTTGCTCCCCGTGCCCAGGAGGGCTTACTACATGTCTGGTGCCGGAGGCCAGTACACGCTGATTATTCCGTCGCACGAGCTGGTCGTCGTGCGTCTGGGACACTACAAGGGTCAGGCGGCCGGCCTCGAAAGTCTCAAGAACGCCTTGGCACTCCTCATGAAAGCGGTGCCCAGCAGGCATTAAGCCAGACTCGTAACGCGCGACTATCACCGAGGAGAGCACCAATGAAGCACACGCTTGTGGTGGCGTTGCTAGGTTTGCTCGCCAGCAGTCGAGCCTGGGCTCAGACGACACGTGCCAAGAAACAATACGACGGTGCTGGGGAACTTGCGAGCCGCGAAAGTGAAAGTCGCGCCCCGGACGAGCGCTGTTACTCGGTTTTCACGGAGGTGCTGAGACTCGGGAAGAGCAGGCGGTACGCGTCGCGCGACCTGCGCGATCCGTGGTGCAGTTCTTCGGCCCTGTCGTTACCACTTCGTTGAGTTCTTCGGCCCCCTTGTTACCCCCACCGAAACCACGCTGTAACTGCATGCGCCAGGCGGGATTCGAACCCACGACCTTCGGCTCCGGAGGCCGACGCTCTATCCAGCTGAGCTACTGGCGCTCAAAGACTTAGAACTTCACGACTGGCGTTTGTTGCCTCGCAGACGCGCCAGCCGGTCCTACAACTTAGCCGTGTGCTGCTCGACCCGGTACTCCAAGAGCTGTGGCGAAGCTGCGCGGTCCTTGTACAATCACCCCTCATGCTCAATGTCGGACTGGTCGGTTTCGGCTTCGCGAGCAAGGTATTCCACGCACCGGTGATTCGTGTGGTCGAGGGTCTCCGCCTTACGACCATCGTGCAGCGCAGTGGCGCGCCAGACCCGCGCTATCCCGATGTCGCATTCGTTCGCAGCGTGGATGAGCTGCTCGACCGGGCTATCGACCTGGTCGTCATCGCCACGCCCAACACGTCGCATCACCCGATCGCGAAGCAGTGTCTACTGGCTGGACGCCACGTCGTTATCGATAAGCCGTTTACCACAACGGCCGCCGAAGCCGAGGAACTCGTCCAACTCGCCAAACGGAAGCAGCGCGTAGTTTCGGCCTACCAGAACCGCCGTTACGTGGGAGACTTCGTAACGCTGCAGAATCTTCTGTCGGACGGCGTGCTCGGGCGAGTCGCGATGTTCGAGTCCCATTTTGATCGCTTCCGCCCCGAGCTGAGGCCCACCGCGTGGCGCGAACAGCCGCACCCCGGCTCCGGCATATGGTTCGACTTGGGCTCGCACCTGCTCGACCAGGCGTTGGTCCTGTTCGGAAATCCGCGAGCGGTCGCCGCCGACATCCGCATCGAGCGCGCAGGCGCGGCTGTTGACGACGCGTTCGACGTCACGCTCCATTACCCGCACATGCGGGCGCTGTTGCGGGCGTCCATGCTGGCGGCTGCACCGGGACCGACGTTTGCCGCCCACGGCACGAAAGGGTCGTTCATCAAGTACGGACTCGATCCGCAGGAGGCGGCGCTGAAATCGGGCCGCACGCCCGACGAGCCGAACTGGGATGCAGAACCGACCGAGCGGTACGGCCAGCTGACCACGCCCGAGGAAACTCGGACGGTTGCGACGATCCCTTCGAGCTTCACGCACTATTACGAGAATGTCCGCGACGCGATTCTGGGGAGGGCGCAACTGGCGGTCACGCCTGACCAGGCAGTCGATGTAATGCGCGGATTGGAGCTGGCAGTCGCGAGCAGTCAGAAGCGCTGCGTGCTGTCGTGGACCACGAAGTAGCTCGCCGCGGGGGTGCGGCGGGGGTGCTGTTCTGCGAGTCGGCTAGGCGACCCGTCTCCACCTCCTGTGGCGCGCGCGCGACGGCGAGTCGACCGCTGAGCGCGCGCGTGGCTTGGCCCGCCGATTGCGGCGTCTTCGCTACGCCGAGCGGGTGAGGCGGGGCTTCGGCACCACCGTGACACGTTCTGGGCTCGGAGCGTCGCGGCGGGTCCCTTGGCGCCGCGGACGAGGCAGTGCTCGGGAATCTCATCCTCGCCTCGCAGGCCGTGCTCGTGATCGCCTACGCTCTGACCGTACCTGGGATCGAGTTGGGCGCGTGAGCGCCCCCAAGGCGGCCGGTTCCCATGAACCAAATGCTGACACGTCTCCTCGTACTCGTCGCCCTCGGTTGCAAGTCCTCTACCGGGCCAGCAGGGTTCACGCTGCACGCTGAGGTGGTGAACAAGACTACTTTTCCGAATTACTGGGCGAACACGCCCTTTTCCTGGCAGTACCTCAACGCCCAGGACATCATCCTTGACCACGGGACAATAACGATCCAGAGTGACTCGGCGTGCCTCACGCCTCCTGTCGCTCCACCCACGACGACTCGGGTGCTGTTCTCCGTTCCGAACTCCCCCAACTTCTTCGCACCAACGCAGCTGGATTGGACGGTCACGGTGACACCCGTCAACTTCGGGACGATCAATTGGGCACCGGGACTGGCGCACCCATGCCGTGGGAACGGGTCTCCGCCCGTCGGGACACTGCCTCGCACCTATGCCCTCGTCAGCAGCGGAGGTTATCACACGTGCGGGTTGACGCTTGACGGCGTGGCTTATTGTTGGGGCGACAACACCGCTTGGCAGTTGGGGACCGGGGGCGACAAGAGCACTAGAGGTACGCCAACGCCGGTAGCCGGCGGTCTTCACTTTGCCAGTCTCGGGGCGGGAGGCTTTCAAACGTGCGCGCTCACCGCAGCCGGAGCCGCGTATTGCTGGGGCGGAGGTCGTGACTCGGTCCCCGAGGTTGCGGGAGGGCTCAGCTTCGTGCTGTTGGCCGCCGGCGGTACGAATCATCAGTGCGCGCTGACCGCGGGCAGTGCGGCCTACTGTTGGGGGGGCAACCACCAGGGACAGCTCGGCCACGGCGACACCACGACCTCGGCAACGCCCGTAGCTGTCACGGGGGGAATCACATTCGCAAGTCTCACGACCGGTGGATCTCACAGTTGCGGCCTGACGGCGGCGGGTGCCGCGTACTGCTGGGGGTTCAACAATTCCGGTCAGCTCGGTGACAGCACGACGACCAACCGCTGGAGCCCCGTCGCGGTGAAGGGGGGCTTCAGTTTTGCCAGCGTTGTCGCAAGCGCTCTCAGCACGTGCGCCCTTGCGTCGAATGGAGCCACCTATTGCTGGGGAGGCGCCAACGGCATGCCTGCAACCCCCGTCGTCTTCAACGACACCATTGCCTTTGCCAGTCTTGGCAGCAGCGTGGGAGACCACATATGCGCTGTCAACAGTAGCGGGAAGGGCTATTGCTGGGGGAACGACCTGTTCGGCCAACTCGGCGATGGGATGACCGGCTCCGTTTCCCCCTCACCCGTCCCGATCGCAGGCGGCCTGAGCTTCCTCGATGTGAATGGCGGTAGTGATCACAGTTGTGGGGTGACTACTGCGCATGTCGCATATTGCTGGGGTTATAACGGCAACGGCCAGGTTGGTGCAGGGTCCATTGGGGGCACGGATCCCACGCCGGTGCCTGTGATTACGCAACTTCCGTAAGGGCGTCCCGATTCGAATCCGGGCAAGGGCATCCGGGTCAAGAGTCGTTGAGCTGCTCGATTCGTCACACCGCACGGCCAGCGTGCACCACCGCTGGCCGTTGTTCTTTTCGCTGCATACGCCCTCATCCTGAGCGCCGCAAGCGCGAGGAGATCTCCCGATAACGGAAACAATCGACGAGGTGATCGTTTACCATTCCAACCGCCTGCATGTACGCATACACGACCGTGGGGCCGACGAAGCTGAATCCCCGGTGTTTGAGGTCCTTACTGAATGCGACGGATTCGGGCGAAGTCGCTGGAATCTGCCGCGTAGCCTTCCAATGGTTGAGCTTGGGCCGCCTGCCGACAAAGCGCCAGCAGTAGGAGTCAAAGTCTCCGAACTCCTCCTGGATTTTGAGAAATGCGCGTGCGTTGCGCACTGCGGCGTCGATCTTCATCCGGTTGCGAATGATCTCCGGATCAGATGTAAGACTTTTGATTCGCCTTTCGGAGTAGAGAGCGACTTTCTCCGGATCGAAGTTAGCGAACGCGCGGCGATAACCTTCTCGCTTTTTCAGCACGAGCGACCAGCTCAATCCGGCCTGTGCTCCTGAGAGGACGAGGACCTCGAAATGTTTGCGGTCATTATGAACGGGGACACCCCATTCGTCATCGTGATATTGGAGCAGCAGCGGACCATCCACGCTGGCCCAGGAGCACCGTTTAGGAGGCATTACTGCTTGCCGAGTTGAGCTCTTGCAGCGGCAACAAGCTCCGCATTCGTGTGCGCGTGACCGGCGAGGCCCCAGCCGCCGTCGAAAGCCTCGGTGAGCAGCACCCAGATCCGCTCCCTCACAGCCGGGTCGCCCGCCGCCGCTCCAACAATCCGTGTCAGCTCGGCGACCACCGCGAGCTGCTTCTCGCGGTCGAGGCCTCCGGCATTCGTGAGCACTTGCACGCGAACGCACGCGTGATCGCCGTCGACATTCGACAGGGTGTCCGGTGTGAGCTCGTGCACGAACGCCGCGGTGTTCTGACGAAACAGCGGGATGTTCGGCACGCGCTCGATTGTCATCACCGCGGTCGCGAGGTCCCGCACGAGCTTTGCCCGGTCGCGAAAGGTGCCGGCCGGGGCGTACACGTCGATCATGGGCATGCTATTGGCTCGCGCTCTCGATGATCCGGGCGATGTCCCGGGCCCGCGAGATGAACACGAGATGCCCGGCGGGCAGTTCGGTCACGCGCGCATTCATCCGCTTCGCCATGAAGCGCTCGAGCTCCGGATTGATTGCGCGATCCTGTGTCGCGACGACGTACCACGACGGCACGGTCTTCCAGGCCGGCGCGACGGTGAGTGGCTCGCCGAGCGCGCTGCCAGCGATCGGCTTCTGCGCCGTCGCGAACGCGCGCGCCTGGGTCGGCGGCAAGCCGTTGGCGAACACCTCGGGATACTTTGCCGCTTCGATGTAGAGGAAACCCGCCGCATCCGGGGCGAGCGCCTTGCCGAGTCCAAGATCGGGATAGCGCTGGAGCAGGGCACCGAGGGCTTCATTGGAATCGGGTGCGAACGCCGCCACATAGACGAGTGACTTGATGTTGGGATTGCCCCCTGCTGCTGCCGTGATGACGGCGCCTCCGTACGAGTGTCCGACCACGACGATGGGCCCCTGCTGCGCATCGAGCACGCGTTTCGTCGTCTCGACGTCTTTCGCATAGGAGAAGAGCGAGTTCTGCACCGCCACGACTTTGTAGCCGCGAGCTTGCAGCGCGAGCGTCACGTCGTACCAGCCGCTCGCATCCGCCCATGCGCCGTGCACGAGGACGATCGTCGGTTTGGCAGCCGTCGTGGCATGACCTGCGGACTGCGCCGAGAGGTGCGTCGCCACCCCCGATGCGAGGACGGTGAGCGCGACGAGAGCATACCGCATCATGAATCCTCCTGGAGTTGGTTCACGCTGTCACGGTCGCTCCCGATCCATCCATTCCCGGATGTAGCGCGAGCAGTTGTGCAGCTCCACCCCATCTGCTTCGCAGCGGACTAGGAATCGGACGACCACAACGTCGACCAGCCGCACTTCGTCGAGATCAAGGACGACGGTCGGCCCGTGTCGCGACATGCAGCTCCGCAGCTCGCTCACATGCTCGGCGTCGATCCGTCCGCTGACCCGGAGCACGACCGTGATCTTGAAAGTCATCGCTGGGAGTGGGCAAACGTCGCGCCAGCGTCAGGTGATGGTTCGACAGCGACTTACGATTGTGAGCAGTGCTGATGCTCAGAAAATGCTGAGCGAGACCTAGCGTGGCCGGAATTTCAGCTTATCGATGCGCAGCGCCCGGATCTTGGAGTCGAGTGTCTGGCGCGGGATGCCGAGCTTTGCGGCCGCGCCTGTCCGCCCGGCGACACGCCCTTGGGTCGCGGCGAGCGCCGCCTCGATCGTGGCCCGCTCCTGCTCCCCGCCCGCCGGAGGGCCTTTCGCCTTCAGCCACGAGTCGTCGATCGAGAATGTCTCGCCTTCACACAGCACGACGGCACGCTCGATCACGTTCTGCAGCTCACGGACATTGCCAGGCCAGGCGTACGCCTGCAGGAGTGCCATCGTGCGCTGCTCGATGCGCGTGATCTTCTTGCCGGCGCGCTTCGCGAACCGTTCCACGAGGTACTCAACGAGGACTGGTACGTCGTCCACGCGCTCCCGCAGGGGCGGGACCGCGATCGGAAACACATTCAGTCTATAGAACAGATCGGCGCGGAATGCGCCGCGCGCGACCGCGGCCTCGAGATCCTGATTCGTGGCGACGATCACGCGCACGTCCACCGCGATAGGATGACTGCTGCCGACCCGCTCGATCTCGCGCTCCTGCAGCACCCGTAGCAGCGCGACCTGCGCTTCGGCCGGTAAGTCGCCGACCTCGTCGAGCAGGATGGTGCCACCGTCCGCCGCTTCGAATCGGCCGAGACGCCGCTGCAGCGCGCCGGTAAAGGCGCCCTTCTCGTGGCCGAACAGCTCCGACGCGATGAGTGAGGTGGGGATCGCCGCGCAATTCACGCGGATGAAGGCGCGACTCGCACGGCGCGAGCGCTTGTGGATCGCGCGCGCGATCAGCTCCTTGCCGGTGCCGGTCTCGCCGAGGATGAGGACGGTGGAATCTGTTGGGGCGACCTTCGCGACCTGTGCGAGCACCTGGCGCAGCGACGCCGCGGAGCCGACGATCTCTTCGAACATCGAGGCGCGGTCGATATCTTCGCGCAGCGCCAGATTCTCATTACGGACACGCTCTTCGGCCCGCTTGCGATCATCGATGTCGGTGCCCGTCGCGTACCAGCGCAACGTCTGACCGTGCTCATCCCGCACCGGGTTGTACTGGACGAGGAACCACCGGTACTGGCCATCGTGGCGCCGAGCGCGCTGCTCGAACTCGAAGGGCACACCACGCGCGAGGGCGTCCCGGCGCTCCTCCCGCAGGCGCGCTACGTCTTCCGGATGAAACACGCGCGCGCGGAAATCGGCCGAGGTCACCTCCGCGATCGTGAGTCCGGTGTACTGGAGCAGGGACCGGTTGCCGTAGAGGGGTTGCCCATCCGGACTGAGGACGGCAATCGCCTGCGGAATGGCGTCGACAATCTCCTGCGCCTCCTGCTCGGACGACCTGAGTCCTTCCATTCATCGAATGCTACGCCTCGCCTACCTGATCGCAATGTCCGGGGGTTGGGCCCCCCCGCGTCTATGACGAGCGTCCGTTCGCGCAGACAACCCGTTAGCGTGGCTCGTCCTTTGGACAAGTGAGGCGTCCTTCCGGCGCCGCGTCCGGTGCCTGCTCAGGAGGTGTGTTTGCCCCAGAGGGGTCAACGGAAGCATGGTCGGGAACCATCACACGGACCACGCTGTTGTGAGCGCCGAGGGGTTTGTGAACCACAACATTTGGAGAGCAACAATGCCGGCGACCCGACCGCGTAACCTCCAAGGTCAGAAGGCCCTCGTGACGGGCGCGACGTCAGGGATCGGCCGTGCGGTAGCCTTGCAGCTGGCCCGCGACGGCGCCGAGGTCATCGTCCATGGCCGCAATGCCGCCCGAGGCGCGGAGACGGTAGAATCGATTGCCGCTGCGGGCGGCCGGGCGCGCTTCGTTGGTGCCGACCTCAGCGATCCAGCCGACCTCCAGCGTCTGGTCGAAGCTGTCGGCGATATCGACGTGTTGGTCAACAACGCCGGCTTCTCTTGGTTCGGCGCGACGCCGGACCTCGATGTCGCCACGTTCGACGCCCTGTTCGCGTGCAACGTCCGCGCGGCATTCTTCCTCGTCGCCGCGTTCGCACCGGGGATGGCGGCGAGGGGCAAGGGCAGCATCATCAACGTCAGCAGCATGGCCGGCCGGATCGGCCTCGCGGGTGGCGCAGCCTACGGAGCGACGAAGGCCGCTCTCGCTTCGATGACGCGCGCCTGGGCTGCGGAGTTCAGTCCCAGCGGCGTACGGGTGAACGCCATCGCTCCCGGGCCGGTGTACACCGGGGGCGCGGCACCCGAGCGCATCGAAGCGCTGGGGGCCACTACACTGCAACACCGCGCGGCCGACCCCGCAGAAATTGCCGAGGTTGTCGCATTCCTGGCTTCACCCCGCGCCAGTTACGTCACCGGCGCGATCGTCGCCGCCGACGGTGGTCGCACAGCGATCTGACGCCGAGCCCGTTTTGAGAATAAGGGAACGGCGTGATCAAAGGAGGACGCAGACTTGACGGACAACGCGCAGCGCAACAAAGCCATCGTCCGCGAATTCCTCACTAAGACTTTTAGCGATCGCGACTTCACTGCGCTGGAACGGTGGCTCTCGCCCGACTACATCCAGCACAACCCTTTTATTCCCGCCAAGCGAGCGGGTCTGCGCGCCCTGGTGGAAAAGTATCCTGAGGGCAGGCACTACGAGCCCGGTATGATCATCATCGCAGAAGGCGATCTTGTTATGGCACATGGTCGCTATTCAGGCGGCGGGGGCAAGACGCTTATTGCCGCGGACATTTTTCGATTCGAGGGCGATCTTATCGTTGAACATTGGGACGTCCTGCAGGAAGAAGTGCCGGCAGAAAAAACAGTGGCCGGCAACGCCATGTTTACGAGGCCGTAACGTTTCGTCGGCCTTGACGTGAAGATCGTCGCCGGACGTTCATCGGCCGGCCAGAACGTGGGGGTGACCCAGGTGGGCGAGCACGTGTGGCTCGTCACCTTCATGCAGTACGATCTCGGCTATTTCGACGACGAGACGTGCCGCCTCAAACCGATCGACTATCCCTTCGGCTCAAGAGTGTTACCTATGTGCTCGGAATAAACTGTCACCCATGTGTCCGGAATGGACCTTGCCACGACGAGTCGGGGCGAGAGGATTTGAACCACCGACCTCCTGGTCCCGAAGCGGCGACCAAGGGTACCGACGTACGACGAAATGTAGTACTCACGCGGTGTTCTGGGCAGTCGGAGTCGTACCTCGGGAGCTGAAATCGCTGCGTAGTAGCGAGAAACTCACAACCAAACTCACACCGCGAGCGACCTCCTGGACCGATTTCAGGAGGTCGCTCTTCTTGCATGGTTTGGGAGCTCAAACATTGCGACCTCTCCCCCCTCTCGCGCAGTGCCACCTACTCGCGACGACCAAGCGTTGCGATCGGCCGAAGAACGTAACTCCAGTGAGGGGACTTGAACCCGCGACCC
>Ga0209376_1003234_pt1 | contig 14886 bp, 10 predicted proteins | sample GraSoiAngelo_134_FD_185891 | JGI IMG/M metagenome (GOLD analysis project Ga0209376, IMG submission 185891) | Grasslands soil microbial communities from the Angelo Coastal Reserve, California, USA - 14_0929_05_30cm (SPAdes) (version 2) | ecosystem: Environmental > Terrestrial > Soil > Grasslands ... | reverse complement strand
GGCTGAAATGGCCGCCGGATACTTGCGGCATGGCGTTTGAAAAGCTTATTCTTCTGCTTCTAGCGGGGGTTACTGCTTCTCGTACGCTCCGATGTCGTAGCCAACGCCCAACGGTCTTAGAACACCATCCATGTCGTTCGTCACCGTCGAGAGCGTAGCTCCTTTATCAATAAGAGGAGAGGTCGATTGCAGATGGAAATCGCGGCTCGCGATACTGACGAACTGAGCGTTCACCATCCAAAGATCATTCGGATACGGCGATCCCACCGGCGGTTTCCCGTCGCTCTTCGAAATCGAGTTAAAGCCGATATCGAGGCCTGAGGCGCCGGCATCCACCCGAATATAGGGTTCAGAGCTGTTGCCGTGATCGTAGACCGCGTTGTTCTTCACGACGGCCGTGCTCATGTTTTTGAAGATCCAGATCGCGAATTCGACCGGACCATTCACGGCGACCATGGTGTTGTTCGCAATCGTGACGTTTTTAACAAGGCCCAGGTCGCCCACGTTCACGTCCGACTGGTAGCCTGTACCCCGAGTGATAAAAACATTGTTACGGACGACAATGCTCCCGACCGGTTGAGTAATACCTTCAATGGTGAAGCCCTGCTTTTGCGACGGATCTTTGTCGATTAGGTTCTGTTCGAAGACGTAGTTCGTCGCGGGCCCCCAGGTTTGGAATGCGTCAATGTGAGGGGATTGGCCTGGAGAATCGCTCAACATGATGGCGTGAATGTAGTTTTGCCGCAGGGTGTTTCCCGAGCCGAAAAAGCGGACCCCATCCGCATCCGAATTGCTGACTGAACGGGTGTGACTGATATCGTTGGAGACGATCAGATTGCTCGAGCCATTGACATAAATGCCGCATTCGACAGCGAAAGCAATCCGGTTCGTGCTCACCGTGGCATTGCTGGCAGAGGATGTGAAGAAGATGCCTGCGGCCGTCGAATTGTGGATGTAGTTATTCGAGAATTCAACGTTACTTCCGGACAGATATAGTCCGGAGCCCCCACTGCGATCAGTGCTCGATGTTCCCGGTGTGTTGGTGATCTCAAAGCCGTTAATCTTGATGAAACTGGCTGACACGTTGAATCCCTGCATTACAACCGTGCCTTGAGCCTGGAAGGTAATCAGAGAGCCGGCGCTTCCGGATCTGGTGACCTGGACTCTTTCGTTGTATGTCCCGGCATTGACGTTCACCGTTTGACCGACGCTCAGCGTGTTGGCCGCCTTCTGGATGGTTCTCCACGGGGAGGTCGAAGACCCTGCATTCGAATCATTGCCTGTGGTGGACACGTAAAAGTTGGCGTCGGTTATTGGCGCGGAGTTCACGGTGATCATCACATCAGACGAATTGGAGAGAACCCCATCGGTGGCGGTCAATCGCAGCACATAGACTGCCGCGGCCGAGAAGCTGGCGGTCGTGCTGAGCGCGCCGGGATTGCCGAACGTGACTGTCCCCGTGCCGGTGACTTTAGACCAGGATGTGGTGAGAGGAGCGCCTGTAGGTGAACTGGCGGAGCCGCTGAGGGTGGCCGAAGCCGGGAGCGTGATCGTCTGATCGGCGCCGGCGCTCACGATCGGTAAGTTGGAGGGCGGAGAAGAGACAACCACATCGTGTTCTACGCTGGCCGCCTGGGCCTGTGCATCGGTAATAGTCAACCGGACGAACTTCGTCCCCACCTGCTGGAATGTGAATGACATCGTGACGCCCGTCCCCAACAGAGAGCTGTCGGCATCGTCAGTCCAGCGATACGTACATGGTGAAGCGGAACACTGGGAGGATGATCCGTCAAAAGAGACCGGAGATCCTGTAACTGGGTTCGGCGGACTGTACGTAAAGGCTGGCACCGGCGACTTTGTTGCTGTGATTGTGACGTCATCCGTGCTGGAGAGTTCACCATCAGATGCTGTCAGACGCAAGACATAAACTCCCGCAGCGGAGAAGCTCGCAGTGGTGCTCTGCGCGGCGGGGTCGCCGAACGTGACAGTGCCCGGCCCGCTGACTTCGGACCAGGTTGTGACGAGTGTGCTGCCATCGGGCAAACCGTCATCGGTCGCCTTGCCTGTGAGATTGGCCATCGCGGGCAGCGCAATCGTTTGATCTGGACCGGCGGAGACGGAAGGCGCATGATTGCGTTTCTTTCCGTTTGCGCTCGCTTGCCGACCGACCGGCGCTTGCTCCCGCGTCACAGTGAACTGGGCGATCTCGGAAGTCCCGCCAGTCAACGGATTGATCACTTGCAACGCGTGGACGCCAGTCGCCAACTGGGAGCCCAATAGCGTGATCGTCAACAGGGTCGAATCGACAAACTTGGAGGGGATCTGCACGCCATCGTAGTTTACGGCTGAATCCGGCAGGAGGCCAGAACCGGTAAGGCGGATATCCACTAAGTTCGTTCCATCCGCCGCGCTTGACGGCGAAATGGAAATCATTCCGGGCGTCAGATCGGCGGCATCTTGCGCGGCGACGGTGACCAGGAACGTGGAATCGTTCCGTGTTCCGAACGCCTGCAGGGAAAGAATGGGCGGCTTCGCTGTGAGCCGGACGTAGCCCCCCAATTGAGCGATTTGAAAGAATTCTCCAACCAGGCCGGCTTTCATTTCTTGAGGATTCAAGGTCACAACCGCCGATGCTGTGCGTTTTCCTGCGGCATCGAAGACGTCCAGCGTTGCTTCCGAAGGCTGCGCGTTCGGATTCAGTAGAGCGATTCCCGTGTAGTAACTGGCATTATCCACCAGATCCGCGAACAACGATGCCGAATAGGTGTCACCCTGCGCTTCGGCGGCGGACAATGCCGCTCCATCCGAGCAGTCGAGAAAGGCCAGCACACCCTCCGAACCGGTTATCGTCTCGAACCGGATGTAGCCTTGGACCAGCGCAGATTGCGTCAGGCCGAACATCTGATCCACGCTTTCCTCCAGGCGGGCGTTGGGGGCAAGCGTCCGTTCCACAACCAACGGCGGCCACGTCATGCCGTTTGACTGGAGCCCCTCCGCTGCGATTTCGAGGACCTGCGGCTCATTGCTGGCGTTGATGATGGAAAGTGTTGAGGAATATCCGCCCCGCGTGGCGAAATGCACAAGATATCCTGTCCTCAAACGCGCCGTGTCAGGCAAAGCACGGACGGCGGCAATATCCGACTGATTTCGGTACGTCTCAAAGCCAACCAATGCTTTAGGCCCGGCGCCGAAACCGGGTCCGGTTTCAACAACGGCGTATCCCTCAAAGCCTTCCGGCACAGGCATAAATTCACTCATCGCGCCCGAGAATCCGGAAAACGCAGACAGTCCAAACGCCCTGGAACCGGCCAAGAGCCCGCTGTTGTCATACAGAGAAACCATTCCCGATATCGCGTCTCTGGACGTGTTGACAAGACTCAGCCGCGCCGGCGAGGGCGCGGATGCAGAGATTTTGGGAAAGACGACCCGGTTGGATGGAGCGGTCATCAGCGCGGCCGCATCGACAAAGCCGAACGCGGAATCCTGGACGAAGAAGATCCCCTTCACCTCCGGAGCTGACGTCGCCAACTCGAGCCAGCCGGTCTGCCCGGAAAGGCCGCTTCCGAATATATCCACTGCCCGGAGTCTGGTCTGAACGGCTGCCGGCAGCGTTATCCTGACGGGATTGGTAATCCCGGCGTTCTGAATGAGAACGCCGTCATAATTCCGCGCGGTGATCAGCACTTCTGCGGCTGCAGCGGTGGGATTCACCAACGACAAACTCAAATCTGCAGCGTCAGCGCCCTGCAAAGCAGGCGCGTAGAGCCGCCGAGAGGTTTCTTGGTTTTGAGCTGGTGACGGTTGTGCGGTGGAAACGATCAGCGACATCAACGCGATGCAGAAGAGAAGCTCAGACAGACAAACAGACAGTGTTCGACGAATGATAGGCAAAGTAGCCCTCCTACGTTTTGAGCGTTAGCTCGCGCCGACTTGGTACAGGAGGACTGGTTTGCCAAATTTCCCAGCAGAAACGGTCACTCAGACAGTACCGAACAGTGCAGCTACAATCGAGTCACGGAACTCTTAATTTTTATGTCTTGAGTTTCTCGGAACCCTTCATCGCAACTCGCAAGCGATTCAGGCACTCCATGCGTGAAAGGAGCTTGCAGAAACAATTCAAAAATGGGTCGTATCTCAAAAGACCGTGACAGAGGGGCGGCATTATCCCCGAGCCGGCACCGAAATGCAACCCCTTTCGTCCGCCTGCGAAAAAGCTGCGGCAGACCAGGGCAGCTCTCGCCCCAAGTCAACATAAAGAAGAGCATTTTTAGCCGAGCGTCGCGGCGAACCATGTCGCAGTAGCAGACCAGATGTGGACAGCCGCGGCGATTGGCTAAAAATGCTCTTCTTTATGTGACGTCGCCACAGCCCGGGAAACCCCGCAAATGGCCGCCGGATACTTGCGGCATGGCGTTTGAAAAGCTTATTCTTCCTTGCGGCACCTCGTTATGCCGGAAGTTTTCCGGCAACTATACGGATGCGGGTTTCGTGTCCCGAGTTATGCACGGTTAGCTGTGAAGTGAGTTGAGTTGGAAGGAAAGAACCATTTGGTGACCCCGATAGAGACGGGGTAAAAAACGAATTTCTCTGAGGGCGAACTCAGGGAAATTCGAACCCGGGAGGTCACCCAAATGGTGAAGAACGAGAAAGAGAATAGAAGTAAAACGCCCGCCAGACAAGCGTTTCAAGAGATGCGTCGGGAGGCCAATAAAATCGAGGCTTCCACGCCATATCAGTTCAACGGAAAGAATCTAACAGCTTATGGAGGCTTACTTCCGGTAGGCTCCAACAGGATTCCACGGCTTTCCACGAAGGCGCAGCAAACGATTCCAACAGAAGCAGATAGGAATCCGCAAAATTCAACACGTTTCAATAACCTAGCGGGACCGGATTGACACGCATGAGGTCAGAGGTTCGAGACCTGTTGGTCCCATTCATCACGCCATTTCTGGGCTGTTAAAAAAGACTGCAGCGGCGGTGATAATGCCGCTGCAGTCCGGCTAGACTAGCCGCAGATGAACGTCATGGGGTCGCTCCAGCTGGTGTAACCCAAACGGCCCAACGCGCGGACTTGAAACGCGTAGGTCCCACCTGGTGTGAGGTTCGAGATGGTCACTTTCTTTGAACCAGGGAGAGTCTGCAATTTCCATGCAGAAGGCGGCGTCCCGGCAGTCGTTACGAGCCCATATTGCAAGTCGTAGTTGATTGCCTTTGGAAGACCTTTGACCTTGACCACGATTTCTCCGGTGGCTGGGCCACGATCGATCCATTCGATGGACGCTGGAGGCAATGGTTCCGGAGGTGTACGCGAGGTTGGCGCAGCGACAAATCCGCTGGTGTTGAAGGCCGCCAGATCATCGTCACAGACCGCCTCGACATAGTGCCCGAGGAGCGTGACCTGCCTGATCATCGCCTCACGTTGCTTGTTTTTCGCGGAGATGGCCTTCTTACCGCCATCTTGCCCGTCCGTAACCAGAGTGTTGAACAGATCGATACCCGACTTGAACGTCGTCATATCGACGGGTGGAGTAGGGAACTTCGAATTGCCGTTCATGTGATCGTGAACGACATTGAGTTGTTTGAGCAGATCGAATCCTTATCGGTGTAACCGTGGACGGACCAGAGGATGAGCATTTCACTGTGTTCCGGTTCCATCCGTGCCAGCGCTTCCAGCGGGCGTTGCCGCATGTCCTCTTCTCCGCGACTGCGATCGCTCGATGGATCGATGAAGCGCTCCACATCGTCATCCGAATATTTTTGCCGCCTCCGTGAGCGAAATCTTTGCCGGGCTTCATTCATAGCCGCCCGGCAAAGATAAGCTTTAGGATTCGGGACGGACTCCAGCGTCTCTCCGTTGTCGATCAACCTTAGAAAGATCGTCTGCTGGATATCCATGGCCTCCTGCTTTCTGCCAGTCATGCTGTAGGCCGTCTTATAGACGACTTCCCGGTACTTCGAGAAGAGTGCTTCGAACTTCTGCTGGTTCATCCCGGCCTGTTGGCCCGTCGCTGCTTTCATATCTCCTCACTCATAAGATGCCGTAGACCCCCATTTGTTACAGGCAATGCAAAAAAAATCCGAACACGGCGGTTGAATTTGCCGGCAAATACGAATTTTTCTGAGTCGAATCCGGATTGTGGGGATGCATTATAAACGTTTCGGCCAATTCCGGAATTTATCGGCTAACTCCAAAATTTATTGTCCGATTTGAAAATTTATCGGCCAATTTCAAAAACGAAGCGGGCGATCGCGGGATTTAGTGATCAATTTCAGAATTTAGCGCTCAATTCTTAAACCTAACGCCCAATTTCAAAATCTTGTGTCCAAATTCGTGATTTTTTTCCAAAAAAGGGAACCGGCACGCTAGGTTTCGAAAATTTAACGCACAAATGGCGAAGTTAGCGTTTATTCCACGCTTTTTCCGTGTAACTACCAAATGTTCCATAAGATTTGGGATTTTTACGTCAAGATTTGGGATTCTTACGTCCAAACGGCATCTTTAGCGGCTAAAACCAGATCTCTACGTTTAAATCCCGATTCTTGTCCCAGAAGGACAAATCTTTCGGATCATTCGTCGTTTGGGCGCAAAAATCCCAACTTGAACGTAAAAATCTCAGATTGCGCAGAAAATTGTGAAATCGGCCGAAAAATTTTGGACTTGGCCAAAACATCGCTGAGCATCGGCACGATTTCTAATGGGATAGAGGCGGATCGATTGTGAATTCTCACGATCTATCGACCACCTGAGGCGGTAGATTCTCACGATCATTCACCCACCTGATTCTCACAATCATTCACCCACATTCTCACGATCATTCACCCACCCCCGGGTTGACCAATAACTATGCCAAGCCGTGCCGTAAGGAGGACACGGATGGCATACCGGGAGGTACGAATGATGGACATCGATCAAGTGATGAGGCGCTGGTTGGCCGGGGAACGTATCCGAGCCGTGGCGCGATCGACAGGTTTAGATCGGAACACGGTACGACGACTGATCCGTGTGGGTCAGCAGGTGGGTCTGAAGCTGGGTGCGGCGTGGCCGGACGAAGCGAAGCTGCAGAGCATACGCGAGCGTTTGAGTCGGCCCGGTGCAGCGCGTGAGCAAGGACCGATCGAACAGGCATTGCTTCAGCGGCAGTCGCAGATTCAGGCCTGGCTGAAGGACCAGCTCATTTTAACGAAGATCCACGAACTGCTCGGACGCGAGGGGTTGGCTGTGCCGTATCCGACGTTGCACCGTTTTGCCCGCAAGCACTGTGGTTTTGGCAAACCGGCCGGGACAGTCCGACGCATCGAAGCAACACCGGCAGAATTTGCCGAAGTCGATTTCGGACAGCTTGGCTTGCTGCAGGAACTCACCAGCAGCCATCGCCGTGTCGTTCACGGTTTCATGATGGTGATGGGCTACAGCCGGCTGAGCTGTGTCATTCCCGTTTTCTTCCAGGACCTGGTCACCGTCATCGATTGCTTCGAACAAGCATTCCAGTTCTTTGGCGGTTGTCCACGGCGCGTGGTGATCGACGGAATGAAAGCATGCCTGGATAAAGCGGACCCCTGCACGCCACGCTTCAATCGGACGTTTTTGGAATATGCCAACTACCGCGGCTTTCTGCCCGACGCGGCACGGCCACGGCATCCCAAAGATAAGCCCGTCGTCGAAAATACCGTACGCTTCGTGCGCGAGCGCTTCTTCAAGGGTGAGACCTTCATCGATCTGGAGGATGTCGCTCGCCGCGCTTTGGTCTGGTGTCGGGATACAGCGGGCCGCCGTATCCATGGAACGACTCGCCGGGTACCGATCGATGTTTTCAACAGCGAAGAGAAGCCTGTTCTGATTCCGCTCAAAGCCGGACGTTTCGATCCACCCCACTGGGTCGACTGCAAGATTCACCCCGATCACCATGTGCGGCTGGATGGCGCTTTGTATTCGGTGCCGTCGCGTTGGGATATCGGCATGAAGGTTCAAGTCCGCGCGGACCGCTCCTTGGTCCGGATCTACGTCCATGGCGAGCTGATCAAGACGCATGAGCGCAAATCCCGCGGTGGCCGTTCGACTGATTACAACGATTATCCGGAGGGAAAAGCGCCATACGCCATGCGCTGGCCCAACTTTTATTGCAAACGGGCTCGGGATCTCGGGCCATCCGTTGGAGACTTCACCGATCAATTGCTATCCGGCGAGTTTCCTTGGAGCCGGCTCCGCTCCGCGCAAAAGCTGCTCGGCTTGGCCGAACGCTATGGTGCGGAGCGGTTGGATGCCGCCTGCCTGCGAGCACTGCACTTCGAACAGCTTGATGTTTACGCCGTTGAACGGATTCTTCAGCAGGGACTGGAACACGATGCCACCACCGAACCCGTCACCGGCCAGCAAGCTTCGCTCGATCTCAAGTTTCTACGTCCGGCCAACCACTTTGTTCATACTCCAGGAGGTTCCAATGTCGATCCAGCTTGAACTGAAAACCGTACTGAAACGTTTGAAACTTTCCGCCATGTTGGCCACCCTGCCCGATCGGGTCGCCTTCGCTCGAAAAGAAAAACTCGATTACGCCCAGTTTCTGGAACTCGTCTTGTCCGACGAAGTCGAACGGCGCGAACAAAAACACGTCACCAACCGCATGACCGCTGCCGGCTTTGAGGAAGAGTGCACACTGGAACGTTTCGACTGGTCCGCCAAAATCCGCCTCGACCAGCCGCGCCTGACCGATCTGTTCGGCCTTCACTTCATCGAACGTCAGGAGAACGTGATCTTCTGCGGCCCCGTCGGCGTCGGCAAAAGCTTTCTCGCCCAGGCCCTCGGACACGCCGCCTGCCGCGCCAATTACCGTGTCCTGTTCATCAAAGCCGACCTCCTGCTGAAAACTCTGGTCCGCTCTCGAGCCGACAACTCCTTCGATCAGAAATTACGCGGCTTCATTAGCCCGGACTTGCTGATCGTCGATGACTTTGCACTCCGAAAACTCTCCAGCCAAGCCACCTCCGATATCTACGAACTTCTCATCGAACGCCACACCCGCAGTTCCACCATTGTCACGTCCAATCGAAGTGTCGAGGAATGGATGACCGTCTTCGATGAACCCATGCTCGGCCAGAGCGCTCTGGATCGCTTCTGCCACCGCGCACACCAGTTTGTCATTGACGGCGAGTCTTATCGCAAACGCATGGCTCCCTCATCAGCGGCACCTCTCAAAACCGGCCGCAAAGCCACGGTCTGAACTATGGGACAGAAATTGCAACCCTGGCCATTTAAACGAACTCTTTCCAACCTTGCCGGAGAAAACTTCGGATGCCGCTTCGCGGCGCATTACTTGATGAGTTTTGAAGGCATGGGGAAATCTATCCAAACGAATGGGGCGCCGATCCGCAGACCGACGCCCCGCTCATCGTTGGATGAGTTTCCAGCTGGCTATTCCTTGACAAGGTGCTCTCCAGCAGAGCTCGTCTCCGCTTCACCAGCCGGAATCCAGCATGACGCGGGACTTGCCCAACTCAGGGGAAAATCTTAACGGAGGAACAATGAACAACATTGCTTCGAGGATCAAAACCGTTTTACAAACTTAAACACATGTAACCCAGGGGGTGGGTGAATGATCATGAGAATCCCTGGGTGAATGATTGTGAGAATCCGCACTGTAGGGGCGGTCTGTGACCGCCCCTATCTCGTTGATTCGCAGAGGACCGGGCGCTCATAGAGCCCCCCTACAGTAGCGCGATTCGACTTTTTTCAGCAGCCAATGAGCACATGCTGTTCGACGCAAGATTGACGCCACTAGGACAATTCTGGAATTCGGGCGGCCTTCCGATTATTGTTGATGATGTGCTCATCGGGGCCATTGGAGTTGGGGTATGGCGCTGACTACGGCATGCGGCGTACTTGTCAAATGTCCGGTATCTGTTGTGCGATGTGAAATGTAGCTGTCAAAGCACCAGATGACCTACTGACCAGACGACCAAATGGTTCGTGGCCGAACTTTTTCCTCAGGTCATTGGGTCAGTGCGACCAGAAATATGATGGACCGTGACTATTTCTACAAGATCATGTATGGCGAAGGTAATCTCGATTACGAGCTGTACCTGAACACGGCGAAACTGCTGCGCTGCCAGAAGGACTTTTCCGAGTTTTGCAATAAGGACGAGCTGCAGTTCCAGGTTGTGCACCAGGTCGAAGAGCTGTGGATGAAGCTCATCGCCTACACGCTCCTCGATATCGAGGAATACATGCCCGTGAGAAATACCAACCGCGTCCTCACTCTGTTCAAGCGCGTTCACATGGCGCAGCGCCTTCTGATCGAACAACTGCCACTGCTGGAAACGATGTCGCCGAAGGAGTACCAGACCATCCGCCTGGGGCTCGGCGCCGGTTCAGGTCAGGAATCGCCGGGCTTCCGTGCGCTGCTGGCAATGGCGCCTCATCTTTGGGAAACCTACAAGAAGCATTACCTCGATGGGCAGGGCTTGACCGTTGAGGCTGTTTATGACGTCGCTTACGATCACGGCGACGCCTACGTGGTTGCCGAACAGCTCGTCGAATTCGATGAGCTGTTCCAGAACTTCCGTTTCCACCACATGCAACTGGTCCGGCGGTCGATCGGCATCGACGCCAAATCGCTGAAGGGCCGGCCGGTCGAGATTCTTGAAAGCGGCCAACGCCATTCGTTCTTTCCCGAGCTTTGGGCTGTGCGCAGCAAGATGACCGACGCCTGGGGAGCGCACTACGGCCTCAAGCGCGACAGTCTCGGCGGCAAGGGCGGCGGACATCATTGATGCGTGCGGACGCGTTCGAGAAGCCGGCCGGACACTATTTCCTATCTCATTCGATCGGCCTACGGCCGCTTAGCGCCGACAAGGCGCTCGAAGACCATTTCACGCAGGTCTGGCGACGCGCCGATTCGAACGCATGGGACGTCTGGCTCGCGAGCATCACTCGGTTCCGCGAACGTCTTGGGGTGCTCATCGACGCACGGCCGGATGAAATTTGTCCACAGACCAACATTTCGAGTGGACTTGCGAAAATCCTTTTTGCGCTGCCGGAGCGGCGCAGGCGGCGCAAGATCGTTCTGACCGAAGACGATTTCCCGACGATCGGTTTCGTTCTGGCGCAGGGGCGCCGCCTTGGCTACGAGATCGTCTTCCTCCCCGGCGGATCCCGCCTCGCCGATATCGACGCGTGGACACCGGCTTTCCAGGACGACGCGCAGCTCGTTTTGGCAACACATGTCTTCTCCAATTCTTCGGTTTTGGCGCCGGTAGCTGACATCGCACGGCGCGCCCGCGAGCGAGGTGTCTTTTCGGTCATCGACATCGCGCAGTCCGCGGGCGCTGTTCCTGTCCATCTGGACGCCATTCAACCCGACTTCGCCCTCGGCACCTCTCTGAAGTATCTCTGCGGAGGACCCGGGGCGGCGTTTCTATGGACACAAAGGGAAACGGCAGCGAAGACAACGCCCATCGATGTCGGATGGTTCAGCCACGAAGAACCTTTCGAAATGGACATCCGGAACTTTCGTTATGCACACGATGCCGCCCGCTTTTGGGGCGGGAGCCCGTCGGTTGCGCCTTACGCTGCGGCTACTGCAGGTCTCGAAGTCTTGCTCGAAACCGGAATCGAAGCGGTCTCGGCGCATAATCAGCGTCTTCTCACGCGCCTTCTGGAGTCGCTGCCGCCCGGCGCAGTCCTCTCGCACCGGAAAAGGGGTGAGCGCGGGTCCGCAGCTCTCATCGCTGCCCGTGATGTAGCCACGGCATCGCGTGTACTGGCAAACGCGGGCATCGTACATGATTGCCGGCGGAAAGCGGTGCGTTTGTCCTTCCACCTTTACAATACGGATGAAGACGTCGACGCGCTCCTTGCGGCCATCGAGCCCCTGCTGTAGGGGCCGGTCTATGACCGCCCGCGATGTCTCGGTTTCGACACTGTGGGCGCTCATAGACTGCCCCTACAGCAGTCCCGCCGTGGACTGATTCCATAAGATCTGAGCAGCCTCAGATTTCTTGCTCTCCAGCCCAGAAGGTACTACTATGACGCGCAGTCGATCAAAAAGTCACCTGACTTATCTTCTAGGAGGTCACGAGTGCACCGCACACTGATCGCAGCTTTGGCACTTTCTTGGCTTTCCGTTACGGCCTACGCGCAAAACGATTTGGTCATCTCGAACGTTCGCGTTTTCACAGGCCAGGAACAAATCGAAAAGGCCTCCGTTGTCGTCAATGGCGGCAAGATCACCGAGATCTCTGCGACGCCGGCTACGGGCCGCGTGGTGATCGACGGCCGAGGCAAGACGGCCTTGCCTGGTTTGATGGATTCGCACGCGCACATCTTCGCGGCAACTGCGGGCGTGACGCAGGCTGAGACGCGGGATTTCATAAGGACGAAATTGCAGGAGCGGCTGCTCGCGATGCTGCGGCACGGCGTTACCACAGTGAAGTCCCTGGGCGATCCGACCGACATTATTCTGCAGGTCCGCCGTGACCTCAGAGACGGTAAGCTCGCCGGTCCTCGAATGCTGGTAGTAGGTCCGATCTTTACCGCAGTGGGTGGTCATCCTGCGACGTCACCTGTGTGCCAAGGAGATTCCTGGTGCCGGTCGACGACGGCGGCAGAGGTTGTCACGGAAGCCGATGCACGGCGGATCGTCGGACGGTTAGCAGATCAGGGCGTCGACGGCATCAAAATTGTCTATGCCGGCAGGGTGCGCGAAGGTATCGAGATGAAGAAGCTGGCAAAGCCGGTGATGGAGGCTATCGTCGATGAGAGCCGCAAGCGGGGACTACTGGCGACCGCGCACGTTGTCGACGAACCCAGCTCGCTCGAGGCGCTGGCTGCGGGCGCATGGGGCATCGAACACGGCCCTGGCGAACCGCTGACATCCAAGGCATTAATAGACGCGCTCATGAAGCCGGCGCGGTCGTACACGCCCACTCTGTACGGCAACGCCCGCAACAATCCTGCACTCTTCCAGGTCAAAGCGCGCACCGTAGCCGAGGCCTACAAAGCCGGTGTCCGGATCATCGCCGCCAGCGACCTTTCGGGGGCAATGCCGCCGGGAAGAGCGCTGCTCGAAGAAATCCAACTGCTGGTGAAAGCGGGGCTGCCGCCCGAAGCGGCGCTGCGAAGCGCAACATCGTTGGCCGCGGTGCACGTCGGGAAGGAAAAAGAGATCGGCACGCTCGCGCCGGGCATGACGGCCGACATTCTGGTCGTGCGGGGCAATCCGCTGGCGAACATTGCCGATCTGTTCCAAACCTACCAGGTCATACAGAACGGCAAAGTTGCTTACAACGATGACGCACCCTCCGCAAACTTCGTCATGCCGCGCTTAAGGAATGGACAGCCGGATTTGCAGGGAATGTGGATCGGCGCACCCGGCACCCGCGGTGGAAACAACCTTAAACTTTTTGAGGGAATCGAGTATCTCCCGGCAGCCAAACCGATTCAGGCGGACTTCGAAGGACGTTTAGGCAATGACAATCTCTATTTCTGGTGCGCCACCGGAAGCATTCCCTCACAGATGATCTACATACCCTTCCCATTCATGCTTTTCCAGGATGGCAGCAACTTCGTGATCTTCCATGAGTACGCGCACGATGTCCGCGTGATCCCCACCGATCGAAGTCCGCACGCCGATCCAAAGAAATACTCGGGCATGAACGGCGATTCGCGGGGCCATTGGGAAGGCGACACGCTAGTTGTTGATACGATGAATTTCAGCAAGGGACGGCGGCGGATGAACATGCACGGAGATTTCCTCGATGAGAATTCGCATATTGTCGAGCGCTTCACGTTGATCGGCCCCGACCGCCTTCGTTATGACTTACGGGTGGACGATCCCACTGTGCTTGCCAAGACATGGACGGCGACTGACGTTCTCCAGCGGCGCCCTAAGGACGACTGGATCATGGATACCTCTTGCCGTGAGGGCGAGAGGGATATCTCGCACTTGAGGGAATCGCCCGACTATAAACCCGCGAGCAATCCGCCTGGAGGTGAACGAAAATGACGCGCCGAGCGGCTGTTCTTCTGGCAGCGGTTCTTGCCGCACCGGTGGCGGCGCAAAACACGTATAAGCCGGGCCGCACGCCCGACGGGCATCCCGACCTGACCGGCATCTGGGAAATGCGGGGTACAGCGAACTGGAATCTCGAGGGTCATAATGGAGGTCCTGGCGTTCCGCCGTCCAAGAGCGTCATCGTTGACCAACCGGATGGGAAGATTCCATACAACCCCGCGTCTGTTGTGAAACGCAATGCTAAAAATCCGGCTGACGACCCGCAGGCTAAGTGTTTCCTCTCGGGTGTGCCGCGTATCAATTACACCCCCGGACCGTTCCAGATTTTGCAGAATGCGGCGATGACCGTCTTTGTTTACCAGGATCAGCACACGTACCGTCTGATTCCGTACAACAGGAAGCCAATGGAAGGATATGAGTACTGGATCGGTTCGTCACAAGGCCGTTGGGAGGGTGACACGCTCGTGGTTGAGACCATCAGCTTTACCGACCAAACCTGGTTCGACAAAGCCGGCAACTTCCACAGCACGGACATGCATGTAACCGAGCGGTATTCCCTGACGGGTCCCAACACGATGCAGTACGAAGCGCGGATGGAGGACCCGAACGTGTTCACCCGTCCCTGGACGATCCGTCTCTCCGCCACGCGTCACACCGAGCGTGGGTTCCGTCTTCTCGAAGATGAATGTCTTGTGGACGAGAAAGGAAAGCTATACCACACCGTGAACGCGAAACCTCGTCCGTAGACTTCATTCCCCTCCTCGCAGAGGAGGGGTGGCTGCGCGGCATTAATAAAATGCTGCGAAGCCACCGAAGCGGCGCAGACGGGGTGGTCAGTTCGCCGCGACTGAACGGTTTCGCCGGTCTGACCACCCCGTCC
>Ga0209376_1003233_pt1 | contig 14888 bp, 11 predicted proteins | sample GraSoiAngelo_134_FD_185891 | JGI IMG/M metagenome (GOLD analysis project Ga0209376, IMG submission 185891) | Grasslands soil microbial communities from the Angelo Coastal Reserve, California, USA - 14_0929_05_30cm (SPAdes) (version 2) | ecosystem: Environmental > Terrestrial > Soil > Grasslands ... | reverse complement strand
GTGCCCGCGAGCTTGGACTTTCGAAACCCCACGGGTACAGCACGTCTTTCTTACCTCCAAGCGCAGCGTACTCCCACTCGGCCTCAGTGGGAAGCCGCACCGTTATACCGAACTTCGCACTAGCCCACTTGCAAAAAGCCAAGGCGTCCTGATAACTGACATTGACGACCGGAAGATTGGGATAGTCCATCAGATAGTTCTTCGCGAACGCCGGATCCTTGGGGCGCGGATAACCTGTCTCTTCCAGGAATGTCATGTACTGCCGGTTGGTGATTTCGCTCCGGGTCATTTGAAACCCGTCGAGTCTAACGCGATGCCGCGGCTTTATGTCTTTCTTACCGTCTTCATTTCCCATCATAAAGACGCCGCCACGTATGGATACGGTGTCGAACAGGGCCGTCCAATTTGGACGCTGCTTCGTGGGAGGCGCGGACGCATCTGTGGGTGCAGGGGCCGGTGCGGTTTCTGATAGGGGCGCGGGTCGGGATGCGTTCACCGCTACGGTTTGAGTCTGCAGTTGAGGAGAGCGTTGCTGCGCAGCCAGGCTCAGCTGTCCTTCTTCCCTATAGGTCTTTAGAAGCGTCTTCCACTCCTCCTCGGAGTCCATGGATTGGGCGTTCCGGAAGGGCGCAGGTTCTTGTTCGTTCTTTGTGGTGCGATACGTGATCACTGCTGTGACCAGGACTGCCGCCAACACAACCAACCCGAGTGTCGCCGGGAGCACTTGGCGCTTTTCACAGAGCGCTTTGAGAACATCGACCAAATAGATGATGGAAAATTTCGGCCTTAGCGGAAAGTTCTCTTGCGTTGTTATCGAATCATCGATTAGAGCTGCCTGAAGCTCCTTAATCGATGAGAAGCGTTCTTGGGGATCTTTCTCCAGGCATCTGAGGATTGCCCGTCCGATGTGTTCCGGCACGGTTTGTTCGACGTCACGCGGATTGCGGGGAGCCTCTCCGATTTGTTTCAGCGCCACTGCGATTGGCGTGTCGCCGGCGAAAGCGGCCGAACCCGTGAACATCTCGAACAGGACGAGTCCTAACGCGTAGATGTCGCCGCGCTGGTCGTAGAATCCTTCTTGAGCCTGTTCGGGCGCCATGTAAGACGGTGTGCCCACCGTCTCGGTGGAGCCTTCCTTGAGCAGATGCGCCAGCCCGAAGTCCATCAACTTCACGTTGCCGGACTCATCGATCATGAAATTCTCGGGCTTGATATCGCGGTGCACGATGCCCTGGGCGTGGGCCTCGCCAAGGCCCTCACAAATCTGCCCGGCGAGCTTAATGGCTCTACGTGTGGTGAATGCGCCAAATCGATTCAGTACGTTCCGCAGGCTTTCGCCTTGAACGAATTCCATGGAAATGGAGGCGAAGCCGTCGGCGCGGCTGAAATCGTAGATCCGGCATACATTCTTATGCGTAATCCTTCGAGCCAGCCGGAGCTCATTCTTAAGATTTTCCATGAGGATAGCTTGATCGGCGATCTCAGGCTTCAGAACTTTGAGCGCAATGATCTCTCCGGTTTCACGATCTCGCGCTTTGAAAACAACGCCCATACCACCAACACCAACGCGGGACAGGATCTCATAGCGCGCGGGCGCAGAGGGGAGGGTGTTTTTGTCATCCGCGGCCCGAAGCGGGGTGTTTAGCACGACGTCAGAGCGCAACCTGTCATAGATTTCTGCATCCGTCCAAACCACTTCATAGAGCTCTCCGGCGTCGGCCTTGCCTTCCAAGCTGGCGCTTCCCACCGGCCTACAACAGATATCCGTCCCGGCCGTGGCTTCGTACACGGGTTGAGAGATCAAGATTTGCGCCGGCCCGCTGCGTTTGGTGATTCGTGCGGCGACGTTGACGGCGTCTCCCAAGAAGTCGTTCCCTCGGCGGAAACCGACGCCGCAGTTGATACCCGCGCGCACCTGAAGACGCTCGCTCTCCAGGAGACTCTGGTTGTGCCGGGATACACGCTGCTGAATTTCGACAGCTGCACGAACGGCGAGCAGCGGCTCCGGGAATTCGGCCATGACGGAATCGCCGATCGTTTTGATGACGACTCCCTGGGATTGCCGGACTGCGCTCGCGACGAAATCATCGTGACGCTGTACCAACAACAGTCCCGCTGTATCGCCGAAGCGATCGAAATAGTTGGTCGAGCCGACGATGTCGGTGAAAAGGACGGTGCGCTCTGTCTTATGACGACGAATTTCTTCGTCAATCTCGGAGCGAATCTTGAGGAGTTGGCGGATGTCGGCTTCCTGCAATTTCCATCTCCCATTTCACACAAGAGTTAGTCTTGCGTGAGTAGATGAACGACTAGGCATACAGAGTCCTCCTTGATGCCGGTTCACTACGCACCGTCCTGGTCCTTGCGGACAGACTTGGAAATCCTCTTACTGGCAGCGCAAACCCGCTCCATATTGCGTGATCAGCGAGGAATTGGCCGCTCCGCTCATGCTATGCGTCCACTCCATGCCGAGCGTATCTCCTATGTTGAAGGACACAGGGCTGGGAGTGCAGGTGTTACTCACAACCTTTTGAAGAGTAGTCGTTGCGGTGGCGCTACATGTCATGCCGGTGGCGCTATTGTTCTTGTAAATCGTCAACGTAACAGTGTCGGGGTTGAGGTTGTTGGGATTCTTCTCGGTCGCAGCATATAGCGCGATCATACTCAGGCTACAGGCCACTGGCATCGGTACCCCTCGGGCCGGTTCTTCGCCGGAGAAGGTCGAACTATAGTATGAGAAGAAGCTGCCTGGGCCGGTCCACCACTTGAAGAGTGAGCCGGGCGTGATTCCGGTGACGAGATAAGTGGGGCCGCCCGGCGGTCCCGAGGGTCCCATTGGTCCTGTGGGTCCTGTGGGTCCACTGGGCCCTGTCGCTCCAGTTAACCCAATTCCCGTCGCTCCAGTCGCGCCCGCCGGACCTGTAGCTCCGGTGGGTCCGCTCGGACCGGTGGGGCCGGCTGGCCCGGTTGCACCCTGCGGCCCGGTGGAGCCGGCTGGCCCCGTTGCGCCCTGCGGACCGCTTGGTCCAGCCGGGCCCGAAGGTCCCGGAATTCCTTGAGGTCCAGCGGCGCCGAGAGTGACCGTCACAGAGAATACGTCGGTTGCCGAAGGTCCGCGTGAAACCATGAGCATATATGTGCCCGGCGACGACGTTGCACCGGTCAATTGAGCACTAATGAAATTGTGGGAAGCCGAAAGTACAGTGAGCTGGACCCAAGAGCCCCCGGAAACACCCATATAGACCTTTGGGGCGGCACCGAAATTGGCGCCTTCAATAGCCAGGGTCGGATTGAGCGTGTCCAGGCCGTTGGGAACGACTTTCGAAATCGTCAATTGCGGTGGCGGAGCCCCAGCCGGCGCTGCGGAAACTGTAGTAGCTGGAAATTCGGCTCGTGAAATCAAAGTCAGGCTGGCCAGCAACAAAAAGCTGGTTAGCGCCGTATTCCTGGTATTCCTTATCATGGACTTGCCTCCTTAGCTCGTCGAAGAGGAATTACGCAACCCTCCATGGTCGCGTTTTGACGGATGTGAGCCGACCCCTTTTTAGCGTGTTGCCATGGTGCGATCAAGCTAAACCGAGGATGCCCTTAAGCTAAAATCTCTACGCGTATGAAAACACTGGGGGTTTTGTGCCATCGGGCACAGCTGTGCGTGCTTTTGATCGTGGCGGCCAATGCGTACTCGCTGGGGCACGAGCTCGCCGGGGGGCGTTTCGAATTAAACGATTCCGTGTTTCATTACACATTGGCCGACCGCACGGTGCAGGCGATCGAAACTGGGGAAAACCCAATGGATTATTGGGTTTCCGAATGGACGCTCGGCTATTCCGTGCCGAGAACTTACCCGATGCTCAGCTATGTTGCCCTAGCCCTTCTGCACTTGGCGACGGGCAAGGCAGTATCCGTACTGACCCTCTTCATCTGGGCCCGGTATTTGCTCGTAGCACTTCTTCCCCTAACCGTCTATGGCTCGGCGCGCCTCCTGATGCTCCCGCGACCTGTGGCTGTCGCATCAGCGCTGGTTTCGCCCCTCATCGCAACCAATGGGCTTTTCGGATTGGAGTATGGAGCGTATTTGTGGCGAGGCAGCGGACTGTTTACCCAGGCGCTCGCTATGCACGTGCTTCTAGTCACGGTCGGCTACGGATTTCGTGCAATGCGTGGTTTGCGGGGGCCCGTACTCGTGGGAGTGCTGCTTGCGTTCACCTTTCTCGCGCATTTCATCTATGGTTTCATCGGCGCAATCTCGCTGGTCTTGCTGGCTTTCATACCCAACACGCTGCCGGCCTCGAAGAGATTTGTTCGGACCGCCATTGCCGGATTCGTGTCATGTGCGGTCGCCGCAGTTCAATTGATTCCGATGCTCCTGGACGGTCCGCTCATCAATCACAGCCGGTAGGAGCCGCAATGGAAATGGGATTCCTTCGGATTCTTTTACGTCGTTGAGAACCTCGTTCGCGGCGACCTATTCGATTTTGGAAGACTCCCTGTGCTCTCCTTGTTGGCATTACTCGGAGCTGTCGTCTGTGTCGTAAGAATCCGGCGGGGCGCATTGGAGCCCAGTACGGGTGCCGAAAGCCCGTCGGCCGCCTACGCTTTCGCGCTCTTCGGTGCCCTTCTTTGGCTCCTGATGTTTTGCGGCCGGCCGACATGGGGCGTTCTGTTCACCATGCTGGGCGCTGGAAATGTTCACCTGCATCGGCTCATCGGCGGCCTTCATACGTTCGGTTTTTTCTTGATGGGCATCGGACTTGGTTCCGTTTGGTTCTGGTGCGTGAACAAACGATTCAGAGGCCGGTATGTCCTGGCGACTCTCATTGGCGTCGCGGTTCTGTTTCCTGTGTTCAGGGAACGCCGGATCTACCTTCAGAAGAATGCGGAATGGAGCCAGAGTAATCTCGCAGCCCTGAGCTCTCAGGAAGAACATATCGATGCAGCCGTGTCGTCACTCAAGACCGGATCGGGGCGGACGTACAGCGGACTGGCTGCGACATGGGGGAATCAGTTTCGCGTGGGAAGCGTCCCGTTCCACGGTATCTTGAGCGTTCATCACATTCCCGCTCTTTCGTTTCTATACCACGCGATGGCGCAAACATCCGACCTTATGGTTTGGTTCGACGAACTCAACCCGGCGCACTATCGTTTGTTCAACGTGTCCGCGGTTGTTGCGCCAAGCACTCAATCGGTGCCGCCTTTTCTCCATGAGAGATCTTCCACCGGCGATTTCCGGTTGTATGGGGCGCCGGCCAACGGCTATTTCGATGTAGTCCGAGTGCCTTACGCAGTCTCTGTCTTTGCAGACGATGTCTACGATGTCAACTTAGCCTGGCTGAAAAGCGATTGGCCAAGCCGCCTGAATCATCTTTTGCTGGACGCCGACGGCAGGACCGGCGCTGGCCTGCCGCGACTCCTGGATACACAAAGCCTTCCTGAAGCGGGAGGCGCCTTCGACCTCGGATTCGTATCCGACGAAAAGCGCGATGGAGAAATCTATGAAGTCGCGGCCGAATTGCAGCAATCCGGATACCTGCTATTCAAAATGACGTATCACCCAGCTTGGCGTGCAATTGTCGACGGTTCGCCGCAAAGTCCTGTAATGCTTACCCCTGGATTTATGGGTGTAGCGCTTGGGCCAGGCCGTCACCTGGTCCGTTTCCAATATCAACCCGGACCATTGAAGGCGTTGTTGATCATCCTGGCCTTACTGATCGTCTTTGGCGCCGCCGTTGCTGAACGCCATGGAGGATTGGACTGGATCGACTTTGCAATCAACCGCGCCGGCCGGAGCATACGCGAGACTTTAGACAGGGGCCGACTCGCATGGATGCCCGCAGGTTTCGGATTGCTCGCGTTATCGCTGCCCGTATGCATTCCGCTTCTTACGAGCCGATTGGTTTCTGGGCACGATGCGTTTTCTTACGCGCCCCGTTTAGTAGAGTTCCACGAAAATATCCACAACGGCGTGCTCCTGCCGCGCTGGGCGCCGGATCTTGGAAATGGCGGTGGGCAGCCTTTGTTCCTCTTCAACCCGCCGCTTATCTACTATCTGGCGGAAATCTGGTACCTGTTGGGTTGTCAAACAACCACTGCCTACAATCTGGCGTGCGTGGTCATCATCGTCGCGTCCGCAGTATTCATGCGTCTGCTCGGCCAACTTTATTTCGGGCGCGCAGGCGGGTGGCTCGCGGCGGCGGCGTATATCTATTCGCCGCACTTCCACGTGGACCTGTATGTCCGGCAAGCATTGGCTGAGTTTGCGGCCTTTCCGTTTTATCCCCTGACGCTCTATGGCTTCGGCCGGTTCGCCCGTGACCGGGATCGGAGGTTCTTGCTTCTTGGAGCGATCGGGTTGGCCTGCGTTTTCCTGGCGCACAATGCAGCCGCGTTGCTGTTTGCGCCGATTTTGTCGGCCTTCATCCTTTACAACGCTTGGTCTGGCAGGTCCTTGAAGTTAATGCTGCAGCTTTTTGGCGGGGCGGTGTTGGGTCTGGCGCTGTCGGCATTCGTCTGGCTTCCGATTCTGATGGAGATGAAAGACGTCCACATCGATCGGTTCATCGAAGGCTATCTGAACTATTCGAACCACATGGTATACGTCCAGCAATTTTTTTCGACGACGTGGGGCTTCGGCCTTTCCTGGCCGGGATACGGGGATGGCATGTCCTTTTCTTTGGGGTGGCCGCATGTGCTCATGCTCGTCGCGGCGGTAGCGATCTGGCGAAAACAGCAATCAGAAAGACGCGGACCCGTGTATCTTTTCACGCTGCTTGCCGCGGCGTACTGCTTTTTGATGACGCCGGCGGCTTTGTGGTTGTGGGAGAGAGTATCGATACTCCAGCCCGTGGAGTTCCCGTGGCGGATGCTGGGACCGGTTGCGGTTTGTGTCGCTATGGTCGTGGCTTCTTTGGGGAATCGCATGACACGCGGCACGGGTTGACGGTTGCGATGGGATCGTTGATTGCGATGAATCTCGGTCACATTGGAGCCGAACGCTACTACCGGCTGGATGCGGCCGCCAGCGCACCGGATCAAATTGCCCGGCGCGGCGTCTCGGCCACCACGCGCGAGGAGTACGAACCACGAACAGTTCATATACGCCCGCCGCACCAGGATGAGAAACTCTGCGCTGTGAGCGGTGACGCGAAAGTCTACCTGCTGGTCCGGAAGCCCACGTCCTGGACGGCAGCGGTAAATTCCTCGCAAGAGAGCGTTCTTCAGGCAAATCTTTTTTACTTTCCGGGATGGACTTCTACTGTAGATGGAAACGAAATCCCCATCCACGTTTCACCAAACACCGGTGAAATTCAGACGCACGTCCCAGCCGGAGAGCACCGGCTGAAATTGGAACTTCGGCGGACGGCGCCTCGCCTCTGTGGCGAGAGCATTAGCGCCGTGGCGCTGGTGGTTTTATTCGCAGCCTGTTGTTTTGATGGAGGGCCGTTTCCAAACTCCAAACGTGGTCGGCCGATCCTGCTTCCATTGCTGGTGTGACACGCAAGGTTTTGTAAATCCGGCAGAAATTGACAGGCTCCCAGCACATCATTAACTCGCAATTTCCACGGTTCGCCCGCCCACGTTCGGGCCGTACGGCTCGGTGCGATGCGCGTCATGCTGAAAGCGGATCGGCTCACTGGCTCTTTAAGGCCATTCGCAAAAAGCCGTCACGGCGGTTAAGCTTTGGTGATCTATGTCAGAATTATTCGCAGACGAGAACATTTCGAACAGCGGTGAACCGACTGCAGTCAACGACATGACGCCGGGAGCCGAACCGGCCCACGATGAGGATGTCATTGTGATTCAGAGAGCTCGGTTCGTTGTTGCTGTAGCTGGTTTGACCGGCTTCCTGATCGGCCTGGGCGTCGGTTACTTCACCTTCAGCTATGCATTCAATCGCGGTTTTGCTTTGGCTCGCGGGGTGCCCGGGGTTCAGAGCGTGCCCAGCGTGCAACGGCAGATACAGCCGAATGAAGGCAGAATTGATGTGAGCGTGGACGATAACCCTTATATTGGTCCCAAGAACGCCCCCGTTACCATTGTGGAATTCAGCGACTTCCAGTGTCCGTTCTGCGTGGACTTTTATGAGAAGACTTACCGGCCGCTGATGCAGAAGTACGATGGTAAGGTCCGCTTCGTGTATCGCGACTTTCCACTAAACGAGTTGCATTCGGATGCAGAAAAAGCCGCCGAGGCGGCCAACTGTGCACTTCAGCAAGGACCGGATAAATATTGGGCTCTGCACGATGCGATATTTAAGAACCAGCGGATCACCGGCATCGGCCTCGCCGCCATCGCCACGATGGCGAAGACAATCAGCGGTCTCGACACGGTAAAGCTCGACGAGTGCATCAAGAGCGGCAAGATGGCCGATGAAATTTCCAAAGACGTTCAGGACGCCAAGAGCTATGGTGTTACCGGCACGCCGACATTCTTTATCAACGGCCATCGCCTCGTCGGAGCACAGCCGCTGGCCTCCTTCAGCTCGATTATCGACAAGCTTCTTGCGGCCAAATGACTCGCATTCGTACAGCGCGACATCATCGGGGCAACCAAAGGAATCGCCGCAAAGAGACATAACGTGGTGCCACCGGAAAATTCGAACTTCAAAAAACCGGTCGTATCTGGTTGCGGTTCGATCCGTAGCACAAGCCGCGGCGGCCAAGCGCAACAGCGTGGAAGACTTCACCGACAGCGGTTGAGAGACGCTCCTTCGGCTGTCTATGTCCTGGACCGAATATCAAAGGCTTTATCAGTGAGAGTCACGATCCAACTCCATTACGATCTCAGGCGTACCCGGTCCATTTTCGGGACCTTCGTAGCGCACCCAAAAATAAGGTGGCGCAAGAGTGAACCAGAAAAAGGCCTTCGGATAAAAATGGCGGACGACATTCAGAACGCCAAGGTGCGGGACCATTTCGAGTTTGTAGCAGTCGAACTCACCCGCGGGAGTTCTCACGTGTTCTTTCCCTCGATTTTCGAAACTGATGCTGTACACGCGTGGCTCATTGCTCAGAAGGTGTACAGGAAAAGATGTGATCCGATCGAATGGAAGAAGCCGAAGAACTCCGGCGATGCCCTCGACGGCTAGAGTATCTTTTGGTACCTCAAGCGACTTCTCGCGCAACCGCCCATCCGGAAACCGCCGCTCGAAATGGACCGTACCCTTATTCAAATCGAACTGTTTCCGCTCAGTGGCGAGGGGAGCGCCGGCTAGCGTAGAGATGATCTTTTCACTATCCAGAGGCCGAAGGCCGTCTTCCGCGGACCAGGTCGATTCCATTGACCAGCGAACCTCGCCTGCGAAAGGATCCATATGCCCTTGCCCTCGCTCGGTGAAGCGGACAGCCTTTCTGCCTTGCCGGTCAGTCGGCTCCATGGTCCAGTTTGCCGACCATCGCCGTTGTCCGCTTTTATCTGAAACGACAACGGCTCCTCTGTCGGTCGGCAAAGCGGCCGGAGCCTTGATCAGGTCGAAACCAAATAGAAGGACAATCAAAACTCCATTCAGCATTAATTAGATTGTAATCAACGCAAGCGCATGTGAGCTTTGAAAGAAGTACGTGACGAAGCGAAAGATTTTTCGGGAGAGATCCTCACAGGCTCCCGGGAAACAAGCACTCCCCGCCTTGGTGTAAGGCGGGGAATGCTTGCTTGGTTTCCGGTGTGTGCCGCCAGAATCCTGTTCCGCCCACCAGCAATTACATCGAACTACTTTTTCTTCCCCTCATTTTTACTCTGCTGTTCCGCATTCTTGGCTTCGGCATTCGCAGCGGCCGGCGGCAGGCCTTTGAGTTCTTGAATCGCTTGGCCCAGCGATTCCGGATGCTGACGAGTCATTTTTGAGCGGAGGTCTTCCAGAGGAATTCCGAGGTTTTCCGATACATGCTTGGCCGCCACGTACTGACCATGGTTCTTGAATCCTTGGGAATCGGGCGCGCTTGCTCCACTACGCGGATTCGCGGGGTGATTCCCACCTGCTGAATGGTTGTCACCGGCATTACTGTTACCAGGATGCCCGCCACCGGGATTGCTGCTGCCGTGCCGGTTCCCGCCCGAATTGTTTTTACCGGGATGGTCTCCGCCGGAATTGCCTCCGCCGGAATTACCTCCACCGGGGTTGCCTCGGCCGGGATTACCTCCACCGGGGTTACCTCCACCGGGATTGCCTCCGCCGGGATTGCCTCCGCCGGGATTGCCTCCACCGGGATTACCTCCACCGGGGTTACCTCCGCCGGGATTACCTCCACCGGGATTGCCTCCGCCGGGATTGCCTCCACCGGGATTACCTCCACCGGGGTTACCTCCGCCGGGATTACCTCCGCCGGGATTGCCTCCGCCCGGATTCCCTGCGGGATTCGCTTTTGACGGACCTCCACCGCCGGCATTGCCGCCGGGATTCGCGTTAACTCCAGGAGTGGAGGGAGCACCTGTCCTACCCTGCCCTCGGCCCTGAAGTCCGAACGAATAGCCTGCGATCAGCAATGATGCAGACAGTGCGAGCAAAAAATGGATTCGCTTCATGTTGATGTCTTATCCTCCTTGACTTTACTTACGGGGTTCATCGAGCTGCCGACTGTGAGATTCGACCCCATCGATTCGTCGCATCCATGGGACAAGTCCAGGGCATCATCGAGGCCGCCGGCCCAAAGGGCCAAACCGTTTTCCGAATCCCCAGAAGACCGTGTTAAGTCCATAACGCTTGCTGCGGCTGTATCCGACCGTGAGATCCATGCCTCGAATAGGCCCGATTCCAATCCAGGTCGAGCCACCGTGATCGCTGGCCAGATCGGCCGTGCCCACAACCTCTCTCGTTGTTTCAAACACGCGGTCAGGTCGCGGCTTGGTGAGGCCAACACCGCGGCCGCGCGAGTTTCCTGGAGACGACCTCGGGGGCTGGGGTTCCGTGTGGATTTCGACAATCTTGCTGATGATTGTCTGCTTTCCGGAGGGCAGCACAGCGTACCCTGATGCTCCGACATAAATTAGCCGTGATATCGACACTGTTGATCCCGCCTCGATATGTCCAATCAAGCCCGTTGAACTGAACGGGCGTATAAAGAAGGGTGTGTCCGATATGGTATTCGCGATTCCGACATTGGCATATGGCGCGACCCGGTGCGCGATCACCTTCTGAACTGAGTTATTCCAGTCCACTGTCGCTCGACCGGTGCTGAGGCCTTTGTCTTTATCGCCGGTTGGGGCCGTTCCGGTGATCGTCGATGTGTAGTTCAGCGCGCCTTTGAAACTCAAGCGCAGCGAGGTGTAAACGTTGCCGACTCCGCTCCGAAAACCTGAACCGGAAGTCGTAGCCGATGCCGAATCATTCACGAAATAGAAAGGAACTCCGGCATCGATCCCCACATGCCTGCCGAGCTCATGGCTGAGGTTGGTGTTGAGCTTAAAAATTTGCCCAAATGAACTGGAGCTACCCTGAAATCTCTGATCGACCGTAAAGCCGTGTACGGTTTCGTTGGAATCCTGAGCGCAAAGCGCGACGGAAAGGCCGCCGGGAAAAGCCGTGCAAAATATCAAGATCGCGGCGAAGAGGCAGGACTTGCCGGAGTGTCTTCTCATGCAAGGCCAACCTAGAACGAAGGGCGGAGACCCGTCAATGCGACCTTAGTGCCAGGGCTGGTGAGGGATCGTCGACTGTAGCGGCGGTCTATGACCTCCAGCAGTCCAGCAACTTGTACGAGATTGCGCGGCCATAGACCGCCACTACAGTAACCACGCGCTACTTTTTGTGCAAAGCCCCGCGGCCACCGCCTCGTTGGCGCAGGCGGAATTCTTTAATCAGCTTCTTTGCCCGCGACCGCGGCCCGGAGGCGGCAGGTTCGGATCGGGCCTGAAATCGGCCGGGAATAAATCAAACACCGCATTCATCGCGGTCACCGCCTTGGCGTGTTCGGCCATGAGCTTGTCGGGATCGGTCGCACTGGAGCTCATATCCGATATCTTCTGGTACGCGGCCACCGCCGTCTTCAGCCTGGTCTCGACCCTGTTCTTGAAATCGGCGGGCTCATTTTTGATTGAGGTGCGCAACGCGTCGGCGGCTTCCGTGTACTCCATGTACTCGTGCGGCACGCGGGCGAAGTTCTTGTTCGTGATTTGCCGCTTGAAGTCGTTGGACACTTGAACCAAAAGCCTGAGTGCCGTCTTCACGTCGTCGGGCGATTTCAGTTGGGCGGCCAAAATCGGCACCGCCAGCGCCAGCACAAATGTGATCAATGCGAGAATGGCCAGAATCTTTTTTGTACTTTTCATAGTTCACACCTCTCTCTGTGTTGTAGAACGTTTACTCCGTCACATGCAATATCCCGTTCATGTCTACGGCATGGCCGGGAGTGGAACAGAAAAATGGATACTCGCCGGGCGCGGGCGCGATGAACTCTGTCATCATCGTCTCGCCTTTGTCGCACATCGGGACCACCGCGAGCACACGCGAGTCATCTGTCGAAATGACGCCCTCTGTCTTCTCTGCATCCTTATCCACCGCCTCCATCTGATCGGGATACACGAGCACCCAATTATGACGCGCGCTCAGGAACTTGCCCGCATGATGGAACGTTAGATGAACCACTGCGCCGGTGCGGCAGGTCAGTTCGTCGGGCCGGAATGCAAGGAAGTCACCATCGGATGCGATGAACAGATCGACACCCTGTTGCTCAGACGATCGCCTGCGGTTGCATCCCAAAAGCGTCATCGGAAGCGCCAGCGAGCCCACAAGAAGCCGGCGTCGCGACAGAGGAGCGCGACCGAGGACACTGAAGTTCCTGCTCCTCACGTCAGTCCGATACAGCATGGCGTGTAGCCTATCACGCTCGCCTTATGCAGCATCGAAATTTTAGCCGTAGTCCAAACGCTAGCGGCGGTCATCGAACGCGTGAATGAATTGCAGTGCGGTCCTTCTCTCCTGGGAGAGGGCGGCGCGACAGCCACAGGCTGGCGCGCCGGGTGAGGGTACAGGTCTTTGCAAATTCTGAGACCCTCACCTTTTATTGAGGCTTCGCCCTATCGGGCTCGCGCTTCGCGCCGTCTCCCAGAGCGAGGGTATGTTTCCGCAATTGCGATTCATTTCACCTTGAGTGCCTGCTGGATTTATAATTCGGGGTTTCCAGTAGTTACTCGCCAGCATTTCAGTCTCAGGTCAATAGTCCTTTGTGCCGCTCGGCGCAAACCTGTGGCTGTTCGAGAAGGGAGACAACGCAGTGAAATTTCCTATCAGCCTAACGCTAAATGGCCGCCCGTACCGGCGCGAGGTCGAGCCGCGGCAGTTGCTCGTGCATTTGATCCGCGATTTGGGCGGTGTGACGGGAACGAAGATTGGTTGCGACACGAGCCAGTGTGGCGCCTGTACGGTGCTGCTTGATGGCGTTGCAGTCAAATCGTGTACGGCTTTGGCCGTGCAGGCGGATGGAACGTCGATTACCACGATCGAAGGCCTGGCCAGCAACGGTCAATTGCATCCACTGCAGGAGGCGTTTTGGAACAAGCACGGCCTCCAATGCGGCTATTGCACGCCCGGCATGATCCTGGCCGCGCATGAACTGCTCCGGACCAACCCGCAACCCAGTGACAATCAAATCCGTCATGGGTTGGAGGGCAACATGTGCCGCTGCACCGGCTATCAAAACATTATCCGTGCGGTCCGCGAAGCCGCGGCTGCGATGAGGAGGAAAGGATGAGCACTCGAGTATTTGGCTCCGGAATCCGGCGGCGCGAGGATCCCCGGCTCATTACGGGGGCGGCGACGTACACCGACGATTACACGCTTCCCGATATGGTGCACATGATCCTGCTGCGCAGTCCGCATGCACACGCTAGAATCAAACGCATCGACACAACGCGCGCGAAGGCGGCTCCGGGTGTCGTCGCCGTGTTTACCGCCACGGATGTTGAAGGCGCATTGAATCCGATGCCCTGCGCCTGGCTGGTTCCCAACTCGAATCTGAAGGTCGCGGGGTATCCATGTATCGCAAAAGATGTGGTCCGCTACGTTGGCGACATCGTTGCCGCCGTCGTGGCCGAAAGTCCATATCAAGCGACGGATGCGCTCGACTTGATTGTCGTAGACTACGAACCGCTCCCCACAGTCATCGATCCTGAAAAAGCCAAACAGTCTGGAGCACCGCAGATCCATTCGAATGTTGAGAACAATGTGGCGTTCCACTGGACGGTTACAGGCGGCGAAGTCGATGGGGCTTTCCAGAAAGCGGACGTCGTTATTAAGGAGCGTATCGTCCAGCAGCGCCTGATCCCGAATGCGATGGAACCGCGTTCGGCGTTGGCCCACTGGTCGGGGGCATCCGGCGAACTGACGCTCTGGAACACAACCCAGAATCCACACATTGCACGGTTTCTCTGCTCCGTGGTGACGGGTGTTCCCGAAGACAAGCTTCGTGTGATCGCGACTGAAGTTGGAGGTGGGTTCGGCAGCAAGATTCCAGCGTATCCGGCAGACTTCATCACCGTCTTCTGCGCAAAGAAACTCAATCGGCCGGTAAAGTGGACCGAAAGCCGCAGGGAAAACTTTCAGGGCACAACTCACGGACGCGACCATGTTCAGGATGTCGAGCTGGCTGCGACCAAGGATGGCAAGGTTCTGGGCATTAAGGCAACGTCCTATTCCGGTATGGGCGCGTACCTCTCTACTGCCGCACCGGGCATCCCGACGATCTTGCACGGACTGATGTTGTCGGGCCCATACGACATTGCGGCGATCAGGGAAGACGTCTACGGCATCTACACCAACGGCACGCCCGTCGAAGCGTATCGCGGCGCGGGCCGTCCGGAGGCCACGTTCATTTTGGAACGTATGATCGACATGTTAGCTGCCAAACTCGGAATGGACCCGGTCGATCTCCGTAAGAAGAACCTCATTCCGAAGTTCG
>Ga0209376_1003229_pt1 | contig 14900 bp, 9 predicted proteins | sample GraSoiAngelo_134_FD_185891 | JGI IMG/M metagenome (GOLD analysis project Ga0209376, IMG submission 185891) | Grasslands soil microbial communities from the Angelo Coastal Reserve, California, USA - 14_0929_05_30cm (SPAdes) (version 2) | ecosystem: Environmental > Terrestrial > Soil > Grasslands ... | reverse complement strand
AATTGAACAACAAATAATCTCTATGGCCGTCGCGATTAAAATCTGCTACCCCCACCAGGCTCCAGTTGACCGGAAGAGTTGGACCGTAGCCGCCGCCGACGTAAACGTTGTTGTTCAGATACCATATTGCTGTCTGGCGCGAGCTTGCATTGTAAAGCACATAGTCCGGGTAGCCATTACCGTTAAAGTCGGCCGTAGCCACCAAATCCCAGCCACCAGGAAGCGTTGGCCCATACGCGCTTGCGATGCGCGTTGGCCCTGACATATACCAAATCGCTGTTCGATCGGTAGCGGAGTTGAACAGTGCGTAATCTGGATGCACGTCGCGATTGAAATCCGCCGCACCGTCGAGGCTCCAGCCAGCTCTAATGCTTGGACCTAGAGCGCCACTCTGATAAATGTTGTTGTTTAGATACCAAATCGCTGTCTGGCGGGTACCGGGATTACGAAGCACATAATCCGGATGACCGTCGTTGTTAAAGTCGGCCACTGCCGCCCTGGCGGCATTCACCAGGTCATAACCGACAACGTCGAGATTGATGCCTTCCGGTGATGTCGCTGTCACGTCGGATGATTGACCTCGGCAACCAGCGGCATTCTGCACGTATGGATGCGCTTGCGGGCACGCGGTGCTCACCCAATCGCCCAAATCCAGGCTCCGGTTCTGATTGAAATTGACTATGTTTGTAACGCCGCGGTTGATGGAAAAATAGCGCGTACCAGTCGCTGTGATGTTTCTAACCCCGGCTGATGACCAACTGAACAGGTCTTGCACGCGGAGATTAGAGACGTCCGCATGCGATGCAAAAGCGATGACCTCGTCTATTTCATGCTCGGTGGCGTTCTGCGCGTCGAAGTTATTAGCACCGATGGGTCGGGTGAACTGAAGTGGGAAGGAGGAATTAAGCGTAACGATCCCATCATATGGTCCGCCGTTCCCAACGGTGCCGTTTGCGAACATTGTCGGTGGCGTGTCTAACCCAACCGCTCGGCCGTTTGGGCCCTTTGGCTTGATATTCGCGGACAGTGCGTTGCCCGGCAGACTCGAGTTCGCGAGAATATCGTTGTCGGTCGTTGCATCAGCTCTCAAGGCGTTGATGTAGACACCCCATGGGATGTCATAAATTACGGAGTCACTTTGCGAGAGAGTCCCCTGGGGGAGTGGAGTGCCGTCTGGAGCAGTTGTTGAGTAGCGGTAACGAATCTCAATCGTGATCGGATCGCTAAAGAGCGATTCGTAAATCGAGATGGAACGGTTGATCATCGCCTCAATCGCCGCGGCGTTTGGGTTGTTAGTGATAGAACTGTCGAACGTTGCGTGAATGATCAGCCCGGCCGTAGAGGCCGTTGTAACACTCATTGCATCCGAGTAACGGCCCGGGCCGCTCGCGTTGTAAGCGCGCACCCGATAGTAGTAAGTGGTACCCGGATTCAGACCAGTCACGACCCGCCCCGCCACATTGCCCACGTCCAAGTCGTGATAACCCTTCACGTAACTGCTAAACGAGTTATTTGTCGAAACATCCAACAGGTAGCCGATCGCATCGCTCGCAGTGTCCCAAGTCGCCATGAAGCTGGCGCGCGTCGGTGCCGGTATTTCAATTTCACCTTGCGCCGGCATTTCGGTGGCACTTGGAAACTCGGGTGCCGTTTGTGACTCGATCCGCGTTTCGTGCGTCGCGACGCCTGCCTGAAATGCAGGCGATCTGGCGGCGATGTCGGTTTGCCTGGGTGAACTGATATTCCCGACTGGCGCGGCCAGTCCCCACCCTGCGCCACATACAACAAGAACTAATGCCCCAATTAAAAAACGCCGCCGCATGGAGGGCGCGAGTTTAAGTTGATAATTCTTACCCCACAAGCCGAAAAATCGTGTATCGCCGCAAGCTTTTCGAATCGAGCCGTGATTGCATGCTCAGACTCGTCACATTTGTCCCCGCCGCTGGTAAAATTGATAGCGCTGGATAATTGAGTCGACATACTTCCGCGTTCCGGGAAAGTCGATGTTCTGCAGGAACTGCTTTACCGGAATGCTACTGCCGCCGCTTCCGCCACTCCATCGCTCGACACGACTGGCGCCCGCATTGTATTCGGCCAGTGCAAACGGGGTAGGATCTGACTGCGCTTCCCAGCGTTCAAAGGCGCGATGCAAATACCATGTGCCAGCCTCAAGATTCGTTTTGGGATCAAAAAGTCGCTCCACTTGAAAATTGTCGATTTTACTTTCATGCGCCCACTCGTTGGCGGCTTTTTCGCTCACCTGCATGAGTCCGCGCTCTCCGTGGCTGCCATGTTTTCCTGGATCGAAGCGGCTCTCACGCCACACGACTGCTTTCACGAGCATCGGATCAAGGTGATGTTCGGCGGCGACGGCGCGAATCAGGCGATCGTACTGATGAAACCGTGCCGGGCTCATCCATTCGTAAAATGTGTACACTGGATCGCCTGATCGCACGGCGAGATAAGCGAAACCCGCGGCCAGCGCGAGCATTACGCACAGGACCAGTTTGAGGAGGAATCGTATCACGTCGGCATCAAATCTCGTGCTCCTGCTCTCCCGAGCAATTAAATTAACGCGTTCTCCATGACGAAACCCAGGTACGTTCGCGTCATCATTGATCGGGCAATTCGCCGTGAGCTGGACTATGCCGTGCCCGAAGGCTTGATGGATCGAGTCGGAGTCGGCTCCCGCGTGCGAGTGCCGTTTCGAGAGAAATCCGCTCTTGCGACGGTGGTCGCTGTCACGGAGCAGAGCGAAGCGAAAGGCATCCGGCTAATCGAAGCGGTCGTGGGCGAGGCGCCTATCTTGAGCGAACAATTGCTCGAGCTAGGCAGATGGATCGGTGCCTACTATTGCTGCCCGATCGAAACAGTGATGCGCAGCTTGTTGCCGCAAGTTATCCGGCGCGCGGAAGTCGGATGGAAAAAGCAATTGTTCGTCCAGCCCGGGCGCAAGATCGACAGCGAAGCACTTGAGAAGTTGCGAAAACGCGCGCCCCGGCAGGCAGAACTTCTTGAGGCGATCCTGCGCTTGGAAGCGCCGATCCGCGCATCGCAACTTCTGCGGCAAACTTCTCTCGATAACCAGACGCTTCGGGCGCTGGTGAAACGGGGTCTGGTGGAGTTGCGCGAAGAGGCAATCGTGCGGGATCCACATGCTGACGAACAATTCATCGCGACGTCGAACCTGATTCTCAACCAGGAACAAACGCATGCCCTTAAAGAAATCGCATTAGCGCTCGATTCACCGGAAAAGGCGCGCCCGATTTTGCTCCATGGTGTGACCGGTTCCGGCAAAACCGAAATTTATCTCCAGGCGATTCGTGCCGCGCTTAAGGGCGGAAACACAGCAATTGTTCTCGTCCCTGAAATCTCGCTAACGCCGCAAACGGTTGAGCGTTTTAAAGGCCGCTTCGCCGACATGCAGGACGCAGTGGCGGTGTTGCACAGCCATTTATCCGAGGGCGAACGTCACGATGAATGGCACAAAATCCATTCTGGCCGCGCACGTATCGTAATTGGCGCGCGCAGCGCGATCTTCGCACCGTTGAAAAACCTGGGACTCATCGTTGTCGATGAAGAACACGAGACGACATATAAACAGGAAGAAGCTCCCCGATATCACGCGCGTGACGTGGCGATTGTGCGCGCCAAGATTGAGAAGTGCGTCGCGGTCCTGGGAAGCGCCACGCCATCACTCGAGAGCTATCACAATGCTGTAATTGGAAAATATCGGCTGGTTGCTCTTACACAGCGGATCGACGAAAAGCAGATGCCACTCATGCGCATTGTCGATCTTCGCCAGGAGCGGCGGAAAGAGAAAGCTGCAACGATCTTGTCTGAAAAGTTGCGCGCCGCGATTGCCGATCGCATGGAGAAGCGAGAGCAGACGATCTTGTTTTTGAATCGGCGCGGCTTCTCCACTTCACTCCTATGCAGCAACTGTGGCGAAGCTCGTAACTGCCCGAATTGCAGCGTCGCGCTCACATTTCATCGGCATCCCGCAGTCCCTGGACGGTTGAGCTGTCACCTGTGTGGGCACACCGCCGCGGTGCCAAAGAAATGTCCAGCCTGCGGAAAAGACGCACTGATTTACGCAGGCTTCGGCACGGAGAAAGTCGAGACAACCGTGTCACAAATTTTTCCGAAAGCTGCCGTGAGCCGAATGGACGCAGACTCAATGACGCGCAAGGAAGCGTATCGTGAAACTCTGAGGAATTTCCGCACAGGCAATATCGACATCCTCGTCGGCACACAAATGATTGCGAAGGGTCTCCATTTTCCGAATGTGACGCTGGTCGGAATCATCAATGCAGATCTCGCACTGCATCTGCCGGATTTTCGCGCGGGGGAACGCACGTTTCAGCTTCTCACACAGGTGGCCGGACGCGCCGGACGTGGAGAAACATCCGGTGAAGTCTTTGTACAAACCTACACGCCGTTTAGTCCGTCGATCCAGTTTGCACGCCATCACGATTTCGCCGGCTATTTTCAACAAGAACTCGAATTTCGTGAGCGCTGCGATTTTCCGCCATTCAAACACGCGATCTTGATCACGGTACGTTCTGCGCACGAGGGGCGCGCGAAACTTTCCGCTGAAACGTTAAGACGCCGTTTGAAAGAAGCTCTCCCAGAAGCATTCATCTTGGGCGATGCAACGCCTGCGCCGCTAGAAAAATTACAAGGCCAATTCCGATTTCATATCTTAATCCGTGGCGGAGCCATCATGCGCTTGAGCCGACTTGTCCGCGAAACGCTCGACAAGCTGCCATTCCCCGAAGACGTCACCGTCACTGTCGATGTGGACCCGTACCAATTGCTATAATCAATTCCGGGAACGAATCTCGCAGCGCGCAGCAAATTGTCGCAGCATCACTCCGCGATATGCGGGAGAGATAGCGGGACGCGAAGTACTTTGTGTCCTTCAACCGACAAGATACGGAGCCTTCGATATCTGATCCCGAGTGATCGGAAAATTCTTGGCAAGGCTGCCCGACGATGAGGCAACGGAGAGTATCCGGCATCCAACATGTCGCAACGTCATGTAGGTCCCCATGCATGAGATTTACCGCAGCAGATCATTCTAGAATCTGAATTTGAACATAATACTTGGCGCAGACGGCGGGCGTTCCCGAACTTTTCCTCATGGTTGTTCAACCTGAGGTAAAACTCGGCCGTATTCTGAGGTTTTCCCGCGTATCTCGAAGTAGTGGTACGCTTCTAGAGCAACTTCACTGATCGCGCGCTCGGCTGCTCGCTCATTGCGGTCGTAAGCGGTCATGACGCTTATCGCAAATGGCCGTTTCGGAACAAAAAACTATACCTGAATCCGTGCGCACGGCTTCCAATTCTCCGGGCTTGTTCGCTACCTGAACGCTTTCGGGAAGGTAGCGAGGAATATAACTACCCTTCTTGGTTGATAGTTGCTTGATGAACTCGGCGGTCGCTTGCTTGCTTAGAGCCTTCCCTTTGTAAATAGCTTCTAACAGCCGGGCCATTTCTTGCGGCGTAGCGACGTTCTCATCACCGCGCCGAGCGGCTGCGATGTCGATCATCTTTCGGCGCAGCATTGTTTTCGACAGCCCGAGGCCGTGCAGCATCGCATTGACGTTATCTTTGCCTACGCGATCAATGAGGATGTTAGCGGCGGCGTTGTCGCTCACCGCAACCATGAATTGAGCCAGGTCGCGATTGGTGACTCGTGTGACACCTGGAGTAAGACCAGCCATGATCCGGCTATCTTCGACCAGGTCTTTGGGATCGAACGTGTAGTTGTCATCCAGTTGGGACTTCTCTTTAGCTCCCGAGTGAGCTTCCTGATCCTGACGATATAATTCGAGCAGAATCGCGATTTTGATTGAGCTCGCGGTGGGAAATACGCGATCCGCATTGTGCAAAAGGATTCGACCATCGGTGAGATCGAGAATCGCCACGCCCATAACTCCATCGATGCGATCGGCGGTTTCTGCGACGCGTGCCTCAAGCTTCTTCCAAAGCAAATCGCTGCCTGTGTCGATCCTTACCGGCTCAGATTTCCCTTGTGCCAAAACGCTGGCTGGTAATGCGAGTGCAATGAATAGTGCGAGGAGCCTCATGTTTAGTCATCTGTCCGGCGAGCGAGCAACTGCACCCGCGGCGCACGCTCCTCGGAAGTTGGCATACTCACTTTTCAGTGTCGCTTAGATGATTTCCGCCGGCAATCCAGTGAACGCGCGTCAGGATGCGCTCGAGGAAAACAGCTCGCCAAGTTCCACGCGTGCCCATCTGGCGAAACCCTGAGCAAAAAGTTTCGGATTGGCAGAATGCAACTTGAAACCCGGGATCAGACATCGGTGCGCGCGATTCATTTTACCCAGCATTCGACGTTTGCGACGACGACGCGCAATCTCTGCAAAACGGCGGTTATAGGTTCGCATAAAGCGAAAAATCGGGCCAATGCCTGTAGCCGAAAACGGCGGAACCAGCAGAGCGTTCTCTCCATATCTGAATATTCGGGATACTACGCCCAAATAGTAAAGGCAGAGATCGAAGATTAGGGCAGTGCTCATCAGGTCAAATTCGCCCATGTATTCGTACTTATCTTTGTAAACGGCCTCGAACCAGCAACGATGAGATTTTGCCAACTCGCGATTGTGTCTCTCGACTAACGCACTCATCGCTTCGCCTCTTCGCTGCGCACCGATTAGCGCTGCTGCGCGCGATGTCGTAAATGAGATCCAATCCATGCCTGGACTGTAAAATGGATCCATGAACGCCGCTGCATCCCCGACCAGAACAAATCCATCTCCGGCAAAGGTGGTGCTGTAATAAGCGAGATTCTTCCGCCAGTGGACGTCTTCCTCGTCAAATTGCGCGTCAACGAGAATCTCTCGCGCGACCGGGTGCTTCATCAGGAAGGCCTTGAGCCGTTCGCCCAGTTTTCCGCCCTCCTGGGGCCAACGGACGAGCCTTTGATCAAACACCACCCCCACACTCACGTCACCGCCTTTTAGCGGAATCCACCAGCTCCACCAGCCGTCGCCGATCACATGGTTCGTGGCCGTGTTCCGCGTCGCGTAAACAGCGCGCGACCACGAGGGATATTTGTCTGCCAACTCGCGACTGTCCCAATCCTTGACGCCTTTCCACCTCGACCACGCCGCCGCGGTTGGATGTTCGGTGTTGGATTTCCACCAACCCTCCTTCCGGGCGAGAATCGCAGCCACCCCCGATGCGTCAACAATCCAGCGCGAACGAACTGTTCTCGTGCCGTCGCCATTGCGAAATGTTACCGTTTGTTCTTTTCCAGGCTGCAACTGTACATCGATTACCGTTGCGGGACGCAAAATCTCCGCGCCAGCAATACCGGCTCGGCGCAGCACTTCTTCATCAAACGCGGCACGATCCAGCTGATACGATGGCACCCGTACCTGATAAAGCGGCCCGAGCTCGCTCGCTTCCGCCAGCGTCTTTACTTCGCCGTTTGTAAACCAAAACCGCAATCCTTGCTTCGCGAGATGCGATTCGTTGAGATATTGCGTCAACCCTAGCACTCGGCCCATGAAATAGGCGCTGACCTCGACCGTTGCTTCCCCGACGCGCCGCGAGAGTTTTGTCGATTTCTCCAGAATCAATATCCGAATTCCCGGGTTTTGCCGCAATAGCAGCGTTGCCGTTGCTCCCCCGGAAAGCGCGCCTCCCATGATTACGACGTCATAAAAATCCATATAATCGGATTGAGGGGGATTTATATAGGCTTCCATTTTATGAACACTTAGTTTTCTTGGCCTCGCCTTGTTACGTCAAGTGCGCAATTGATTACCAATCGTGTCGCAGGGTATGTGAGAAAACAATGTTGACCTTGTCCGATTCAAGGTCAGTCCGCTAACATCGACCCTACATAAGTGAGTCCATGAACAACGTACATCTCGCGATCCAGTTTTTTATTCAGCTTGCTGTTATCCTTTTGTTCTGCCGTTTGGTCGGTGCGATTGCTTTGCGCCTCGGCCAGCCTCAAGTCGTGGCGGAAATGCTCGCCGGTGTACTTCTCGGACCATCGCTTTTTGGTTTGGTCTGGCCCGAAGCGCAGCATTGGCTTTTCCCGTGGGACAGCAGTCAGAAAATGCGTGACACCCAGAGTTATTTGTTTCCAGCGTCCCAACTAGGGCTCGCGCTCTACATGTTTGTGGTTGGAATGGAATTCCGCGTCGACATTGTGCGCCGCAAATTGACAAGCTCAATCGCCGTGTCGGTAGCGGGGATGCTGACACCTTTCGTATTGGGCGCCGGCCTGGCTTGGATTCTATTTGACCGTACGACGCTATTTCCAAGGACGACGTCGCTCTCAGAAGCAATGCTCTTCCTTGGCGCGTCCATGTGTATCACCGCCTTTCCCATGCTCGCGCGGATCATTCATTTCAAGAAACTTGCCGGCACAACCATGGGAACTGTGGCGTTGGGCGCTGGGGCAATCGACGATGCAACGGCGTGGTGCCTGCTCGCAGTAGTACTCGCGAGCTTCGAGAAAAATTGGAGCCACGCTGTAGTGAACATCGCCGGTGGCGTCGCTTACGTCGCTTTAACGCTGTTAATTGTGCGTCCGTTGCTGCTTCGTGCCAAAGCTTGGTTCGCAAAAAACGGAACACTCACGGAAGCCGGATTGGTTGTCGGGCTCGCGCTCATGGCCTTGGGCGCGTGGTTTACCGACCTCATCGGTCTGCACGCAGTATTCGGCGCGTTCGTCATGGGCGCCGCGATGCCGCGCGGGGTCGTCGTGCGTGATCTGGTTGGCCGCATTCAGCCGCTTACGGTCGCGCTGTTGCTCCCGCTCTTTTTCACGTACTCGGGCTTGAATACAAAGATCGGTCTGCTCAATACAAGCTTCCTCTGGGCTGTTTGTGCCGCGGTGTTGATCGCAGCTGTCCTGGGCAAAGGCGTTGCGTGCTGGCTAGCCGCACGGGCTACCGGCATTCCAAATCACGAAGCGCTCGGCATCGGCACACTAATGAATGCGCGTGGATTGATGGAACTGATCGTTATCAACATTGGACTGCAGCGCGGCATCATATCGGAGGGACTTTTCGCCACGCTCGTTATCATGGCTGTGCTCACCACGCTCATGGCCTCGCCGCTGTTCGAACGCCTTGTGGGAAGCGGGACGCATCAACCAATCCCCGAGCCCGAGGCTAAGGAAGCAAGCCACCCTAAGGTTGTCCGTTAACGTGACCCACCTCCAAGTGTCCGTGGAGAAACTTTAAGACAAACATCTTACTGCTTGGAGATGCAAGCTCATTCGCAAGAGCGTGACCGGTAGCCGTGTTGTTATCGTTGGCCTACGGGAGGCGCCAAAGGTCGAACCCCATGCGTGATGGAATCTTCGGAGCGCGTTTGGATCGGGTAACCGGCATCTCGGTCGCGCCGAAAAACAGGGGGCGTTATGTTGAGGCGTTTCTGAATCGATATCATTGCGAAGAACAGCTGATTCAGAAAGCGGGTCCACAAGCCCGCGTTCCACCTGCCCGCAAGGATCGTGACGACTGACCGAAAGATGAGCTTTGGTGGGTCCGGACTGAAAAAGACATCGCGAAACTGTGGTGTGTAGAATCCCACCACAAACCGGCGAAACGTCTCGAATCTTTTTCGCTGACGACGGGAGAACGCCGCGAAGCTGGACGCTGAGAAGTCATTTCCCTCCAGCGCCCGATGGAGCTCGGCAGCGGCTTCTATTCCAGATTCCATAGCAATTGAGACTCCGGTCGAGAATACGGGATCGAGAAACGATCCGGCGTCCCCGGCCAGGATCCAGCGATTGCCAGCGTACGCCGAAGCACTGTACGAGAAATCCTTCTCAACGCGTACTGGCCACTCGCGCCGGGCATTGCGCATTAGCTCAGCGACCACCGGCGTCTCGGAGATCGTGCGGTTGAGCGTCTCCTCAGATGAACTGCCGTTCGCCCATCTACGGTAAAGGGCCTTTGGTAGAACGACGCCGACGCTCGTTAACTCTTTTGAAATCGGAATAAGCCAGAACCAGCCAGCGTTGTTGCACGCGATAAGTCGGATATCGTCGGGCCGCGGTCCTTCCAGTCGCGGCACGTTCGTATAGTGCGAATATATTGCTACGTTGGCTAGCCGAGGCTCCTCGGTGCGCAGATTGAATTTTCGAGCGATCAATCCTCCGCGGCCTGTGGCATCAACCAGAGCCCGCACACGCACCCGCGCGGCGGCTGTATCGCCGCGTGAAGCGACGTCGAGAATTGCTGCATCCGGAGTAAACTCGCATGCGGTTACGTTGCATGCTTCTCGAACATCGACGCCCACTTCGCGAGCCCGTTCCAGCAAAATGCGATCAAATTCCTGGCGGCATACTTGATAGGTCTGAGGCGTCGTGACCTCACGGGCGTTTGCGAAGTCAACGTATCGTCCAGTTTGACCATCGTGCGTGAGGAGGCGCGCACCCCACTTTTCGGGAAAACCTGCAGCCTCGATTCTCTTGGCCACACCTAACGCTGCGAACGAGTCGTTCGCAGTCGACAACAACGACTCCCCGATATGGAATCGCGGGAACATTTCGCGCTCAAAGAGAACGACCGAATGACCAAGCTGCCCGAGCGAGATGGCCGCCGACGAACCAGCTGGACCGCCACCGGCCACAGCGAAATCAAAGTCATATCGAGGGTTAGCCGGGTTCATCACATCGCTAAAGTATCATTTGGAGAAACGGGAAGCAGGCAATTTCTTTAAGCCTGTTGCGAAATCGGCCCGCGGCGATTCGAAAATAACGACTGCGCTCGAATCGCCCCGTGTGCCAGGCGTCATGCCGATTGCATGGCCAATCGTCCGCTACGATCGATCGCGCGAATCGGATCATCGCCGGTATCATACTCAGTTACATTATTAACCATTCCGGAACAAGATTGACCAATGATCCGCGGCTTGATAAACGCTGGTGCGCAGACCGCCGCGTTTGCGCGCCATGGCGAAACAGACTTCATCGAGTGATTCGTCGCTGCCATTGCACGAAGTATTGGAAGCCGAGTTTGTCGCTCTGCATGGAGAACTCCCATCAGATTATCCGGGCTCCAGCGAACCCAAAACGCGTCTGAAAGCATTATATGATGCGATTCACGGACTAAAGGAGAAACGCGCGGCGCTTTGCATCTCGGGCGGCGGTATCCGGAGCGCAACGTTTGGACTGGGAATTTTGCAGGGCCTCGCGCGCTGCGGACTGCTCGATAAGTTCCACTACCTATCTACTGTCTCGGGCGGTGGATACATTGGCAGTTGGCTGAGCGCGTGGATTAAGAATGATCCAGACGGCATTCGCGGCGTTGTCGGGGAGCTGAAGCGCAGACCTGATTCGACCCTGAATCCCGAGCCGCAGCCGGTCCGCCATCTTAGGGAATTCAGCAATTACCTGGCACCCCGAATGGGCCTAACGTCTGTCGATTTTTGGACGCTCATTACCACGTTCATTCGCAACATGTTCTTGAACTGGCTGGTGCTGATCTCATGGCTGGCTGCCGCAATGATGATCCCGAGGCTGTATCTCGCTGCGATCAACCTGCAGCCAGACTGGTCAGGTCAAACGACGTGGTATTTGTGGAAACTGTCGGCCGATAAACTGCAGCCAAACTGGGATGCCTTTTGGAATTCTATCAGGCAGCCGTGGGACATAGGCCTGACGATCTTGCTCACGGTCGGATTTGCATTGATCGCCGCTGCGATGGCTTACGCGATCATCGATGTGCCGTCCACCGGTAACGCGCAATTATCGCAGCGGCGTTTTCTGTTATTTCGCCAACTCCCCTTGTTTCTCGCGTCGCTCCTTTTGGCAGCATGGTGGGCTCTCTCCCGTAATGTTCACGGCAGCGAGCTGTTTGCGCCTAAGCATCTACTGCCTTGGTTTGTTGGCTTCACCGTCGCGAGCTACCTGAGCGGCGGTCTGATTGCATTCGCCATTCTTTTACTTCGTAAACGGGGACAGAAGAAACGACCCCGGCGCTTTGTTGCTTCCCTCTCGAGACTCGCCGCGATCCTGGTCACGACCCTGTTGGCAGGGCTTTGCCTTTGGGTAGCCGCAACTCGGATGTTTTTGGACCCAAGGAAAATTGAATTCACACGCATTTGCGATGCGATCCAAATTCCCAGTGAGCAGAAAATCACGATTCCTTCCCGGACCGAAGGCATTCTTAAGCAAATTGTTGATGGAAGTTACATCATTCAAACCGATCAAGGGCCGGCACGCATTGTCGAGAGAGGCCTTGATGTGTTAGAGCGCGACCCCGAAACGAATTTGGCGAAAAAATTCAGATCAAAGCGCGATTGCAAGGCGATCCTGGTTCCCAGTGGTCGGAAAACGAACATTCGAGCTGGAACCGAGGGCTTGATTATGGAAACAGCCGAGGAGGGAAGCTACACGGTTGAAACCGGCGACGGACTGGCACGTATCGCGAAGAAAGACGTTGACGCTTTAAAACCAAAAGAACCCAAGTTCAACTTAACACGCGCTTGCAATGCGACCGGAGTTTCCAGTGGGGATAAAATAACGCTTCCGGTTCGTACACAGGGTATCATTAAGCAAATCGATAAGGAGGCGTACACCGTTGAAACCGGTCAAGGGGACCACGCACGCATCAAAAGGAAACACCTTGACGCCTTTGATTTGAACCCGGTGCCTGCGCCGGCAAAGCACGCTGTCACCTACGTCTCCTTCGCGCCGGCGCTAATTTTGGTGGTGTTCCTGCTAGTGAATTTTCTCTTTACTGGCTTCAGTAGCTGGGTGACCGACGATGAGGCTCGTGAATGGTGGGGACGATCGGCGGCCTGGATTCTCATCACAATTTTCGGCTGGATCGCGGTCAACTTGATCGTGCTTTGGGGAGGTCAAGCCCTTTCACCAACAGGAAATCAGCTCGCCGTCTTTCTGGGACAGGTGCAGGCGAACCCAGTGGCAAAGGCTATCCTCGGCGCCTTTGGGGGAGTGACAGGGGTGGCTGGCGCGTTGCTGGCTCTTCGATCCAAGCTGAGCAAGACGCTTGGCCAGAAAGCAGGTTTCCAATGGCTTCTGGTTGTGGTGGCGGTCGTCTTTCTGGTTCTTCTGGCAGTCGTGATTTCATGGGCTCTGGTACTGATTGGTTCGCAGCCTTGGACACTACATGTCACTGCCTGGTTTTTGGGCGGGAAGCAAAATGAAATTACAGACCCTAATTCCTGGCGTGTTCAACTCTTCGTCGTCTTCATCCTTACGTTTGTCATAGTGCTTTTCGGAGTCGTGATGGGCTTCTTTATCAACGCAAACAGGTTCTCCCTTCATGCGACATATCGAAACCGATTGATCCGTGCCTATCTTGCCGCCTCGCGAGCGGCGCGTTGCCCGAATCGGTTTACCGGCTTCGATTCCGATGACAACTTTGGGTTGCACAAGTTGCCGTCCGAAAAGCCTCTTCATGTGATCAATGGCACCCTTAACATTATTAGAGGAGAGCAGTTGGCGTGGCAGGAGCGCAAGGCCGAATCATTTACCATGAGCCGGTTACATTGCGGCTCTTGGAATGAGCGAGTTGGTTACCGGCCTTCAGCAGAATACGGAGACGCCATTACACTGGGTACAGCGATGGCTATCTCGGGCGCCGCCGCGAACCCTAATATGGGATATCACTCTTCTCCAGTGGTTGGTTTCCTGATGACGTTACTTAATGTGCGCCTGGGTTGGTGGCTCGGGAACCCCGGAGCGCCAGGCGCCAAAACATGGCGTCGATCCGGTCCCGGATATTCGGTAGGGCCACTGTTTTCTGAAGCGATCGGAAATACCACCGATCACTACAAATATGTGAACCTCTCGGATGGCGGCCATTTCGAGAATCTTGGATTGTACGAGATGGTTCTGCGTCGCTGTCACTTCACCGTGGTGAGCGACGGCGCTGAGGATCCCGAATGTGCCTATGCCGATTTGGGCGAGGCAGTACGCAAAATTCGCATCGATTTTGGAATCCCGATCGAGTTCGATGCTATGACTATCTATCCTCGCAGCGCAATCGATACCCTGAAGACTGCTGGTCACAACTGCGCTGTGGGTCGCATTCGCTACTCAGTCGTGGATGGCGCTAATGCTCCCGATGGCATTATCATTTACATCAAGCCGGCTTGTTACGGCGACGAACCGCGCGATATTTACGAATATTTTAAGACCAATCCGACATTTCCACACGAGAGCACCAGCGATCAATTCTTCTCTGAATCGCAATTTGAAAGTTATCGGATGCTTGGCGCACACACCATGGAGAAGCTTTGCACGAATTGCGATGGAGATTTTCGCTGTTTCATTCGCGACATTCTAAAACGCCACCTCCAGATGGAGGCTCCCGTTTGGCTCGCAGCGTTGCTCGAGGAAACGAAGAACAAGGTCGCGTAAGCGCCTGATCAGCGCGTTGCGTGAACATGCCCCTATGCTGGCACGACGAATTCGTGGTAAACTTCGAGAATGGCCCGCATTTTTGCGCCGCTGGTTACGGGTTTCGCTCTGGCAATCGCGGCATGGGGTGCCGATCAATCAGCCGGGAGCAAATCTGAGGAGCCCGATTCATTTGACGTCGAGCCACCAATACTGAAGCAAAACCTCTCGGATGAGCCGTTGCCGAATGGCGATCTGGCACGTTTGGAAAAACAATTGGAACGTGCAAAACAAAATGCCGCAGGCGCAGAACGTCTCTATAAAATTGGTGTGCTTGCGAAAGTGGAAGTGGAGCAGCGGTTGTTGAAGGTGATACGGTGTGAATCGGAGCTGGCAAATGCTCGCGTCGCTCGCGCAAAAGACGAACTTGCCGAAAAAGAGTCTCAACTCGCAACTGGCGAAATTACCAGAGACGAACTGGAATCAATAAAAACAGCGCTGGCGCAATTAACCGAAGCCGCGCAAGCGG
>Ga0209376_1003227_pt1 | contig 14911 bp, 15 predicted proteins | sample GraSoiAngelo_134_FD_185891 | JGI IMG/M metagenome (GOLD analysis project Ga0209376, IMG submission 185891) | Grasslands soil microbial communities from the Angelo Coastal Reserve, California, USA - 14_0929_05_30cm (SPAdes) (version 2) | ecosystem: Environmental > Terrestrial > Soil > Grasslands ... | reverse complement strand
GGATGTTGACGATCTGGCTCACGAGCTGCGGGAACTGGATCAGGGACGGCGTCGCTTCGACGCCGATGTCCTTCCACGACTGCTGCATGACCTGGAGCATCGACTCGCGCTGCTTGTTGCCCGCGTTGGTGATCATGTCGAACTTGAGCTTGAGGCCGCCCTTGGCCCGGATCCCGTCCGCTCCCTTGGCCCAGCCGGCGCCGTCGAGCAGCGACTCGGCCTTCGCCTTGTCGAAGGTGTAGAGGATCTTCGGCTTGTCCTTGTACGCCCACGAGGTCGGCGGCTCGACAGAGTTGGCGACCTTGCCGTGACCGAAGAACACAGCGTCGACGATCTGCTTGCGGTTCAACGCGAACAGCAGCGCCTGGCGCACGGCTTTGTCGCCGAACAGCTTGCCCGCCTTGGTGTCGGGGTTCAGGTTGTACGCGTAGAAGGTGAACGTAGGCACCGGGAACTCGGTCGTCGTCACCGACTCGGTGGTCTTCAGGTTGTCGAACTGCCCTGGGTCGACGGGGCCGATGTCCAGTTCGCCGGTCTTGAGCTGGTTGGTGAGGGCGACCGAGTCTGGCAGCACCTTCACGATCCACTGGTCGAGATAGGGCGCTCCGCCCCAGTAGCTGTCGTTGCGCTCCAGCGTGACCTGCTGCCCCTTGTCCCAGCTCTTGAACTTGAAGGGGCCGTTGACCACCGTCGGGCCGCTGTTGAATTCGGCCGAGTTCAAGGCTTTGCCGTCGAGGTTGCCGAGTACGTGCTTGGGCAGGATGCCGTACAGACCGTGGCTCGCCAGGAACGGAGCGTAGACCTGCGTCGTTTTGACGACCACGGTCTTCGGGTCGGGGGTATCGATGCTGGCGATGTACTTGGAGAGGTCGCCGCGCCGCGGCGAGGCGAAGTCCTTGTACTGAGGGTCATAGGCCAACGCGTAGGTGAACTTGACGTCGTCGGCGGTGATCGCCTGACCGTCCGACCACTTCAGGTTGTCGCGCAGCTTGAACGTGTATGTCAGGCCGTCGCTCGAAGGCTTGGGCACATCCTGGGCAATGGCGCCGATCAGGTCGCCGTTCTTCTTCTGGTTCAAGAGGCCATCGAACATGAGCCCGATGACCTGGTTAGACGCGGTGTCGCTGCTTAACATCGAGTTGAGGGTTCGGATGTCCGTGATGTTGCCTTCGACCACGTGGCCGCCCTTCTTCGGGGTGGCGCTCTGGGTCCCTCCACCGCCCGCGCAAGCCTCGAGGAACTCGACGCCGCCGGCCAGGAAGGCCACGTAGGCGGCCGCCCCACCGGTTCGCTTCAGGAAGTCGCGGCGGGACCACTGCTCCAGGAAATGTTCGAAACGTTCGAACCCCGAGTCACCGGCATCCTCGTCTCGGCTCATCTTTGACCTCCAAAGGCGCGCCCTTGTGCAGCCGGGCGCCGCAAATCCCCAGGATGATTATGAAGAGTTGTGTCAATTGGTCAAAAATGAACTCGTTTTTGGCAGCGAAAGTTGTGATAGGCGTCGCCCGCATCGTCCTTCACGTCCCTGAGTCCGGATCGCTGAAATCCAAGCGCCAGGTGGTCAGCGGGCTGCTCCGCAGGCTTCGCCAGGAGCTCAAGGTCGCGGCGGCCGAGGTCGGGGAGCTCGACCGGTGGCAGCTGGCCGAGATCGCGATCGTGACCGTCAGCGGCGACGGCCGGCAGGCGGACCGCGTCCTGGCGGCGGCCCTGGCGTTCGTCGAGGCGCACGCGGACGGCGCCCAGGTCACCGACGTGTCCACTGAGCTGCTACCCCTGTGAAGACGGCCGAAACCCTCCTGGATGAGTTTCAAGCCACTCTGCCCTTCCCGCTTGACGCCTTTCAGCGCGAGGCGATCGAGAAGCTCGACCACGGACGCGGCGGCGTGCTGGTCAGCGCGCCCACGTCGAGCGGCAAGACTGTCGTCGCCGAGTACGCCATCTTCCGTGCCCTGCGCGAGGGCGCGAAGGTCCTCTACACCACGCCGCTCAAGGCCCTGAGCAACCAGAAGTACCACGACTTCGTCCGCGAGCACGGCGAGCGCGCGGTCGGGCTCGTCACGGGGGAGAACACCATCAACGACGGCGCCCCCATCGTGGTCATGACGACCGAGATCCTGCGCAACCTCATCTACGAGGACCCGGGCCGGCTCGACCTGGTGCGCTACGTCGTCCTGGACGAGGTGCACTACATCGACGACTTCCCCCGCGGCTCGGTCTGGGAGGAGATCGTCATCCAGGCGCCGTCGACCATCAAGCTGGTCGGCCTCTCCGCCACCATCGGCAACTACCGCGAGATCGCGGACTGGATGGCGGAGAACCGCGGCGGCATGGAGACCGTCTTCCACGACGTCCGCCCGGTCGAGCTGAAGATGTGGCTCGCCGTCAACAACCGCCTCTACCCGCTGTTCAAGGACGACGGCGGCATCGACCAGCGCACCTGGGCACGGGCGGCGCAGGAGGAGGAGGCCTCGTACCGCATCGGCGGCTACCGCGGCCTGCCGTCGAACGACCTCCTGCACGTGATCGAGCAGCTGCGCGCGCTGGAGATGCTGCCCGCGATCTACTTCATCTTCTCCCGCCGCGGCTGTCGCGAGGCGCTGCAGCGGTGCGCGTACCACGAGATCGACCTGACCACCTCCACCGAGAAGCAGGAGATCGATCGGGTCGCCGCCGAAAGGCTCCAGGGTCTGAAGGACCAGGACGAGGAGGCCCTGTTCCGGCGCATGGTCGACTCGCGCCTGCTGCGCCGCGGCCTGGCCGAGCACCACGCCGGCCTGCTGCCCTACCACAAGGAGATGGTCGAGGAGCTGTTCCAGCGCGGCCTCATCAAGGTCGTGTTTGCGACCGAGACCCTGTCCCTGGGCATCAACATGCCCGCGCGTGGCGTGGTGGTCTCCTCCTTCACCAAGTTCGACGGCGTCAACTTCTCGACCCTGACCACCGGCGAGCTGACGCAGCTGATGGGGCGCGCCGGCAGGCGCGGCATCGACGTCATCGGTCATGCGGTGATCCTCAAGGAGGCCGACGTCGAGGTCGGGACGATCTACGAGGTGGCGATGGGGCCGACGCTCGTCGTCGAGTCGAAGTTCCTGCCCAGCTACAACATGGCCCTCAACCTGCTGCGCGTCTACACGCCGGCGGAGGCTGAGGCCCTGATGCAGCGCTCGTTCGGGCAGTTCCAGAAGCGGCTCGCGGCGGGCGAGGTGGAGACGCGCTTTGCCAACGTCCGCGACCAGCTGGACGACCGACGCCGGATGTGGGATGGCGGCGAGGTCGCGATGGAGGACGTGGCCCAGTACTTCAAGCTCGAGGAGCGGCGGCGAGCGATCCGGATCGAGCTCAAGCGCCTGCGCCGCGAGGCCGGGGCCGAGAGGAGACATCGGAGAGGCCGGCAGTCGCGGGCGATGGGACACGCGGGCCGCCTCGCGCAGCGCCTGGAGGTGGAGGCCAAGGGCTTGCTCGAGCGCCAGCGCAAGCTCAAGGTCGTGCGCTCGCCGCGCTTCGGCGAGCTGCTGCAGAAGTACGGCGAGATCCGCGGCCTGCAGCAGGAGCTCGACCGCGGCCGGCACGAGGCCACGGGGCAGATGGACGAGTACCCGCGCAAGCTCCGGCGCCTGGAGAAGATCCTGGAGGAGACCGGCTTCCTCAAGAGCGACAAGCCGACCGACAAAGGCCTGTTCGCCGCGCGCGTGTACGGGGAGAACACGATCCTGGTCGCCGAGGCCGTCTCCCTGGGCTGGCTCGAGGGCCTGACCCCCGAGGAGCTCTGCGCCGTGATTGTGATGCTCGCCGCCGAGGACCGCGAGCGGCGCGGTGACCGGGGCCAGCCGCGGACCGCGAGGCGCTACCCGACGCCCGCCATCGCGCAGACGGCGCGTCTTGTCCGCTCGCTCTACTTCCGGTTCGCCGACATGGAGCGGGATCTCGACGAGCCAAACCTGCGCACGCCTTCGCACGACTTCATCGACTTCGCCTACCGATGGTCGTCGGGCGAGCCGCTCGACAAGATCCCGCTGCCGCCGAACGTCGACATCGGCGACGCGATCAAGGCCATGAAGGCGCTGTACTCGCTGCTGCGCCAGCTGGAGTTCGCGCTGCGCCAGGCCAGGCTGCCGCTGCTCGAGGTGGTTTCGCGCGCGGTCGCGCTCGTGGAGCGGGACGTCATCAAGCGCACCTACTAGGCCACAGGCGCCGATAGTCGCGACTAACGGCGCTTCTCAGGCACCAAACGCGTGGATAGTCGCGACTAACGGCCGTTCTCAGGCGCCAAACGCGCGGATAGTCGCGACTATCGAAGGTCGTGAGGGCCTCTTAGACTGGGTCTTCGTGGCCCGCAAACGACGAATCCTCGTCACGGGTGTGGCGCGCTGGTGGGGCGCGCTGCTGGTGCAGCGCCTGGTCGAGGACCCCGACGTCGCCGACGTCATCGGCATCGACATCCGCGAGCCTCGCTACGACCTCGGCCGCGCCGACTACCTGAAGCTGGACATCCGCCACTCCCTGATCGGCAAGCTCGTGCGGGCGGTGGGCATCGACACGGTGGTGCACACGCTGACGCGAATCGACTCCTTCGACATGGACCCGGCGCGGGCGCACGAGATGAACGTCATCGGCACGCTCAATCTTCTGGCCGGATGCGCGGGCGAGGGCAGCCCCGTGCGCAGGTTCGTCCTCAAGTCCTCGGGGCACGTCTACGGGTCGCGCTTCGACCTGCCTACCGGGCTGCGTGAGGACCATCGGCTGGACACGAACTCACGCCACCAGTTCGTGCGCGACATCGTCGAGGTCGAGTCGTACGTCAGCGACTTCGCGGTCCGCAACCCGAGCATCACGATCCTCACCCTGCGCTTCAGCAACAGCCTCAACCCGCAGGAGCCGCAGCCCCTCGCGCGCTACCTCGACCTCGAGGTCGTGCCGACGGTCATCGGCTACGACCCGCCGATCCAGCTGATCCACGTCGACGACTGCATCGAGGCGATGGTGCTGGCGACGCGCCGAGGGGCGGGCGGCGCCTACAACATCGCCGCGCCCGGCAACGAGCCGCTGTCCACGCTGCTCGACTCGGCCGGCAAGCTGCACGCGCCGCTCCTGCCGCCGCTCGGGCTGGGCCTGGCGGCGTTCGCGATCCGCCGGGCGGGGATCGCCTTCCTCTCCCCGCAGCTCCTCGACCTCCTGCGGTGGGGCCGCACGCTGACCACGACCAAAGCGGCGCGCGAGCTCGGGTTCCGGGCGGCGCGCGACACCCGCGCCGCGTTCGAGGACTTCATTCAGCAGCGGCGAGTTCTCCGCTACGAGCCCGACCGGCACGCCTACCAGTACGAGAAGGAGCTCGAGGACTTCATCCACAGCCGCCAGGTCGCGTCCGAGAACGGCGAGGCAGCGGAGCAGGTTGAGGAGGTTACGGCTCCCCCCCGCCGCCCCCGTCGACAACCAGCACTTCGCCGTTCACGTAGCTAGCGGCGTCGGAGGCCAGGAACAGGACCGCGGCCGCGATCTCGTCCGGGACGCCGATCCGGCCCATCGGATTCTGCGCCAGGACCCGGTCCAGGATCTCCTGGTTGCCCCACAGCGCCTCCGCGAAGCGGGTCTTGACAAGCCCGGGGGCGACGGCGTTGACGCGCACCTTGCCGCCGATCTCGCGCGCGAGCTGGCGGGTGAGCATGATCACCCCGGCCTTGGTGATGTTGTAGACGCCCAGGCCTATGCCGGGCCGCAGCCCGCCGATGCTCGAGATGTTCACGATCGCGCCGCCGTGAGCCTCCATCCAGGCCTCGTAGACGAGCTTGGTGAGGATGAAGTACCCCCGGAGGTTGACCTCGAAGGTCTTGTCCCACGCGGACAGCTCAGCCCCCAGCACCGGGCCGAAGTAGGGGTTGGTGCCGGCGTTGTTGACGAGGATGTCGATGCGCGAGAAGCGGGACATGACGTCCTGGACCAGGCGCTTCATGTCCTCCTGGCGCCCGGCGTGAGCGGCGATCGGCGTCGCCTTCTCCGCGTGCCGGGCGTTGATGCGCTCGGCCTCGGCGTCCAGGTCAGCCTGCTTGCGGCTGCTCAGGACGACGTTGGCGCCGTGCTCGGCGAGGGTCTCGGCGATGGCGCTTCCGATGCCGCGGCTGGCCCCGGTGACCAGCGCGACCCTTCCGGACAGGTCGAAAAGGGAGGTCGCGGGCACGACTGTTACGATAACCGCCGCTTAAATCGGAATCGGGTGGAAGGGGTAGCAGGGCGCAGTAGATGGCGATCACCGGCAAGGCGGCCGAGGACATCCTCGAGCGGATCTTCGCGCCAACCACCAAACCGAGTGCCCGCGACCAGGCCGAGGAGACCCTCCGTCACCCCAAAAAGATCGTGTACGTCGCCATGTCGAACAAATCTTTCTACTGGCGCGCTCACATCCAGAAGTTCGTCCTCGACTCCGGAATGGTTCCGGTCAGCCCCTTCATGCTCTTCGACTACTACCTCATGCACACCGTGGACAAGGACGTCGTGCGTGAGGCCATGAACAACCTGCTCTCCCGCTCGGACGAGGTGTGGGTTTTCGGGCGGCTGTCGCTCGGCGTGAAGGTCCAGGTGGGGATCGCGAAGCGGCTCAGCAAGCCGGTCCGCTACTTCGACATCGCCGACCTGCCGGTGGCGGTGATGCCGATCAGCGAAGAAACCGCGCAAGAAGAGCTTCGGGACTAAGACCGCGCGGTCGCCTAGCGCGCACCGCCACTGCGCCTCAGGGCCGGCCCCGCGCTCACGCGCCGGTGCCACTGCACGGGGTTGCCCAGCTCCCGCAGCGTGGGCATTGACCCCGGGCCGTCCCAGACGCGGTTCAGCACCGCCATCCCGTAGGCGTCGTAGACCGCCCTGCAGAACGCCTCGCCGCGCTGGTACTGCTGCAGCTTGAGGTCAAGCCCCGTCAGCTTCCAGATCAGCACCTCGAGCGCGCTCTTGCCGGAGGTGCGCTCCCGGTACGCCTTCTCCAGCAGGTCAAAACCAGGCAGGAGCTTGGAGCCGAGCTGGTTCATCACCAGGTTGCTGTAGCCCTCGATCACGGACATGGTCCCCTGGACCAGGCGCATCACCCGCCACTGCGCGGGGAGCACCCCGGCGAACGCCGCAAAACGCGCCACGCCTGGACCTTTGCGCGTGACCGAGTCGATGAGTACGCGCATCGACTCCTCCATGTGGGGGCGCAGCCACGGATGGGCCGCGAACTGCCACGCGTGTGTCATCTCGTGCAGGATCAGCCACCGCCGCAGATCCTGGTCCGGCAGCTTCGCGTGGTTCTGCCACTCCTCGACGTTGGTTTCCACCAGGTAGAGCCCTTCACCGCCGATCGGCTCCGCGCTCATCAGCTGCGGGTCGTACTGACCCAGGACGCGCCGGCCGAGGAACGCGAGCATGAAGCCGACGTACCGGTTCACGCCCGCGCGCCCCACCTCGACGATCAGCGAGTTCGGCATGCGCCCGCTCTCGAGCACGGGATCGACTGCGCGCCGCAGGATGCCGAGGTTGAGGTCTAGCCATCCCTCGCGGTCGAGGGCTTCGAAGCGCGGCAGCGAGGCGCCCTTCCGCAGCGGGCCGACGAAGTCCAGCAGCGGCTTCTCGAGCTTGTCCGCGAGCGCGCGGTAGCCCGTCGCCACCGAGGCAAGCCGGCCCGGCTCGATTCGCGGCCTCTCGAGTCGCGAGTGCGCGGTGCGACGCACCTCATCCCAATCGACGAGCAGAGTCGTCCCGCCGCGCGGCCTGACGGCTTCGGCCACCGCGGCCGTCGCCAGCCCGAACAGCACTCCGTAGAGCGCCGAGCGTCCGACTGAGCGCCTCATCCCCTATGAAGCTACGACGACCGACAGCCGTCAAACTGGCGCCTGAACATGGCGGCCGAGTTCGAGACCTTCTTTCTCGCCAGCTCCGGAGCCAGCGCCGCGTTGATCGGCCTGCTGTTCGTCGCCGTCTCGATCGCGCCGGAGAAGGTCTTCGGCAGCGACGCCGAGGCGGTGCGCCAGGCGCAAGCGCTGAGCGCGTTCACCGCGCTCGCCAACGCGTTCTTCATCTCCATGGCGAGCCTTATCCCAGACGTCCGGATCGGGATTGTGGTCACCATCGTCGCCTTCGCCTCGGCAATGCAAACGCTCGCGCTATTGACTCTCGTCAAGCACTGGCGCGCCCAGTCGATTGTGTATCGGGGCGTCGTCCTGTTCCTCGGGAGCGCGCTCATCTACGCGTTGGAGCTGGCCGTCGGCATCCAGCTCTGGGTTGCGCCGGGCAACAGGGGATCGCTCGATGGGCTCCTGGAGCTGATCCTCGGGGCTTATGCCATCGGCCTGGGTCGCGCGTGGGAGCTCCTCGGCGCGCCGCGAAGCGGCTTCGTCTCGACGGTGGCCGGCCTCATACGACCGCGGACCGGCCCGAAACCGAAGCCTTAGTAGATGTACGGCCAGTGCCGGTTGCGCTTGAAGACGACTTTGCAGCCGTCACAGCGAAACACGATCTGAACGTGCCGCCGGCCGATGGCCTGCGCGTCGCGGCCGCAGACCGGGCACGATGCCGTCTCCTCCATGTACATCGCCGGGATCGGATCGACCTTGATTTCTAACCGCCGTCTTTTCTTTGACATCTGCCTCTTTGTTGCCTTTCCTTCAAACCAGGTTTGTGCTCAGACTTCGAGTTGCGTCACGTCCAGGTTCTTCAGGTCTTCCGGGGGTTCTACGCCTGCGCTCTGCAGCCGTTTGAGCAGCGCGAGGATGTAGCGAACGCCAGCGAGGTTGACGTGATGCTCCCGGGTCAGCGTCTGGATGGCCTGGAGCTTCATCACGTCCCGGCGCGAGTAGCGCCTGCGATTGGTAACGGTGCGCTTGGGCGAAATCATGCTCAAGTGCTCGTACATCATCAGGGTGCGGGGATGCACCTCGAGGATCTCCGAGGCCACGCTGAGCGTGAAGATGGGCTTGTCGAGATCGAGGGAAGAGTTGTGGTTCGTCGCAAGCGAGAGCGTGGCAGGGTCGCGTGGCTTGACCTTCATTTCTTTCTGGGGCGGGCGGAATGTGTGCTTTAAGCGATTGTGGGCCTAACTTTGGGTGACAGGGGCGGTTGCAGGTTCGGTGCAATTCTGCGAGGCCCAATTGGGACATTCAAAGTATTTTTGTTAAGGAGTGCAGTCATATCGCCTAACACACCTATGCCAGGCCGGAATTTGTAGCCGGCCACTCGTGGCTCTAGGCTAATCGCGTGGCGTCGAAGCCGGACCTCGAGCAGGTCCTGATCACCTCCGAGGGCCAGATCGCCACCATCACACTCAACCGCCCCGACCAGCGCAACCCACTCTCCGCGACCATGCTCCGCGACCTGGCCAGCGCCCTTCGCTGGTGCCGCGACGAGCCGGAGGTGCGGGTGGTGGTGCTGACCGGAGCGGGTCGGGTCTTCTGCGCCGGCGCTGACCTGAGCAGCTTCGACGGTGAGATGACGGCCCTCGATCGCTATCGCAGCCGCGACCTGTTCGTCGAGCTGTTCCTGCTGATGGCGGAGCTTGGGAAGCCGATCGTGGGCCGGATCAACGGCCATGCTCTCGCGGGCGGGTTCGGCCTCGCGTGCGCCTGCGACCTCTTGGTCGCCGTCGACACCGCCACCTTCGGCACGCCCGAGATCAACGTCGGGATCTGGCCGATGATGATCCAGGCGATCCTGACGCGAAACGTCCCGCGCAAGGTGCTTCTCGAGATGGAGATGCTCGGCGACCGCTGGACCGCTGCCCAGCTCCAGTCGGTCGGGGTCGTCAACCGCGTCGTGTCGCCCGAGCAGCTCGACTCCACCGTCGCCGACATCGCGCAGTCGCTGGCGAGGAAGTCGCCGGTGGCCCTTCGCCTCGGCCGCGATTCCTTCTACCGCCAGGAGGACATGGACTTCCGCGCCGCCCTGCACTACCTGCACGGCCAGTTTCTCCTCGTCTCCCAGACCGAGGACTCGCGGGAGGGGATCAAGGCCTTTTTCGAGAAGCGAGAGCCGGAGTTCAAGGGGCAGTGACTGGTGCCGACGCCGAGAGATTTGGCCATCCAGGTGGTCGCAGCCGTAGGAAGCGACGAGCACCGGAGCGAGCGCATGCGTCCATGCGTGAGCGAGGAGCGCAGGAGCTGACGACCGGATGCGGCCGCATGGGGGCCAAAGATCCGGCGTCGACGCCGGTCGCTGTCCCCGAGGGCAAGTAGTGGCGCAGTCCCGGCATCGCGAGCTGCGCGACAAGGCGCTCAAGGGCGGCACGCGCTACCTGCCCAAGCTGCGCGAGCAGCGCAAGCTGACCGCACGCGAGCGCCTGGATCTGCTTCTGGACGAGGGCTCGTTCGTCGAGGACGGCCTGTTCGCCAACGTGCTCGCCGACGAGCTGCCCGCGGACGGAGTCGTGACCGGGCTTGGAACCATCGAGGGCCGCCAGGTCGCCGTGATGGCCAACGACCCCACGGTCAAGGCCGGCAGCTGGGGTGCGCGCACGGTGGAAAAGATCGTCCGCATCCAGGAGACGGCGGCCCGCCTCCGCGTTCCGCTGTTCTACCTGGTCGACTCCGCCGGGGCGCGGATCACCGACCAGATCGACATGTTCCCCGGCCGCCGCCACGCGGGCCGGATCTTCTTCAACGAGGTGCAGCTGTCCGGGCTCGTGCCCCAGATCTGCCTCCTCTTCGGGCCGTCCGCCGCGGGTGGCGCGTATATCCCCGCTTTCTGCGACGTCGTGGTCATGGTGGAGGGCAACGCCTCGATGTACCTGGGCTCGCCGCGGATGGTCGAGGTCGTCGTCGGCGAGAAAGTCACGCTCGAGGAGCTTGGCGGCGCGCGCATGCACTGCACTGAAAGCGGATGCGGCGACGCCCTGGTCGCCGACGACCGCGAGGCGATCGAGTTCGCCAAGTCGTACTTCCGCTACATGCCGCAGCGAGCGGGCGAGAAGCCCGCCGCATGCGAGTCGCGACCGGCGAAAGTCGGTCCCAGGCCGATCGCAGAGCTCATCCCCGGCGAACCGAACCGCGGTTACGACATGCGCAAGGTGATCGACGCCGTGATCGACGAGGGCAGCTGGGTCGAGGTCAAAAAGCTCTTCGCCAGAGAGATCCTCACCGGGTTCGCCCGGCTGGACGGCATAGCCGTCGGCGTGCTGGCGAACCAGCCGATGCAGAAAGGCGGCGTGCTGTTCAACGACTCGGCCGACAAGGCCGCGCGGTTCATCTGGCTTTGCGACGCGTTCGAGATCCCGCTCCTCTTCCTGGCCGACGTGCCCGGTTTCATGATCGGCACCGACGTCGAGAGGCGGGGCATCATCCGCCACGGCGCGAAGATGATCAGCGCCGTCTCCGAAGCGACGGTGCCGAAGATCTCGGTCATCGTGCGCAAGGCGTACGGGGCGGGGCTGTACGCGATGGCCGGCCCGGCGTTCGACTCGGACGCGGTGATCGCCCTGCCCTCGGCCCAGATCGCGGTCATGGGCCCGGAGCCGGCGATCAACGCGGTCTTCTACAACAAGCTCGCCGAGCTTCCCGAGGACCAGCGCGAGGCCAGGCGCAAGGAGCTCGAGGACGAATACCAGCAAGACGTCGACCTGTACAAGCTCGCCTCCAACCTGATCATCGATGACGTGGTCGAACCGGAGGCGCTGCGCGAGACGTTGGTCAAGCGGTTTCGCGCCTACGCGAGCCGGACTTCACCGCGGGTCGAACGCAAGCACGGAGTCTTCCCCGTCTAAAGCAGCTTCGCGGCGACCAGTCCCAGGCCCAGCAGGACTGTGCCCCACGCGAACGCGCGCAGCGCCAGCTCCAGTGGGTTCAGCAGTGCGCGCTCGTCGAGCTGCGTCTCGGTTCCGTCGCGCAGAGTCACGATCCCACTGACCGATCGCGTCTTCCGGCGAAGCTGGCGCGCCGGCGTGCTCAGGGCGCGCTGGCCGAAGGAAGTCGCGTAAGCGGCGGCCGCAGCGGCCACCGCGGCGATGGACAGTCGCCCCGTCTGGGCGAAGTACGCCGTGAGGACAGGGAACGCGCCCCAGGACAGCGCAAACCACAGGTCTCCGTGCAGCCGCCCGCCGAGCAGCTCGAGGTTGTAGGCGAAGACGAACAACACCCCGGCCGCGATGAAGGGGATCAACCCCGCCCCGAGCACGGTGACGCCCGCCACTCCAAGGCCGACGGCCCCGACCAACCCGGCGATCGCCGCGGTCCACAGGACTCCCTCAGGGACCTGGGTCTGGAGCGGGCGGCCGCGCAGCTCGTCGAGCGCGTGGGCCGAGACGCCGACGGCGAGGAAGAACGCGACCAGCGTCGCGAGGAGTCTGGTGATTTCGACCCGCGGCGCAAGGCCGGCGCCGATCAGGACGTACGAAAGGTGCCAGGCGGTGTAAGGCGGGTGAAGCAGCGCCCACACGTCGCGCCGCCAGCCCCTGGCGCGGATGGCGTAATAGGCGGGCGCGAGCGGAGCCGCCGGCTCAGGCATGGTGCTTGCGGCCCCACATCACCAGGCCGCCGCCGAGACTCATCACGTGATCTTCGACGTCGACAAATCCCGCCTCGCGCCACGCTTCGAAAAGGCGGTACAGAGGCCAGCGACGGTAGAAGTCTTCGATGTTCGGTCCGAGGAACCGACCCGCGTTCCACCACGGCCGTCCGCCAAGCAGATAGCCGGCTGACGGCATCAGCGCGCGAGTGAAGAGGCGCCAGCTCAGCCGCCAAAGCGAATTCGACGGAACGCAGAAGTCGAGGCTCGCCATCGCGCCGCCTGGCCGCAAGACGCGCCCCAGTTCGCTCAACGTGGCTGCCGGGTCGGAAACGTATCGAAGCAGGTAGGTAAAGGTGACCGCATCGAACGACTCCGACGGGAACGGAAGCGCCTCCGCCCGCGCGTGTTCGAGCCGGATCCGCTGGTCCAGGCCCGCGGCATGCACGCGCTGACGGCCGCGCTCGAGCATCGGCTCGCTGAGGTCGACTCCGACGATGTCGGCCTCGGTGGCGGCGGCCAGCGCGATCGCCACCCCGGCGGTTCCCGTCGCGACATCGAGGATGCGTGTGGGATTGAATCGCGCGATGTGCCTGACGAGCTCTCGCCGCCATCTCGCGTTCTGACGCAGCGACAGCACCTCGGCCAGCCGGTCGTAGCGTGGCGGCAAGCCTTCGAAGAGGCCCGCCGCAAATGCGTTTTCCGGGCTCGCCATCGGCGTCATCAGCGTACGGGTACTCATGTTGGCTTGGGCATACTTCCTTGGTTGGCACCTCCGACGTATCCATGACCTGCTGACACTTGGCGTCGTGGGCTGAGTTCGAGGCCGCAGAGCCAAAGTTCGCCGCGCGCGTCCGCCGGTTGTTGTCGACGCGTAAGCACCTGACCATGGCGACTCTGCGCCGCGACGGGTCCCCGCGGATCAGCGGCACCGAGGTGCAGTTCGCCGGGGACGAGCTGCGAATCGGATCGATGCCGCGCGCGGTGAAGGCGGATGACCTGCTCCGCGATCCGCGCGTTGCGATCCACGGACCGACCCACGACCCGACGAAGAGCGGAGCATGGCGGGGCGAGGCAAAGATCGCGGGCCGCGCGGTCGAGGTTCGTGCGGACGGCGACGGCCATTTCTTTCGCATCGACATCGCCGAAGCCGTCATCACCCGGCTGAACAGCGGTCGGACTGGCCTCGTTATCGAGTCGTGGACTGCGGTGCGCGGCTACCGCGTCTTCGAGCGCACCTAGACGAAGAGAGGGATCGACAGCGAGCGGTCCATCAGCTCGCGCATCTGGTCGTCCCCCGGCGCTTGCGAGAAGCGCTCCGCGGCGTCCAGCACGAGCGGCAGCAGGTCGACGTCGCCGACGCTGTTGAGGAAGACGCCCGGGCGCCCGAGAGTCCACCAGACCGCGAGGTCGATGTCGTCGGGCGACTCGAGCGGCTGATACCAGGTCGTCCGCGTGTGCTCGTGCTCCATCCACGGCCGATGGGCGATCGACTTGATCGTCTGCACTGCAACGCGGCGGTCTCTGCACGTCGCCTCGAGCGCCTCGAAGTTCGCGCGGTAGTAGTCGTTCTGCATGGTGATGAAGTTGTAGGGAAGCAGGACCGAGTCGAAGTCGAAGCGGTCGAGGCTGCGCCGGTGCGTGGCAGCGATCTGCGCGCCGTGGCCGGTGACGCCGATGAACCTGACCAATCCCTCTTCCCTGGCGAGCTGCGCTGCGTCGAGTGCGCCGCCAGGGCTCAACGCGTTGTCCCACTCGATGGGGTCGGCGAGAGAGTGGAGCTGCCAGAGGTCGACGTGGTCGACGCCGAGGCGGTCGAGCGAGCGGTGGAGCTCTTCGCGCGCACCTTTCTCGTCACGCTTGCCGGTCTTGGTGGCAAGGAAGAACCGGCCCGGCTCGCGCTTCAACCACGGCGCGATGCGCAGCTCGGATTCACCGTAGGAGGCGGCGGTGTCGATGTGGTTGACGCCGTGCTCGAGGAGGACGTCGAGCGTCTCGTCGGCGACCTTCTGGGAGACGCTGCCCAACGCGGCGGCTCCGAAGATCACCCTGGTGCTCTTGTGACCGGTCCGGCCGAATTCGGCCTTGGCAATCATCTTTCGAAAAGTCCCTCGATGTCAGGCCGCTTGATCTCTGCGGCGAGAGTGCGGGCGTCGCGACCAGCGTAGTCCCTGAGTGACGGATCAGCGCCGTGGTCGAGCAGCAGCTTCACCATCTCGGGGCTGCCGCCCATCACGGCGCCGTGGATGGGCGCGGCCGCCTCCGCGTTGGCGTTGACATCCGCGCCCGCCGCCAGCAGCTGCTCGGCGGCACTCACACTCCCACCGATCGCGGCGAAGTAGAGCGCGGGCAGGTCGTGCACGCCGCGTGAGCTCGCGAGCTGCCGGCTCACGCCCTCGACGCGGCCGAGCACGAGCGCGGTGAAGAAGTCGACGGGAGCGCCCCGCTCGACGAGGAA
>Ga0209376_1003223_pt1 | contig 14923 bp, 13 predicted proteins | sample GraSoiAngelo_134_FD_185891 | JGI IMG/M metagenome (GOLD analysis project Ga0209376, IMG submission 185891) | Grasslands soil microbial communities from the Angelo Coastal Reserve, California, USA - 14_0929_05_30cm (SPAdes) (version 2) | ecosystem: Environmental > Terrestrial > Soil > Grasslands ... | reverse complement strand
CCGTCGCGCGGAGTCGTGCCTCGGCTTCGTACACACCGCCCACCGCCACCGCGAGCGCGATGGCGAAGTACGCGTAGACTTCGTAGGCGTTGGGATGGAAGAGTGCGGCCACGGCGAGTGCGATCAGCGTGATCCGGATCCCCTCGGCCAATACGGACAGGTCCCGAAGCGCCGGGAGGCCGGCACTTCGTGCGCGGACCCTCGCGGCACCCTTGATGCCACTCACCAGCAGTAGGAGAAACAGCGCCAATCCAGGCCATCCGAGGTCCATGGCGTATGCCAAGTACATGTTGTGCACGAACAGGCAGTTGGGAAACGGCGGACGGTAGTTCAAGCACGCTTCGATACAGTTGGAACTCCACTCACGAATGATGCAAAGTTGGATGACATTCATACCCAATCCGTCGCCAACCAGGGGGTGGGTCAACGCATAACCGAAGGCGACCAGCGAGTCCTCCCATCGCTCCTGCGAGGAACCGGTCTTGTCGGCATGGATGTTGGTGATCGTACTAAGACGCTCCAGGTACCCTGAGGGGAGCAGCGGTGCCGCCGCGATGACGAGCATCAGGGCGGCGGCTACCCACTTCCACTGCCGCCGCGCGTGGAACGTCCGCAGGTATAGGATGAACGTCGTCGCCAGCGTCAGAAACCCGCCCCTGGAGAATGAGACGATGATGGCGCCCACATTCAGCGCCATCAAACCGGCCAGGAGACCACGCGCGGCCGGCCGCCGGCCGCTGAGGAAGAGCGCGACCGTCAGGGGCAGGATCAGGTTCAACACCAGGGCGAGGTTGTTGGGATTCACCACCAGCGGCGACTGGTAGCCGACGACCCGGCCGCTGAACTCAACGCCGGTGAAAAAGTTCCACATCCCTGTGGCGGCAATTGGTGCCGCCGCCAGGCTGAGCGTCCAGGCCACCAGACGCAACCGCGGGAGTGTGGTGATGGTGTTGCTGAGAAGCCAGAAGAGCGCCAGCGCCTTCAGGTAGTCATCGCGAAGAATCGTTGCAGCCCCGTCCGGCCAGACAGACAGGGGGAGGGTCACGACGGCCCACCCCAACAACGCCGTGACCAGCGACATCTCTCGCGTCCAGCGCATCAGCGGGCGCTTCGCGACAAACCGGGTCCAGCACTGCGATGCGATGGCAAAGGCGCCGGTGAGGAGAGCGATGCGGACCCTCCCGACCCCAGGAACGAACGCCTGCGGGGCGAGCAGCAGGAGAACCAGGAAGAGTAGCAGCGCCGCGAATGGGATGGGACTGTCTTTGGCCTCTGCGTCGACCCTCTGGACCCGAAACGGGCCAGCCGAGGATCCCGGTCGCCACCACTCTGCCCCCGCGCGACTCCCTGCTACCCCGTCCATCAGGAGGAGCCGCTCCCCCCGCCCTTGGCGCCAGCGCCTAGCCGGACTGGCTCCCGCCCGATACGCGGGGAATCTGACCGGCCTCCATGCGTCTCGCGCAGCGCGTCTACAATGCGGCGCGCGGCCTGCCCGTCCCACAGGGGGGGCCGTCCTCGCTGCACCGGCGGATCTGCCAACGTGCGCAACGCCTCTGTGACGAGCCGGTCCGGGTCACTGCCGATCACGCGGTTGGTCCCGTGCGTCACCGTTACTGGACGCTCAGTTGTGTCGCGGAGCGTGAGGCACGGGACACCCAGCGCGGTCGTCTCCTCCTGCACCCCCCCAGAATCGGTCAGCGCGATCCGGGCCTGGCTGAGCAGCGCGATGAAGTCGAGATAGCCCAGCGGGTCGAGGAAGAAGATCCCCCGATCCCTGCCCCCAGACGCGACGGCGCCCCCGCCCGCCGCGCGGTCACCGGCCGCCAGATGCGATCGCACCCGCGGGTGCACCGGAAAGATCACCGGCAGATGCCGTGAGAGCTCGTTCAACGCGCGGAGGTAACCCGCCAGGGTCGCCGTCTCGTCCACGTTCGATGGCCGGTGGAGTGTGACCACGGCGTAGGGCTCCTCTGGTGCCAGCCCGACGACGTCGAAGATGGCCGATCGCTCCCAGCGTCCTCGAAATAGCTCCAGGGCGTCGATCATGACGTTGCCGACCAGGCGGATCTTGTCACGCGGCATGCCCTCGCGGACCAGGTTGTCACACCCGCTCTGCTCGGTGGCAAAGAGCACATCGGCGATCGCATCTGTGAGCACCCGGTTGATCTCCTCCGGCATCCGGCGGTCGAAGCTTCGCAGCCCGGCCTCCACGTGCGCCACGGGAATCCCCCGCTTCGCCGCGGTCAATGCCGCCGCGAGCGTGGAGTTGACGTCCCCCACGACCAGCACGAGATCGGGTGCCAAATCCACCAGGAGCGGATCCAGACGCCGCATCACCTCGGCGGTCTGAACGGCGTGCGAGCCGGAACCGACGCCCAGGTTGGAGGCCGGCGGCTCGATCTCCAAATCTCTGAAAAACTGTTCGGACATGGCCTCATCGTAGTGCTGGCCGGTGTGGACGAGCACGGGGGTGATCTGCCGATGACGCCGCATCTCCCGGAGGAGCGGGGCAATCTTCACAAAATTGGGGCGCGCGCCGACGACGCTGGCAATCCTCATGGGAGCAGTCTACAAAGTGATGACGCGGCCCGCAGGCGCGGGAATGCCCCACGTCGCGTTGCGCGTGTCCACGACCAGCGGGGCCAGGGCGACGACGCGCGCGTAATCAAATTCGCGGTGGTCGGTGAGGATCACGACGCAATCGGAGGTACGCAGACGCTCATCCGTGATCGCGGTGGCCTGCACGACAACCTCATCCACAGTCACCGAGGGAACATAGGGATCGGCATAGGAGATGTCCGCCCCGCACTGCCGCAGCTGCGCGAGCACCTCAATCGCCGGCGACTCGCGTATGTCGGCCACGCCCCGCTTATAGGCCACACCCAGAGCCAGAATCTGGGCTCCGTTGACGCTGCGGCGCCGGCGGTTCAACGCCTCGGCGATGAGGTCGACGACGTAGGCGGGCATGGCCCGGTTAATCTCATCGGCGAGATGGATGAAGCGGGCCTCGTATCCATTCAGCCGCATCTTCCAGGCCAGATAGCCCGGATCGACTGGGATGCAGTGGCCGCCGGTGCCCGGGCCGGGGTAGAACGGCATGAACCCGAACGGCTTGGTGGCGGCCGCTTCGATCACCTCGCGGGTATTGACACCCAGGCGTCGGCACATCAGTGCAAATTCGTTCGCCAGCGCGATGTTGACGTTGCGGAAGACGTTTTCGTACAACTTCGCCAGCTCGGCGACCTTGGGGCCGGAGACCGTGAGGACAGTGCCGACGATCTGGCGATAGAGCAGCCCCGCGAGGCGGGTGCAGGCAGGCGTCACCCCACCGACAATCTTCGGGATGTCGCGGACTTTGAAGGCGCGGTTCCCAGGATCGATCCGTTCCGGCGAAAACGCCAGAAAGAGGTTCTGCCCGACCACGGCGCCCCGCGATGCAAAGAGCGGCAGGAGCAGCTCCTCCGTGGTGCCGGGATACGTCGTGCTCTCCAGAATCACCAGCTGGCCGGGCCGGAACCGCGCCGCGGTCGCCTCTGCCGCCGCAGCGACATAGGAGATATCAGGATCTTTCGACTTCCGCAGGGGCGTGGGCACGCAGATGATGACCACGTCGCTGCCGGCCAACACGTCAAAATCCGCGGTGGCGGTGTACCGGCCAGCTGCTCTCAGCTCAGCCAGCGCTCCAGCGTCCACGTCCGGCGTATGCGGGCGGGCCGCGTTCAGCGCCTCGATCCGCACGGGATCGACGTCAAGGCCTACCACGGGAAATCCCGCGCGCGCGAATTCAACGGCCAGCGGCAACCCGACGTACCCCTGGCCAATGACGCACACGCGCGCCGTGTGAGTACGCAGGTGTGCTCCGAGTTCGACCTCAGCGGCTGGACTGACGTCAGCGGTCAGCTGGTCCCGCATGGTTCGGTCTGCGTCTGCGACCTGCTGGGGCGATGCCGGTGTCGTCATTGTCGTCTGTCAATACGCTCCCCGGCGCCCCAGTACGGATGGCAGGGTGCGCAGGAGGATCTTCAGATCCAGCCCGATGGAGCGGTGCTGGACATAGTACATGTCGAACCTGATGCGTTTCGCATAGTCGAGCTCATCGTGGCGCAGCACCTGCCACAGACCGGTCAGACCGGGTTTCAGGCTGAGCAGCCAGCGCCCCCAGGTCCCGTACTTCGGCAGCTCCTGCTCGACGATAGGCCGCGGCCCGACCAGGCTCATGTCGCCCTTCAGGACATTGAGCAGCTGCGGCAGTTCGTCCAGGCTCCATCCCCGCAGCCAGCGCCCGACGCGGGTCACCCGAGGGTCGTCCCGAAGTTTGTAGGACTCGGCAAACCGCGCCCGGAGATGTGGGTCTCGCGCCAGGCGCTGCTCGGCATCCACCACCATGGTCCGGAACTTGATGATCGTGAATGCTTCGCCGCCCCTGCCAAGCCGCGGCTGCCTGTAGAACACAGGCCCCCGATCGTCCAACCAGATGGCCAGCGGAATCCCGATCCAGAACAGCAGAAACAACGGCAGTAGGACGAGGTGGGCGCCGATGACGAGAGAGAGATCCAGGGCGCGCTTGTACAACGGTTCGTGAGGTTCTTGAAAGACCTGCGCCTCACGAACAATGGTCACCTGTTGAGCAAAGCTAGTCGCCATGCCGTACCCCCTGAGGTAGTCTCAGAATGTGTTCTTGAGGTCTAGCGGTCCTGAGTCTTTGATGAGGACGAGCCTTCGGATGGACCGGCGGGCCGCCGCCCCAGGAGCGCGGCGAATATCGACCCCCGGCGCGTCTCCCGCCGGGCCTTCTTTCGCCGGGCCTTCTCCCGCCGGGCCTTCTCCCGCCGGGCCGGCCGACCGTAGCCGTAGTAGCTAGCATAGTAGCCGTAATAGCCGGAGAGCGGGCGATCGTCACCGTTGAAGACGATGCCGATGAGCTTGGCAGGATCCATCAGGTTCAGCGCGTCCTCGACGAGCTTGCGCGGCGTCCGGTTTGCCGCCACGACCAGCAGGTAGCCATCGACGCGGTCGGCGATCAACCGGGCATCGGGCACCGGCACCACCGGGGGCGTATCCACCACGACGTAGTCATATTGCTCGCGCGTCTGCTGCAGGAGTTCTGCCAGTCGCGAGGATTGCAGCAGTTCGTACGATACTGTCAAGGGTCGGCCGGCCGGGAGGACCGAGAGGGGGAACCGGGGGTGCCGCCGCACGACATCGCCCAGCGTGAGATCAGCATCGAGGACCATGTCCACGAGTCCCGGACTCTGGGGGACCAGACCCAGGCGCTTCCCCACAGACGGCGTCCGCATATCGAGATCACAGATTAGCACCCGCACGCCCGGGGCATGCGCCAGGGCCCCGGCCAGATTCAGAGCGGTCGTCGTCTTTCCATCCCCGGCCAGGGCGCTGGTGACAGCGACCACTTTCTTGGTCGGGTGCTTCCATTCGAGCACGTGGCGGAGCGTGCGATACTGGTCGGCCTCAAATGAGGTTGGATCGATGAGGCTCACCAGATGCTCATCGACAGCATCCAGCCGCCACTCCTGCTGGTCAGTCAGCTTTTCGCTTTTCGTGATGACGTCTCGCATATGGGTCAATCGCTGTGGCGAAGGAGCAATCGGCGCTCTCAGAAGCGCCCGGACGCGAGCAGGCGGGCCAGCACCTCGTTCACCTGATGGAGGTGAGACACCATCCCGGCGAACGCGCCGACCCCGAGCGCCGCGGCGAAGGCAGACCAGCGAAACCGCCGTCCCCGCCGGCGGAGATCGGTTTCCGTAAGGATCGGCGGAATGCTCACCAAGACCGGGACGCTGGCAAACGCCCGCATGGCATCGACGCTGTGGAAAGACGTATCCACCCACTCGGCGGCGTAGGCCGTACCGATCGCAGCCATCGCGGAGACCAGAAGTCCCATCAACATCAGCTGCAGCCGGTGCGGTCCCACCGGCTCAGGGGAAGGCACCGCGGCATCCAGGATGCGGAACTGCTCACCCTGCAGGCCCTGCTGCGCCGAGGCCGCCGCCAGTTGTGCGTCCTGGAGGCGTTGGACCAGCGACTGGTACAGGCTCTTCGCCGCTGCGTAATCACTGGAGAGCCGCTGAAACTCCTGCACCCGGGTCGAGCCCCCATCCACTCGCTGCTCGTAGCTGGCGATCTGGCTGCGCACCGCCCGTTCATTGCTTTGCAGCGCTTTCAATTCGGCTTCGATTTTAGCGCGCGGGTCTTCGACTGCGGCGCGGCCGCCCTGGGTCTGGAGCTGACGCTCCAGGTCGGCGATCTCCTCCTTGACCCGCACAACGTCCGGATATTCGTCGGTGTGCTGCGCTCGAAGGTCAGCGAGATCCAGGCGGAGTTTGGCCAGACGCGCCGGAATGGTGTTGCTCGAGGCTCCCGGGTCGGTGAGTTGTGCCAACTGCCTCGTCAGCTCGTTCCGCCTGTACATGATCACCACCAGTTGCTCGTTGAGCCGCCCCAGCGCCGCCAGGTTCGCCGCCTGCCGGTCCGGCAGCTCGCCGCTATAGCGAGCCGTGAACTCGTTGAGCTGCTGCTCCTGGTCCTTGAGTTTCTGCTCCGCTTCCTCGACCTGCGCCCGCAAGAATTCGGTAGTTCTGGCTGTCTCGCGTTCGCGAGCCCGGGTACTCTCCTCCACGAAATCCGCGGCGAGCGCGTTCGCGACCTGTGCGGCCGTCTCGGGATCACGCCCCCGATAGCTGACACTGAACGCAAAGGTGGCGTTGAGACCAGTCCACGCTGCGGTTACGCCTCTGAACTGCAGCCTGATATCTTTGCGCATCTGTTCCACGACCGCATCCGGCGTCGCCCGCTGCCGCAGATCAGGATACAGATTGAATTGGGTGACCAGCTCGTCCAGCCGCGAACGGCTCTGGATCTGCTGGCTGAGTGTGCGCAGCCTCGTCTCGAGCTCCACGTCCGCCAGCGGCCCCCCAGGGCGGTCGGGTGCCTGCGACCGTTCCACCAGCAGCGCGGCGGCGGACTCGTAGACATTCGGCAGGCTCCGGGCCAGCGCGAACGTCGTCGAGAGCAACATCGCGAACACGAGCAGCGTCGGCCACTTGCGCCGGTGCCACACGGCCCGAGCCGTATCCAGGCCGGGTGCGCGCATTGCGTTGGACGTGCCTTGCGGCTCCATCTGCATCGAAATTTTACCCTTCCAAGCGGTTCTGGGTCGCCAGCACAGTGCCACGGCGCTGCCGCGCCATCCGTCGCGCTGCGGCACTCGCCACGCCCTGCGCGGCCATTTGACAACCCACCACAAACCGATACGCCGGGCCGAACGCGCGCACTGACGTGAAACCAACAAAGTACAGTCCCGGCACGGTACTCTCAAAGTACTGACTCAGGGTGGGGACACCCAAGTCGGTGTGTATCTGCGCCCGCAGAGACGGGTGGAGCATCGTCAACTTGTTGATGTCCGGTCGATATCCCGTTGCCAGGAGGACGTGATCCGCGCGGACCCGCTGGCCATCGGAGATTGTCACATCGACCGTGCCGTGGCCCTCGACCAGTGCGACGACCGTGTGATTTTCGTGCAAGGCCACCTTGCCGATGATCCTGTCCCGCAACCAGTGCGCCGCGGCCGCCGTGTAGTTCCGATAGTGCCGGTCCTTCCTGGGCTCGGAGAACCGATAGAACACGCCGGGCACTTGCACCAGGATCCAGTTTGTCCAACCGGGAGCGAGGCCGGTGTTGGGAGCCAGGAGCTGCTGCAGCCTCGTGCGTTTGTCCGCCCGATCAGGCGCCAGCCAGCAAATAGACCGCCGCGAGACGACATGGACAGTCGCGCCCGCCTCGCGCAGGAGCGCCGCATCCTCCAGCGCGCTCTGCCCCCCGCCGATGACGACGACCTGCGTTCCCCCGAAACCGCTTAAGTCATGGTGATCGCAGGAATGCGACACCAGCGTGGCGGGCAACTGGTGTGAGAATTCCGGGCGATGGGCGTAGTGGCGGAGGCCGGTAGCCATGACGACAGCCGCGCTCTGCATCGTGCGCCCATCCTCGAGTGTCAGCCGAAAGTGGTCACGCTGACGCTCGATGGAAGCCACGTACGTTTCGTCGACATGCGGCACGGCCCGGTCCTTGAACCATTGCGCATAGTCAATGAACGCCTCCACCGGCATCGGATATCCCTTCTCGTACGTGGAACCGCTCAAGAAGCGTCCGAACCCATATTGCCGCTCCGGATCGGAGAGGTTCGTGGCCCACCAGTGCGAACGCAGGAGCATCCCCTTAGGCATATGGCTGCGCCAGAACTCCAACGGTTTGCCGAAGACCCCAACACTCAGACCTCGCCCCAGCAGATGGGCGGCCGTCGATAATCCGTACGGGCCTGCGCCAACAACGACGGCGTCATACCCCGCGACCGATACGGACTGCGAACGTGTTGTCGCGAGCGAGATACTCACGCGGGATTCTTTTTGATCGGGGCCAGTTTTCCCTTAAACGACGTCATAGAATGCCGGGTGAAATCGCCTGCCGCTTTCAGGGACGGCAGAAGATCGCTCCAGTCGGCACAGTCGTAACCCATCGGCGTGAAAAATGAGAGACCGAAGTCCAGCAGAGCCCGTGCCGGCGGCGCCACGCCTGGCCGGCCACGCTGCCGCAGCGCAGCGATCGTCGTCCACAGGTCGCCGGCGAGATACCGCATCCAGTTGCCGACCCGATAGCTATCGACGGTATCGACCGGCCCGCCGCTCGCCCACTGGTACAGCAGATAGGGAAAATCGACCCCGGAACGGACCGCCATCTCCACCGAGGCGGAGAGCCGAGGGTTGATCTCCATCAGATGCGGTGCGCCGGCCTGGTCGCGCCGGAATTCAACTTCGGCATAACCCTCGAGCTCGATTTCGCGCACCAACCGCTCCGCGTGATCGCCGATGTCGGGAGGAACGGGAATGCTCTGGCGGACGATCGATTCTCCTCCCCATGGGGGGCTCATGCGCTTCGCCCACTGCGCGAAGCGGGCGTGCATCTTGCCGCCGACATACAGAAGACTTACGGCCTCCCGTCGTCCAGGGAGAAATTCCTGGAAGAGGGTGACACCTCCGAAGCGGGTGAGCTCGGCGACCGCGCGGGTGGCCTCAGCAGCCGTGGTCACAAGCTGGGACACGACTCGCACGCCCCGTTGCTCACCCCACAACCACGACTCGTTCGGTTTGACGACGGCCGGCAATCCAACCTCTTTCAGCGCTGCCGGAAGCTCTCCCACGGCGCGGACCACGAGTCCCCGCGGGACGCCCACTCCCAGGCGTTTGGCCACCTCCAATGTCCGTTCCTTATTGACCGCAATGGACAGGGCGGGCTCTTGGGCCAAGGCGAGGCGGACGCGCGATTCCAGCCGCGGGCGATGCCGACGCAGCGAGGCGATCGTCCCATCAGCCAGGGGGATAATCACACGCGCCGCCGAAGAGGCGAGCGCCCGCTCCACGTCCTCCAGGTAGCCGTCTGTCGCGTGCTCCGCGGGGCAGATGAATCCCTGCCGACACCAGCGCGATGAAAACGCCGGTACGTTGATGCCATCAAGCGCAGCGACGGAGAGTCCCCGTCGACCGAGCGAGCGCACGGTCACCAGCGACTGCCTCAGTCGCGCATCAAGCACTAGCGCGTCGCATGCCACTGTGGCCACGTTGCCGTCCTAGGGGAGCACGATAGGCATCGCGTTACCTGTGAAGGCGATCGGCGAGACTCAGCAGGGTCAGCGGCGATCGACACCCCCGTGCAGATTTTCCCCCGCCCAGGGGTGTTTCTTTCATGAAATTGGGGGATTCACCCGGTGTGCGGCCTGAACCGCCTGCAAACGGCCGCTTCTCTATCGGCTTACGATAACATCCTTCACTGCGGTCCCGGTGTAGAATTTCGTCACCACCGCCCCCGTCGCCAAGTCGAACCTGTAGACGTTGGGCTTTTGGAGAAGGCCGGACAGATAATTGCTCAAGCTGGTGGCCACGGTCGATGAGTAACTGTTGATGGCCCAGAACGTGCCGTCGCCAACCAGATCAACCCCGAACCAGTATTGGTACTCGTCCGCTCCCAGACTGTACGTTTGGACCAGGGCACCGGACGCGTCGAGGCGTGCGATCACGGCGCCGCTGGCCACGAGGACGCCGCCATCGGGCAACAGCCGGAGCGCCGTCGCCTCGCTGCCAGGCATCGGCGTCACGTTGAAGTCAGCGAGTTGCGCGTTGGCACACACATCGAATCGCTTCACGTTAGGACCCCACGACGTATAGAACAGGGTGCAGCCGTCGGCGGCGAGCTCAACTTTGAATGAGCCACTCCGCTCCGCCGCGACGAAATACGCGATCGGCAGCTGGCTTCCCACCGGAAACTTCAGGACGGCACCGCTGCACGCGGCCTGACCGACGTACGCATTGCCGGTGGCGTCGAAGGCCAGCGAAGTCGGGTTGCAATTGTACCCGCTGCCGAACGTCCCCTGCGACACCCCGCTGCGGTTGAACGTCTCAACCGTGTTCCCGGTGGCGCACGCGAGGGTCCCGGTCGCGTAGGTCGGATCTCCACACCAATGGCTGACGTAGAGGGTACCGGCCGCATCGAACCGCATCCCTTCAGAGGAGCCCCCCACCGTAGGGACGAGCACACCGATGAGGGTCCCATCGGGACTCCGCCACTGCACCGTTCCCTGCTGTTCTGTCGAGACAAACACATCGCCGGGCGCGAAGGTCAACTGCTGCGCCACCGCCGTCGCGCCGGAGCCGGGGAGCATCAAGAACAAAGCGGTCATCACGATACTACAGAGCGCCAGTCCTCGTCGTGCCAGCAGACGGCCACTTCTCGTCTTCATGTCCGCACCTTCCTTTCAAAGAGTACTTGCGAGCCTGGTAGAGAAAACGATCTGGATTGCGGATCAGGATGGAGCTAGGGAACACTCTCGGGTGGCCCGCTGGATCGGTCGACCGCCCCGAGCACCACTTCAACGACTTCTTCTTTTGGACGCCGGCGCTGCGCCCGGCGCCGCTCAGTGCCTACGGATTGCTCTTGAGTCCGCCGGTCACGCCGCCGCCGGTCCACGATGACTTCCACATCCTCCCGGCCTTGGGTCGCCTTGGCCAGGAGCTCCGCGAGATAGGGGCGAGACCAAGGGACAATGATGCTCACCTTTCGGGGCCCGCCAGGAGAACTCTCCCCGCCAGCGAGCGCGCTGACGAAAAGTAAGACCAGTGGTTCCATCGCACCCTTGGGAAGGCCCCTGACGCCAGGCGGCGCAATTCTCACGCGAGCCTCGGGGGAACCCCCTCCGCTCGCGTGAGGGCGGTGAGGATCCTGTCAATCCACCCTAGCACATCCGGTTTTCCGAATAACAACTGCTCCGCTTCGAGCAGGCTCCGCGCCACCTCGTCGAGGGAGGTCATCGTGCCCCAACTCTGCCGGCGCAGATACCCGAAGGCGTCCGCCTCCCCCAGGTCCAGGCGGCGCATCAAGAGCTTCTTTGCCCGCTCGACCACTGGTCTGGCCTGCAGCGCCTGCCGCAGGTCCCCGGACTCCGCGCACAAAACCTGAAGCTCTCGGTAGCGCGTCAGGGCCACGCTGATCGCGGACTCCAGGGCTTTGGCATCTGCCGGCCACAACAGATAGGAGAGGATCCCGGCCTCTTGCGCCCGCCCGACGAGATCTGCAGCGGGATAATCAATCAGCAAGACGAGCGGGATGACGTGTCTGACGAGAATCGCTTTCGCCGCCTCGATCCCGTCGAGCGGAGGGACATGCTGATCGAGGAGTATGAGATCTGGGTGCAGGCGCCCCGCGGCCTCTACGACGGCATTCGCATCTCTCGTCACGGCGAGGATGCGATGGCCGAGACCCTCGAGCTGCGCGGTGAGATGCCCGGCGACGAGATCTTTCTCCTCTGCAATCAGGATATGCAGCGGCCGCAAGATGGCCTCCGTGGACCGAGCAATTTTCGTGAACATCGTCCTAACACAATTTTCCCGCCGGGTGACAGATGAGCAGTGCAGGAAACACCGTGCGACCTCATTGGGAAAACCCTCGGGACCAATCCGGAAGATGCCTGAGGGCGATGGTCGGGACGTACTACGCCGGAACCGCCCAGGTGCAGTCCACCTCGACGGCTACGCTCTGGCGAAGCAACTGCACTGAGAGCACCAGCAACCCCGTCTTCGGATTTTGCCGCACCAGCACGCCTTCCACATCGGTGAGCGGTCCGCGGGTGATACGCACGCGCTGTCCTTCGCGCAGGTAGGCGTGCGGCAAGACGGGCACCCGGGCCTCCAAGACGGCCTGAATCGCGTCGATCTCCTCGTCTGGAATCGGGGCCAGCCGGTCCCAGCGCTCTCCCAGCACGCGCACGAGCCCCCGTGTCTTCTGCACCTCGATATAGCTGTGCTTATCCATGTCGTGATGAACGAAGAGATAGCTGGGAAACATCGGCACCTGAATGCGGTGACGCGTTCCGGCGCGTCGCGACCACACCTCCACAGTCGGCAGGAACGCCTCGAAGCCCCTGGCCGCGAGCTGGTCGCAGACGAGCCGTTCGCTGTGACTATGGGTCCACAGCGCGTACCACCGAGCCCCCACGACGGGGCCAGCCGGATGGTGCGAGGCGCCCCGAAGCACAACGGTTCCTACAGCTGGCAAGGCTTCGCCCCCTTCGGTTTGCGCCGGTGGCTCAAACCTCTCATACGGCATGATCGTGTCTATTTTCCCCACAACCCGCCGCCCGCCGCGATATGATCTGGCAAACACATTGGCGGACGCGAGTCGGAGTGTTTACGCGACCGGCTGACCGCGGACCTCAGGATGGCCGCAGTCAGCTCCGGCAAGCAGGACGGACGCTTCCCAAAGGTGAGGTGGACGGCGCCGCTTAGTGTGACGAGGTCCGCGGTCACGACCGGCGGCAGCGCAGGCCGTTCGAATTTCGCCTCGTGCGCCGTCCGCCCCACCCGGTCCAGTCATCGGTATCCCGATCGTGTACGCCCGGATTGTGATCCCGACGCCTGAAACGCCTATCTCCGTAGGAGATATTTCCCCGCCGCCTCTGATGGACATCATCGGGCGCCCGAAACGTCCACCGGAAAAGACTCGATGCCGGTAGGGGAAAAACCCTACAGGACATCGCTCTCCCGACGGTGCCGGCCAGCCACGCCACGTCCATTCGGATCCGGCCATGCCTGGCGACACGGCATCCCGGGAAACCAGCCGGGGAGAGCCCTTGATCTGGCTCTCCCCGGGCGTGTTCCACCCTTCCACCGTCAGGCACGATCACTCAAACGTGAAGTCGAATGTGGTGTGGCTCATCAGGAAATCGCAGAATCCTGACGGTGACGGCGCAGTATTCGACGGGTTCTGCCGGTGGAGCTGGACGTTCCCGCCGTTGATGGGTATCCCCTCGGCAAGGTACATCTCATCGTAGTTCTGGTCGAACACGATGATCCCGAACTTGTCGTTGCCACCGGCATTGCCGGCACCCGGCTCTCCCGAGTCGTTCAGCCTGACGCGATAGTACCAAGTGCCGGAGCCGTTGACGGTGGCGTTCCCGCAGATCTCACGGGTGCCCTGGGGCTGATGCGACGTCGCGGGGCAAGGCCCTGAGACACAGATGTAATCCCGCACAAGCGTGTTGTGGACGTGCGCGCCCAACGCGTGGTCGATGTAGTTCCCGTTGCCCCAATAGGCACCGTTTTTCACGCCCCCGTGCCAGCCGAAGTTCGCCCTCCCGCCGGGCACGGCCAACGGCAGCACCGGGTAGTAGGGGTTTTGGATGATGAACCAACCGCCGCTGGTGATGAAGTCGAGGCCTACTTCCCACGCACTGGCGGGCGTGCTGGCCACGAGTACCAACCCTCCGATCAGGAGGGAGACCGCAAGTTTTGCGACGATATTTCTCATGTTTGTCTCCTCTCGTGGTGTCACTGACCCGCCGTCGCCGACGCGACAATCACATCGACGGTCCCGTCCAGCGAGGTGATGTGCAGCGCGTTCACGACGATGCCGCTCGCCGAATACGTCACCTCATTGAGCACGAGCGTGACGGCGCCGAGGGAGATCGTCTGGTTCGGCGCTCCAGTAGGGACGATGGAAACGCCGTTGACCGCCAGGCCGTCCAGTGTGGACCAGCCGCCCGTTGCTCCCGTGTTGTCGGCGAATGCCGTGGCATAGGCCGAGGTCGCCGTAATCTGGGTCCCCAGGATCGAGAGCACCAGGTCACCGAGGGATGCGTCGGAAGCAACACCGTCACCGGAGCCAATGGCTGTGGCGGCCAGTACTTCTGCGCTGCCCAGGCTCCCGCCCGCGCTATCCAGCGCCGTGCCAAGGGCGTCAGACCAGTTGGCGAGATTCCCTGTCGATGCAAACGACGTCGTCGACCCGAGCACCGTGACTGCTAAGGCCGTGGCGCCGGTGCCGGTCGAGGAGCTGCCCCCTCCGGGTAGTGGCCAGGGGAGTTGCGCGCTCGCAGGCACTGGAACCGTCACACAGACGGCGAGCCCGACGATGAGCGCAACAATGCCCAACCGCAGACATCTCGTGTTCCTCATCACTAGCCTCCTCTCATATCATGTGGCTGTAATCATCGAGCCTTCGCTACAGCTTTTAGGGCGAACGGGAGAGGATTAATCGCGGGTAAATCCCGGCAAAACTCGCGAAGAATTCCTGTCTATCGAACGGTGGACATAATGTACCGGTCTTTTTGGGGACGTGCTCCGGTCAGTTCCCAGGGACATCCTGGGCTCGTCCCTGATGCGACTAAGGGGAACTCCCGGCGAGGGCCTGCGTGACCGCGTCAAAGGCATTCAGGTATCCGGCGCCAACCTCATACAGCGCGTAGCCCGACATGGGTGTCGCGCTAGACTCGAGAAGCGCCTTCACCTGGTCGGGGGTCAACCCGGGGTTCGCCTCCAGCATCAGCGCCGCGGTACCTGAGACATGCGGGGTGGCCATGCTG
>Ga0209376_1003220_pt1 | contig 14937 bp, 19 predicted proteins | sample GraSoiAngelo_134_FD_185891 | JGI IMG/M metagenome (GOLD analysis project Ga0209376, IMG submission 185891) | Grasslands soil microbial communities from the Angelo Coastal Reserve, California, USA - 14_0929_05_30cm (SPAdes) (version 2) | ecosystem: Environmental > Terrestrial > Soil > Grasslands ... | reverse complement strand
AACGTTCGTTGACAACAAAAGAAACCTGCCGATACAATCCCTCTCCACCACAGTGTGGCGTCAGCCTGTTGTCCACTGGACCCGGCCTTCATGAAGACGATTGGCATTCTGACCAAGCCCAAGTTTGCCGACGTCAAACACATCCTTAAGGAGTTAGTGGCTTGGCTGCGCGAGCGTCAGAAAGAGGTGGTGCTTGACGGCAAAACGGCGGCCCTCATCGGCGAACGTACGAATCACCAGATCACCCAAATCGCGGCGCTCGCTGATATGGTCCTGGTGTTGGGCGGCGACGGCACCATGTTGAATGCAGCGCGGCTCGTCGAGGAACGGAACGTCCCGATTCTGGGAGTCAACATGGGCGGGCTCGGCTTCCTCACAGAAGTCAGCGTTGAGCATCTCTACCCGACGCTCGAGAAAGTCTTTGCGCAGGACTATGTGCTCGAGGAGCGATTGATGCTGCGTGCCAGAATTCATCGCCATGGTGAGCACGTGGCGCAGGCGACGGTGCTCAACGACGTGGTGGTCAGTAAAGGCACACTGGCGCGCATGATCGAGATTCAGATCGCAATCGACGGGCAGGCCGTCACCAACCTGCGCGGGGATGGTCTGATCGTTTCCACCCCCACCGGCTCCACGGCCTATTCACTTTCCGCTGGTGGGCCGATCATTGCTCCGTCGGTTCAGGCGCTGATTCTCACGCCGATCTGCCCGCACACGCTGACGCATCGCCCGCTCTTGGTCCCCAGTGGAGTTGCGGTAGAGGTCACCTTGACCAGCAAGGACGAGGGCGCGATGGCCACCTTTGATGGGCAGGTCGGCGTGGCGATCACTCAAGGCGATACCGTGATCGTTCGCGTGTCTGATCATCGGACACAGCTCATCCGGTTTCCAGACCGAACGTATTATGATGTCTTAAGAAGGAAATTGAAGTGGGGGGACGGCTAACGTGCGGCGTGGGCGTTTGAACTGGCACGCCTGCGCTGAATCAGCTCAAACATCTTCTCGTTTGAGGACAGTTTGAACTCGCCGATACAGTCGTGGCTCACGCTCTGTTCCTTCTCAAACGCTTCCAGGAGGCGGAGGCTCTCGACGTCAATCACCCGTGTTCGCCGTTCCGTCAATAATGCGCGGAGTCGGTACAGGACCGCATCAATCTCGCCCCGCTCGCGCAGAGGCTGGGAGTCCAGGTAGCGCAGGAGCACCTCGGTACACCATTCACCGTCTCGCTTCGCGATCCCAACCAATCCTTCACTCGCCTTTCGAGCCCAACCCGTCAGGAAGACACCCTCGATCACTTGTCCGGAGGCCTCGTCATAGGCCTGGAACAGCGCATCATCCGGATCGTTGCCCGTGTGAGCCGGGTTGGTGACGAAGACACCGTTCTTGTAGGGCAAGCCGACGGCCTCGTCCACTCTGTCCCCCACCGCAAACACGACGCTGTCGCACGGAAACTCGTAGAACTGCTTCAGCCCGACTGCCGCAAAGTCCTGTCCCTTAGGCTCAAGCTTCGTTTCTTCAATCTCCAGGGCTCGTACACGATTCTGTCCATCAGTGAGCACCCGACGCGGGGATGCGAGGAATCGGAACCCCATTCTGGTCTGGCTCACCTTCGGTTCGCATTTCGTAAATTCCTCCGTCATGCCCTTGAGAATCTCATCCGGGTTCTGGCCCACCGCTTCCAGACGAGGGCGGATGCGGGCGAACTCCTTGGCCAAGGTGTCCTGGTCGATGTTTGCGCAGACGGCGCGAATCTCCTTCGGATTGTATTTGCGTTCCGCAGGACCGCGCCTGGCAATCGCGGTCACCTCTTCCACTTGCTTGAACCGGACCAGCCAGTGGGAAATGTCCACCATCACATCGCCTACCCCGATAATTGCCACCCGTCGTCCCATCTCAAATGGCCGCTCGCTGAAGCCGGGGAGTCTATTGAAATGATAGACGACGTCCTTCGCGTGGTAGACACCGGTCGCCGAGTCCCCTTCGACACCAACGGTCTTCGTTCCCTGCGCACCGGTGGCAAAGACCAGCGCGCTGGCTCCCAGGCTTCGAAGTTCGTTCACCGTGATGTCTTTGTTGGTTCCGACCGTCACATTTCCAAAATAGTGCACGGTCGGGCGTTCCAGAATTTCCCAGTAGGCCTTCCGGAGCCCTCCGCGGAGCTTAAGCTTGCTTGGGAAGATGCCGTACTCCGCCAAGCCGCCGAATTTAATGTCACGATTCAGAATCACCACTTCATGGCCAGCCTTGGACAACAGGTTGGCCACCGCCATCCCGGCTGGGCCAGCCCCAATCACGATGATCAGGTGTGTCCTTTGACTGCCTGTCATCGAACCCATCAACCACTTCCTCGTTCTTATATGAGTAGAAGATCGGAGTCTATGCGCCGGAAGTTCAAAGATTTCCGCGGACTTTAGCACAGGCACCGTTGGGTTGTCAAAATAACCGGTCCTCCGGCAGGGACCTGATCCGAACCGTGGTCGTGCTGGCAGGTGGACCGTTCCTACCGGACCGAATCGGCTCAGTCCGAGTAGGGAAGAGGGTCGCCCGATAGTGAGTTCGAGGGGCTGTCCCTCCGTCTTATCATGATGGAGTCGTAGGAAGGAAGTGGGCGTGTCTATCGCTTGTGCGGTCTCTCGTCCGGTCCGGTCATGCGCCACGGGTCTAACAGGGCATTGAGCCGATCCTCCGGCAAGACATGCTGGCTGCGGGCCACTTCGCGAACGGTCTTGCCGGTCCGGTGAGCTTCCTTGGCGATTTTCGCCGCGGCATCGTACCCGATTTCCGGCACCAGGGCGGTGCACATGGCGAGGCTCTGTTCAATGGTGTTCCGGCACCGCTCCTCGTCCGCGGTAATTCCCAGGATGCAGCGCATGGTGAAGTTCTCGGACGCTCGGGCGAGCAGTTCGATGGACTGCAAGAGATTATAGGCCATGACTGGCAGCATGACGAGGAGTTCGAAATTCCCGGCCTGCCCGCCCACCAGGATCGTGACATCGTTTCCCATCACCTGCGCCGCAACCATGGTCACGGACTCGGCGATGACAGGATTGACCTTGCCGGGCATGATCGAGGACCCCGGTTGAGTCTCGGGCAGGAGGATTTCTCCCAGCCCGCATCGCGGTCCTGACCCCAGCCACCGGATGTCATTCGCGATCTTCATCAAGCTGACGGCGACAGTGCGAAGCTCACCGCTGGCTTCGACCAAGGAGTCCTGGGCAGACTGAGCCTCGAAGTGGTTCACCGCCTCTTTGAGAGGGCACCTGATTTCGCGGGACAGCAGCTCGATCACGCGGGGCGCAAAGTCCGGATGCGCGTTGAGGCCCGTTCCGACCGCCGTACCCCCCAACGCGACCTCGCTCAGCGTGGCCTGGGCCTGTCGGACTCGAACAAGGCCTAGTTCGATCTGGCGCGCATATCCGCCGAACTCCTGGCCGAGCCGGATCGGCGTGGCGTCCTGGAGATGGGTGCGCCCGATCTTGACGATCTTGTCGAACTCGCGCGCCTTTGCCGCTAACGCGCCATGCAGACGTGTCAGAGCTGGCAGCAGTTGTCGCTCGATCATTTCTGCCGCGGCCACGTGAATCGCGGTCGGAACCACGTCATTGCTGGACTGACCCAGGTTGACATGATCGTTCGGGTGGATGAGTTTGCTCCCTCGTGCCGCGCCGAGGAGTTCAGCCGCTCGGTTGGCAATGACTTCATTGGCATTCATATTGGTCGAGGTGCCGGAGCCGGTCTGGAAAATATCCACCGGAAATTCAGCATCCCAGCGCCCCTCCACGACCTCCCGACTGGCTTTCTTAATCGGGTCGGCTGATTTTCTGTCCAACAAGCCGAGAGATTCGTTGACCGTGGCCGCTGCCCACTTGATCAGCCCGAGCGCCCGAATGAAGGAACGTGGGAACCGGAGCCCACTGATAGGAAAATTCTGAATCGCGCGCGCGGTTTGGACCCCGTAGTAGGCCTCGCCCGGCACCGCCACCTCTCCCATGGTATCTTTTTCGATACGCGTGGCGCCTGAATCGGAACGGTGGGCCTTCTCCTGCTGACCGGTCTGTTCCTCCCGCGCACCTTTGGCTGTCTTTGTTCTGGTTCCCACGTCGTGCCTCTTGCTCATCTCACGGTCGCTTGTACTCTTCAGAAACGTGCATGGCGCTCCCGCTCATTTTCCCTTCGCCTTGTTCCCCCAGACCTCTCGGAGTAAATCCCGCCATTCGCCTCTGGTAACCGCCGGCATGGTCGTGATCTTGATATGCCCGAGTGATGAGTTGATCACGGCCGCCTTCATCGCAGCACGGTTGTTCGGGAATTCCAGAATCGCCACGACATCGTACTCTCCAAGGCAATAATAGGCGTCCAGCAATCGTCCGCCCAAGGATTCCACGTTTCGCTGGACTTTCTCTGAACGAGTAATGCCCTCTTGCTTCATGGTCGCGATCCCGTGCTCGGTAAACTTGACGAGGCTGACATAAACGGGCATGGAGGCCTCCTTTCGGATAAGGGAAAGAGTGTGAAAGGTGCAGCGCCGCTGGCGGGGGCCATCTTAATCTATCGTACTGACGCGCACAAGTCCCTTGCCATCACGGTTCGTTGACAGGCCTGTGCCCAGGCAGTATCGTGCAGCCATGGGTAAGAAGCCGGTAGCGAACATGGGCAATGTCTTGGTGGAAGCCTACGCCGGATACAAGGGCGAGGAGACCCCGCGTGCGTTCATTCATGACGGAGTGCGGCGCGAGGTGCGGGAGATCGCTGAGCGCTGGTCCACCGAGCGGCACAGCTATTTCAAGCTATGCGCAGACGATGATCACCGCTACATCCTCCGATACGAAGCGGACGAGCAGGTCTGGGAATTGGTGATGCGTGAGAATCCACCCTCTGCTCCTGCGTTTGAATAGAGGGAATGTAACCATCTTCTTTTCTATTCACCCCGCCAAGTAACTCTTCATAAATGAAAAAGGCCTGCCGGTGCGGCGGGCCTTCAGAAGCAATAGCCCGATCTTAGGCTGCGTTTAGTGAAGAGCGGTTCTCTTCAGAGACGGAACTTTCCTTTGGCAGCACCGGAACGGTAGACACGGTGGTGGACTCAATGGAGAGTGTTCCGAGTCCCATGAGAAGAACGCCCACCGCACCTGCCAAAGCTAAGACTGCATCAATGACAGAACTCATATCCATCATCGTGTTCACCCCCTTCCCATGCGCGCGCCGTCGGCGAAGGATCGGCGGCGCGCACAGTGCGACTCGCTTCCTACGTCTCGACCAAAATGCGGGGAGCCCTAGTTTCTTCGTCCTTTGGGAACGCAGGGTAAGCATCCCTTCCATCCGGCACAGCGTGCCAACTCGTGCCGAGAGATAACACCGGTCCGGTGGCTGTCAAGAGGGTCTAGGGCGCTGACTGGCGAGAGAGCGGGTCTTGACTTTTCCCAGATCCGGATTACTCATCCTACGCGCAGTGAGTGTGTAACGCTGATTGCGCCGGAGACGGCAGAAAATATGAAAGGAGGTCTGACCATGAACCTGGTACGTTGGGATCCATTCCGTGAACTAGAAGAAATGTCGAATCGACTCAACCGAATCTTCCATCGTCCAGCGCGGCGGACCGGTAATGGCAAAGAGGCCCTGACCATTGCCGACTGGGCGCCAAGTGTGGATATCAGCGAAACAGACAGCGAATACCTGATCAAGGGCGAACTACCTGGAGTGAAGAAAGAAGACGTGAAAGTCATGCTGCAGGACGGAGTGCTGACGATCCAAGGGGAGCGCAAGCAGGAGAAGGAGGAGAAAGGTAAAAAGTTCCATCGTGTAGAGCGATCCTACGGGAGCTTTGTCCGCTCTTTCACGTTGCCCGACTATGTGGATGACGCGAAGGTCAAGGCCGAGTTTAAGGAGGGAATCTTGAACCTCCATTTGCCGAAGTCCGAGAAGGCAAAGCCCAAGGCGATTGAAGTGAGCGCGGGATGAACCCCGCGCGCTTCATGACTGAAGAATGATGGAAGGAAGGTGACAAAGATGATCGCAGTGGCTGCTCTGTTGGGGCTGATGGCTTTCACCTGGGGTGCTGCTATCTGGGCATCTTTCAGCGATGAGACCGAAACAGAAGCTCGTTCGGGGCAGGATTCCAGTCGGCAGGCTGCCTAACTAGTAACGGTAAAATAACAGGAAGCAAGAGGAGCCAGAGTCGGCGCTCGCGCCTCTTGCTTGCCTGTGTTCGTCTCCAGATGACTGTGTAAGACGCGGCGTGGTTATCGTTTCTCGATCGGGACATAGGGGCGGTCGTGCTCGCCCTCATAAATCTGATCCGGCCGGAAGAGTTTATTTTCTTGGAGTTGCTCAAACCAGTGAGCCAGCCAGCCAGCCACCCGCGCTATGGCAAAGATGGGAGTAAAGAACTCCACCTCGATCCCCATCTTGTCATAAATGATCCCGGAGTAGAAATCCACGTTGGGATACACACCCTTTCCCCTCAGTAGCTCTGCTGCGACTCGCTCCACCTCTAACGCGACCTCATAGAGCGGTGATGCCCCGCACTCCCGGAACAGCCGGTCGCACAGGCCTTGAAGAATCGTGGCGCGCGGGTCCTTCACCTTGTAAACCCGGTGGCCGAATCCCATGATCCTCTCTTTGGCTTGTAACTTCTTCTTCAGGTAAGGGCGGACTTGCGCAGGGGTGCCAATTTCTCTCAGCATATGCACCACTGCTTCGTTGGCGCCGCCGTGCAAGGGACCTTTCAACGCCCCGATCGAAGAGGCCACCACCGTGTAGGGATCGGCAAGAGTAGACCCGGTGACCATCCCCGTGAACGTTGAGGCGTTCATGGTGTGTTCTGCGTGAAGGATCAGGCAAACATCCAGCGTATGGCTCCATACCTTCTGCGGGACGCTGTCCGTGAGCATATAGAGGAAGTTTTCGCAGAAGTTGAGATCATCTCGTGGTGGAATGTGGTCATCTCCTCGTCTGAGTCTGGCGTAAGCAGCCACGATCGTGGGCAGCTTGGCTATCAGTCTGACGGCGGACCAGTAGTTGTTGTCGATGTCTTGTACGTTCCGTCCAGGATAGAACATCCCCAAGGCCGCCACGGCAGCCTGGAGCGCATCCATTGGATGCCCCTGTTCTGGCAGACATTTGAGCAGATCGATGATGCGATACTTGATCCGGCGATGGAGAGCAATGTCACTGGTGAATCGCTCGAGCTCGAGCTTGGCTGGAAGGCGGCCGAACAGCAAGAGAGACGCTGTCTCCAAAAAGGTAGACCTGGCACTGAGGTCCTCGATCCGGATACCTCGGTATTCCAGAACGCCGCGCTGGCCGTCAACATCGCTGACCGCGGACCTGGCTGCTGGCACTCCAGCCAACCCCGGCATGAAGTCATGTGGCATCTTCTTACCTCCTGCGTCGGTTCGATTTTATCTCGGTGTCAGTGAGATTGACGCCGAGCTCGATAGCCCGTCGATCGTGGCCAGCGACTCTCGGTCCGCTGCGCCGCTCCACATCCATCCACCCATCATCCAATGTTCCCAGGCCGACGACCGACGGCGTGAGACCGGTGCTGCCGAGTTCACGGTACTCCATTCGACTGGCTCTTGCACATCTTGTTGGTCTCGCCGGCTTGCAATCATCTACGATTCTAGCAGGCCATCATGCCGCCGGAGAAATTGAAAGACCGCTTCGTTGAACAGAGCAGGGCGTTCCAACGGGCTGACATGTCCGCAGGCGGGGATCACGATCAATTGCGCGCCCGGAATCTGCTGGGACAGGCGACGGGCGTGACGGAGAGGGGTCAGGAGGTCCTCTTCTCCGGCTAACACCAGCGTCGGCGCACGGATCAGCTCTAACTGGCCGTCGAGGTTGTGTCCTAAGGCACCACGGGCAAGGTGGGCCAAGGCCGCAACCGGCTGCCGCGCTACGTTTGCCTGCAACCCTTTCAGAATCTCACCATGCTCGCGCAGGTACCACTCCGAGAACAGCAAGGGCTCGGCCACCTCGAAGGCCAATCCTCCTCCCCCTACATCAAGCACCCGAACCCAGGTCTTGAGGAACCGCTCCATAGCCGGCTCGATCCGTGGGACGGTGCTGCATAGCACTAATGCTCCGGTCTGTGCCGGATATTTCAGCGCGAACGCCTGTGCGATCATCCCGCCCAGTGAGAGTCCCACCACATGCGCTCGACGGAGCCCGATCCCGACGAGGAGCCGATGCAGATCATCAGCGTGCTGCTCAATGCTGTAATCCCGTTCAGGTTTCCCCGATTGCCCCTGTCCCCGGCAATCGTAGGTCAGCACCCTGTAGTGGGCCGAGAAAGCACGGACCTGTGCTCCCCACCCTGCTGCTTCCATGGTCAGCGCGTTGATCAAGACGAGTGGAGCACCCTGTCCCGCCACTTCATAATGCAGTGTGACATCATCGAGCGCATGGATCGGCATCAGATGGATTCTAGGTGGCGCGAATTTGATCAGTCAAGGAAAGACAACACGCGTGCAGAGGCTGCACGTCACTTGCAATGGTGCGCTCCGCTTGGGCATACTAAGTTTTACTGCATCAGACCACTCCTGACTGGAACAGGTGCTGCGATGCAACGGTCTCTCCGAACCATGCTCGGGCTGGGTGGAGTCGCTCTCGTGGCGGTCGCCTTGGTGATATGGCGTGGAGAGAGGGGGCAACTGCCGTCCGGTGAGAGCAGCCCCAGCGCCGCGCTCATGCCATCGAAATCAATCGGCACCAGCGCCCTCAGTCATGGAGGATCCATCCCGGTTCGTGATGAGCGTGGGCTGACTTCAGGAGCGGTCGCTGGGTCACTGCTTGGGCAACGGATGATCGTCGGGAAGGTGTCAAAGATGTCAGGACAGCGCACCGTGGAGCCGGGAACTGAGGTGGTGGTGACCGCGGTGGTGGACTTGCCGCAGAGCGGGAGTGGGCGAGCGGAACGCTCCTACCAGGTTCGACTGCCGGACGGTGCGATCGAGTGGCTTCCAGAAGGCTCGCTCCGATCGCGTCCCATCAGCGATCACAGCGACTGACGAGGGGATGAGAGGCGATGAGATGAAGAGAGCCCACTGGTTCGGCCTGAGCGCCGGGCTGATACTTCTTCTGACAGCAGCCATGGCGCTGGCGCAGCAGGACCCCGAGCTCCTCTTCGCCGTCGTGACCAAAGTGTCGAAAGACCGACGGCAAGTTACTGCGCAGGTGTCCAGCGGCGGCGTGGTGAGCGAGGCCACGTTGATCGCGAGCGAAGCCGTGCTCGATAATCTGATCTGGAAAAAGCTGGAAGTCTGTCATGCCCTCAAGGCCGACGCCTGGAAGAACGCGGAAGGGTATCGCCTGGTGTCCATCAGGGTGCTCGACGCGGGGATGCTCCCGATGGCATTGCAGGGCATTGCGGGGGACTGCATGATCAAGAAGGCGTTGGAAATTGCTCCCCAGGGCGATTAGAGGGACTCAAGTCACCACCGAGGTCCGACATCTATGGCTGTCGGCAGTCTGGGCATTCGCCCGGTTCTTGCTCGGAGGCGAACTCCTTCGCGGTGAGCGGGAACTGCTGGTCACACTTCCAGCACTGCCGGATTTCGAAATAGGCCACAGCCTTTTCATCAATTTCGGTCGGCAGCAGCAGTTCTCCTGGGTCGTAGCCCAGCAACGTTCCGTCCGCGAACTTGACCACAGCGAGCCTGACATTGAAGAGTTCGAACGCCGCTTCCTGGCCTTTGCGTTCAAGGACATGTCCGACCACAAAGACCGGCTGTCCCTTGCGTTTGGTTCGCAGGTCTTTCAGCGTCCTCTGGGTCGCAGAGGCGCAGGAAAAGTTCCCGCTTGAACTGGTGCCCGCGGTCGGCATAGTCGCGCCCCCGCTTGGTCGTCGCAAGAGGTGCCGGGAGAGACTGAAGCTGATTGCATGTACCACGCCCCTTGAAACAACGTCAAGATGGGCCCAGTTGTTCAAGGAATGGAGAGAACTATGCCGAAGATCACGATCTACCAAAAGCCTACCTGCAGTACCTGTCGTGAAGCGATCAAGTTGCTCAATGCCAGCGGGCAGGACTATACCGCGGTCAATTATTATGAGAGACCCTTCACCAAGGTGCAGCTGAAGGGTCTGCTGAAGAAAGCAGGTCTGAACGCCAGGGACATCCTCCGGACCAAGGACGAAATCTATAAGGCGCTAGGCCTGGCCGGCAAACACCTCGCTGAAGAAGAGTTGCTGAACCTGATGATCAAGCACCCCGACCTGATCCAGCGTCCGATTGTAGAGAAAGGTGAGAAGGTCATGCTGGCGCGCCCGGCGGACACCATCAAGCGGCTGCTCTAGGCATGGGACGTCAACCGGAGCTTCCCCGTCTGCGGATCGACGCTCACGACGGTTTTCCCCTCTAACACACGGAGTAACGTCTCGCCCGCCAATCGCCTTCGCCAGCCGCGGAGGATCGGCAAGTCCAGTTTGTCGCGATCCGTTGGCTTGGCGTCAACCAGTGCCTGCAGGTCGGACACGCCGGCCAGAAGGCTCGGCGCGATCTCTTCCGACTGCGCACAGGTTTTCAGGACTGCTTGAAGGAGATCAACCTGACCGGCCGCTTCCGGCTCAGGCCGCCGCACCCGAGGGACCTTGGGCCAGTCGATCTCCGGTAACGCCAGCCCCTGCCGAATAATCCCCAGCAAGGTCTCTCCGTTCCGATCTGCTTCCGACGGATGGAGCCCACGGGTCGCGCGTAAACCGGCCGGCGTGCTCGGCGCATGACGGGCCAATTCCAACAGGACCTCGTCTCGAATCACCCGTCCTCTGGGGATATTTCGACGACGAGCTTCTCCTTCTCGCCATGCCGCCAGCTCCCTCAGCACGGCCATGGATCGTGGCCGTAGGGTGTCCCACCCGCGGATGCGCTGGTACCGATTGTGGGGATCGCGTGATTCGTCGGTCGGACTGGATTCCAGTTTTGTGAATTCTTCTTTGACCCAGTCAAGGCGGCCGAGCCTCCTCAGCCGACTGTAAAGCTGTTCGCGGATTGGGAGGAGATAGTGGACATCCTCCAGGGCATAGGCAATCTGCTCTTGAGTCAAGGGACGCTGGCTCCAGTTGGTGAAGGTGTGGGATTTGGCCAGCTTGATCCCGACCACGCGATGGACAAGTTGGGCGTAGCCTATCTGCGTCCCATAACCAACCATGGCCGCTGCCACTTGCGTGTCGAACACCGGCGCAGGGACCTGGCCGACAATCGCGTGCAACAGTTCAAGGTCCTGCTTGCCAGCATGAACGACCTTTTCAATGTGGGAATTCGCAAGGACCTCCCTCAAACAGTCCAGCGAACCGACGGCTGGGACGTCAATGACAGCGGACAGGCCCTCCACCGCGACCTGGATAAGCTCCAGACGAGGTACGAAGCTGTTCTCACCCACGAACTCCGTGTCCAGCGCGAGATGCTTGCTCTCGCGAAGGCGGCGGCAGAGGTCTGTCAGTCCGTTGGATTCCGCAATGTAATGGAGGTTCGAAGGGTTCACTGCGCAAGTCAACAGGGCGATGGGGAGCGACGGATCACATTTCCCTCTGAGGCTCGGTCTGCATGATGCTCAAGTTTTCCTTGAGATATTGATAAGCTTCGATGATCCGGCGCAGTTCTGGCTCTGAGCTGCGGTCCCCCTTCCGCGCGTCTGGATGCAGTGCCTTGGCTCGCTGCCGAAAGGCCGCGGTGATCGCGGACAGGGAACTGCCCTGTTCGAGCCCGAGGGCCTGCAAGGCTTCGGATGTGCTGTTAATCTCTCCGCGAGAGCCTGGCACGTCCCCGCCGCCGCCAGCAGCCTTGAAGAAGTCCGCGAAGTTGATTTTTCGTCGCCTTCTTCGTGGTCGCTCCCGCACTTCACTATCCAGCTCCTCGAACCGGTCTTCGATGAACTCCAGGCGGGACTCGAGACGCAACGCGCCAGACAGGTCATGAATCTGGGTCAGCTCCTCTTCGATCAGGCCCAGCGTCCGGTCGATTTCTGCCAATCCCTCCTCGACCTTGAAATAGGTATCGACCCGGTCCTGCATCGTATAGTCCAGCGCAAAGTCGAGGCTGTCTTCTGTCTTGCTCCTGAGCGATTCAATCCGCCGGCGCATGCTGGCCTGGTACTTGCCCAGTCTCCTCCCTTCGAACGGCATCAGGCCTCCGTGGGTTCATCTTCCATCGGAACGCTGCAGCCAGCCTCTGACGGTGACGCCATTCTAGCACAACCTGGTTCCCGCCCCACCAAGACGTTGACTGTCCCGCATGACCCGCCGTTGTTGCGCTGTTGGGGCCTGTGCTAGAGTCGCCCGCTCGTGGCGAAGGTCTCGCTGAACTCTTGCCGGGAGGAATCATGAGAGGTTTCAGTCTGCCGGTCTGTTTGAGCGTCGTGCTGATGCTGTGCTCGACCACAAGTCATGCCATCGATCCGGCCGGCTACGGTCAGCCAGGAGGCGAATTCGACATTCGCATTCCGCGTGTGCCTGCCGCAGATCTCGCGGCAGCGAAGAGGCAGACGCCGCCCATTGCCGCCACGCCGGAAGTATTGGCGGAGGGCAAAGCCATCTTTCTAGGGCGTGGCACCTGCTTCCAATGCCATGGGGTAGAGGGAAAGGGTGATGGCGGCGCGGCGAAGGTTCTCCCGATCCAACCCCGCGACTTCACGAATCCCGCATTTAAGAAGCTGCGGACTCCCGGGGAAATGATGTGGGTCCTGAAAAACGGCAGCCTGGGCCAGTCCGGCAAAGTTCCGGGAACCGGCATGCTTCCGATCGTGGGGCAGTTTCTCAGTGAAGAGGATGGCTGGAAGGTCTTGCTCTACGAGCGCAGTCTCGGAGGTGGTGACTAGAGGTTCTCAGACTTATCCCTTGGGCCCGTCCTCTGTAATTCTCGAACGCCGTCTGGCTACGCCGGTCGCACGGGCGGTATCGGCGACTGCCTTTGACACCCGCTGAACCACTTGCTTGTCAAAGACACTGGGAATGATGTAGTCCTCACTCAGCGTGCCCTCCGGAATAATGGTGGCTATGGCTTCGGCCGCGGCCAGCCCCATGGCCTCGTTGATATCGGTGGCCTGCACGTCCAGTGCTCCACGAAACATTCCGGGAAAAGCCAACACGTTATTGATCTGGTTGGGATAGTCTGAGCGGCCGGTGGCAAACACCCGACAGCGCGACATGGCCAGCTCCGGGGCGATTTCAGGATCGGGATTGGCCATTGCAAATACGATCCGATCGTGAGCCATCAAATCCAGATCCTCTGGACGCAGGACGTTTCCCACAGAGAGGCCGATGAAAACATCGGCGCCCTTCAGGGCATCCTGTAATGTTCCGGTCGGACGGGCATCCTTGATACAGGCCGGCAAGTCGTTCCGGCAGGCGCGGAGCCGGTCGGGATCGCCGGAGAGCACGATTCCCTGTCGGTTGCAACCGAGCAGATGCGAGACCCCGGCTGCTAAGAGGATCTGGCAACAGGCCATCCCGGCGGCGCCGAGCCCGTTGACGACCACGCGAACCTCCTCGAACCGCTTCCCGATCACCTTCAAGGCGTTCTTGAGCGCTGCCAGGATCACGACCGCGGTTCCATGCTGGTCGTCATGCATCACGGGGATGTCGAGTGTCTGTTTTAAGCGGCGCTCGATGTCGAAGCAGCGGGGGGCGCTGATGTCCTCCAGGTTGATGCCGCCGAAGCTGGGGGCAATGCTTTGCACAGTCCTCACGATCTCATCGGGGTTCTGTGTGCTCAGACAGATCGGCCAGGCGTCGATCCCAGCGAACTCTCTGAACAGCATCGCCTTTCCCTCCATCACGGGCAGGGCTGCTTCAGGACCGAGATTGCCGAGACCCAGGACCGCTGATCCATCCGTGACCACCGCCACACTGTTGCTTTTGGTCGTGAAGGCATAGACCTTCGATCGGTCCTTCGCGATCGCTTGCGACACCCGTCCTACGCCAGGCGTATAGACCATGGACAGCACGTTCCGAGTGGTGAGCGGCAGCTTGCTTTCAACGCGGATCTTGCCCCCCAGATGGAGGAGGAAGATCCGGTCGGAGGCAGACAGTACTCTGACATCCGGTACCTGGCCTAACCGCTTGAGGACACGCTCGCCATGCTCCTCGCTCCGGACGTCGAAGGTGACATCCCGCACCATTTTGTCCGGTGCTGCCGACACGATGTCCACCGCTCCCAGGTTGGCACCCTCCTCGGCCAACGTGGTCGCCACACGCGCAAACATGCCGGGCCGGTTGGCGAGTTCAAGCCTCACGCTGAGACGGTAGTTTGAGTAGGGACCAACGTCGGTCATACCAGCTCCTCTACGACGTTTTATGTAATCTTATCACATATGTTTGCTGGATAGAGGAGATTCCAATTGAATGTGAAAGTCATCCGTCTTTGGCTCATGCCCGGCCCTCACCTGTTGACTCCACGGCCTGTTGACATTGTAGGCATTATGGATTAGGGTCAATCCCTATTTAGTCTTGCCTATTCACCGAATTCCATGAGGAAAGGAGGTGACGGCCGATGTTGAAACCTATCCTAGTCGCGCTTGTTGCAGTCATGTTCATGGTTGGGTTCACCGCACCGTCCTTCGCGGATGAGAAGAAGGGTACCGAGGCGAAGGGTGACGCGAAGAGCGGGAAGAAAAAGGATGAGGCGAAGAAGAAGGGCGAGATGAAGAAGAAGGACGAGACACCGAAGTAAGGAAGAGACGACGAAGAACTAATCGGTGCCAAGCCTCTGAGGCCGCACAGATTGATCGGGGAACATCGGCCCGCACTCAGTTTGATCGAGTCCGCGGGCCGATCCCTTTTTCTTAGGAGCCTACCGGGGAGTCCCTTCGTTACATGGCGAGGGAGGTCAGGCCAGATGCAGCACCCGCATGAACGGGTACCCGGGCTTGAAAAAACCGGAGGCGTATTCCCTGAAATACGGTGAGGATTTTTTCAAGCCGCGAACGAAGCAGAAGGCTTGA
>Ga0209376_1003216_pt1 | contig 14950 bp, 14 predicted proteins | sample GraSoiAngelo_134_FD_185891 | JGI IMG/M metagenome (GOLD analysis project Ga0209376, IMG submission 185891) | Grasslands soil microbial communities from the Angelo Coastal Reserve, California, USA - 14_0929_05_30cm (SPAdes) (version 2) | ecosystem: Environmental > Terrestrial > Soil > Grasslands ... | reverse complement strand
GGCCGATGCCATCGAGGATCAACGCGATCGCGTGTTCGTTGTTACCAAAGTGTATCCGCACAACGCGTCACGCACCGAATTGCCAAAAGCATGTGAGCGCAGTCTCAAACGGCTACGAATCGACGCGTTCGATCTTTACCTTTTGCACTGGCGAGAAAGATATACGTGCCTCATGGAAACAGTCGGGGCATTCGAGAAACTTCGAACTACTGGGAAAATTAAACGCTGGGGCGTCTCGAATTTCGATGTCGATGACATGGAAGAACTCCTGTCGATTGACAACGGCACGAACTGCGCTGCCAATCAAGTTCTCTACAATCTGGAAAACCGGGAGATTGAATCTGGTCTCCTGAAATGGAGCGAAAACAATAAGGTGCCAATCATGGCTTATTCGCCGGTCGGCCACGGCCGCGGATTGCTCGAGAATGCAACACTAAAGAAAATTGCGAAACGCCACGGCGCCACTGCTGCGCAGATCGCACTCGCGTGGGTGCTGCGTCAACCGGGAGTCATTGCCATTCCAAAGGCAAGCAGTGAGAAGCATGTCCGCGACAACGCGCGCTTAATCCACATCAAACTAGCCAAAGACGATCTCGCCGATCTGGATCGAGAATTTCCACCGCCGAGGTCTAAGAAATCATTGCCGATGCTTTGACTGGCGTCCCCGTGCCTTGAACACTGGCTCGGAAAAAGTCTTGACACAAAAACGTCCTAAACGGTATACCGGGGGCACTCTCATCTTCAAAAAGGAGCCTCCAATGAATACTCTCTTTCAGCGTACACTCTTCACTGCCTGTATCACCGCCATAAACCTTGGGTCCAGCATCGGCACGCCTGCCGATGCTGATGTCGTAGCCGACTGGAATAACGCTGCGCTTGATGCCATTCGCGCGGAAAGGACAGCGCCACCAATCGCCTCACGCAGTCTCGCTATTCTTAACATCTCAATCTACGACGCTGTTAACGGCATCGCTCGCACGCACGAGCGTTACCTCGTCCCGAGCGTAGCACCGGAGAGCGCGTCGCGTGAAGCAGCTGCAAGCGCCGCGGCACACAAGGCGCTCGTCAACTTGTTTCCAGCTAACGCATCCAGTTTCGATGCGCTACACGCGGCGATTCTTGCTACGATCCCTGATGGGCCTCACAAGAGAGTAGGTATCATCTGGGGAGAATTTGTCGCGAACGTAATTCTCGCGGTGCGAGCCCATGATGGCTCTAATGCAATCGTCCCGCCACCAAGCGGCAGTGGTCCCGGTGTGTGGGTGCCTACTCCTCCCGCATTTCTTCCCTATTTGCTACCGCAATGGGGATTCGTCGTACCTTTTGCCATGAGGAACAGCTCGCAGTTCCGACCGCCAGGTCCGCCGTCGTTGGACAGCCAGCGTTACGCCGCGGACTACGAGGAGGTGAAGGAGCTCGGCGCGGCTGTCGGGTCAACGCGCACTGCAGAGCAGACCGAGATCGCCTTATTCTGGGCGGATGGCGCCGGCACCGAAACGCCTCCTGGTCACTGGAACAGCATTGCGCAGATTATTGCTGACGCGCGAGGCAACACACTCGAAGAAAACGCAAGGTTGTTTGCCTTGTTAAACATCGCCATGGCCGACGCCGCCATTTGCGCTTGGGACGCCAAGTACACGTTTGATTTCTGGCGCCCGGTAACCGCGATTGCCTTTGCCGAACCAGAATTGCACTGGATGTCATTCATCGTTACTCCACCCTTCCCTGATTACACTTCCGGTCACAGCACATTCAGTGCCGCAGCCGCAACCGTGCTTCCACTGTTCTACGACACAGAAGACTTGCCCTTCACAACCGGCTCAGATTTTCTGCCCGGTGTGTACCGCAGCTTTTCAACTTGTATGGATGCAGCGGAAGAAGCGGCGGTGAGTAGGATATACGGAGGCATTCACTTCCGATCTGCAAGCGAAGATGGGTTGCAAGCCGGCATCAGCATCGGCCAGTGGACTTTCATTCATTACCTGCAGCCGAGGCACTGAGCCCTGCGACATTAATGCCGGGATAACAAACCCGCACGCCGCGCGAGCCTCTCCAGGGCTTCTCATCTTTCGAACTAATGTCAGTTCTGCCCGAACTGACGCGGAGCCTCTGGTGGCGCGATGACCGTTAGCTTAGAAAAGGTTAGCTTGGAGAAGTATTGACGGTTCATTGAAGTCCTGTCTCGATGGAGCGCATGAAAATACGAGCAATTGGATGGACTCTGGCGTTTTGCTTTTTGGGAGCTGCAGCGTGCTTGGCCGCCGATCCGCAGATGGGCACTTGGAAGCTAAACGAAGCCAAATCGAAGATCACACCCGGCACTTTAAAAAACACGCAGGTCGTTTACTCAAGCATGCTCGGGCAAGTGAAAATCAAGGCAGATGGCATCGATGCGAATGGTAAACCCTCGCACACAGAGTGGTCAGGGAAGTTCGACGGGAAAGATTATCCCGTCACCGGCGATCCGAACTCAGACGCTCGCTCCTACACGAAGGTGAATGATCGGACACTGACGACCACCAACAAGAAAAATGGCAAGGTCACAGTCACAGGTCAGATTGTGGTATCGTCCGATGGCAAAAGCCGCACCGTCACCATCAGTGGAAACACTCCGAAAGGGAAGAAATTCCAGAACGTCGCGGTCTACGATAAACAGTAAAACGAGCGGTCGTTGGTCAGCCGTCAGTTGTTACGATCTGATCGATTAGCCGCTGGTTTTCGCTTGCGCGATGTAACGTTTAATCGTGTCGATGTCTGCGCCATTAACGGTTCCGACAAGACTGCCTCCGCGATTATAGACGTTAACCTGCGGAATCGAGTGGATGTTGAATTGCTGTACCACTGCGGTTCTCCAATTCACGATGTCGACCTTGCGCAGTGCAACGTCCGGATCGCTTCTTGCCATTTGCTCCAGACTTGGTGAGAGCTGTCTGCACGGCCCGCACCAGTCCGCATAAAAATCGACGACGGTTACGCTCCCGAGCGCGAGATGTTTGTTGATGTCCACCTGCGCGCCGTGCGAAATCACTTCAATCGGCTGACCGCGGCTGGTCACGGCTCCCGCGCGGCTGGCAGTTTGTGCGGAGTAAGCAGCGGCACTCGCGGCATTGTAATGAAAACGCTCCTGAACTTCTTTCGGCAGCTCGACGAAATAAAGTTTCGAAATTCCCGATCTGGTTCTAAGCACAATGCCGTCAGGCTCGACTCGGCTAACCGTAACGTTTTTGTATTCTTTCCCGTCAATCGCTTTGAAATCTTCAGCGACTGCAATGGACGCAAAACACGCGATCAAAAAGGCGAGAATCTTCATCTTGTTTTCGCTGCGAAAAAGTCAGGCGCCAGTTTTGTCGGCTTATGGGATGTCATACAAGATTTTTCCAGGAAGAACCTTAAAGATTTCAAAACCAGACAGTCCGGCTCCCATCCGCGATAACGTGAGGTCGTGGCCACACTTTGAAGTACGCATGAAGACTAAGAAAGCTCGACAGCGGTTGCATCTTCACAGCCTTGATTCTCACAGAGTCGCCCGTCGGGTCGATACTTTGCACACGCTGGTTACAAAGGGTTAGCGAGCAGCCCCGGTCACGCTAGAATCGAATCGATGCGGCCTTCTCTCATCATCACAATGCGATGCGCGATCGTGAAAACATCGTTGCATCATGCTGCCGTTGCTGCCGTTGCAGTTTCCTTGCCGCTTTGTTGCTTTGCGGAAGCTTTCACCGTCGAGCAGGCGCTGAGCGCACCGTTTCCGTGGCAGCTGGTTGCGGCGAAGCAGGCGCCCCGGGTTGGATGGGTATTCGATAGCAAAGGTGAGCGCAATGTCTGGGTGGCGGATGCACCTGATTTCGTACCGCGCCAGGTGACGCATTACAAGGGCGATGATGGCCAGCAGATCGCGAGTGTGCGGCTGACGCCGGATGGCAAAACGGTCGTGTACGCGCGCGGCAGCGAGGCCAACAAGGAAGGCACATCGGCAAACCCGCAGAGTTTGCCCACGATGCCGAAGCAGCAGGCGTGGGTGATCGATGTAAGCGGCGGAGAGCCGCGATTGCTGGGCGACGTCGGTTGCAACGAAGAAGGTTGCGAGGACTTACAGGTTTCGCCGGACGGAAAGAATGTGGTCTGGCCGGCCAAGAAACATCTCTGGATCGCTTCGATTGACGGAAAGAAGAAAGTAGAGCAGCTCGATGGATTGCGCGGCGAGAGCGACACGCCGCGCTGGTCGCCGGATGGAAAGAGGATCGCGTTTCGCTCGAACCGGAAGGATCACTCGTTCGTCGCAGTGCTCGAACTGGCGACGAAGAAGATTACTTATCTCGCACCGACGACAGATCGAGATGCCAGTCCGGCATGGTCGCCAGACAGCAAACAGGTGGCATTCATTCGCCAGCCGGGTGTGGAATTTAAGCGCCCACTAATTCCGGAATATCCGCGGCCGTGGGCACTCTGGATCGCTGATGCGCAGAGCGGCGAAGGTCGCGAGCTGTTTCGAGGCGGTAATGCGATGAAGGATTCGCTGCCGCTGTTTGCGTTTCAGTCACTACAATTCACAGATTCGGGCCGAATCATCTTCGCTTCTGAAAAAGATGGCCGGAATCACCTTTACTCCATCTCGACAGATGGCGGTGCGCCGCAGTTGCTGACGCCCGGGGATTTCGATGTCGAGGACGTGGCATTGAGCGCAGACCGCCGGACGATTCTTTACAGCTCGAACCAGAACGATGTCGATCGCCGTCACATCTGGCGGGTGAGCGCGACCGGCAGCGAGCCACAGGCACTGACGAGCGGCGAGACGATCGAGTGGAACCCAGTCGAAACGAGCGGCGGGAAGAATGTCTTATGCCTCGGCTCAAGCGCCACTTCGCCCGCCATGCCGTACCGAATCACGAGTCGTGGGCGTGAGCCAATCGCGAAGAATGCGCTTCCGCCCGAGTTCCCGCAGGCGGAGCTGGTGACGCCGAAGCAGGTGGTGTTCAAGAGCGAGGACGGTTTCGACATTCATGGGCAGCTTTTCGTTCCCAAGAACCAGACGCAGCGCGGCCCGGCGCTCATCTTCACGCACGGCGGGCCGATCCGGCAGATGATGCTCGGATTCCACTACATGCAGTACTACCACAACGCCTATGCGCAGAATCAGTATCTCGCGAGCAAAGGCTACACTGTGCTCTCAGTGAATTACCGGCTAGGCATCATGTACGGCCGAGCGTTTCGCGAGCCGCCGAAGGCGGTCTGGCGCGGCGCGTCGGAATACAAGGATGTGGTCGCGGGCGCAAAGTTTTTGCAAACGCTCGACAACGTTGATCCGCAGCGGATCGGTCTCTGGGGCGGATCCTACGGCGGTTTTCTCACTGCCATGGGTTTGGCACGAAACTCGGACATCTTCAAGGCCGGCGTCGATTTTCATGGCGTGCACGACTGGGCGAGCTTTCTGCCGATGTGGCCCGAGATGTGGCCCGAGGGAGCCGACGCTGCGCCGGATGTGAAGGAAGCGCGCGCGCTTGCCTTCAAATCATCGCCGGTGGCGAGTATCGCAACGTGGCGCTCGCCAGTGCTGCTCGTGCATGGCGACGATGACCGCAACGTGCCGTTCCAGCAAACCACCGATCTCGTCGAGAAGCTGCGCGCGCGGCACGTGCCTATCGAGGAGCTAATCATGCCGGACGAAATCCACGATCTGCTCCGGTGGAATAACTGGGTCCGTGCCTACAAAGCGACAGCGGAGTTTTTTGATCGCGAGCTTGCCGCCACCGCTAAGCCGTAGCTGCAAGGATTGGTCTTCGTTCGTCTTGATCCGCGGTTAACCTGCGCTCGTGATCAAGAATGCCTTTTGATCTTCCGCAGTCGATCAAATACCTAACGCGGACAATAGCGCGGAATATTTGGTCGTAAACGCGACGAGCTGCGGATGCGACGCTTCAAAATTTTCCACGGACTCTTTCAGTTCGTGCAGATGGCTCTTGGTCAGTTCCGGTTTTTTCTCGGAGCGAATCGTTTCGTGCGCCGAAGCCTCAACCAGACGGGCGATGCTCTGGGCATCGTCGTGATGTGTTTGCGAAACCTTGGCGATGGCTGGCTTTAGCTTCGACAGCAAGTCCAGCAACTCGGCTTTCCTGTCGGCCGGAATATTTTCGGCAGACTCAATAGCTGATTTGGTCTTCTCGATGTGCTCGTCAGTCATCTATGCACCGCTTGCGTCCCTCCCGCGGTTTCGCCCTTCGATCGCAGGCTTAGGCGATCCCGAATTACGGCGATAAATTTTGTCGGGTAATAGAGCGCGATCAAGACAAAAACGAAACCTCCGTAGAAACCGGCAAAGCCATTTCTGAAATTGAGCGTCTGATCACGACTCCGTTTGCTGCCGATTATGCCGATGAAAGCATCACCCTCTCCGATTTGCGGACACGTTGGAATGGGACGCGCTTAGAAACAGCCTGCGATTTCAGAAAATCCTCGCCGGGCCCGAACCGAAAACAATTCGCAAGTAGGCTCCGCGAAGATTTACAGCTGTTGACACATAGAGGCTTTCTCTGCCACGTATCGCCGTCGGTTACTTCAAACGACGTTGACTCGTTTTGCTGCTGGGCCGAATAGAACAAGTAACAGTAGGAGATTAATCATTATGCACATGTTAATTCGTCACAAAGTCGCGGATTTCGCTAAATGGAAACCGGTTTATGACGCGCATTCGTCGGCGCGAAAGGCGGGGCTCAAGGAGGAACATCTTTTCCGCAACGCCGAGGATCCAAATGAAGTGTTGCTCCTTTTCTCGATGGAAGATGTCGATAAGGCAAAAACATTCGCTGCTTCCGACGATCTCCACGAAGCCATGAAGAAGGCCGGAGTAAGCGATAAGCCGGACGTTTATTTTCTCAAATAGCGGCCTGAAACCAGCTACGCGAAATTTCGCAGCCGTTCACACGATGCTGTGATTCGGGTCTACGATGAAGCGGGCAAAGGTGATCGAAACGGCCTTAGCGAAAGATGGATCCCAGGGGAAGATCTGGATCGAGATGATTGGAAGCCAGCCAGTCGCGATTGAACCTATTCCTTTTCAATGGACACTTCGGTCGCCTTAATTATCGCGAAGACCTTATCCCCCTCTTTAAGATTCATTCGGTCGACTGAACCAGTCGTGATAATCGACGTTACGTGTCCAGCTGCAGTTCGGACGACAAGTTCGGATACGACTTTGTCGGAAACAATTTTCTCGATCGTGCCCGGCAGGCGGTTTCGGATACTCGTGCTCATAGTGTAGTATTTCGCACAGTTAGTTCAGACTTCCTAGCCGTATAGCGGCACGTTGCCAGGATCAAACATCAGCTGCCAAGAATCGATTCGAGCGGCAGGTCCGGATTGAGATGATTGGAGTCCAGCCAATCGCGATTGAAGAGCGTTGATTGATATTTGTGGCCCGAGTCGCAAAGAACGGTGACGATGGTTTGGCCCGGGCCGGATTCCTTGGCGAAACGCACCGCACCGGCAACGTTAATACCGCTTGATAAGCCGAGGAACAGGCCTTCTTCACGTAGAAGTTGGTAAACGATCGTTAAGCCGGTCTGATCCGGAATGCGATAAGCTCGATCGACCTTAACGCCTTCGATATTCTTTGTGACGCGGCCCTGACCGATCCCTTCTGCAATGGAATCACCGTCGTTCGTCTCCAGATTGCCATTAGTAAACCAGGACCACATCGCCGCGCCATACGGATCAGCGCACACGATCTTAATCTTCGGATTTTGTTCCTTGAGATAACCGCTCACACCAGCAAGCGTGCCGCCGGTGCCGATGGCTGCGACGAACGCGCTGACCCGGCCTTCAGTTTGTTTCCAGATTTCAGGACCGGTGCTGCAATAATGCGCCTCGCGATTCGCCGTGTTATCGAACTGGTTCGCCCAGAACCAGCCTCGCTCCTCTGCGAGCCGACGCGCGATATGATTGTAATTTTCCGGATCTTTGTATGGCTTTTCCGGCACCGCCTTTACCTCCGCGCCGAGCGTACGGAGCAAATGCATTTTCTCCGGTGACTGATTATTCGGAATCACAATCACAGTGCGATACCCTTTGGAGCGCCCGATCACGGCCAGACCAATCCCAGTGTTACCGGCGGTTCCCTCAACGATCGTTGCGCCCGGTTTAAGCCGACCCGCTGCCTCCGCGTCAGTGATGATTCCGTAGGCGGCTCGATCTTTCACCGATCCGGCCGGATTCATGAATTCCGCCTTTCCGAGAATCTCACAACCAGTCAGTTCAGACAGGCGCCGCAATCGAATCAGCGGCGTGTTCCCAACGTATCCATCAACACCCGGGTATTTCGCAGTCATGCGATCTGAATCCCCTATTGTTAAGCCACTTCTCCCTTTTCGATAGCAATTTCCCGCGGCCCGCGAGGTTCTCTCGCGGATAATTGCGTGGCTGTTTCCGCGACTTTCGGGATTCTTACTTCTTATTTCTTACTTCTTCCTTTCTATGGTCCTTGCCGGGTCCCGAACCGAAAACAATTCGCAGATAATCGCGCGAACTACACTGAATTGAGCTGCGATATGGTTTTGATCGACAGGATCACAAGATTCCGTGTGGCCGTCCCAAACTTTCGATCCTCTTCCACTCGTCCGGAGTGAGCTGGAGTTTCTCCGCAGCCATGTTCTCCTCGAGATGCGCGAGCGACGATGTGCCCGGGATGGGCAACATCACCGGCGATTTTTGCAGCAGCCACGCGAGCGCGAGTTGCACCCCGCTGCTTCGGCTTCCAACGCATTGCCCGCCTTGCTCAACGAACGAGTCCCGCTTCCGCCGATCGGCGCCCACGGAATGAATCCCATCTTTTGTTTCTCGCAGTAGTTGAGCGCGGCTTCCGACTCGCGGTCGGTGATGTTGTACCGGTTCTGGATGCTGACAATCGGCACGACCTTTTTGGCCTGTTCGATTTCCGCCACCGTCACTTCCGATAATCCAACGTGCCGGATTTTTCCGGCATCCTGCGCCTTCTTGATTGCGCCTAAGGATTCCTCAACCGGCACCTTGCGATCGATCCGATGCAACTGCCACAGATCGATCCGTTCGAGTTTCAATCGCTTGAGACTTTTATCGACGGTTTGTGATAAATATTCCGGCCGCCCGTCCTGCTCCCATCGTCCCGGACTGGGCCTGGTCTGACCGCCTTTGGTCGCAATGATGAGTCCTTTCGGATAAGGATACAGCGCTTCGGCAATGAGCAGCTCGTTCGTTTCCGGACCGTAAGCATCAGCGGTGTCGATGAAATTGACGTCCAGCTCGACCGCGCACCGCAAAACTTTCTTCGCGTTCTCGCGATCAGGCGGCCAACCCCAGATCCCCTCGCCCGTCAACCGCATCGCCCCAAACCCGAGCCGATTGACCAACACATCCCCGCCCAACAAAAATGTTTCGCCGCTGCTGCTCGCCTCGGGGATCGCCGCCATAAGTCTCGGCAATCCACCGGTCAGAACACCAGCTGTACTTGCAGAAAGTGCCGCCAAAAATGTTCGCCGTGTTACATCGTTATGCATTGAATTTCCCTTCCTCCTTCATAATTCATCCTTCTTCCTTCGTAGAATCCTCCGGTTAGAACGCCAGCTGCACCCGCGAGACTTGCCTCCAAAAACGTTAGTCGCGTCATCGCACGTAAAATATATTGCCGCTATCAACTCTCAACACTCGCCTGTCGCGCCGTAGCTTTGCGGTTGGTATGCCTTCCTCTACCGCCGTGCCGGGAGTGATCCCTTCCAGTTGTTGGCCGCGATCAGCGACGGAGGCTATGCCGCATGAGTTTTCGGATTAAATGTCAAGTGTTGAGATGCGCCCCATTCCCCTGCCATATTTCTTCTTGGTCCCGCCCGAAAGTAACAGCGCGGCCACGAATTGTAAGGTAGTGTTTTGACCTTTATGACCACTCCTTCCACGATGGCCAAGGCAAGTCGCAGCCCCCTACCTGCCGGCGTGGAGGTCTTGGGAGAGAGAACGCCGGCTTTTTCTGAAATCTTAACTCCGGAAGCGCTCGCCTTTGTCGGAAAGCTACAACGTCACTTCGGCACACGGCGCAAGCAATGTCTCGAGCACCGGCAGAAACGGCAGATACAGCTTGACCAGGGCGAAGGTCTCGACTTCTTGCCCGAGACGAAACAGATCCGCGAAGGCGACTGGAAGTGTGCGGCTATCCCGAGCGATATCCAAGACCGCCGGGTCGAAATCACCGGGCCCACCGAAGACGCGAACGCGCCGACCTGGAAGAACATGGTTGAAGGTCAAATCAATTTGCGCGACGCCATTCGAGGAACGATTAATTTCACCAATCCCGGAGGAAAAGAGTACAAGCTCAATGAGCAAGTCGCTGTGCTGATGCCCCGGCCGCGCGGCTGGCATCTGGTGGAGAAGCATGTGCTGATCGATGGCGAACCGGTCGCCGGGGGCTTTTTCGACTTTGGATTGTTTTTTTACCACAACGCGCAGGAACTGATCGCGCGTGGAAGCGGTCCCTATTTCTATCTGCCCAAGATGGAGAGCCACCTCGAGGCGCGCATTTGGAACGACGTCTTTCAGTTGGCGCAGAAGGAGCTGGGCATTCCATACGGGACTATTCGCGCCACCGTCTTGATCGAGACAATTCCGGCCGCCTTCGAAATGGACGAAATTCTATACGAATTGCGCGATCATTCGGCTGGGCTCAACTGCGGTCGCTGGGACTACATCTTCTCGTGTATTAAACGGTTCCGGAACAAGCGCGATTTCCTGCTGGCCGACCGCGCCTTGATTACCATGACCACGCATTTCATGCATTCGTACTCCCTGCTCTGCATTAAGACGTGCCATCGGCGAGCCACTTTCGCGATGGGCGGAATGGCCGCGCAGATTCCGGTCAAAAACGACCCAAAGGCGAACGAAGAAGCTTTTGCCAAAGTGCGCGCCGATAAGGAGCGAGAAGCAAACGACGGCCACGACGGCACGTGGGTGGCGCATCCCGGCATGGTGCAGCTCGCGCTCGACGCCTTCAACGCCATCATGCCGCAAGCAAATCAAATCGACCGCAAACGCGATGACGTGACTGTCGCGAGCAAAGACCTCCTCGATTTCGGACCGAGCGAACCAATCACCGAGCGAGGCTTGCGCACCAATGTCAGTGTCGGCGTCCAATACCTTGAGGCGTGGCTACGCGGAAGTGGAGCTGTGCCGATCTTCAATTTGATGGAAGACGCAGCCACCGCGGAAATTTCACGTGCGCAGGTCTGGCAATGGATCCGCCACCCTCGCGGTATGTTCGACGATGGCCGGAAGGTGACGAAGGAGTTATTTCGCAGCGTGCTAAACGAAGAGCTGGCGAAAATCAAAACCCAGATGGGAGAGAAACGTTTCGCCGATGGCAAATTCGACGTGGCGCGCGAACTCTTCGACCGGATTACGACTGACGACGAGTTTGCCGAATTCCTTACCTTACCTGGCTATGAGAAACTCGACTGACACCCGCCGCGGCCGACGAGACGCCGACGGCCAACGCCTGGCTAATCGGCAACCGCAAAAAAAGATGAGCGGGACGAGCAAAGCAAAAGGGAAAGGCCGTTCCGGTGTCGGGAAGAACCGAGACGAAATGAAAAAAGCCGATCATGATTGGGTCAATAATCCTCGCTGGAAGGGGATTTCTCGTAATTACTCGGTCAGCGATGTTCGGCGCCTGCAGGGCAACGTCATCATCGAACACACCCTGGCGCGCCGCGGCGCGGAAAAGCTTTGGAGTTTGCTTCAAGCCGAACCCTTCATCAACGCTCTCGGCGCGCTCACCGGGAACCAGGCGCTTCAGCAAGTCAGGGCGGGACTGAAGGCGATCTATCTCAGCGGATGGCAGGTGGCAGCCGATGCCAATCTCGCCGGCCAGATGTATCCCGATCAAAGTCTTTATCCGGCAAACAGCGTGCCGGCTGTGGTCAAACGGATCAATCAAACTTTGCAGCGTGCCGACCAAATCGCGCGTGTCGAGAGCAAAAACGATATCGATTGGTTTGTGCCGATCGTGGCCGACGCCGAAGCTGGTTTTGGCGGGCCGCTCAACGTTTTTGAATTGATCAAAGCTATGATCGAGGCGGGCGCGGCCGGCGTGCACCTCGAAGACCAACTCGCTAGCGAGAAAAAATGCGGACATATGGGGGGAAAAGTGCTGGTTCCGACGCGCGCTGCCATCGCACACCTCATTGCCGCACGACTGGCCGCCGATGTTTGTGACGTTCCCACGCTGATTCTGGCACGCACCGATGCAAATGCCGCCGCCTTGCTCACCACCAACGCCGACGAACGCGACCGCGAGTTTTTGACCGGCAAGCGGACTGTCGAAGGATTCTTTCGCGTACGCACCGGCCTGGATCAGGCGATTGCGCGCGGACTTAGCTACGCGCCCTTCGCCGACTTGATCTGGTGCGAGACTTCGCAGCCAAATCTGGCTGAAGCAAAAAAGTTCGCCGAGGGAATTCACAGCCAGTTTCCCGGAAAGCTGCTGGCCTATAATTGTTCTCCTTCATTCAATTGGAGGAAAAAACTCGATAGTGGAGATATCGCAAAGTTTCAACGTGAACTGGGCGCGATGGGTTACAAATTCCAATTCGTTACCCTGGCCGGTTTCCACGCGCTCAATTACAGCATGTTTCAACTCGCGCGAGGCTATCGCGATCGAGGAATGGAGGCCTATGCGGAACTGCAAGAGGCGGAGTTCGCGGCCGAAAAGCATGGATACAGTGCGACCAAGCATCAACACGAAGTGGGCACCGGCTACTTCGACGACGTCGCTCAGGTTATCGCCGCTGGCCTGTCCTCCACCACGGCGTTGCGAGGTTCAACCGAACAAGAACAGTTTCATTGAACCGGGTAGAGACGGCGTCGTCGGCAGCCGCGGCTTTAACCGACAGCCGCCTGGCCGCGCTTTGCGCAGAGGCCGTACAGCACGCCTTCGGCAATTACCAAGGGCGTTTTGATGAAATTACTCGCCGCGCGCGAGAGCGTTTTCTGGCTCATGATCTAAAGGGAAGCTACGCGGATTCGGCCGAGAGGCTTCATCTTTATGGCCACGTGCTGGCGGACCTAACGACGCAGATAACGGATCTGATGGGCCCGCGCTTGCGCGAACGCAACGTATGGACCGCAATCAAAGCCGTTTATTCCTCTTTCGTCGCGCAATCTCGAGCTTGGGAGATTGGTGAAAGTTTTTTCAACTCCCTCACCCGGCGCGTTTTTGCAACCGAAGGCGTGGATCAAGCAATCGAATTTGTCGATTCCGATTTCGACGCGCCGCCCACGAGTTCTCGTCTCGACGTTCGTCGAATTTATTCCGGAGCAGCCCTTGCGGAATTGATCTCGGCGGCGCTAACCGACCCCGAAGCGGGCGGATTCGCAGCCGAATGCTGGAACGAGCTGGGTGTCTCGGTGCGCCTGGCGGCGGAGCGAGTCGAGGCAAAATTTCCTGATGCTGGCCAGAGAGTTTCCAAGCTGCGCCTCGAAATGATTAACCGCGCTTTTTATCGGGGCGGCGGCTCCTACCTTGTCGGTCGCGCGATTCGCGATGGTGGCGATGGCGTCGGGTTACCTCTGGCCTTTTGTCTGCGTCATGAAGGTGAACGCGGCATCACGCTCGATGCCGTGCTCTTCGGCGAAGCGGATTTGTCGATTCTTTTCTCATACACGCGTGCGTATTTCCGAGTAAACGCCGATTGTCCCCACGCCTTGGTGCATTCCTTGCGGCAGCTGATGCCGCGCAAACGTTTAGCCGATCTCTACAACGAAATCGGTTTTAACCGACATGCCAAAACGGAGTTTTATCGCGATTTCGTCGCGCAGATGAATGCCTCGGCCGACCGTTTCAAAACGGCCGAAGGCACGCCCGGAATGGTCATGCTCGTCTTCACTTTGCCCAGCTACGACGTCGTTTTTAAGGTGATCAAGGATCGATTCGATCTTCCCAAGGATACCACTCCAAACGAGGTGATGCGCCGTTACAAGCTGGTCTTCGAGCACGATCGTGCCGGACGTTTGGTGGAAGCGCACGAGTTCGAGCACCTCCGCATCCCACGAAACCGATTCGAGCCGGCCCTCCTGGAAGATTTGCTCCGCGCGGCCGAAAAGACAGTGCGGCTGGAAGGCGACGATGTCGTCATCGCTCATGTTTACGTCGAGCGTCGCATTCGTCCGCTTAACATTTTCTTCGCCGAAGCCGATGCGACTCAGAGTGCAGCCGCCGCTCGCGATTACGGCCAGGCCATCAAGGATCTGGCCGTGTCGAATATTTTTCCGGGCGATGTGTTGACCAAAAACTTCGGCGTCACCCGGCGAGGCCGGGTCGTCTTCTACGATTACGACGAGCTTTGTTTTCTAACCGATTGCAATTTTCGCGATCTGCCGCAGGCCAGCACGTACGAGGAAGAAATATCGGCCGAGCCGTGGTTCTCCGTGCGCGAGAATGACGTGTTTCCCGAAGAATTTCCAGATTTTCTCCGCCTGCCCGGACCGGCGCGTGCCGCGCTGCTCGAACAGCACGCGGATTTATTTCATCCGGATTTCTGGCGCAGCGTGCAACGGAAGCTTCGAGAGGGCGAGATTCTGGAAGTATTTCCATATCGGCCGGAGCGACGGTTAGTCATCGCGAATTGAAGCTAACGCATTTGTCGTCTTAGAAGCAGGCGCGACCGCGACGGAAACCGAGCTGCGCGATTACGCTCGTGATCATCTGGCGCACTTCAAGTGTCCGCAGAAAATTCGCTTCGTACCCGAGCTGCCAAAAACAGCCACAGGCAAGGTCCGGAAGTATATCCTTCGCGGCAAGCCCGCGATTTCGAAGCAGTGACAGGCCTAACCGCGCTTCAACTTTATGGCGGCGGTGAGGAAAATGCATGAGGCTTTCGCGAGTTGAAGTCCATCGCGGAATCATGCTTTCATCCGTGGGGCACCGCTCCCTGTAGCGGCG
>Ga0209376_1003215_pt1 | contig 14954 bp, 12 predicted proteins | sample GraSoiAngelo_134_FD_185891 | JGI IMG/M metagenome (GOLD analysis project Ga0209376, IMG submission 185891) | Grasslands soil microbial communities from the Angelo Coastal Reserve, California, USA - 14_0929_05_30cm (SPAdes) (version 2) | ecosystem: Environmental > Terrestrial > Soil > Grasslands ... | reverse complement strand
ACGTCGCTCACCATCCGGCCGCCGCCGACCGCGACGCGAATCGTGGCGCCCGTCGTCGCGCGGGCCTCGGTGGACGCGAGCCGCACCGCATATGCGGCAAGCGGCGCCGGCTGATCGCCGACAATCGTGACCTGCCCCAGGAGCTTGCTGTTGGGGCCGCCGAGCCCGCGCGTGAACACGTAGTCGATGCGCTGGTTCAGCACCGGGACCTGGTTGGACAAGTCCGCCACCTCGCAGCACGTGAACCCGCGCGCGCCGGGCCGCATCGCCGCCCACGTGTCGGTGAAACCGGCGCCGGTAACCACTTGATGCATCGCCGAGCCCGTCGTGTCGTTGAAGTCGCCGAGCAGAATCGCCGGCGTATCGCCGCCGACGACGGCCACCAGTTCCTGCGCCTGGAGGGCGCGCAGCCCCGGCAGGCCCCGCGCGTTCCCGGACTCGAGGTGCGTGGTCGCGACGGTGACGGGCCTGCCATCGATCAGCAACCGCGCCACCACGTAGCCGCGATTCAGATCGACGCCGTCCGCGAGGTGGCCGAGGTTCGCGGCGTAGATCGTGGCGATGACCGGCCCGTTGAGGCTCACGTGGTCGGCATCCCGCAGCAACGCGTCGTGGTCGGTCACGGCGACACCGGGGAACGGGGTCGCGACGAGGTTGGTGCTCTGGTCGACGAGCGCGTAATGCAGACCGCGGGCGTTCAGCGCCGCCATCAGGATCGCCAGGAAGTCCTGGTTCACGGCGATGCCGAGCGGCGGGATGTTGATGTGGATCTCACTCACTTCCTGGAGGCCCACGACCTGTGGGCGGCTGCGCGCGATCTCGTCCGCCAAGGCTTCGGCGCGCAGCGGATAGACGGTCTGCCCCACGACTGTGATTGCCTGGAGCAGCGCGTCGAAGTCGTCCGAAGGATCGGGCGTGAGCAACGCCTGGATCACGGCGTCCACATCCGCTCCGATGTACAGGTTGCGCGTCATGGCCGTGATGGTCCCGGCGCCGGCGTCCGTTACGGAGACAGACGCAGAGCGTGATGCGACCACTTCCCCCGGCATCGGGGCGAGTGGGGTGTCCTTGGTGCAGGCGACGGCGATCGCAAGCACCGCGAGCAGTGAATAGCGGATGCGGGTATTCATGGGCGTCTCCGGGGCGCGAGAAGGTTGAAGTCGAAATAACGCCGGAGGGGTCAAGCGGAGGTCAAGCGGGCCGGTACACCCCCCACACGGCGCGGAGCGCGTCGCTGATTTCGCCGACCGTCGCGCGCGCACGTACCGCGTCCAGGATCACGGGCATGAGCCGCTCGGTGGAGGCCGCCGCCGAGCGCAGCGACGCCAGCGCCTTTTCCACCTTGGTCCGGTCGCGCCGCCGCCGCGCCGCGGCGACACGCTCACGCTGCCCCGCCGCGAGCGCCACGTAGTCGGGCACCGAAGCGGCGGGGACCGTCGTCTCCTCCGCGTACCGATTCACACCCACGACCACCTGGTCGCCGCGCTCGACCGCCTGCTGCGTCGCGTAGGCGCTGCGCGCGATGGCATCCTGGATCACCCCGCGCTCGATGCACGCTACCGCGCCGCCCTGGCGCTCGACGTCGTCGACCAGCGCCCGGGCCTCCCGCTCGATCGTGTCGGTCAAGTGCTCGACGTACCAGCTCCCCGCGACGGGGTCGATCACTTCCGGCACTCCCGTCTCGTGCGCGAGCAGTTGCTGGGTGCGGAGTGCTAGCGTCGCGCTCTGCTCGGTGGGCAGCGCCAGCGCTTCGTCGTACGCATTGGTATGCAGCGACTGGGTGCCGCCCAGCACGGCGGCGAGCGCCTGGATCGCCACGCGCACCACGTTGTTCAACGGCTGCTGCGCCGTGAGGGTCGCGCCGCCGGTCTGCGTGTGAAAGCGCAGCCGGCAGGCGGCGTCGTCCGCGTGGAACTTCTCCTTCATGAGGCGCGCCCATAGGCGTCGCGCCGCCCGGAACTTGGCGACCTCCTCGAACAGATCCGAGTAACTCGCGAAGAAGAAAGACAGCCGCGGCGCGAACGCGTTGACGTCGAGCCCCCCCCCCGCTCCCACCGCCCGGCGCACGTACTCGAGACCGTTGGCGAACGTGAACGCCACCTCCTGCACGGCGGTCGCCCCCGCTTCCCGCATGTGATAGCCGGAGACCGAGATGGGGTTGAAGCTCATCCCCTCGGCGGCCACGAACCGGAACACGTCGGCGACGAGCCGCAACGACGGCTCGGGAGGGAAGATGTAGGTCCCGCGCGCGACGTACTCCTTGAGGATGTCGTTCTGCAGCGTCCCCTGGAGCTCGCGCCGCGCGACGCCCTGCTCCTCGCCCACCACGACGTACATCGCGAGCAGGATCGCCGCCGTGGCGTTGATCGTCATCGACGTCGACACCCCGCCCAGCGGAATGCCGTGGAACAGGCGCTCCAAGTCGTCCACCGTGTCGATGGCCACCCCGACGCGGCCCACTTCGCCTTCCGCCATCGCGTGGTCCGAGTCGAACCCCATCTGGGTGGGAAGATCGAAGGCGACCGACAAGCCGGTCTGGCCCTCCTTGAGGAGGTGGTGGAAGCGCTCGTTGGTTTCTTCGGCGGTGCCGAACCCAGCGTACTGGCGCATCGTCCACAGCCGACCGCGGTACATGGAGGGGTGGAGACCGCGGGTGAACGGGAACACGCCCGGAGCGGCGAGGTCCTTCCGGTAGTCGCCGCCCCAATCGCCGGGGCCGTAGACGAGCTTGTCGCTCACACCGGCACGGGCGGCGCGGCGAGGATGCCGGTAGCGAACTCGACATCCGCCCTGCTGCCGATGACGAGCGGGCTCTTCTGGTGAATCGTGGTGGGACTGATGTCGAGGATGCGACGGCGGCCGTCGGTCGCCGCGCCCCCGGCCTGCTCGACGACGAACGCCAGCGGGGCCGCCTCGTAGAGCAGCCGCAGCTTTCCCTCCGGCGACCGGCTGTCGGCGGGATAGAGGAATATACCGCCGGAGATGAGGTTGCGGTGGAAGTCGGCGACGAGCGAGCCGATGTAGCGGGCGTTCTTCGCCACCACCGCGCCGTCGCCGTTCTTGAACGTCGCGACGACGCGCTGCACGGCGGGAGACCAGCGGTTCCAGTTGCTCTCGTTGACGCTGTAATAGCGGCCCACGTCCGGCGTGCGGATGCGGGGATGCGAGAGCAAGAATTCGCCGATCGTGGGGTCCAGCGTAAAGCCGTGGACGCCCGCGCCGGTGGTGTAGACCAACATCGTGCTCGACCCGTAGAGGATGTACCCGGCCACGACCTGGCGGTAGCCGGGCTGGAGGCAGTCGCGGTCCGAGGCGCCTTCCTGCTGGCCGCTCACCCGGCGGTGGATCGAAAAGATCGTGCCGATCGAAACGTTGACGTCGATGTTCATTGAGCCGTCGAGCGGGTCGTAGAGCAGCACGTACTTGCCCTGCTCTTCCCGCGGGCACACGCGCGGCGTCTCGTCCTCCTCGGAGGCGGTGATGCACACGCGTCCGCTGTGCTGCACCGCGTTGCGGACGGTCTCATTGGCGAACATGTCGAGCTTCTGCTGGAGGTCGCCCGAGACGTTGAGGGTGCCGCTGCCGCCGAGGATGTCGGTCAGACCCGCCCGGCGCACCTGGCGCGAGATGATCTTCGCCGCCAGGCACAGGTCGTAGAGCAGGTTGGAGAGCTCGCCCGTAGCCTCCGGGTGGAGCCGTTCCTGCTCCATGATGAAGCGCTCAATCGTCACGACGGACGTGAGTGAGTCCACGCAGCGTGTCCACCTCGAAGGTGATGTCGCCCGCTTCGTCGGTACGCCAGATCCGGATGCCGTGGGCCCGGAGCCGCGCAAGCACCTCGGGAGCGGGATGTCCGTAGGTGTTGTGCGCGCCCACGCTGATCACTGCGTCGCCGGGCCGCAGCTCGTCGAGCCAGGCGTCGCCCGTCGCGGAGCGGGAGCCGTGATGCCCGATCTTCAGCAGCGCCACGGGACCGACCCGGCCCCGGAGCCGCCACTCGACCGGCAGCCCCGCATCGGCCTGGAAGAACACCCGCGTCCGGCCGTAGGTGACGACCACGACGACCCCGTGCTCGTTCACCTCGAGCGGTTCGGCGAGCCACGCGGAGTCGGGGCTCACCACGTCGAGGCGCAGCCCGTCGATCTCGAAGCGATCGCCGCTACGCGCCGCATGCCAGGCCGCGCCCGACGCTTCCACCGCCGCCAGGAACTCGAGGTACAGCGGCCGCCCCAGCGGCTCACCCGGCTCCAGGACCAGCCGTGGCGGAAACACCCGGAGCACCGCCGGGATGCCGCCCAAGTGGTCCGCGTCGCCGTGCGTCGCGACCACGAGCGCGAGCCCAGGAGCGCCGTGCCGCCGCAGGTACGGAATCACCACGCTGCGGCCGGCGTCGCGCACCGGCGTCCGGGGGCCGCCATCGATCAGAATCCAGCGGCCCGTGGCGGTCCGCAGCAGGGCGGCGTCCCCCTGCCCCACGTCGAGGAAATGTATCTGAACGCAACGGCAATCGTCGAGAGACGTGGCGCCGGCGAGCGAGGCCCCGAGCACCAGCGTCGCGAGAAAAGCGGCCCGCGCCGCTAAGACCCAGCGCCGCCCGCGGCCCCGCCACAACCACCACGCTGCGCCGAGCACCATCGCCCAGAACGCCGCGGCCCGGCCGCCCGCTACCATCACGACATGCCCTCCGGGGACTGCGGCCGCACCCCGCGCCGTCAGGTCGATCAGCGCCAGGCCCAGACCCGCCCCGCTCGCAATGACGTGCGCGATTGACGGCACGAGCCAGGAGAGTGCGAGCGCGATCATCAGGCCCGGTACCGCGACCCCAGCAAGCGGAATCGCGACGAGATTCGCCAGCACCCCGACCGGGGCGACCGTGCCGAACGCGTAGGCGGTGATCGGGGCCGTGAGCAGCGTCGCCGCCGTGGCCGGCGCGAGGAGGCGGACGAGGCGCGGCTCGCGCGCGGCGGCGCGCGACGCCCAGATCACACCGCTCACCGCCGCGACTGAGAGCCACGCGCCCACTGATCGCACCGCCCACGGGTCCACGGCAAGGACGAAGAGCACCGCGAGGGCGATGGTGCCGCGCGGCGTCACGATGCGTTGTCGGAGCCGGGCCGCCGCCGCCGCCGCGAGCATCGCGGCGGCGCGCGTCGCCGGCGCCGGAAACCCGAGCAACCACACATAGGCGAAGACGGCGATCGCTCCGGCCACGAGGCGCGCGCGGGCCGGCAGACGCAGCAGCCGGAGCCCCAGCGCCACCCAAGCCGCGAAGAACCCCACGTGCAGGCCGCTGATCGCCAGGAGGTGCGCAAGCCCGGCGGCGGCGAACCGCTCGCGCACGGCGGGGTCGAGCTCGGTGCGCCGGCCGGTGACGAGCGCCTCGACGAGCGGCGCGCGATGGCCGAACAGCGCGGCGGCACGCGCCGAGAGCCGATCGCGCAGCGCTCCCCGTCCGCACCGCTCGGCGTCGAGGAGGCGCACCCGGCGCAGCGCGAGGATCCCGCGATCCACGGGGCCCAGCCACCGGCCGGCGACGATCCAGGTGGAGCCGCCACGGGCGTCGCGACCGTCGGGCCAGCGCAGCCGCACAGCGCCCCGGCACGGGCCGCCGATCGCATCCCCGTCCACGACGCCGCCCCCCACGGGTGCGGGGTCGAGGAGCCGAACGATGACCGCGCGAAGCGCTCCTCGCTCCCCGAGCCCCGCGCAGCTGGCGGCGCGCCGCCGCACGGCGACCTCTCCCCAGACCAGCCCGGCCAGCAGCGCGATCCCCATGGCGCCGGCCACCGCCGCCCGCCGCGACAGCAACAAGGTCCCGAGGGCGACGGGAACGCCCACCGCCCACGTCCCCACATCCCCGACGAGCCGGACCCCGACGGCGAGACCGGTGCCAAACGCGATGGTGATCCAGAGGAGCGGCGGCCGCACCGGGCCGCCGTCAGGAGCGGGCTACAGCGTGACGGGCTTCGTCCCGCAGCGGGGCGCGGCGGCGACCTTGCGGAAGCCCTCGAGCAGCACGACGTCGAGCTTCGCCTTCTCCTGGTCGGTGTCGAGGTTGATCGCGGTAATGACCTCGCCCTCGCGGGTGGAGACGTAGTGCGGGGACAGCCGGTTCAGCGTGTAGACGAATACGTCGCCGCGGCAGGTGTCGCAGCCGCAGAACTTGGGGAACTGCACGCGCAGGCGGTCGTACTCGCGCTGCGCGACTTCCCAGGTGACGTTCGTTACCCCATGAGGGCTGGCTCCCGCTCCAGCGGCCAGGCGGTGAACGTGGTCCCGCTCGTGCCCGTGAGACGGACCCGGCGGTACGTGCCGATCCAGGCGGCGGGACCCTCGAGCAGCGCCACCTTGTTGGTGCGGGTGCGAGCCTGCAGCAGATCCCCGCGCCGGGCGCGCCCCTCGACGAGCACTTCCTGCTCCGTCCCGACGAGCGCCACGCTCTTCCCCCGCGCCACGCGACGAACGACCGCGATGAGACGCTCGAGGCGCTCCGCTTTGACCTCCTCCGCCACGTGATCCTTGATACGGACCGCTGGCGTGCCCTCGCGCACCGAGTACTTGAACGTGTACGCGTCGTCGAACCCCACCGCCTCGACCAGCGATAGCGTCTCGGCGAAGTCAGATTCGGTCTCACCAGGGAAGCCCACGATGATGTCGGTCGTGAGCGCGACACCGGAAACGGCGCGACGCAGGGCCGCGACCACTTCCAGATAGCGCTCGCGGTCGTAGCGCCGCAGCATCCGCTTGAGCACGCGGGAGCTACCGCTCTGCACGGGCAGGTGCACGTGCTCGCACACCACCCGCGTATCGGCCATCGCGACGAGCACCCGGTCGGTGAAGTCGGTGGGGTACGGGGAGGTGAACCGCAGCCGCCGCAGTCCCGGCACCGCGCCCACCGCGCGCAGCAGGTCGGCGAAGTCGTGGACGCCATCGTGATAACTGTTGACCGTCTGCCCAAGCAGGGTGACCTCCGTGGTGCCCTGGGCGGTGAGTCCCTCCACCTCCCGCACCACGTCGGTCAAGTTGCGGCTGCGCTCCGGTCCGCGCGTCATCGGAACGATGCAGAACGTGCACCGATAATCGCAGCCTCGCTGCACGGTGACGAACGCCGAACTGGTCCGTCCGCGCACCGGAGGCACGTCCTCGTAATGCTCCCAGCTCTTGAACGCCACGTCCGCGGCACGCTCGCCACTCGCCGCCCGTGCGATGAGCTCGGGGAGGTTGCGGTAGCCATCCGGGCCGACGACGAGGTCTACCTGCGGCACCCGCTCGAGCAGCCGGGGCCCGAGGCGCTGGGCCATGCAGCCCATGACGCCGAGCACCCCGCCGGGGCGTTTGTAGTGCTTCAGCTCGCCCATGCGCCCCAGCACCCGCTGCTCGGCGTGGTCGCGGACGGCGCAGGTGTTGACGAGCAGCACGTCGGCCGCCGCGGGATCGTCCGTACGGACGTATCCCTCCCGCGCCAGAAGCCCAAGCATCAGCTCGGAGTCCGACACGTTCATCTGGCAGCCGTACGTCTCGATGTAAATCGTCGGCATCAGGTGATCCTGACCTCGAAGCGGGGGCGGCCGTCCCAGCCGTCGGTCGAAAGATAGACGGAGAGGTAGTCCTGCGTCACGACGTCGAGCCGGCCCGCAAGCCGCCCGCTCACCACGCCGTCGGCGAGTTGTCCCATACGCCTTTCCCGATACGCTTTGGCCTTTTGATCTCCGAGTGCGCGCAGCTCAGCGGCCCGGGCCTTGATCACTGGCGGCGGCAGCCGGCCAGCGAGTTTCGCGGCGGGCGCATCGGGGCGCACGCTGAACGGAAAGACGTGGAGGTACGTGAACGGGAGGGCTTGGACGAGGGCGACCGTGGCGCGGTGGTCGGCGTCGGTCTCGCCCGGGAAGCCCGCGATGATGTCGGCGCCGAGGCCGAACACCGGCAGCCGCTCGGCGAGCCACTCGAGGCGCGCGCGGTAGCTCCGCGCCGTATACCAGTGGCGGCCCATGCGCTTGAGCACCCGGTCCGAGCCTGACTGCAGCGGCGCGTGCAGGTGCGCGGCGAGGTTGCGGGGCGCTTCGATCAGGAAACGGGCGATGCGGTCGTCTACCTCAGTCGCTTCGATCGAGGAGAGCCGGAACCGCACCTCAGGCACGGCGCTCACCAGATGCCCCAGCAGCTCCCCGAGCGACGCCGCATCCCGCATCCCCCATCCCGCTTCCCTGCCGTATGTCCCGATGTGGACCCCGGTCAGTACGATCTCCGCGTGATGCCGCGAGAGCGCCCGGGCCTCGGCAACGAGCTCAGCGACCGGGCGCGACCGGTTCGAGCCCCGCGCCAGCGTCGTCGCGCAGAACGTGCAGTGCTCGTCGCAGCCGTCCTGGATCTTGAGCAGGCCGCGCTGCCTCTCCCCTGCACCCACGCGTCGCGTGGCGACGCCTGCGTGCGGGCGTGGGGTGACGCCCGCGGCGCGGAGCACCACCTCAGGATCGGCGCCGCCGACCACCGCGCGCACCGAGGGAAGCGACGCGATGCGGCCGTCGTCGAGTGCGGCGGCGCAGCCGATCACCACCGTCTCGAGGCCCTCGCGGCCTCGGGCGATGCGCCCCACGAAGCGGCGCAGCTTCGCCTCGCTCTCCCCCGTCACGGTGCAGGAGTTCACGACCGCGACGTCGGCCGCCGCGGGGTCGTCCACTACCGTCGCGCCTGTTTCGGCGAACGCCAGCCGTACCTGCTCGGTGTCGTACTGATTTGCCCGGCAGCCGAACGTATGAAAGAAGACGTTCACGGCCGCACCGTGACGCCGACGAGGAGGGTCCACACGCGCTCGCGCAGGCCGACGCCGGTGCGCGATAGGTGCTCGAGGGAGAGGTCGATCACCCCGCGGCCTTCGCTGAAGCGGAATCCCGTGCCGCCGGCCACGCCGAATTCGCTAGGGGCGCGGCCGCCGGGCCCGAAGGGGAGATGCCCGCCGCGCACGCCGAGCCGCAGGGGTGCGCCCCGTCCGAGCTCGGCGCCGGCGGACCAGTTCACGGTGTTGTAGGCGTTGGTCCCGGCGTTCCCCCACGACTGGGAGACGATGCTCGCCGCGAAGGTCGTGGCAGCAGCCGGCTGCCACTGCAGACCGGCGCCGAGGGTGATGGGCAGGTCGTTGCGCGCCAGCTCCGTGGAGTTTTCGCGCGCGCGCAGGCGCGAGTCGCTGCGCACGAACGCTGCGAGGCGCAGGGACGACGCCGGCAAGGCCACGACGCTCGCCGAGGCGCCGAAGCCGTCATAGGTGAGCTCGCTCGCTTCGAAGGTGTCCACGTAGCTGCTGTCCTGGAAGTCGCGCCCCGCGCGCACGCGCACCGAGCCGGTGAGCAAGTGCACCCCGACGCCGGCGAACACCCGACTCGTGATGCGCGCGGCGGCTGCCAGTCGGAGGTCCGACACCGCGCCGTCGCTGACGTAGCGGTCGGTCACCGGTTCGGGCACCCCGCGGATCGTCACCGTGTCGCGCGTCGAGATGTTGAAGGACTTGTCGAGGTACGTGCCGAAGCCGCCGCCCACGATGATCCCGTGTCCCACCGGCCCCGACACCCCCAGGACCGGAAACCGCGTGGCGCGCACCCAGGTGCTCTTGTCGGGGAACTCGATCGCGCGGTAGCTCGTCGCGCCGCCCGAGGTAATCGTCAGGTGATCGGCCCAGCCCAGGGTGGCGTCCACGAGCGACGACAGGGGGTCGAACGCCGCGAACGCCCCCCCCGTGGCGCGGGCGCGCACGCTCTCGAACCGGCCCGGCGTCCCGAGACCGGAAATGCCGAACTGCGAATCCTGGGCCGCGAGCGGCGTCGCCGCGAGACCGAGCAACAGCGCGGCGGCGAGCGTTGTCCGGCAGCGGTCGTGGATCATGGCGCGAACGTCAGGCGGGGAACATAGGTCAGCCGCAGCGTCGGCCGCCGCAGCGCCGCCCGCGAGGAGAAGAACCGGACTTCCGCCAAGGTTACTCCCTCAAAGGGGAAGTCGGGGCCCTGGTGCAGGACCAGGCTGCGCGGCAGGCTCGTATCCGCCTGCCAACGTCGCAGGATGTTGGTGATCTCGATCCGCACGGTATCCGTGAACCCCACGTGGATGACGACACTGTCCGGCGCGAGGAACGGATCGCGCAGAATCGAGCTCTTGGCCCCCAGGTCCACGGCCGCCGGGTGCACGAACAGCACGAAGGAATCCGATGGCACACCCCGGACCGAGTCCGAGGCGACGAGGATCAGCGTGGCCCGGACGATCTGCGTCGAGTCGCGGATCGCGCGTGGCAGGTTCACCCGCAACAGGCTGCGCGCGGCCGGGAGGCCGCCCACCAACAGATTCGTATCCAGCGGAGCCGGGTCGGGAGTGAACACGAAACCGTCGAAGCCGCCGCCGCCGGCCGGGCTGACCGGCGGCTGCGGATAGTCGACGATGGTGCCGAGCGAATCGAAGCGGTTGAACCAATGGAGGGCTGGGGCCTGCCCGTTGATCTGCTCGCTCGCGCTCAGGGCGAGGCTGGCGAACGAGTCGGCGGTGACCCGGACACCAAGGGCGACGCGCCCGGAGTCCGTGGTATCAAACGGTACCGCCAGGGAATCGAGCTTGAAGATCAGCAGGTACTGCACCTCCCCGTTGAGCGAATCCCGAGTGAGGCGATCGCCTGTGAGGGTATCGAGATGGATGGTGTCATGTGCGATCACGCTGTCGTAGCGCACGGGCTGGGCGAGCAGGGTGTCGAGGTTCACCGACCGCAGCGGCGGTCCGGCGAAGCTGTCACTCACGGCGGGATCGCTGAACGTGGTCGTCGAATCGATCGACAGCGGCAGGCGATAGAGGTGGACCGTGAGATTGCTCGCCTTCGCCTCGCGCCGCACGATCCGCATCGCCACGAAGACCGAATCCGGCTGGAGCAGCGGGCCCGTCGTCGTGTCCGTGCTGCTGGTCGCCCTTCTCAGAAACGGCGCCCGATTGAAACGGAAGATCGCGCGACTGATCCGTCCCGGCAGGCTCTCGACCAACATCACCGGGGCCTCCGGCACGCTGACGTAGCCGATCGGCCGGCCGTAGGCGGAATCGCGCGTGATGGCCGAGTCCAGGATCGTGTCGTACACCACGATCTTTTCGGGCGGACAGTACTGGTCGCAGCGGCCGGGGGCGGTGAGGTCTTCGGTGCAGGCGAGCACCGCTGCGGCAGCCACGACGCCGAGGACGGCCAGTCGGCGCAGGAGAGGCGTCACGTGTCGAGAGACTCCCGGGTGAAGGCGGCCGGGAGCAGCTCCCCCAGCGTCCAGCGGCGCTCGCTCTTGGGACCCGCCGAGATGACTTCCAGATCCAACCCGAACTCCGCGAGCAGCTGCCGGCACGCGCCGCACGGGGCCGCAGGCGGATCCACCGCGGTCGTCACGGCGATGCGCGTGAACTGCTTGGCCCCCGCCGCCACCGCCGCCCCCAGTGCCATCCGCTCCGCGCAGATCGTCAACCCGTAGGACGCGCTCTCCACGTTTGTTCCGACGAAAACCCGGCCGTCGGCCGCCTCCAGCGCCGCCCCGACGTGGAAGCGGCTGTAAGGGGCATGGGCGTTGCGCATCACCTCGCGTGCCCGCCGCACCAGCTCGGCGCTCACGCCGCGACCTCTGCGAGGAACGACGACCCCGCCGCGAGCGGTCCGACGCCGAAGTACTCGGCCACCGTGGCGCCGAGATCGGCGAAGCTGCGACGCTCCCCGAGCGCGCGGGGACGCACCCGGCCGCCCAGGGCCAGCACCGGCACGGCCTCCCGCGAATGGTCGGTGGACGGCGTCGTCGGATCGTTGCCGTGATCGGCCGTCAGGATGATCAGGTCGTCCTCCCGCACGCGGGTCTCGAGCCGCGGGATCCACGCGTCCAGCTCGAGCAGTCCCTTATGAAACCCCGGGACGTCGTTGCGGTGCCCCCAGCTCTGATCGAATTCGATCACGTTCACGAAGATGAACCCCTCGGCGAGCGCGTCCAGCGCCGCTTCGATGCGCCGGTAGGCGTCGGCGTTCGTGGGCGTGTGCTCGCTCGTGATGTTGCGACCCGCGAACAGGTCGTCCACCTTGCCGATGCCGACGCGGGGGATGCCCCGTTCCGCCAGGAAATCGAGCAGCGTCTTCCCCACCGGCTCGAGAGAGAAGTCGCGGCGGTGCGCGGTGCGCGTGTACGCCCCGGGCCGCCCCACGAACGGCCGCGCGATCACCCGGCTCACGGCCTGCTCCCCCACCAAGAGCTTGCGGGCGATCGCGCAGGCCCGGTACAGCTCCTCGAGCGGCACCACCGCTTCGTGCGCCGCCACTTGGAAGACGGAATCCGCGGACGTGTAGACGATCCACTTGCCGGTCTTCTGGTGCTGCTCCCCCAGCTCGGCGATGATCGCCGTCCCCGAAGCGGCCGTATTCCCCAGCCAGCCCCGCCCCGTGCGGCGCGCGAACTCGTCCAGCAGCTCGCGCGGGAAGCCGTGGGGGTACGTCCGGAACGCCCGCTCGAGCAGCACGCCGCAGATCTCCCAGTGGCCGGTCGTGCTGTCCTTCCCGTGGGATGCGGGGAGCGCCACGCCGTACGCCGCTGCCGGGCTGACGCCGGGCGAAAGCCCGGGAATGCTCCGGCACAACCCGAGCCCCAGCCGCTCGAGGTTGGGAAGCTTCAACCCTCCCACGGCCCGCGCGACGTTGCCGAGGGTGTCGCTCCCCACGTCGCCGTAGGCTTGCTGGTCCGGCGCCGCGCCGATGCCGAGACCATCCAGCACGATGATGGCCGCGCGCCGCCTCACGCGGCGACTCGGGGCAGCCGGGCCCCGAGCCCGGTCAGGAACTCGCGCTGCAGCTCGCCGCTCCACGCCGCGAATTGATCGAGCGCGATCCGTCCTCCCTCCGCCTCGCCGACGAGCGTCGCCACGTCGCCCACCCGCGCGGAGGTACCGGCAGTCTCGACCATCATGTAATCCATCGTCACCAGTCCCACGACGGGGCAGCGGGTGCCGCGCAGCAGCACGTACGCTTCCCCACCCAACCCCAGCGCGCGCCGCAGGCCGTCGGCGTACCCGATGCCGAGCGTGGCGACGGTCGTGTCGCGCGGCGCCGCCCAGGTGGCGCCGTAGCTGACGGTCTCGCCGCGGCGCACAGTGCGCACGCTCACGACGCGCGCGCGGATGCTCACCACCGGCCGGCCGCCGGGGATCCAGTCGGCCGGCGCGCCGCCGTACAGGTACACGCCGGGGCGCACCATGTCGAGCGCGAAGCGCCGATCGCGCAGCGCCGCCGCGCTGTTCGCCACATGCAACAGCGGCGGCCGGCGCTTGAGGCGCGAGACGGCGCCGAGGAAGCGCTCCAGCTGCTCGTCGGCCGAGCGGTCGCGGTGGTCGGCCGAGTGAAACTGCGTGTAGCAGCCCTCCAGCAACGGCGTGTCGAGCGGGCCAGCGAGCGATTCGATCTCGTCCCAGCGCACTCCGGCGCGGCTCATCCCGGTGTCGATGCCCAGGTGGAAGGACCCGCTTTCACTCCCCAGGCCCACCCACGCCCGAATCGCGTCGGCGGTCTCGAGCACCGGCGTGAGCCGGTGGCGCTGGTAGCGATCGAGCGTCTCCGGACTCGCCGGGCTGAAGACCAGCACCGGGCGCGCGACGCCGGCGTCCCGCAGCTCGACACCCTCGGCGAGCGTGGCGACGCCGAAGCCCCAGGGATCCACGGCGTCGAGCGCCCGGGAGACAGCGACGGCTCCGACCCCGTACGCGTTGGCCTTCACCACGGGGAGGAGCCGTGTGCCCGCGGCGCGCGCCACCGTCCGGGCATTTTCCACCACGGCGGCGAGGCTGACTTCGACCCAGGCGCTGCTCGGCCGCCCGACGTTGGACGCACTCACAGGCGCGGGAAACTAATCGCCGCTCGACGCTAATTGCAACCGCGCGCTAGCTTTGGGCCCATGTCCCGCCACGCGCGGTCACCGTTGCGACAAGCCTATCGCGTCCAGGAAGACGTCGCTCGCGTCGGCTTCGACTGGCCGGATGCGCGCGGGCCGCTGGACAAGGTAAGGGAGGAGATTGCGGAACTCGAACGAGAAGTCCGGGATGGGGGATGGGAGATGCGGGATGCGTTAGTCGATGAGCTGGGCGACCTTTTGTTCGCCGTGGTGAATCTGTCCCGCAAGCTCGGCATCGACCCGAGTCAGGCGCTCGAGAACGCCAACGCCAAGTTCACGCGACGCTTCGAGCGGGTGAAGCGCCTGGCACAGGAGCGCGGCCTGCAAATGGGACGGGCGAGCCTGGCGCAGCTGGACAAGCTGTGGAACGAGGTCAAGAGGACGGAGAAGGACGGAGGAGGACGGAGAAGGTCGGCGAAGCGGTAACACCAGTCAGACGGTCCGACTGTCCGACTGTCCGACCCGAGTTACGGCCACAGTTTGTAGAGCGTGCGCGGGAACGCGATCGCCTCACGAATGTGCGGGATGCCGCAGATCCACGCCACCGTGCGCTCGACGCCGAGGCCGAACCCCGAGTGCACGAACGTGCCGTACTTGCGCAGGTCGAGGTACCAACCGTAGGCCCCCTCGGGGAGCTGCTCTTCGCGGATCCGCCCCAGCAGCTTGTCGTAATCGTCTTCGCGCTGGCTGCCGCCGATGATCTCCCCGTATCCCTCCGGCGCCAGCAGGTCGTTGTTGAGCACTGTGCGGGGGTCGGCGGGGTTTTCCTTCATATAGAAGGCCTTCACCTTCCTGGGATAGTTGTAGACGAAGACGGGGCGGTCGAACTGCTTGGCGAGCAGCGTCTCCGCATCGCCGCCGATGTCCCGTCCCCACTCGATGTCGCCGCCCAGCCCCTCGAGCTTTTCGACCGCCTCGGTGTAGGAAATCCGGGGAAACGGCGCAACGACGCGCGCCAGCGGCGCCAGGTCGCGCTCCAGCTCCGCGAGCTCGGGCTTCCGGCGCTCGACGCAGCGCCCGACGATATACGCGACG
>Ga0209376_1003207_pt1 | contig 14979 bp, 11 predicted proteins | sample GraSoiAngelo_134_FD_185891 | JGI IMG/M metagenome (GOLD analysis project Ga0209376, IMG submission 185891) | Grasslands soil microbial communities from the Angelo Coastal Reserve, California, USA - 14_0929_05_30cm (SPAdes) (version 2) | ecosystem: Environmental > Terrestrial > Soil > Grasslands ... | reverse complement strand
GCTCCCACACCTGCGGCGCCACCAGGCCCTGGACGAACGCGGCACCCAGCCGGCGGCCGACCCAGAAGGCACCGAGCGAGCCGATCGTCAGCCCGACCGTCGAGTAGACGAAGCCGAGCCACTGGCCGAAGACAAAGCCGCCGAGGAGGCCGGTGACCTCGCCGGGGATCGGCGCGATCATCACCTGCAGGGATTGGATGGCGATGAAGACGACCGGCGCCAGGACACCCCACCGGTCGAGCATTGCGTGCATCAGTTGCTTGTCCTCGTACACACGAACTACGAAGCGATACGCCGGCGTATCGGTCACGATCAGCCAGGCGCAGAGGCCCAGCGCGAGCGCGGAGACGACGGCTCCGAGGATCAAGGACCGCCGGGTCCCAACGCCAGAGGGCGTGACGCTTGATGGGCGATCTGCGATCATCATCCGAGGCGATTATGCGCTGGCGCAGGCCTAGTCGGAAAGCCCGCGGCAGGCACGATCAAGGGGCGGGCGCGACTGTGACGCCTGAGGAAAGGAGCTCTGATGTTCGGTCTGGGGCTCTCAAGAGCTCCTCGTGATCCTGGTCATCGTGCTCATTCTCTTTGGGGCCAACCGCCTGCCGCAGCTCGCGCGGTCGCTCGGCGCGAGCATGAAGGAATTCAAGAAGGGCATCGACGAAGGCAAGGGAGCAGCCGGAGGCGCCACGACGCCGGAAGACACCCTCAACGCCGTCTCGACAACGTTGCGGCCTTGCCGATCCTGCCAGAACCCTCCGGCTGCAGACTGGAGCCACTGTCCCCGCTGCGGGACCCCGGTCGCGCCGGGGCCGACACTACCTCTCGGGGCGTAGCTCGTTGAAGCGGGGGTTGGAGGCCCGCTGTAGCGCGTCGCCGCCACTTCGAACGGCGGGTCGCGTGAGATGACGCTGGCCATGGTCGAGGCCGTCATCAAGACAGTCCTCTCGCTCGTCCTTGTTGGTCTGGCCACCCTATACGCGTGGGGCTGGAGCCGGCTCCGCGCGGCCGGGCACGCACCGCCGATCTGGCGCTTGGGTCTCTACGCGCTGGGACTCACCACGGTTGGGGCCGCGCTCCTCTCGCCCCTCGATGATCTCGCCGCGGCGCGATTCGCGGCTCACATGGGTCAGCACCTGCTGCTGACGATGATGGCGGCGCCACTCTTGCTGCTCGGCAACCCGCTGCCGCTCGTCCTCTGGGGTCTGCCGCCGCGTGCGCGGTGGACGCTGGCGGCGCCGTTGCGGCGGCGCGCGCGGCTCCGCGCCGCGCTGTCAGCGCTCACTTTCTTGCCAGTGGCCGGCGTCCTTCACGTGACCACCGTGTGGCTCTGGCACGTGCCATGGCTGTATGACGCGGCGGTCGAGCACGAGCTCGTCCACGCTGTCGAGCACGTGACGTTCTTCGCGACGGCGATCCTCTTCTGGTGGCCGATCATCCTGCCCGCGCCCCGGCTCCGGCCCCGGCCCCACCCCGGTTTCCAGATCCTGTACCTGCTCGTCGCCACCGCGCAGAACACAGCGCTCGGCATGCTGCTGGCCGTGCCGGAGCGCGCGTTCTACCCCCATTACGTGAGACGCGCGGTGACGCTTGGCATCAGCGCCGTCGACGACCAGACGCTCGGCGGCGGGCTGATGTGGAGCAGCGCGCACATGTACCTGCTCCCGATCCTGCTGATCCTCTACGGCCTCTCGCGCGATGTTGGGCGCGAGCGAGGCGCCGCGCCGGCGTAGGGCGGGCGGTGTTCGCTGAGATCGCCCGCACGCGATCAGATACACCGGTTACTCTTCACCGACATCACAGTGCCTCAGCGTCAGCGAATCGTGGAGTGTACCGCTAAAGCAGGGCCGCGTGAGACGATCCACGACGAACTCTGCACTCTCCTCCGGTGATGACGTCCACGCAGCGCTCGACTCCGCCGTCCGAACCCCACAAACTAGATAGATGATCGCGTGTTACCATCCGTCGCGAACGCAACAAGCGCCCGTGGCTACGTGGTCGCCTCGCAGATCCTCTATGAATGCACAATCGGAGGTCAAGACAATGCTGAGGAGAATGGGTGCGCTGTCGATCATGATAGCCGTACTCGGCGCAGGCTGCGCCGCGCCGCCCGCGCTGCCGCCTAGAGCGAAAGATCCTGGCGTGCGCGGCGGCGCAGCCGGGGCGGGCGGCCCGCTGCCCGGCTTGACCAGCACCGAGAGGGCATTCTTCCAGGCTGGGCGCGCGGCTTTCCTGGAGGTCGAAGCGGTGAAGGATGGCCTGGGGCCACGATTCAACCTCGATAGCTGCGGTGGCTGTCACGCCCAGCCGGAAATAGGAGGCTCTAGTCCATTCGTTAATCCTCAAGTAGCTGTTGCGACGAAAGCCGGCGCGGTGAATATCGTTCCCTCCTTCATCACCCTCAACGGTCCGGTTCGCGAGGTGCGGTTCAAGTCGAAGGCCGACGGCACGCCGGATGGAGGCGTCCATAACTTGTACACCATCGCGGGCCGTAGCGATGCACCGGGATGTACCCTGGTCCAGCCGGACTTCAAACGTGAAGCGGCCCGCGACAATCTGATCTTTCGCATCCCGACGCCGGTCTTCGGTGCCGGCCTCATCGAGGCGATTCCGGATCAGACGATCACGGCGGACTTGAGGGCGGAACCATCGAGTCGCGCGGTCATGGGAATCGCCGGGAGACCAAATCGACGCGGACCTGGCCGTGTCAACACGAGCAGCAATGACGGCAGCATCACGCGGTTCGGCTGGAAGGCGCAGAACAAGTCCCTGCTGGTCTTTGCCGGCGAGGCTTACAACGTGGAGCTAGGGGTGACGAACGAGCTCTTCCCGACGGAGCGCGAGGAGACGCCCGGCTGCCAATTCAATGCGACCCCTGAGAGCAGCACCAAGCTCGACGCCTCGTCCGTGACTGATGCACTTAGCGACACGCTGAAGTTCGCCATCTTCATGCGGTTCCTGGCGCCACCACAACCGGCTCCTGAGACACCCTCCAGCGCACGCGGGCTCGCCGTGTTCACGGAGATTGGCTGCGCACTGTGTCACGTGCCGTCTATGACCACGGGACGTTCCTCGATAGCGGCGCTGAGCGAGAAACCCACCAGACTGTTCTCGGACCTGCTCCTGCATCGAATGGGGGTGCGGCTGGCCGACGGCATCGCCCAAGGGGTCGCCGAGCGTGACGAGTTTCGGACGGCGCCCCTCTGGGGGCTCGGCCAGCGGATTTTCCTGATGCACGATGGCCGTACGACCGACCTCGTCGAGGCAATCGAGATGCACGCGAGTACCGGCGATGGTCGCGTTCCGCCGTCGGAAGCTAACGCCGTGATCGCTCGGTTCCGCGCGCTCGGGGAGGACAAGAAACAGGACCTGCTGAATTTTCTGCGGAGTTTGTAACCACGTGCCACGGGTTGACATGGCGTCCGGCCAAGACCCAGTTCCCGTTCATACCGAGATGCTGAAGTTGAGGCCCGCCAGGTCCGTCGCCTCCTTCACGATGGGCCATCTGCTTATGGGCAGCCCGAGGACCCCGATGACACTCACGGCCTGAAACGGCTCCAGGTGCCTCACCGCAGCGACCGACCGCCGTCAGCAGCGTTGCCACATCGGGGAAGGGCGAGGAGTTACGATCGTCACGGCCACCGAACCCGCAGCTCGTGCCGCGAAGGGAGCAACATCCACGATCCTGTCCTGGTCAAAAACCGCATCGGCAAGTCGAAGGAATTGTCTGACAACAGGGGTGCCAATGCGCGAGCCGCGCCGCCCTGCCTCGGCAGCTTCTGGCGAGGACTGCTGAAACAAGACCGACGGACAGCGAGAATAAGAGCAGTACCGCCAGCATCCTCTCGGCCGACGTCGCAAGCGACGGGTGAAGCGGGACGGATCAGGCGACGCGCTGATAACGGTGATGAAGTCGGCCCACCTGCTGCGTCTCCTCTCGCGGCGGACACCGCTGAGTGTTTCACCCACGCACACGGTAACCGTCCGCGCGCGGGAGACGCAGCGCTTTCATGCCATCAAAACCTCATCCAACTCGATGACGACGGCCGATTGCTCTGGCGACAGGCCAATGGACAGCCGGAGAGACTGGGATAGGGTTCGATGCAGGGCAGTCGGCCAGTTGCGGTTCGTCGGATCAACCACGGAAGGAGGTGGAACGTGGGACGGCGAGCGTCTGACGGCAGGCGGTCCTGGGGGAGGGGACGGCTCAGGCCGCGCGCCGGACGTAGCGGTGATGCAGGCCACGGACTTGGGGAATCGGGATGACCCTGCCGAGTTCCGGCCGCTCAATTCGTCGGCCGTGGGGCGCATCCTTGTCAAGCGAAAGGTGAGTACGCGCCCGGTGATAGTACGCGAAGTAGCGAGCCAGGGTACGGCGCAGGGGTCGTTCGCCAAGGACGAGGACGTGATTCAGACATTCGCGCCGGATGGAGCCGATAAGGCGCCCCGCGAAAGGGTTCTGCCATGGGCAGCGAGGCGCCGTCAGAACTTCACCGATGCCCATGCCCTTCACGCGTTGTCGGAATACGTGCCCGTAGACCGAGTCGGGATCGCGGAGGAGGTAGGCCGGCGCGGAGTCGTCCGGGAAGGCGTCCACGATCTGCTGGGCGGTCCAGTGGGCAGTGGGGTGTTCGGTCACGTTGAAGTGGACGACGCTGCGGCGATGGTGAACGAGCACGACGAGAACGAAGAGGACGCGCAAGCGCGCGGTGGGCACCGTGAAGAAACCCAGCGAGACCAGGTCCCGGACATGGTTGGCAAGGAACGTCCGCCAGGTCTGCGACGGGGATCTGCGAGGTCTCGCCAGTAAGCGAGAGACGGCCAAGAGATCGAGGCAGATACTCCGGAACCTCGCCCATCGTGCGTAATAACGACGCCAGGCATTCGCGGCGCCACGCCACTGAGGGAGATTCTGCGCGATCCGCCGCCAGACGGTCGGACGCACCCTTGTCCAGCCGCTGCGGACCGACCATAGTATAGGAGTATAGGCTGCAGAAAACCTAAGCGGCGCGTAGGTAAAGTCACGGCCCGCTGCCATACGAGTCGCAGTCCCGCGCAGGCCCTCTCTCTCGCCGCTTGCGTCACGTCGCACGCCACCGCCGCGGACTCAATTGATGGTTGGAACCACACTCTCGGTAGCCGGCCTCTGGCACGTAGCTCTCGCCCCAGGCGTCTCGTCCCACTTCCTGCCTCTTCGCACCGCCGCGTTGGGCAGGTGAAGGAACCTACCAGCTTTCGATCGGCTCACCATCGGCCCCCCGACAGAGACGAACGGCGCGACCTCGCGATCGCGCCGCTCGCTCACCTCAGCCACACTAATATTAGTTGGCTGGTCCAACGATCAGCGCTCGGACTAGTTGTCTCCGTCGTCCTCCGAAGGCCTCGCAAACACCGCGATACACCCCTTCAGGCAGTCGGGGAAGGCGTTGTTCGCCGCCAAGGGTACGAACACGTGGTTGTTCCGGGCGTTGGCGGCCACCGAATGCGCTGTCCCGGCGGGATGCGGGTTAGGCGCGGGAGCCACGCGCGCCGGAACGTTGAGCGTCGGCACAAGCTGGAGCAGCTTCTGTCGTTCCGCGTCGATCACGCCGAGAATGGCGGCACCCTGGGACACATTGACGGGCGCGGTTGCCGCGGTTCCAACTGGGGGCCGCGGCGGGGTAATGGCATTGGGGGCGAGAGGGCTGCCGGAGGACGCGGTGTAGTAGTTACCGTCGCCCTTGTTGAACCAGACTTCGTCTCCGGGCCCCACGCCGAACAAGATCTTATCGATGTTGCCCGTTTTGGCGTCCAGGATCACATACCTGGGCTTCGCGGAATTTATATCCCTGTCCGCATTCCCGGTCCATACACCGCCCGCTGTATCGAAGACCGTATTGCAGCCGACAAGCAGATCTTGCTTGGGACCGAGGGCGAGGCCGGCCGGCGAGCAGAACTCCACCGGATAGGTCGCCTCCACCGTGCCGGTCGTCGAGATGCGCAGGACCCCTCCGTGCGAGGCCGTCGGCCCTATTTGCGGGATGGAGAGAAAGAACTTGCCGGTGCTAGGATCCCACACCGGTTGTTCGGCGCCGTTCGTGGCATCGACGCCATGGGCTGCATCAAATTCGATGTTCTTCACGACGGCGAGGGCGCCAGTCGCCTTGTTGACTTGGATCAAGGTGCCAAACGGCGGATCTGATGCGTTGTTGATCACCAGGAGCAACCCATCCCTCGGATCGTACGCAAGCTCATCTGCGCGGGTCTTTTCGCCAGCTTTCGTGAAGACATCGCTGACAGTATTGGGCGGGTTGGTCCTGAGGTCGAAAGTAAGGACGCGGCTGGGGGCATCGGTCACGAAGAGCCAGGGGAACGCAGCGACGACGCCGTTGGGACCGGCGCAATCGTTGGCACCGAGGGCGGGCGAACACGGCGTAAATCCGGCGAACGGGGCGTGGCCGTTGTTCGGGAAAATCTGCGTGACAAACGTATCCGTGTTGGCGTTCACAACGTCGACGGTCTTATTGGAACGATCGGCGAGATAGTAGGTTCCAGTCGCCGGATCGACGAAACTGATATCGAAGGAGTACAGAGCGCCGGCCGTACTATTCGCGGCGCTCACGGGCACCGGAATCGTCCTGAGAAGCAAGACAGGCCCTTGATGCTGTCCTTCGTCAGCGCGGCCGGACCCGGTGCCGAGTAGCAGGATGGGAACGACAACAACGAGAAGCAAGGAGAGCGTGAGCGAGCACTTCCGCGTCATTAGTAGGACCTCCTCTTTGAGGCACTCCCTGAAGTCACACCTCCACTTCGCTCGTCGCAGCCAGCGTCGTGCGTGCCTGCACGATTAGGCGGGATCCGATCGGGACCATCCCCTTTCTCAGCGGCCAGCCGTCGCTCTCGGACCTGCCCTTCCGCCAATGCGGAATAGGCTGGAGTTTCCGGAATTTTCCGGAAATCTTCGTCGGCGCGGCGAAGGATCTGCGAAAACGGGCGCTCTGTCAACTGGCGTTACTCCTGACTGGCGTTACTCCTGACTCACGAGCAAGGAATTCCGCACAAGACCTACCGCGAAATCCGACTGGGAACGCTGAGCCCGGCGCGAGGGGGGGACGTACCTTACGTATAGATGTGAGGCGTCCGAATACTGGTCTTTTCGGATCGCTCTTTTCCCGGGGTCCGGCGTGTTCCTCCTTCCGGGCACTTGTCTCCTCTCTCGCGTTGTCGCGCTCGGGTTGTCCGAACTATGAACGAGCCTCACGCTGTCACTGGCCCTTCGCAGCTCCTGTGGGTGGGCGTTACCCGGCCTGTTCGCCATCGGCTCGTCGCTTCCGCTGCTTGTCGTCACGGGTGTCGTAGCGACCGGGTTCGGCGCGCTCGAGGCCTGTGCCGGCCGTTACACCCGGGAGGGGGGCGAGATGAAAGAGTGGCGTTCGAGGCTCCCGCGCGTGCTCGGCTTCTTCGGTTCAGAACCTGAACCTGGATATTCGGTCTCGGCGGCGCCGCCGACGAGACCTGCGCTGCCGGAACCTTCGGTCGAGGACCTTCACGAGCAGGACGACCGAAACTAGGCCACCAACGATCGCTACCGCCAACACGATGTAGAGGACCTGCGGCTCTCCCGGAGTCGGGCGAGGATTCGCCCTGGCGAGCGCCGCGATAATCGTCACGAACACGCCTGCGAACTTGAGCCAGACCACCGCTTCAACCGCGTTCTAATGATCCTTCGGAAGTGCTCGCCGTTTTATGCTCGGGCTAGGATCAGACGGATGTTCCCTCGATTTTGTAGACACGCGGTTGGTTCACTGCGCTCGCGCCTCATAGTTGACCGGTGAAGCATAGCCGATCCCCGAATGTAACCGTACGCTGTTGTAGTACGGGATGTAGCTCCGCAGCACGTGCGCGAGCTCGACGTCGCGCGCGAAGGTGACGCCATGGACCGTGTCGCTCTTCATGGAATAGGTCCGTCGGCTCCGGTCGAAGGCCGCCCGGATCGCGTCGAGTAACAGCCGGTCCTGGCGCCGGCGCGCACTGTCGCCCCGCCGCCGCCACGCGTAGTAGCCCGAGCGGGTCACCTGGTAAAGCGCGCACATCCGCCTCAGGGTGAAGCCTGCCCGTTGCTCGCCGATGAACGCGAAGACCTCCGTCTTCGTTCGGAAGAGAACCGGATGGCTTTTTTTAAAAGCTCATGCTCTTCCTTGAGGATCGCGTGTTCGCGCTTGAGGGCCTGCAGTTGCTTGATCTCCCGTGCCGATCGTAACGGTACCTCCACGCGCCTCGCCCGCCCCTTGAGCACGCCGTCGCGCACTTCCTTTCGCCAGCGCGACAGCATGAAGGGATGGACGTCGACGGCGTTGGCCACCGTCTGAACCTCGACCCCTGCCATGTGGCTGAGCTTTACCGCCGTCAATTTGAATTCAACGCTGTAGCGATGAACCTTCTTGAGGCCTGGCTTGCCCTGTCCCTCGCCAAAACCTCATCGACTCGCTCAGGAGCACCGAGATGCGTCAATCCGTCCACAGGTCCAAGACCCCGAGCCTGGTTGGAGGTAGGGCGACCGGCATCGTTAGACCGTCGGCCTTGCGCGGTCACAAGGGAGTCTCCACGGAAGACGGGGAGCGGGCAGGCTGGGCGGCGGAGCTGGACCTGTGACGCGTGTTCGGTGGAGTGAGGACCGCCGCTGCTAGACTACGCCGCCTGGCGGACGTAGCGGTGATGCAAGCCACCGACTTCGGGAATTTCCACGATCCTGCCTGCCTCGGGGAGCTCGACGGGCCTGACGTCCGGCGCATCCTTGTCGAGCGCGAGATGCGTGCGAGCCCGGTGATAGCTGGCGGTGGCCGCCGCAAAGAAAGGGCAGGAGGCGAAGCAGCTGGAGCAGGAGGGTGACCATCGAGCCGGAATTTTCTCTGGATCAGCCCAGCCAGATCAACCACTTCCCGCCGGACTGAATTTTGGCGAAGGACAGGGTTCGCCACGATGTCATCTTGTTCTCGCTGACGAACGCGGGGAGGCTTGGCGGATTACTCTTGCCGTCCGCGAGATCGTCTGGGCGAATCCTCTTGAGGCGCCGGTACGACCGGCTGAGGCTCCTTTGATCGGTGCAGCCGGACCTCGATTGGACCGTCTGCCCGCATGATCACCACTCGATCCGGCTCGATGCGTTCAACCTGACCGCCAGCCAACTTGTCCCCGGCCTTGTAGCCAAAGATCTGCTTCGTGGCGACGTCCTCAAGGTAGGCCAGGCTTGTGTCGCCGTTGATCACTACGCCATGTAGGGCCAACGCTGGCGGTGGCGGCAGAGTGAGGGCGACCGGCTCTGAGCGTGTCGGCTCGGCGCGATTCGGATGAAAGAGGGTCCGGGTCGCGATCACGTCGTAGACCTCGCCGGAGCGCGGATTCGTGACAACGTCTTGATTGCGTGGGGACGTGACCACGACGGGCCGGACGACGCGAGATGGTGGGTGGGGATCCGGAGCGATTAGGGCTTGGCCGATGCGGATGGACAAGAAGATCGAGAGGCCAGCCATGCCGAGGTTAAGCACGAGCACCGACCTCGGCATAGCGCGTCCGCTCTTGAATACTGAGCGGCGAGCAGGCAGAAGATCGAGGCACACAGTCCGGAACGCGTTCCACCGTGCGCATGAGAGCGACGCCAGGCGTCGCGGCGCCGTGCCGTTGAGCGCGATGAATCGGCGCGCTATCACGGTGGCCCTCGTGACCAATCGCGCCACTCCGCTTGCGAGGCGTCGGCCCACGCGGGCGCCCGCCGGCCCGACGGTGTCGAGCGGCCCGACCTCGCGATCGCGGCGCTCGGCGATCTCAGCCAAGGTCGTCGGCTGGTCGGCCATCGGCATTCGGGCTAGCCGTCGTCTGACGACGACCTGCCAGACATCGCGATACACTCCTTCAAGCAGTCGGGGACGGCGTTGTCCGCCGCCAAGGGCCAGGGCACGTAGTCGAAGCTTCATCCGCGGCCCGTGTATACGCCGCTCGCGCCCCAAACGCAACTTGGTGAACCCCCCTCAAACGGGCAGACGTCCTCGTTGCGAGTCGTCGGGCCGCGATAGGAAACCGCATCTGACGGAACCTCGCGCGTGATCGACGTGGCATCGGGGCAGGTCGCGGCGGGAGAAAGCGCGACGTGCAACCAAACCGATCACGGCGGCATTGAAGGAAGGGAACGTAACGTCGCAAGAGGAGCTTCACCACGGCGCCGTCTCTAGGCGAGGGGTGAGGAGGCGAGGGGTGAGGCCTCCTCAGGCCACCACGAGGTCCGACACGAGCTCCTTGCCCTTGGTCTCGGGGCCGAGGAGCAATGCGATCACGAAACTGATCGCGCCTACCACGGTACCCACCAGCATCGGGATGCCAAAGCCGAGGTTGTAGTTGATGGCGAAGTAGGTCAGGACGGGCGCCACCAGCCCACCGAAGATTGCTCCCTGGTGGTAGCAAAAGGCGCTGGCCGCCGCCCGCACCTCGGTCGGGAAACGCTCGGAGAGATAGCTCGGGTTCTGGCCATAGAGGGCGTCCCCGAACAGCCCCTGGAGGATGAAGCCGGCGATGATGAGGTTGATATTGCTGGTGAGCAAATAGAGGGGCGCCACGAACACGGTGATGATCCCCGGGATGATCATCGACCAGCGGCGACCAATGTGGTCGGCCGTCCATCCCCAGAATCCACTGGCGACGAATGCCAGGAAGTTGGCGATGGCGATCGGGGTCGCGACCTGCGCGGGGCTGAAGTTGAGGTCCTTCTGCAGGTGGGTGGCGAACAGCGACCAGATCGAGTAGTAAATCACGAACGCGCTGGTCATCCACCAGCACGCGGTCAGGGTGTTGCCGAGCAACTGGCGCTTGAAGATGCTGACCAGCGGCGCGCGGACCTCACGCTTCTGCTCGCGCTGCAGCCGGCGGTTCTCGACCCACACGGGCGGCTCCTTGACGAAGTAGCGAACGAACACCACGGCGAGCGCCGGCAGAATGCCGATCCACAGCATGCCGCGCCAGCCCAGGTCCTGGTAGAACATGCCGTACACGCCGCTCGACAGCAGGAATCCTAGACTCCACGATCCCTGCAGGATGCCGCTCATGATCCCGCGCGAACGCGCTGGCCAGGATTCCATGGCGAGGGCCGCGCCCGCGGGCCATTCCGCCCCCATACCGATGCCCAAGAGTGCGCGGAAGAGGAACAGGAACCAGAAGGTCGGAGAGAAACCCGCGATGAAGTTACAGATCGAGTACCAGGCGATCGAGATCATGAGGGGGGTCTTGCGCCCGACCCGATCGGCCAACCAGCCCGAGCCGCACGCGCCGACAAGGCGCATCCAGAGGGTGACGGTGAACACCGCCGTCACCTCCGTTAGCGAGACGTTGAACTCCTTGGAGATCGGCACCATGATCAGCAGGAACACCGTGAAGTCGAAGGCGTCCAGCGTCCACCCCAGCCAGCCGGCCCACCACGCCATCCATTGATCCTTGGTTGGCTCCTTCCACCAGGGGACAGATCTCGTGGTCTCGACGATTGCGGCCATCACCAACACCTCCATCCCCGTGGTGGAGCCAAGGACGTTGTGTCGTTGTTCGGGACGGTGGCGAAACCGTACTGACAACCGCCGGGCGTGTCAACACTATTACGAGTCCGGACACCCTAGACGGGGGGCGGTGTCGTTGAACCTCCTTCGTTGGCCGGACGAATGGAGTTTCTAACCGGCACGGGGTTGTTGCGGTACTACCACCGCGTGGCCTGAGTATGGGATGAGGTTTCGAACACTACGGGCTCGGACGGAGCTGCGCGCCCCCCACCGATCGGGTTGACACACCGTCTGCCCGCGCTGCATCATTCCGCCACAACCTCGACCGTCCAGCCTTTGGAGCGGACATGCCGCTGGCTCGGGTTTGTGGACTGTTCTTGGACGTCGCTCTTCACCCGAATCTCGCCGTTCGTGGGCCACCTGCGCCCGGCGACCGCACCGGATCGAAGTCCTGATCAGGAACGAGGAGGAAGGTGTGTCAGGCGAGCTACCGACCGCCGGGGCCACTAACCTGAGAGGGTGAAGAAGATGGATCCGACTCGGAACTTCCGGCAACGAGTCCCTGGGTCACGTGAGGAGGATGCGTGGCTGAGTGACGAGCAACTGGCGCAGTGCGCCCCCGCCGACATGACCGATGTGAACGGGATGCCGATCCCCACCCAGATCGTCTCGAACGGCGAGTACATGCCCGCACGACAGACCGACAAGCAGCAGCGCGTCGAGGCTCGGACGCTCGAGCTCGCCGCCGGCGCGGCCAAGAAGCTCGGCATGAGCCGCCGTCAGTTCCTGGCGGGAACGGGGGGCATGGCGGCGGCCCTCCTGGCCATGAACGAAGTATTCGGCCGGTTCTTCGACGTGAAGCCCATCGAGATGTTCGAGTCGGCCGCGTGGGCGGCGACCGGCGCCCCCCCGAACCTGTTCGTCTTCGACGATCAGACGCATGCGGTGCGCAGCAGCATGCCAGGACCAGCGGCGCTGCGGGCGATTGCCCAGGGCCCCACGACGCCGGGATTCACATCGAATCCCTTTAACCCCGACGGGCTCCTCGACGAGCTCGGCCGCCCGTGGAGCCCCTGGAGCCCCGCGCTCGTCGGGGCGCCGTTCGGGACCGACGGGTTCCACCTCGGGACCTACATCAAGAATATGTTCCTCGACAGCCAGGTGACGGTGGCGATTCTCAGCAACGTCTCACCCCCGGCACGATACAGCTCCCCGGCGAGGCGGCGCCGCGGCCGCCCAAGAGCATCCCCGACTCCCTTGCGGGAGCGATCCTCACCGCCGAGCAGACGGTGGCCGTGCGGGACTTCGTGAACCGTATTGCAGGCTCGACCCGGCTGCTCGGCCACGGACTCTTCTTCCCGGGTGTTGGCAACCGCGACTACATGCAGTTCCAGATCGACAACTACAGGCCCGATTCCTGGAAGGGCTACAACATCAACCGGGCGGCCAAGGTCGACTCCGACCCGCTGAGCGACATGCAGCGCTGGCATCTCGACGACGAGGCGGTCGCGTACCCGACCTACGAACTGATCACGAAAAACAAGGAGATGCTGAAGACGCGCCCCGGCTTTTTCAACATCTGCGTCCACAAGGGGCTAACGCCGGACCCTACCCCTGACCCGAAGCTCGGGCACCCGTCCGACGTTCCGAAGGCGGCGAAAGACTGGCCGCACCTGAACTTCATCATCTACCACTCCTGCATCCAACCTCGGTTCTTCTACCACGAGCCGCTGCAGGCGATACGCTCGGGACGGCTGCGCAACGGCGTACCGGACATTAACTGGACGACGGCGTTCGCGCAACTGGCGGCACCGTTCCCCAACGTCTACGGCGAGATCGGAACCACCTTTGCCTCGTCGGTGATCACCTTTCCCACGGTGTGCGCCCATATCCTCGGTCAGCTCCTCAAATACTTCGGGCCGGACCGAGTCGTGTTCGGGTCGGACTCGATCTGGTATGGCTCGCCCCAGTGGCAGATCGAGACGCTCTGGCGCTTTCAGATCCCCGATGAGATGCGAAAACGCTGGGGCTATCCTGAGCTTACCCAGGCCGCCAAGCGGAAAATTCTCGGCCTCAACTCCGCGCGCCTGTACGGTCTGTCTGGCGCCACGGACGCGGCGCCTCGCGGCGTCTACCGCCCGGTGCCAAAGACCTTCGAGTCGCTCATCCCTGACTCGCTCAAGACCTTGATGGAGTTCCCCGGCTTCACCGCAGACAACATCTCGAGGACGCGCAAGGAGTACTTGGCGATGGGAGGGATGCCGAGTCATACGCGTTACGGCTGGGTGCGGAGGGCGTAGTCGGACGCTTGAGCGTCGCGATGGACAAGGACCAGGACTAGCATCCGAACGGCGTGACCGCGTGGCCGCGCCGTTCGTATTTGCCGGCGCGGTCGACCGCGTTGCGCGGTCGAGGCCAGCCGTAGCGGTCGAGATCGAAGGAGGCGGACATGGCAAAGGGTGGGTTCAAGCTCTTGGATTCGGATATGCACATCGTCGAACCCCCGGATCTGTGGGAGCGATACATCGACCCGGCCTTCAAATCCCAGGCACCGCGTGGCTGGCCAGGCCCGGAGAATCCATCCGTTCTGGAAGTCGCCGGCAAGGTGATGCCGCGGATTGCCGCCACCCCCCAGGCGCACTACCAAACCATGTATGCGCGCAAAGCGGATCGCTACCGCCGTGCGATCGAGCGCGATTTCGACCCCGCTTCCCAGCTCGAGGCGATGGACACCGAGGGAATCGATGTGGCGGTGCTCTTCCCGACGAGGGGCCTGTATGCCCTGGCCACCGATGATCTGGAGCCCGACCTCGCCGCTGCCATCGCTCGCGCGTACAACGACTGGCTGGGCGACTTCTGCGCCCCTGATCCCGGCCGCTTGATCGGAACGGCCATGGTTGCGCCCCATCATGTCGAGGCCGCCGTCGCCGAGGCCCGTCGCACAGCGCAACGCGGGTTCAGGGCCATCTTCATGCGACCGAACGTTGTGCACGGCCGCAACTGGCACGATCCCTACTACGATCCGCTTTGGGCGGAAGCGGAGCGGCTGAGCATGGCCGTGTGCTTTCACGAGGGAGGACTGGTGTACCTGCCACAAGTCGGTGGGCGTTTCCCCCAGGTGATGTTGCAGCACACCTGTACTCACCCGATGGAGATGATGCAGACGGCGGTGGATATCATCGGCGGTGGTGTGCTGGCGCGCTTCCCCGGGCTGCGCGTGGGCTTTCTGGAGGGAAACTGCTCCTGGGTGCCCTTCCTTCTCTGGCGGCTGGACGAGCACTACGAGTGGCGGAAGGAATGGGATGCGCCCAACTTCACGATGACGCCGACGGAGTACTTCAAGCGTCAGTGCTTCGTCTCAATCGATTGCGACGAGGAGCCCGCGAAATACACGGTGGACTGGTTAGGGGAGGGGAACATCGTCTTCTCGACGGATTATCCCCATGCCGACACAAAGTATCCCGAGGCC
>Ga0209376_1003197_pt1 | contig 14997 bp, 13 predicted proteins | sample GraSoiAngelo_134_FD_185891 | JGI IMG/M metagenome (GOLD analysis project Ga0209376, IMG submission 185891) | Grasslands soil microbial communities from the Angelo Coastal Reserve, California, USA - 14_0929_05_30cm (SPAdes) (version 2) | ecosystem: Environmental > Terrestrial > Soil > Grasslands ... | reverse complement strand
CACGACGCGGGCTATCACTGGGGTTTGCTTCAGCGGCGACGCTGCCCGTTTTCCGAATATCCGCTGGATATGGTCGCATGCCGGCGGTTCGCTGCCCTTTCTGGCCGGCCGCATCGACGGAGCCTCCAATAACTTTAAAACGCAAATGCCCAACGGTTTCATGCCTGAGTTGAGGAAGATGTATTACGATCTGGCGGGTGCCGCGAACCCAGGTGCCGTGGCGTCGTTATTGAAGCTCGTCAAGGCGGACAAGATTATGTTCGGAACGGATTTTCCGCCCGGTGGAAAATCTCTCGAGCAGGCGCAGGCGATCCGCGCGCTTGAAATGTTCACCGAAACCGATCTGCGCGCAATCGATCGCGACAATGCTGTGAAGCTATTGCCGCGGCTCAGAGGAGCGTAACTGTAGCGTCAAGGAGGTTCAATGCGCGCACAAAAGGCTAAACGCAACAGGGCAGTCTTTGCCGCGTTAGTGTTGATGACGGCGTGCACTCTGTTGTTGGCGCTGGTGGGAGAACGGTCGAATTTGAAGAATCCATCCGGATCGTCTCTGGGTTCACCTCGATTGGTTTCGATTCAGGAAGTGCCCGATTACGGAGAGATATGCGCGCCGGAGCCCCAAAGTCGTAGTGCAAGCATGATTGCTGCTTTGGAGGAAAAGAATCTGCTTACGGCTTTCCGGGAGACAGCGGTCCACGCAGCGTCGCCGGAAACCGGAGACACAACCGAAGTGACGCGTCCTCCCGTCCGGACAATCAAGGACACATATCCGATTTACAGCTCGATCGCCGTCGATCCGCTGCGTGATGAAGTCGTTCTTCAGGACACAAATTTGTTCAGCATCAAGATATTCAACCGGCTGGACAACACTACTCCGAATGCTGAACCGGCTCAACCGAAGCGCGTGATCCAGGGCCCCCACACGCTGAACGAGTATAACAACGGTCTCTACATCGACCCCCAAACTGGCAACATTCATTCGGTCGCAATGGATACGGCCGATAGCATGATTGTGTTCCCCGGCGGCGCCAACGGAGATGTCGCGCCCATTCGCAAACTCAATACTCCTCACCGGAACTTCGCCACGGCCGTCAATGAAGAGAAAGGCGAGATCTACATCACCATCCAGTATCCGCCTAAAGTGATGGTCTACCGTAAGGAAGCCAACGGCGATGAAAAGCCGCTGCGAGTACTGGAAGGCGAACACACCCGGCTATACGACACACATGGAATTGCCCTTGATGTGAAGAAAAACCTGATGTTCGTCGGCACATGGGGAAACGCCAGCGACTACAGAGTAGCCGGAACAGGGAAGTTTTATCCTCCGTCTATCAATGTGTACCCGCTCGACGCGAGCGGCGACACGGCGCCTTTGCGCGTCATTCAGGGCTCTAAGACTCGGCTGGATTGGGCTGGAGGTATGTCTCTGGATCCCGACCGCGGCGACCTCTACGTCGCCAACGATGTCGGCAACTCCATTCTGGTTTTCCGTGAAACGGATGACGGAGACGTCGCGCCGTCGCGAATCATCAATGGAGACAAGACCGGCTTAAGCCACCCTGCTGGAATCTCGCTGGATCTAAAGAATCAGGAATTCTGGGTTTCCAATATGGGCAATTCTTCGGCAACGTGCTATTCGCTGAAAGCCGAAGGCAACGCGACGCCGGTCCGCACGATTCGCAGCGCACCATTAGGCCGAACGTCGGTGAAATTCGGCAAGCCTCAGGCAGTGGCTTACGACAGCAAACGAGAACAATACCTGGTGCCGAATTGAGTGAACACGCCGCAGATCGCGGCATTCGCCAGGTTGGCGAAGGAAAACACGGTGCCGGTCCGAGCGCTCGAAGGTCAGAAGTCGATGATCAGCCGGACAATGCACAGTCTGGCGTACGATTCGGTCCACGATGAAATCGTCGTGAACAGTCCTCTGGCGCAAGCGATCCTGATGTTCCGCGGCGGTGCCAATGGAGAAGAACCGCCTGCGCGTTTTATTCAGGGACCTCACACGCAAATCCAGGGCACGGATTACGACGGCAACGACAAGATGACCTTTGACGAGGTGCATGGCGAGATCATCATCCCGGTCGCCGGGCCGAAAGTCCTGGTCTTTTCGCGGGAATCGAACGGAGATGCTGCTCCGATTCGAGTTCTGGCCGGTCCCGACACTCAAATCCGCGGCTCCCGCCGGGGACATCCGCTCGTTGGCGTCGATCCCGTGAATGACCTCCTGATTGTCGGGAGCACCGGCGGCGAAGGAGGAGGCCGCGATTCAGACAGCGAAGGTGCGCGCGGCCGCGGGGCTCTGCTTATCTTCGAACGCACCGCCAGCGGGAATACGAAACCGAAGGCGGTGATCCAAGGACCGAACACAGCCTTCGGCGGCGTCGGCCAGATCCAGACGTACCCTCCGAAAGGCTGGATTATTGCTGGAGCCTTGGGTGGAGGTATCGGCGCCTGGAGTATTCACGACACCGGCGATGCTCCTCCGCGCTGGAAAATCCCGGTTCGCCAGATTACAGGCGTAGCGCCCTCAGGAGTCGCTGTCGACCCCGTTCATAAAGAACTGATCATTGCCAGCGGGGCATGGAATGTCCTGCTGACGTTCTCGTGGCCGGAGATCTTTGATTAACGGGTAGAGCGCTCGCGCTTCGCGCCCGGGTGCGCCACCTACAGAGGCCACGGCAGCACTATTTGAATTGTGACGTCGAATCTTGCTCATGGTAACCAGGAGGGCTACCGCTTCTGAATTTATTCGAGGTCAGGAGGCGTGGGGATGATCGGAGTGCGAGGCTGAATCTTCTCGCACTCCGATCATCAAAGGAATTACTTGCTAGGTGTCTTTTTGGCTTGTTTGTTGGAGTCTTTCTTCGCCTTTTTGGCTTGCTGCTTCGCCTTCGCAGCTTGCTTTTTCTCCTCTTTGGTTTGCTTCTGGGCTGCGGCTTTCGCATTTTTGGTGCCCGTAGTGCCTTGGGCTAAAACCGGCATCGAAAGCGTCAACGCAATCAGGGCTGCGAAGACCAACGTTGTAAATCTCTTCATTGTGTTCTCTCCCTAGTATATTTCGTTGCTGTTGCAAACTAATGCAACAGTCGAGTTATTGGACCACGGAAGCTATTAAGGGGAGATTAGCTGAACATTAATTCGGGTTAATGTGAAATACTGTCCGCCATGGATCTGGACGCAACACATGAAATGCCGAAAAGGCTGTACCGCATGCTGTTATGGGCTATTCGACATTTCGCTGATGCTGCGCGCTGTCGCGCTTGCGCTTCGCGGAGCGCCCCTACGGTTGCCTAGAACGCCAGTTTCAGGCCAAGCTGGACCTGCCGGGATGGACCCGCATTGAACAAGCGTCCGAAGTTCGGCGTGAACGCGATGCGGCCGGGTGCGCCGACGAAGTTGAGAAGGTTAAAAACGTTGAAGACCTCCGCGCGAAATTCGAGGGCCGTCCCTTCCTTGATTCGGAATTGTTTCGCCAGCGACATATCGATATTCCGCTCGCCGTCTTCATAAACAATGTTGCGTCCTGCATTGCCGAAACTGAATGGAGCGGGCATAGCAAACGCATCCGTGTCGAACCAGCGTTCGGCCGTTCCGCCGTTCTTCAGGTTCGGATTGCGAAGCAAGTTGGGGCGCTGCGCCGGGCCGGCCCCGATATTGGCATTATCGCTGGGCAGATTGATCGTGATCGGAGCGCCGGTTTGAAATGTACCGATCGTGTTGACCGACCATCCTTTTCGAAATTCCCACGTGCCGGTGAACACGAACCGGTACGCATGATGAAAGCTCGACAGCCCTTTCTCCGCGCGCAAGTTCCGGACGTCTTGAGGAACGTTGTATTCGTGAAACGTCGGACCGGGATCGGAAGCGTCGTCCATCGATTTCGACCATGTATAATTGGCGTCGAAAGCCAGTCTGTCGGATAGCCGCTTTTCGAGCTTCATCGTCAGTGAGTCGTATTTCGACCATCCATCCCAGCGGATGGCGCGAATCGCATTCAGCGCCGGGTTCGGACGGCGTGGATCAATCGGTCCAGGTCCGGGTTCCGGAATGTTGAGATACGTCGAGTTGTCTGCGCCCACTACTCGGGATCCCAAATACGTCGCCATTACTGCCCAGTTGTTGCCTAGAGATCGCTGAAGACTCAGCGTCCACGATTCGGCATATTCCGGTCTGTAGTTAAAATTCAAACCCGATCCGCCAATCGATCCGGTGTTGGGGGCCAGCAGGATATTGTTTGTTGTGTAGACGGGTACTGCCTGGTCTGCCGGCAGCGTGATGGACTTATTGAAATAGAACGGCAAATTCTGCGCGAGGTTTTCGCTGATGCTGTACCCCGCCTGGTTGTAAAACAGTCCAAAGCCGGAGCGCACGACCAACCGGTCGGAACCCAAAGGCGTCCACGCAAGGCCGATGCGCGGAGCGATCCGGTTGTAGCTGGGCTTCTGCAGCGATGGATCGTAGCCTGCCTCCTTGGATGTGACGTAAGGAACCGGTATCAGAGGCAGCAACGCACTCGCGTCGGGATTGATTTTGCTCCGGTCATCGCTTGCGATGACGAACCGGTTGAGTTCCGGATTCGAAAATCGATTTCCGGTTTCCACCATTTGTCCGTTGATCTCATATCGGACTCCCAGATTCAGCGTGAGGCGCGCCGAGGGCCGCCAGTCATCTTGAGCATAGAAGTGCGTCCACAGGGTTCGAGCGTCCGTCTCGCCTCGTCCAATCCCGGCCTGAGCGCTCGATGGATAACCCAGCAGAAAATCCGCAAAGGCGTTCCCATCCGCCAGACCGGGCGCAGACGATGTATACCGCGGAGTGAAGTTCAAACTACCGCGCGCATTGGGCGAGCTGAGCGGATTGAACCGCAGCCGGTAAATGTACGTCCCGAATTTGAAACTGTGCGCGCCCGCAGTCCAGGAAACACTGTCGAAGAAATCGAAACTGTTGTTCTTTCGCAGCGTCAGGGTTGCCGGATCGCCCATCGAGCTGTAGGCATCAGCAAGATTGATTGCCGGGTATCCCGCCTTGCTTGGATCGTGAGTCACACCCTGGAGGCCGGAAATCAGTCCGAAGTCCACGCCGCGGTTCTCACCCTGCTGGCCGCCGGTTACACGAAGATATCCGGTTCGAAATTCATTGATCAGATTCGGGGCAAATACGTGCGTGTGGCTGAGCGCCAGATTGCGGCTATGAGTCACGATCTGGTAGCCGAATCCCGGGACGAGCGTTTCGTTCAAATTACTGTTGCCGTATGGCTGGAATGTCACCATGTTCGCGCCCGTGAAGCGGACAAACACCGTGTCATGAGGACCGACGGAGTAATCCAGACGCGTGGTGAACTGGTGAGCGTCATTCTTGATGGGAGGTGACGCGACAAAATTCTGAACCTCGCCGGCTGAATTCGGAAGCGGAACTTTCTCGAGAAAAGCAAGCGCGACCGGATCCAATCGGTCGTGAGGAATCTTATTCCCCGCAAACGCCAGCCTCCTGCCGGTCGCCGGACTGAATGTCGCAGGATCGTATATGGGAGGCAGTCCCGAAAAATCTCCGTTCCGAACGTTCAGCGACGGCAGCGAGAACGTCCGGGTCAACCCACGGCGCTCGATCGAGCCTTCGTAGTTGGTGAAAAAGAACAGCCGGTTTTTTGCAATCGGTCCGCCGAGGGATCCGCCGAACTGGTTCAGGCGAAGAGGCGGTTTGGGTTGGTCGGGCGGATCGAAATAGTTGCGCGTATCGAAAATATCATTCCTGACGAACTCCAACGCGCTTCCATGTAATTTGTTCGTTCCGGATTTAGTTACTGCATTGACGTTCGCTGAGGCCTTCCCGCCGAACTCCGCCGAATAAATGGATTTTTCGATCTTGAATTCCTGCAGCGCATCGATGGACGGCGAGATCACAAGATTATTGAAGTACTGATCGGTGATCGATACGCCATCCAGGGTATAAAAATTATGGCCCACCCGCTGACCTCCGATAACAACCTGTCTTCCAGTTTGGGCAAGCGCGGCGCCGCGAGTGCCTACGGGCGTGAGAAACACGTTATCGCTAAGCAACGTCAGCTGAACGAATTGCCGGCCGTTCAGCGGCAAATCGACCAGACGCTGATTGTCGATGACCTCACTGATCTCGGCATTGGCTGTCCGCATGAGAGGCGGCGCCTCAGTGACGGTAACTTCTTCGTTGATTGCCCCCACCGACAACGAAAGATCTAGATTGAGATGCTGGCCGGCTTGCAGTACCACGCCGTCGCGGATCTGTGTCTTGAATCCGGACAATTCCGCCCTGAGCATGTATTCGCCGTTCGGCAAAGTGGCAAAGACATAGCTGCCGGCCGAGTCCGTCAACTGGGCGCGTTCCTGACCGCTACCTTTATTTATAAGCGTCAGGGAGACACCCGGCAGGACGCCTCCTGTGGAGTCGATGACCGTTCCCCGCAGCTCGGCAGTGTTCTGCGCCAACAGCGGAACCGCTGCCAGGCAGAAGAACAGCACCCGGATCAGGATAGCCAGAGGATGTCTCACAAATTCGCAGCTTAACTCATTGGACCAACATAAGTGGCAAAATTCAGTACTAAAATCCTAATCTAGAAGCCCATGACTTCTCTATTCGATAATGATGCGGTGCCACCCTCGCGTGAGAGGCTCGAAGAAGGCGCTGTATTACTACGCGGCTTTGCTGTAACCGAAACGGCGGCGCTGCTTGAAGAAGTGGAGCGGATCACGCAGATTGCGGCGTTCCGCCACCTAGTCACGCCTGGTGGTTACGGAATGTCTGTCGCAATGACGAACTGCGGCCGTGTCGGTTGGGTTTCGGACCGCACCGGGTATCGCTACGATGTTCTGGATCCCGGCACCGGCCTCCCCTGGCCCCCAATGCCGGGGCTATTCCTCAATATCGCTTTGCGAGCAGCTCGAGAGGCCGGATTCGACTGCTATGATCCGGACGCTTGCCTGATCAATCGTTATGTCGCCGGCGCCAAACTGAGCCTCCATCAGGATCGCGACGAGAACGACGCGTATGCCCCGATCGTTTCGGTTTCGCTCGGCCTGCCTGCCGTATTTCTGTGGGGCGGCAAGCGCCGCAAGGATCCCGTGCGCCGCCTGCTGGTTGAAAACGGCGATGTCGCGGTGTGGGGCGGCCCCGCCCGTTTTGTCTATCACGGTGTCGCTCCGCTCAGGGACGGGCAGCATCCGCTCACCGGCAAAGTTCGAATCAACCTTACGTTTCGAAAAGTGTTCTGATCCCGACGGATCTCAACGAATCACCACAAGAGAAAAAGACCGGATGGTCCTCAGCAAAATGAAATCATCTCGATTTCTGGTATATAAGGTCGCGCCGAGCGACCGCGCGCTCAACGCCAACAAGCAGTCATTCAGCAGGGCCGGCAATTTTGCTTTGAGATCCGGCCGGGTGCTCATGAGTTTTGCCAACATGGTTCCTGCGTCTTTCCAGTGGCGGTGGGTTGGAGTTAAGACTCGACCAGCCTTTTCGAACGGACCTAACAATACTTCCACGCGCTTTCTTCCGCCAGGTGTTCGAGCGCCGGCCAACAATTCTTGGGCGACGACAGAGCTGAAGAAGATGCCTGGGGCCTCCTTGTCGTATAGCTCATGAAGAAGGGGAAGGGTTATTCCGGTTTGGATAAGATCAATGTACAGGTCGGTGTCAATTAAGTGCTTGGCCACTAAAAGATTTTTTCTATTCCGCCTTTGCCCGCGACTTTCTCCAGCGACTTGAGAATTTGCCTTCTAAAAACTACGAGATCCAATGCAGCATCGACGGCTTCCGTCTCGGTTCTCGCACCCAATATTGCGCGCGCGCGCCGGATTTTTCTTTCGTCCAGGTAGTAGTTCTTTCGTTTGAGCGCGGATTTCATAATGGTATATCCATACAGACGATGAACTTCATTATACGTATATGGTCCCTGAGTCGAAGTAAGAAATTCATACGACCTTCATGCGGATCTTGTCTTTTCCCGTTCAACGTTATAAAAGAAATCCCTACTGCGCCCCCGGAGGTTACTTCATGCGTTCTACGACGATGGGTTTTGCCGCCCTTGCGGTGACATGCGTGCTTTTTGCGGCTCTCATCATCGCACAGCAGGCTCCGATGCCCGCTCGAGACACACTGCCGGACGGGCCAAGGATCTTCGACAGCTCCAGGCGAGGACCGAGTGGAAGACCAATTCCTGGGCCGCAATTCCGCATGGTGCCGATGAAGGGCCTCTCGCATCCGTACGCGCTCGCATTTCTCCCTGACGGCAACATGCTGATCACGGAACGCCCCGGGCGGATCCGGATCGTGCGGAACGGAGTGCTCGACCCGGTCCCAATTGCCGGTTTGCCAGCGATTCCAAACCGGAATTTGCAGGGCCTGAATGACATTGCCCTTCATCCTCGCTTTGCGGAGAACAAGTGGGTTTACTTCACCTATTACAGAGAAAAAGCCGGCGATAAGGACGCCGCGGCGGCCGTCCTGGCCCGCGGCCGCCTCGACGGCCAGGCGATGACGGAGATACGTGACATCTTCGTCACCGACACGATGGTCGCCGGAGCGTCCGCCGCGCGCTTCGTGTTCGGACGCGACGGCAAGATTTATCTGGCCATCGGTGTCCCGCTTCCGTACAGCGGGCGAGCAGGTTTGGCGACCATGTCGGATGCACAGGATCCAGCCAGCGATTTCGGCAAGATCCTGCGTCTCAACGACGACGGGAGCGTCCCGTCCGATAATCCGTTCATCGGGCGCGCCGGGTACAAACCCGAACTGTATGCGCTTGGCATCCGGAACGCGATGGCGATCATTGTTCACCCGGAGACCGGCGAAATCTGGGAAAACGAGAATGGTCCACAAGGCGGCGATGAGATCAACATTATTAGAGCGGGCCACAACTACGGCTGGCCTACCATTTCCTTCGGCCGCTCCTATACAGGCGATCTCACCGGTGAGTCGGGTCCCGTGCTCGATCAGTTCACCGCCCCAGGCATGGAGCCGCCCTGGCTCTTCTGGTCACCCTCTATCGGGCTGTCCGGCATGGTGTTCTATACCGGAGACCAATTCCCCGAATGGAAAGGCAGCATCTTCGTGGGCGGGCTCGTCGGCGAACAACTTCAACGCGTCGTCTTGAACGCCAAAGGACTGCCCATCCGCCGCGATTCTCTACTCGTTGAACTCAAACAGCGAGTCCGCGAGGTCAGGCAAGGACCTGACGGGCTCTTGTATCTGCTCACGGATGAGGATGCCGGCGCTCTGCTGAGAATCGAGCCAGTCCGGGCCGCGACAGCCGCAGGACGTTAGCGTCGATGGACACAACGAAAGGGTAAACATTATGTTCGCGAAATCGAGACTACTGTGGATTGCTCTGGCCGCCACCCTGATGTTGTCCGAAACCGGCAGGGCTCAAGAGCGCCCGCTTGTCATCCGGGCCGCGACACTTATTGATGGTAAAGGCGGGGTGACGCGCAATGTGAGCATTGTTGTTCAGGGATCGCACATCGCTCGGATTGACGCCAACACGCAAGGCACGACCTATGATTTGAAGGGACTCACCGTCATGCCGGGATGGATCGATACGCACGTCCACATGGATGCGCATTTCGATCCGAATGGCAAAATTCATAGCCCTGCGTCGGCCAAGAACGAAACGCCGCAACAGACCATGCTCTACGCAGTTGAGAACGCGTACAACGTGCTGATGGCCGGCTTCACGACCGCGCAGAGCGTCGGCGCTCCCCTCGATCGGGACCTTCGCGATGCGATCGCGCGTGGGACAATTCCGGGCCCGCGGTTGCTCACGTCACTACGTCCGGTGGATGAAACCACCGGCACACCCGACCAAATCCGGAAGTTCGTCAGGCAAGTAGCGTCAGAGGGAGCGGATCTGATCAAAATCTTTGCCACGAAGAGCATCCGCGAAGGCGGTGGACCCACGTTGACGCAGGCTCAAGTCGATGCGGCTTGCGGTGAGGCAAAATCGCTGGGCAAACGGGCTATCGTTCATGCTCAAGGTCCCGAAGGAGCAAAGGCCGCAGTTCTCGCCGGTTGCACCTCGGTCGAGCACGGATACCGGCTTACGAATGAAGTACTGGATCTGATGGCTCAACACGGGACCTACTACGATCCCAATTTCGGACTGTTGCTGCACAATTACATCGAAAACAAGGATAAATTTCTGGGCATTGGAAACTTCAATGCGCAAGGATTTGAATACATGGAGAAGGGCATCCCGATCGGGATCGACACCTTCAAGCGCTCTCTCACCCGCAAAGTCAAAATTATTTTCGGAACAGATGTCGGAGCGGGAGGTCTTGGAAGAAATTTTGAGGAGTTCATCTATCGGGTCCGGGACGGCGGGCAATCGCCGATGGAAGCCATCATCTCGGCAACTTCGCGGGCCGCGGAATCCATCCGCATGCAGGACAAGATCGGAACCCTCGCACCCGGCATGGAAGCCGACATCATTGCTGTGGACGGAAATCCGCTCGATGACATTACGGCAGTCAGGCGCGTGGTCTTCGTTATGAAAGGCGGAAGAGTCTATAAGAACATCGCGCCCCGCGGCACGAGCGGCAGTTAGCAAATTCAATCGGAGGTCATGCTGTGACGATCGATCGCAGACAGTTCATAGGCGCGGCAGCGGCGGGATTGGGGTCTCAACTGGTTTCCAGATCCGGCGACGCACTCGCGCAGAGGTCGGCGCGCCCACTGCCGCCGGACAACGGCTTGTTCCCGGGCTTTGAGGCCAGGTGGGTTCACACAAATGGTGCGGATATCTTCCTGCGGCATGGCGGCACGGGGCAACCGCTATTGCTGCTCCATGGCAACCCGCAGTCGCACGTCTGCTGGCATAAGGTCGCCGCTACCCTCGCCAGGCGATACCACGTGGTCGTGTCGGACTTGCGGGGCTACGGCGATAGTGTCGGTCCCGCGGAGGGCGGCCCGGACCACATCAATTATTCCTTCCGCACGATGGCTCAAGACCAGCTGGACGTGATGACCACGCTCGGCTATGACCGGTTTTTTCTGGCCGGCCACGACCGGGGAGCGCGCACAGCTCATCGATTGGCGCTGGACCATCCGGATCGCGTGCGTAAAGTCGCGCTTCTAGACATATTGCCGACGCGCTACGTGTGGGGCCACGCTTCCCGTGAATGGGCGCTGAATTCCTGGCACTGGTCGTTCATGGCGCAGCCGGACGGGATGTTCGAGCGCATGATCGCCGCCATTCCCGCTCGCGAGTTCGTCTTGCGCCACCTTGGCCGCTCCGGCAAGCCCGCGTTCTTTGACGATCGGGCTGTCGCCGAATACGTCCGCTGCTTCACCCCAAAGACGATTCACGGTTCTTGCGAGGACTATCGCGCGGCTGCGGGAATCGATCTCAGGCATGACGAGGCGGATCATCAGGCGGGGCGCAAAATCTCCGCACCCGTGCTGGTCATGTGGGGGAGCCGAAGCCACACCGGAATGTTTTACGAGGACAACGCCCTTTCCATCTGGCGCGAAGCCGCGACCGACGTGACCGGCGGGCCCCTCAATACCGGACACTACCTGGCGGAGGAAGCACCTCAAGGCGTGATCGAAGACTTTGAACGGTTCTTTGTCTGACGCATTCCCCTCCTCGCAGAGGAGGGGAATGTTCACTTCCCCAGGTGGGTGCGATCCCTCTCGTTCTCGTTGCAGACGTATTCAAACATGTCGCTGTCCGGCATCAGCCTCAATGCAAGATTGAGGGTGAAGGGCCGCGTGTAGTACTTCGGATCATTGAACGTGATCTCCAGGTCCATGTGGCCGAAGTCGCGGCGGCGATAGCGTTCGGTGATATGCATGGATTCGCTGCGAGGGTGGCCGACTGCGTCGAGCCAGGCCCGGTCGTTCAGGCCGGCCGTTTCGACTACAAGCGTATCGCCCTCCCAACGACCAACCGAATATCCCATCCAGGTCGGATCCGGATCCTTGGGCAGCGGGCGGCCGTCGGTGTGAATCTGGCGGGGAGGGTCTGCGGTCTCAGATAACTGCACAATCTCCTGAGGCGTTTGAATCATCTTGAAAGTGAAAACCAGCAGTGCGAGCGGTATGCCTCCCGGAAGACATTGCGTGTGAGGATATTCCCGCGAGTTTTGCATCCGGTGCTTGACGAGTGCGGCTGCTTCCGGCCGAAGCGGCTCCTCTTCGGGCTTCATGCCCCAAAAGACGTTGATCACATTTGGAGTGATGTCGTGAGTGTCGGGCTGTATATCGGTGAAACCGGCGATGATACGGTTGTATTCGCTCGCGGGACGCCGTTCCGCCTGCCACAGTCCAGAGACATCCGGCTTGCCGTTCAGGCGTGGTGCGGGAGCAGACAGGTTCGGCTTGCCGTCTTTCGTGCGGGGGATCCGCGCGTCGGGATAGTTCAACCACTGCGCCTGCACGCACATGAATGCCCCGGCAAGCATAACTCCGATGACCGTGCTTATCGTTTTTTGATTGCGCATAAGCGGCTATCTTATCTCGCGCCGCTCGGAGAAGCCATGATGAAGAAAGGCCGCGACGTCAGACAACGGAGGACATCAGAAGTGCCGGCAGTCCGATTGCAACCAATCGGCGTCGGCCGGTAAGTTGGCTTGGGTGACGACTCAATCGGGCAAACAATTTAAATCGGCTGCACTGGGCCATAATTCCACTTCTACAAACGGTTCCCACGAGATACAGCCCTTATTCCTCCATCAAGCGCAGCTTGTCTTCATTGTGTGCGACCTGGGAGGTCGTATTTGCTTCTGGAACAAAGGTGCTGAGTGCCTCTATGGCTGGCGGGCTGACGAGGCGACCGGCGAGAACGTTTATGATTTGCTTTTTCCGCGGGAATTACAGGGCATAGAAGAAAAAGAGCGGGTTCTTGCTGAAACCGGAGAATGGGCCGGCGAGCTGCTTCAAGTTACCAAAACACAAACAACCATAGTCGTTGAGAGCCGGTGGAAGCTGTGGCGAAACGAGTCCGGCAACCCCAAATCCTTTCTGATAATAAATAAGGACATCACGCAGAGACGGAAGCTCGAAGGAGAATTGTTGCGCGCGCAGCGCATCGAGACCGCCGGCAGATTGGCCACCAGCATCGCACATGACCTGAATAATGTGTTGTCGGCACTGCTGATCTCGATGCGCGCACTTTCTCAAGAGCAGATCGATCCTGCTCGCAGGGACGCCTTAGGGGTGTCAGAGCTCTGCGTAGTGCAGGCCGCGCAGCTCATCACGCAGCTCCTTACACTTAGTAAAGAGTTCGATCAAGAAACACAATCCATAGATCCGAGCCATGTGATCTGGAAAGCCGCAAAGATCCTCAGAAGCGCTTTCCCTCAATCCATCACGATCGATGTTGCGGTCCGGCCACACCTATACTCTATCGCAGGTAACACAACCCAGTTATGTCAGCTACTGCTGAACTTAGGCATGAACGCTCGTGACGCGATGCCTGGCGGAGGCACATTGATGATTGAGGCCAGCAATGTGGTTCTCGATAAGAGTGCGACTTGCAGCTCACTCGAGGTCGTGCCGGGCGAATACGTACTCCTTAGCATTGCGGATACCGGCGATGGGATACCTGCCGACATCGCGCCCAGAATCTTTGAGCCATTTTTGACAACGAAGAACGAGAGCGGAAATACCGGCCTTGGATTATTTGCTGTTGCAGAGATTGTTAAAAACCATAAGGGGTTCATTAATCTCTCCACGGAGCCTAAACGCGGTACACGTTTTTTAGTCTATTTGCCCGCCGAGAAGCGGAGTGATTGAAGTCGCATTCCCATCCTCGCAGAGGGGATCAATTTACTTGACTCAGGAGGTTACCTGAAATAAGTATATTATTGCCCTCGCAGAGGAGGGGTGGCGCGAAGCGCCGGGCTGATCAGATCGGCGAAGCGTGCCGGCCGGTTTTCTATTGAGGCTTCGTTCTATCGCGCTCGCGCTTTACTCCACCCCGTCTGCAGGGGAGGGTAATTCGGTCTGAAGGCACTGATGGATAGTTCAGGTATTCGTATTCTACTGGTCGATGATCACGAGATCTTCCTTGCTGGGCTACGGCTCCTGTTGAAGAATGAGCCAGATCTGAACGTCATCGGCGAGGCGCGTAATAAGGCTGAAGCTTTCCAGGCCGTTCGCAACCTTCCCGACGTTATCTTGCTCGATCTGGACCTCGGCGCCGAAATGGCTACGGACTTTCTCCCCGATCTAGTTAAAGCCGGCGAGCCGGCTCGCGTGCTGGTGCTCACGGGTGTTCCCGACCCGCAACTTCACCTTAAGGCCGTTTGCCTCGGCGCAATCGGGCTCGTGCATAAGCTCGACGCGCCACAGCTTCTTCTGAAGGCCATTCGGAAAGTGCATGCGGGTGAAGTCTGGATGACTCGCGCCATGGTGACCAGGGCGATGACGCATCTTCAAATGCAGGGACTCACGAAGGCCGATCCCGATCGAACCAGAATTTCCAATCTCACAGAACGCGAGCTGGATATCATCGCTCTCGTCGGCGAAGGGCGAAGAAACAAGGCCATCGGAGAGCGGCTATTCATCTCGGAGAAGACGGTGCGGCACTATATGACATCGATCTTCACCAAACTCGAAGTCCGCGACCGGCTGGAACTGATGATCTATGCCTACCAGCACGGTCTTGCGAGGCTGCCGTCCCGCGCATCTGCTGCGTAAACTTATTTAAAGCCTCGCTCAAACCGCGCAACTCGAGCTGCCAGCCTTCGGCGGAAAAACCCACAACAGCTAGTCAGTGTAGCGGCGGTCTATGAAGGGCTGAACCAATCGGGATTGCAGAAGATCCATCCTCTCCACGTCCGGGAGAGGGCAGGGTGAGGGTCTCAAGATTTGAACAGACTTGTGACCTCACCCGGCGCTTCGCCGGCGACCTTATGCCAGCAGACGTGAGACTGCGGGTTGCCATGGAGCAGCAGCAGCGGCTGCCCCGTGCCGCCATGCCGGAGAAAGATATCCGCACCATTTGTGTGAACCCACCTG
>Ga0209376_1003194_pt1 | contig 15004 bp, 4 predicted proteins | sample GraSoiAngelo_134_FD_185891 | JGI IMG/M metagenome (GOLD analysis project Ga0209376, IMG submission 185891) | Grasslands soil microbial communities from the Angelo Coastal Reserve, California, USA - 14_0929_05_30cm (SPAdes) (version 2) | ecosystem: Environmental > Terrestrial > Soil > Grasslands ... | reverse complement strand
AATTCGGAAGATCGGCCAGGATGCCGACCAACTTGTTCCAGCTCTTATTTCGAAAAATGAGATTATGAGTGGCGTCGTGGATGATGACGTAATTGGCATGGTTAGCGAACGCGCCGACACAGTAAGCCATCACCAGGCTGAGCCACCAGTAACCGAAGCCGAGTTTGCCAAAGCAAAAGGCTAGGGACGTTTGCAGGACGACGACCGAAAGCGCGATCAGCGCGGTCCAGGGATTTCTAACCATCAGCTGGCGCACTTCCGGATGCGCTTTAATGATCGCGCGCGCCCGCCCCGGATGCGGCTGGTCAGATTCAGACTGATAAAACGCGGCCTGCATCGATCTTAAATTATGCATCATAGCCGAATGCTCAAACGCGCGCTTTTTCAGTCGCGCACCACCGAGCAGCGGCAGAACGAAAAGATTTGCCAGGATATCGATGATGCATCCGGCGAGCACGACGAGGCCGAAACGCTGCGTCAGCGGAAAATCGGAGAGCGTCACAAAAGGCAGGGCCAATATCGGAATTAGGTGTCCTCCACCCAAGGCAGATTGGGAATTCGGAGAAACCGTCTGCTCAAACAAGCTCGTTGATCAGCGCAGCTGTCGGCGTGGTTGCATCGCGATGTTGGTCCAAGGTTTCGCGAGCATTTCTGACAAGCTTTTGCCGCAATCAAGGATCGCACAGCAGATTGGCGATTCCATGTCGAAGCTCAGTGGCCGAATTGACTTGGATTTGTTCCGCTGCCGACTCGGAGCTCAGTGGCCAATGATGCGCACCGAAGGATCGTTCACGAAAGCGCCTGCCGTCGTCCCACGCCCTGTTGCGTCGATTTCCCAACGATCAATGACGCGAATCGGCGAAACCGTTTTTGTGCCGACGCGGTGCACTTTGATGCGTTGCGGGATGAGCGAACCGGTAACGAAAACCGTCTGCTCAACCACTTGTTCCTTTCGCTCCGGGCTTCCCTTGACCGGCGGATCGGCAAACGCGGCGGTGGTCGCGATTAGAGCCGTAACGCCAGCAACAATTACACTCTTCACAACGCAAAGATACACCCGCTGGCTCGCGCTGCAAATCGTCACAGAAAGCTGGACCGAACACGAGAAGGAGTGATCCCTCCCACGTTTACCCGAGATTCAGACGGTTTGCTGGAATTGAGTTAGAACTTCTTCGTCAGGCGCGCGTACCAGAACCGGTTCGTAGCATCGTAAGTGTAGCCTGGATAACCGGTAGCGTTTCCGCCTTCACCCCACGCCTTCGGCGGATCCTGATCAAAGACATTGTTGCATCCAATAGTGATGCTCGTGCCTTGGAATAGGAAACGTTGCCAGGCGGGAACACCATAGTTGGCGGTCTGAGCTGAGGCTGTCTCGGTCGCCTTGCCGTCCTTGCCGCGAGCGACCGCTTTCGCATCCTTTGAATAGCCTGGCACAGGTTTGTTCTCGACCGGAACTAGTCCGCTGAAATCGTAGGTCGCCTGCAGATCGAAGAAGAACCTCTGGTCGACCCAGTGCGGGTGAACGTTTCCACCATTGCCCGGTGTGAATTCGTGGAACCCATCCCAGTAGCGCACGGTGCCGACGATATCGATGTGATTCCAATTCCAGTCGAGTTGGCTGGTGCCTTTCCATTTGTACCAGCCCTCATTCGAAGCGCCGGGGTCGGTGGTTCTGCCGGCCAGGTTGCCATTCGTTGGCCCGAATTCTCGAATGATGAACCCCTGGAAGATGAATTCATCCAGGTAGGTGGCTTGCGTGAGGGAGGTGAATGTCCCCCATGGCGTCGGCTTTTGATATTGGAGGGTGAAGTCAAACCCGCGAGACTCTTGATTACCTATGTTCTGATTTTGAATCAAGATACGGGTGATGTTGCCGCCGATGTCACGCTCCACAGCTTCGCCGGGCAGTAGCGTGCCTGTTAGTTCACGCTGCAACACCTGGTCGGCAATCGGGGCAGTCACCACGCCAATGCGCTCGGTGTCCCAAAAATCAACTGAGAGGTCCAAACCGGGCACATATTTCGGCGTGTAAACAAACCCCGCGGTAAAGGTCCGGGAATCCTCCGGCTGGAGATTCTTATTGCTACTGATAAGAACGTTCGTCTCAGGCTCAAAGGCTCCCTTGTTCATCGGATCATGAGAAAACTCCAGACCTGAGAGCGGAGACCCAAATAGTTCCTCGAGTGAAGGCTCGCGGTACCCTTCGCCCCAGGTGGAACGAATCGTCAGCTGCCCATCGAACGGTTGCCAGCGCATGCCGAATTTCGGCACCAGCACATTGCTATCATTGTTCAGGAACTCTTCAAAGCGCACCCCGTAGGTAAACTCGAGCGAGTACAAGCCGGGAAAGGTGAAGTTCTCGCCGAAAAACGGCACCCTGGCTTCGGCGTAGAAGGAGTAGGATTTCCTTCCCCCGCGCGCTGGCGGCACCGGCGAATTACCAGCAATATCGCCCTTGACGTTTAACTCATCCGGATTCTCCTCGAGGGTTTCGCGGCGGAACTGACCGCCGACAGCGAAACCGACGCCGCCGGCCGGCAGCTCAAAGAGCGAGGTTGTATAGATGTTGCCATCCAGCGTCGCGAGTTTGGAGAAGTCTTCGTCTTTGGGATGCGCCCTGGCAAACTCAACGGTGGCCTGATTGGACGCAATAGGAACGCGAAAATCACCGAAAGGATTAAAGGCAGGCTGGCCCTCGAGGACTCCACCCGTTTGAAAGATCGCATCGTTCTGATTCAAGATTTGATTGAATCTTGAGATGGACACTTGTTGTCCGGTCTGGACGTTCTTGAGCTGGCTGTAGCGGAACCCGGCATCGTAGCCCCAGGTTCCGTCAAACAGTTTGTCTCCTTTAACACCGATTGTGCTGAGCCACGCGTCGGTTTCGTTGTCGAACAACCGATTTCCAAACTCAGCCAGACGAGCGCGAGTACCGCCGGAGATGATTTGTTGGAAGGGATTAAACGGATTGAACGCGTCGGCTGGAACACCGGTCTCTGCGTGGGTGGGCGTGTTGGGTGGCTCCGCGCCCGGCGCAATCGGCGACTGCGGCGGAATGGCTAATGTGACCTGACCCGCTGTCTGGAATGAGCCTGTGGCTGGTGGCGCCAGTTCGTTGTGCGTTTTGACGTTCTGATAGAATCCATTTGCGTAAGCAACCATCTGGTCGCCGAAGATCTTGTGATCACCGCTAAGATAAACTCCATAACGCTCGCTTTCCGGATAGGAGAGCGAGAACTCATTGAAGTTGAATCCAGGGAGTTGACCAGTGGCCGACCTGACACGATGCGTAGCATTGTAAAGGTACGTGCTTGCCGGAGCCAAGCCGTTAGTCCCCGAAGGCGCACCAGCAAATTCAACCGAATTCAGATTCAATCCGCCAGCGGCTGCCGCAACATCGCCGCTGAGCTGAAGATTATAAGGACTGGTATTCGAGCTCAGGAACGGCGCCACGGCCGAGTAAGCGCGGTCGCGGTTGGCGATCGAATCGCGGTGGTAGTAGTTCAAAACACCGGTGACGTTGGTGGTGTCGTTGCCGACGCCGAAGATTGCCGAAGCGATGAACTCACTCGAATCCTCGTGCTCTGTGTTGCCGTATTGGACGCTCGCTTCAGCGCCGTTTTGATAATCGTGACGCAGCTTGATATTGACCACCCCCGCGACGGCGTCTGCTCCATACGTGGTAGAGGCGCCGTCTTTCAAAATCTCGATGCTCTCGATCGCAGCCGCCGGAATGGAATTCAGATCGACGAACATGACGTTGACCAAGCCGGGATCGTTGCCCGTCGGATATGGAGCGACCCGGCGCCCGTCGATGAGGATGAGGGTGGCTCTCGAATCGAAGCCGCGCAGTGCGACTGTCGCGGCGCCCACCGCGGTATTGGAACCGTTCTCGTTGTTGGATTGCGGAACGACGTTCGCGTTAACGGTCGGAATGCTTTGGAGAAATTGTTCCGTCGTGCGCTGCCCCGACTTGCTCATGGTTTCTCGGTTGTAGGTATCAACAGGCTCCGCCCCCACTTCTTCGGCCGTAGGGATATTTGAACCGGTCACGATGACGCGCTCCGCCGTCGCTGCCGCTGTGGTGCTCGGAGCCAGAGTGCCCTGTGCGTTGACAGCCGTCGCTCCTGGCGGCGCCTCCGGCGGGGGCGAGGGTATAGCTTGTTGTGCAACTGCGCTCGATGCCATGGCGAGAAACATGGCCGCCGTGACCGCAATCCCTTTGCGAATTAATCCGCACTCCAGAAGTTGGACTTTGTTCATATTTTGTTCTCCTCGATCCGACGAATACTCAAAACGGCTGTAAGTGTTCAATGCTTTTTTTACTTTATTTTTTTGTTTGCGCAGGCGTCCTTATAATTGCCACAACAAGCGCGGATGTCGTCACAACGGATATCGCGTCGCTTCTGCGCCGGCATAGCTCAGTTGGTGGAACAGCTGATTTGTAATTACAACTTAGCTGTTATTAGCTATCGCTTAAGGATCAGTTACCACCGCGAAGCGCTGAAGAACTGGCGCGGACGATACGGCCATTACGCTGGCGACTCGATTCATTCGCGCTCGTCACGAGCAACGCGCGCAAAATAACCTTTGGTATCAACACTGCTGAGGAACGAAATATTACGTCATGCTGCCAAAGTCGCTGCGCGCTAAAATCTCGTTGGCAAGGCCAAGCGTGCGGCGTCAACGCGCGCGAGAAGTAGCCTTGCGGGCGGAGTTGTTTGGCATTGAACAACTCGCCCGTCACGCTCAGTTCATCGCGGCACGACATACCGTCGTCACGGGTCGCGCTTCCGCTTGGTTGCTCAGGCGGCTGGATCAGAATGAGAAAGTGTTGCGCGCTTTCAATCGCGCGACGCTGGCGGTGGATCAAAGCCGGCACGTCACGCCTGCGGCCGAATGGTTGCTCGATAATTTTTATCTGATCGAAGAGCAAATCCAACTGGCCCGCCGGCATCTGCCGGAGCATTACAGCCGCGAATTGCCCCGCCTGGCCAATGGTCCCTCCGCCGGATTTTTGCGCGTCTATGACATCGTTTTGGAGTTGATCGCGCACGTCGATGCGCAGGTCGATGTCGACTCGCTGAGCGCGTTCGTGGCCGCATATCAGACGGTGGCGCCGCTGAAACTAGGCGAACTCTGGGCTGTGCCGATCATGTTGCGGCTGGGATTGATCGAGAATCTGGCTCGTATCAGCACTGGGCTGGCCCAAGGCCGGCGTGATCGCAATCTGGCCAACCAATGGGTGGAGCGTTTGCAGGCGATGGCGGAGAAAAATCCCTCCCGCATTGTCATCGTGGTGGCGGACATGGCACGGGCAGACCCGTCGTTATCGAGTGCCTTCGTGGCGGAATTTTGTCAGCGCCTCTCGCGTTTAAATCCGGTGCTGCATCTTGCGCGCGGCTGGCTCGAGCAGCGTACGCTCGAGGAGGGTTCCTCGGTAGAACAACTGATCCATCAGGAAAGTCAGAGCCAGGCCTCCGATCAAGTTTCGGTCAGCCACAGCATCTCGAGCCTGCGTTTGCTGAGCGCGATCGATTGGAAGGAATTCGTCGAAACGCTCAGCCTGGTCGAACAAACGTTACGTGGCGAGCCGGCCGATGTTTACGGCGACATGGATTTCGCGACGCGCGATCGTTATCGCCACGTCGTTGAAACCCTCGCCCGTTACAGCGCGCTCTCAGAAATCGAAGTGGCGCGCAATGCCGCCGAGTTGGCGCAGGAAAGCGCGCAAAAAAAAGGGCGGGAAGATCGCACCGCGCACGTCGGTTTTTACTTGATTGACCAAGGCCTTCCTCGGCTGGAGCGCGCCATTGGGGCGCGCTGGCGGTGGAAAGGTTTTGTCGAACGAAGTGTTCGCAAGTTTCCCTTCACTTTCTACCTAGGCGGAATTTTCCTCTTCACGATCCTGGCCACTTTAGGATTTGTGCGCGCGGCGGAAATGCGCGGAGCCGCAGAATGGCGACTCGTTTTTTGCGCAGTCACATTTTCGCTCGGGGTCAGTCAACTGGCGGTGGCGTTGTGGAACTGGCTCGCCACTTTGCTGCTCAAACCGCGACCGCTGCCTCGTCTCGGCTATTCCCCTGGCGGAATCGCGCCGGAGAGTCGCGGCATGGTCGTCGTTCCCACCATCCTGAGAAGTGCGGAAAACATCGATGATCTGCTCCAAACGCTCGAGATTCATCATCTGGCAAATCGCGATCCGCATTTGCACTTCGCCCTCCTGACCGACTGGCCCGATGCGGCGCAAGAAAATTTGCTGGAAGAGGCGCCGTTGCTGGAGCGCGTAAAGGCGGGCATCGAATTGTTGAATCGCAAATACGCCGGCGGTCGGCGCGATCTTTTTTTCCTTTTCCATCGGCCCCGCCGCTGGAACGCAAGCGAAGGTGTCTGGATGGGCTACGAACGGAAGCGGGGAAAGCTGGTGCAGTTCAACGCCTTTCTCCGGGGACGCTGCGCGGAATGCTTCGCCGCGGTGGTCGGCGACCAGTCGATTTTGCGCGAAATCAAGTACGTCATCACCCTCGATACCGACACGAAATTGCCGCGCGAGTCAGCTCGCCAACTGATCGGGACAATGGCGCATCCGTTGAACCGGCCGCAATTCGATTCGACGCGCGGGATTGTGACCGAAGGCTACAGTCTTTTGCAACCGCGGGTGGATGTGAGCCTGCCGACGGCGGACCGTTCACGATTCGTTAGGTTGCACGCGGGCGAAGTCGGAATCGATCCCTACACCCGCACCGTCTCGGATGTTTATCAGGATCTTTTCGGCGGGGGCTCGTTCATCGGCAAAGGCGTTTATGACGTCGATGCTTTCCAGCGCACACTGGCCGGCCGCTTTCCGGAGAATCGAATTCTGAGCCACGACTTGCTGGAATCGGTCTACGCCCGCTGCGGTTTGGTGAGCGACGTGACACTTTACGAGGAATATCCGTCGCGCTACGAAATCGACGCCGTCCGGCGGCATCGCTGGATTCGAGGCGACTGGCAAATTTTGCCGTGGCTGCTGCCGCGCGTTCCCGACGCGGAGGGTCGGGGTATCCGTAATCCGATCTCGGCGTTGTCGTGGTGGAAAATTTTCGACAACCTGCGCCGCAGCCTTGTTCCGATCGCGCTCGTACTTTTTTTCTTCGCCAGTTGGCTGCTCGTTCCGCGGCTCGGCTTGTTGGCAACGTGCATGCTTCTCGCCATCATCGCGCTGCCAGGTTTGCTTTCACTCGTTGTCGAACTCCTGCGCAAGCCGGAGCAGTTGCCGTGGCGAATGCATTTGCGTGGAATGCTGGCGTCATCGAAACGGACGCTCGGCCAGATCGGACTTACTTTCGCGTTCCTGCCGAACGATGCCTTTCTCAGTCTGACAGCAATCGGCCGGACACTTTGGCGCGTGTTCATCACGCGGCGACACTTACTGGAATGGGTCACCTCGGGCGAAGTGGCGCGCAGCGCGCGAACGGATCTTGCGGGCTCATATGGCGCAATGTGGTTTGCGCCGGCAATCGCGCTCGGCGGCGCAATTTCTTTGGGCCTCGTGCAACCGGCGCGCTGGATGGTTGCCCTGCCATTCTTCGTCCTTTGGCTGGTGGCGCCCTGGATCGCATGGTGGATCAGCCTGCCCATCGAGCAGCCGGCCCCGGAACTCAGCCTCGAACAACTGACCTTGCTCCACCGCATCGCGCGCAAGACCTGGCATTTTTTCGAAACCTTTGTCACCGCGGAGGAGAACTGGCTGCCACCAGATAATTTCCAGGAAGAACCAACGCCCACCGTTGCCGCACGCACTTCACCTACGAACATCGGTTTGTCATTACTGGCGAATTTGGCGGCGCGCGATTTTGGCTATCTCTCGTTAGGCCGTTTGCTCGAGCGGACGCACGCGACCATCGATACCCTGCATCGGCTGGAACGGCATCGCGGGCATTTCTACAACTGGTATGAGACCCGCACCCTGCGGCCACTGATCCCGCTCTACGTCTCCAGTGTGGATAGCGGCAATCTCGCCGGGCATTTGCTCACCCTGGCCAGCGGATTGCGCGGGCTGGCTGAGGAAAAAATTCTCGATCCGCAAATATTCGCTGGTCTGCGCGACACGCTTGCGCTGGTGCAAGGTTTGACTGGCGAAAACGCGCTTTTATCCCAACTCGACGCCGAGCTGGCGAAGACGCCGTCCGATCTGCGTGCGGCCGCAACGTTGTTACAACGCGCGGTGGAACAATCAGCGAAGATTTCCAACGCGCTGGCGAATCGAGACGGAGATTTGAAGGCTTGGGCGCAAACGCTACAACGCAGTTGCGTTGAGCATTTGGACGAACTGAATTTCCATGCGCCCTGGCTGAAGGATGAAAATCTCACGAGCAGAATTGCGCAGCTTCACGCGGCTCCTTCTTTGCGAGAAATCGCCAGTTTCGATCAGCTCGACGGCCAGTTCCCAACGGGATCGGAAATCCTGGGCGAGGCGAGCAAACGTGCGCGGGAGCGGATGCGCGCTTTGGAAACGCTCGCCGGCCAATGCGACGAACTGGCGGGAATGGATTTCAGTTTCCTCTTCGACAAGGCGCGCAACTTATTCGCGGTCGGCTTTAACGTCACCGAAGGCCGGCGCGACCTAAGTTTTTACGACTTGCTCGCGTCAGAAGCGCGGCTTTGCAGTTACCTCGCCATCGCGGAGGGGCAGGTGCCACAGGACCATTGGTTCGCGCTCGGCCGGTTATTGGTCGCGCCTAGTGGCGAACCGATCCTGGTTTCGTGGAGCGGATCGATGTTTGAGTATTTGATGCCGCTACTGGTGATGCCGAACTACCGCGGCACGTTACTCGATCGCGCCTGCAAAACGTCGGTGGAATTGCAAATTGAATACGGCAATTCGCGCGGCGTCCCATGGGGCGTCTCGGAATCGGGTTTTAACCAGGGCGATGTGCAGCAAACATATCAATATCGCGCCTTTGGTGTGCCTGGTTTGGGTTTGAAGCGGGGCCTGGCCGAAGACCTGGTCATCGCGCCTTATGCGACGGTGCTGGCTTTGATGGTGGCGCCGCGGGAAGCGAGCGAGAATCTCCAGCGCCTGACCCGCGATGGGCGCGAAGGCGATTTTGGATTTTACGAGGCAGTCGATTATACGCCATCACGTCTGCCGCCGGATGAGAGCAGCGCCACCGTTCGTTCCTACATGGCGCATCATCAGGGGATGAGTCTGCTCGCGCTCGTTTCGTCGCTGCGCGAATTGCCAATGCAGCGCCGCTTCATGTCGCGCCCATTGCTGAAGACCGCTGATTTGTTGTTGCAGGAGCGGCTTCCGAAAACGGAGGCCAGCGTTTTGCCGGAAGACCTTGAGCTGGAAGAAACGCGACTGCGTTTCGGCGAGGGCGAAGATGTCATGCGGGTTTTCAAAGGTCCCACTTCGCGCACGCCAGAGATTCATCTTCTTTCCAATGGCCGCTACCACGTCGCCATCAGCAATGCCGGCGGCGGTTACAGTCGCTGGAAAGGTCTCGCCATCACCCGCTGGCGCGAGGATGCGACCTGCGATTGCTGGGGCGCGTTTCTTTATCTGCGCGACGTGACAACGGGAGAATTCTGGTCCGCCGCTTATCAACCAACGCTGCGCGCGACAAAAAATTACGAAGCTATTTTCACCCAGGCCCGCGCGGAATTCCGCCAGCGCCATGGTAATCTCGAGATTCATACGGAGTTGAGCGTTTCGCCCGAAGACGACATCGAGCTGCGGCGTGTCACCCTGACCAATCATTCCTCCACCGAGCGCACCATCGAGCTAACGAGTTACGCCGAAGTCGTGCTCGCCACCCAGGCTGCGGACGAAACGCACCCGGCCTTTAGCAATTTGTTTGTGCAGACTGAATTTGTGCCCGATTCCTCCGCCATTCTCTGCACCCGGCGAGCGCGCACGGCCGAGGAAAAACCGCCCTGGCTGCTGCATTTGCTGGTTGGGCAGGGTGGCACCGACGGCGAAACCTCGTGCGAAACCGACCGTGCCCGATTTATCGGTCGTGATGGAAATCTGGTGAACCCTGCGGCCATGAAAAAGGTTGCGCCGCTTTCGAACACCGCCGGTTCCGTGCTCGATCCCATCATCTCGCTCCGGCGCACCGTCACCCTGCGACCAGATGAAATTGCCATCCTCGATTTTGTCATCGGCGCGGCCGAAGACCGCGAAACCGCAAACGCTTTAGTGGAAAAATATCAACATTTCCGCATGGCCGATCGCGCCTTTGATCTGGCCTGGACCCACAGCCAGGTGACCCTGCGCCATCTCAACGCCACCGAAGCCGAAGCGCAACTTTACGCCCGGTTGGCTGGGGCGATCATTTATGCCGATCCCGCCCGCCGGGCTACCTCGGGCATCCTGCTGGAGAATCGCCGCGGCCAAAGCGCGCTCTGGGCCTACGGTATTTCCGGCGACACGCCGCTGGTTCTTTTGCGCGTCACCAACCTGGAGAAAATCGAACTCGTGCGCCAGCTCATTAAGGCGCATTCCTACTGGCGTGCGAAAGGGTTGACAGTCGAGCTGGTGATTTTAAACGAAGACGTTTCGGTTTATCGCCAGAATTTGCAGGATCAAATTACGTCGCTGATCGCAGCCGGCAGCGAAGCGCAAATGCTCGATAAACCCGGCGGCATTTTCGTTCGCCGTCTCGAGCAGATCCCGAATGACGATCGTGTTCTTCTCCAATCCGCCTCCCGCATTGTCCTCGATGACGAGCACGGCTCGCTCCTGGAACAACTCGAACAGCGCAGCGTGCTCGAGCCGCCTGTGCCCGCATTCACTCCGAGCCGCGCGCCCCGGGTCGAGACTCCTTCGCCGCCGCCGGCGCGTGACCTCATTTTTCGCAACGGCCTTGGCGGTTTCACTCCGGATGGCCACGAATACGTCATCACGCTCTCACCCGGCCAGGTCACGCCCGCGCCGTGGGTCAATGTGCTGGCCAATCCATCGTTCGGCACCGTCGTTTCGGAAAATGGTGGCGCTTACACCTGGTTTGAAAACGCCCACGAATTTCGACTCACCCCGTGGTTTAACGATCCGGTACGCGACCTCACCGGCGAGGCCTTTTACATTCGCGATGAAGAAACCGGCCAGATCTGGTCGCCCATGCCGGGGCCGGCCCGCGGCGCCAGCGCTTACGTCGTTCGTCACGGTTTTGGTTACACCGTTTTCGAACACACCGAGCACGGCATCGTTTCCGAGTTGTGGATTTGCGTGGCGATGGACGTGCCGGTGAAGCTCGCGGTTTGCAAACTACGCAACATCTCAGGCGGGCCGCGCCGTCTCTCCCTCACCGGCTATTGCGAATGGGTGCTGGGCGATTTGCGCCATAAGACGCTCCTCAACGTTCAGACCGATGTCGATCTCAAGAGTGGCGCGCTGCTGGCTCGCAATTTTTACAATACGGAATTCCCGGACCGGATCGTCTTCCTCGATGTCAACGAGCCGACACGCACGCTCACAGGTGACCGGAAGGAATTTCTCGGGCGCAACGGGACGCTGGCGCAACCGGCAGCACTAAAGCGGGCGCGACTTTCCGGAAAAGCGGGCGCCGGTTTGGATCCGTGCGGTGCGATGCAGGTCGCTTTCGATCTTGCCGATGGCCAGGAACGCGTAACCAGTTTCCGGCTCGGGGTTGGTCGCAGCATGGCCGAGGTGCACGATCTGATCTTTCGTTTTCGCCGGGCCGACGCCGGCCGTGTCGCGCTCTCCGGCGTACATGAATTTTGGAATCGCACTCTTGGCGCGATCAATGTCGACACACCAGATCCCGCCGTGAACACAATAGCCAACGGCTGGTTGTTGTACCAAACCCTTGGCTGCCGGTTCTGGGGCCGCACCGGCTTTTATCAATCCAGCGGTGCCTATGGATTCCGCGATCAATTGCAGGATGTGATGGCGCTGGTCCACGCCGAGCCGGCCCTGATCCGCGAGCATCTTCTCCGCGCCGCCGCACATCAGTTTCGCGAAGGCGATGTCCAGCATTGGTGGCACCCGCCGGTGGACCGTGGCGTGCGCACCCATTTTTCCGACGACTATCTCTGGCTGCCCTACGTCACGTGCCGCTACGTTTCTTGCACCGCGGACACGGGCGTGCTGGATGAACAAGCGCCCTTCCTCGACGCCCGTCCGGTTATGCCGGAAGAGGAATCATATTACGATTTGCCGAATCGCTCCCAGGAATCGGCCACGCTCTACCAGCATTGCGTGCGCGCGATCGAGCATGGATTGAAATTCGGCGAGCACGGTTTGCCCTTGATGGGCTCGGGTGATTGGAATGACGGGATGAACCTGGTGGGAAAAGAAGGCCGCGGCGAAAGTGTCTGGCTCGCCTTTTTTCTTTACGACGTGCTCAGGCAATTTGCTGAAATAGCGCGCGGGCGTGGGGACGCGAGTTTCGCGGAGCGTTGCCTGGCCCGGGCGAAGAAGTTGCAGGAAAACATCGAGAAAAATGCGTGGGACGGCCAGTGGTATCGGCGCGCCTATTTCGACAATGGCGAACCGCTCGGCTCGAAGACAAACCTCGAATGCCAGATCGATTCGCTTCCGCAAAGCTGGTCGGTGATCAGCGGCGCCGGCGATCCGCAACGCTCGCGTCAGGCTATGAACGCCGTCGATCAGCGCCTCATTCGTCGCGAATCAAAAGTCATTCAACTTTTCGATCCGCCCTTTGACAAATCGCCGCTCAATCCCGGCTACATCAAAGGCTACATTCCTGGTGTGCGCGAGAATGGCGGCCAGTACACTCACGGCGCGATTTGGACTGCGATGGCCTTCGCGCTCATGGGAGAGAACGAACGCGCGTGGGAGCTTTTCGCTCTGCTCAATCCCATGCAACATGCCGCGACCGCCGAACAAATTGCCACCTACAAAGTGGAGCCTTACGTCATTGCCGCCGATGTCTATGCCGTCGCTCCGAACATTGGTCGCGGGGGTTGGACCTGGTACACCGGATCAGCCGGCTGGATGTACCGATTCCTCACAGAAACACTGCTCGGCGTCCATCTCGAGGGCAATCGCCTGCGAATCACTCCTCGTTTTCCGGCAGGCTGGACCAGCTACAAGGTTCATTATCGCCACCGGCAGACCGTTTATCACATCACGATCAACCGTCTGTCCGCAGACGGAACTGGTGAATTGTCCCTCGACGGTCAAACCTTGGCCGAAGAGACGATTCCCCTGACAGACGATCATATTGAGCACTTTGTCGAGCTCCGAGCACGATGAAAACGGTGTGTTGTATAGAGAAATCGCGTATAGAAAGGCACTCGCGGAACACAGATTAATAGCTATTTTCCGAGGGTAAATGCCGGCATAGCTCAGTTGGTAGAGCAGCTGATTTGTAATCAGCAGGTCGTCGGTTCGAATCCGTCTGCCGGCTTTGGCTATTAATGCTAAAAGGACAGAAGATCGTCGTCGTCATGCCCGCTTACAACGCGGCCCGGACTTTGCGCCAGACCTATGATGAAGTGATCGGGCACGACATCGTGGATGAAATCATCCTGGTCGATGACGCCAGCCGTGACGAGACCGCCGCCATTGCTCGGACCCTTGATCGCGTGCGCGTTGAAGTTCATCCGGAGAACCGCGGTTACGGCGGCAACCAGAAAACGTGCTACCGTCTCGCCCTCGCCGCCGGAGCTGACGTCGTCATCATGCTTCATCCCGATTACCAATACACCCCGACGCTGATTCCGGCGATGGCGTCCATGGTTACGAGTGGACTTTATCCTTGTGTGCTGGCGTCGAGGATTCTGGGCGGTGGAGCGCTGCGTGGCGGGATGCCCTGGTGGAAATACGTTTCCAATCGTTTACTTACCCTGGTCGAGAACATTCTGCTCGGCGCCAAGCTATCCGAGTATCATACGGGTTACCGGGCTTTCGGGCGAAACCTACTTGAAAAACTTCCACTGGAGAAGAATTCCGATGACTTCGTTTTTGATAATCAAATGCTGGCCCAGATCATTTGGTTTGGCCATCCAATTGGCGAAATTACCTGCCCTGCGAAATACATGCCCGAAGCTTCCTCAATTAACTTTCAACGAAGCGTCAGGTATGGGCTGGGCTGCCTTAAGGTAGGGATTGAATTCGTCTTCGCGCGTTGGCGGGGTGAGGGTTCTATTTTTCCGAGACTAACTCACGTAGCCTAGAAGCCGTCTCACAAATAGCGGGACCGATTTTCGTGAAAGCAGAGCAATCGAAGTCGATCTGATATCGCAGATCGTTTCTGGAAATATGCCAATGAGCAACCGGATGACTCGACTAGTCGCGATCTACTTCGGCCTAACCGGTCTCGTCGCGGTCGTCTTCTTCCAAACCGCGCACTTCAATTTCGTTAACTACGACGACGGCTCTTACGTTTTCGAGAACGCGAAGATCCGGGCCGGCTTGACCTGGCGCGGCATCGCCTGGGCCTTCACCCATGTTCATTCGCAAAACTGGCATCCACTAACGTCGATTTCGCACATGATCGATTGTCAGCTTTTCGGTTTGAATGCCGGCCAGCATCATTTGGTCAATGTCGGTTTGCATACGGTAATGGCGCTACTCTTGTTCACGTTTCTCTGGCACTCGACCAATGCAATTTGGGCGAGCGCGATCGGCGCGGCAATCTTCGCCATTCATCCGCTGCGGGTTGAATCCGCAGCCTGGATTTCCGAGCGGAAGGACGTGCTGAGCGGCGTCTTCTTCATGCTGACTTTACTGGCATATGCGAGATATGTCCGCGGCCCAGCCTTGAAACGGATGGCGGTGGTTGCGGCCTGCTTCGCTTTCGGTTTGATGTCGAAAGCGATGCTGGTGACGACGCCGATCGTATTATTGCTGTTGGACTATTGGCCATTTGATCGTTTCAAGAAACAAGGCTTGTGGAAACTCATTCTTGAGAAGGTTCCATTGATTATCCTCTCAGTTGGATCGTGCGCGGCCACGCTGATCGCGCAGCAGGTGGCGATCGGGTCCACTCAGAGCCTTCCTCCGGCGTGGCGTATCAACAATGCACTG
>Ga0209376_1003185_pt1 | contig 15033 bp, 17 predicted proteins | sample GraSoiAngelo_134_FD_185891 | JGI IMG/M metagenome (GOLD analysis project Ga0209376, IMG submission 185891) | Grasslands soil microbial communities from the Angelo Coastal Reserve, California, USA - 14_0929_05_30cm (SPAdes) (version 2) | ecosystem: Environmental > Terrestrial > Soil > Grasslands ... | reverse complement strand
GGCTTGAGAAAGAAGAGCCCGCTCGACTCAGCGGTCGTGAACGGTTGTCTTAGGTTGTTTTTGCAGCTGCTTTCTTTAGCTCTTCATAGTTCGGTTCCTTGCTAGGGTCATCACTGACCCATTTGTAGACAACGACTCCATTGTGATCTAGTATGAACACTGATCTTTTTGCAGCTGTGTATCCTTTGAGGTTGCCGAAGTTTTCGTGGTACACGTTGTAGAGTTTCACAACCTCTCTATTGTAGTCGCTGAGAATTGGGAAGTTGAGATTGTTGTTCTGCGCAAAGGCTTTGTTCGTGAATGGATCGTTGACGCTTATTCCTACGACCTGTGCGTTGATCTTGTTCAGGTCCTGCATGTTATCACGCAAAGTGCACATTTCACGGGTACATACGGTCGTGAATGCCCCTGGAAAGAAGGTGAGCAGTGTTGCGCCGTTGGGTTTGAGAAACTCGTTAAGGCTGCGAGGTTTTCGATCAGTGTCTGGGAGTGTGAAGTTTGGAGCCTTTTCGCCCTGGTTGACCATTGACAGTCGAGTTTCGCGGTATCCGACGGATGTTTCTAAACTTTACAGCCCTCTGATCTTGAAGACCAAGTCCCAAAGGGACAAGAGGCCCTGGTGAATTCTGAAATAAAGTTGGGGAGCCTAGGATTGTTTCTAGGCCCACTAATCGTCGTTGTCGTTATCTTTGTCGTCGGCGCAAGCATTACCGTCGTGCGCATCATGGCCATGTGAGTGAGGTCCGTGAGTGTTGGTAGTGTCGTTGTCGATCTTGGTCGAGTGAGTTGCGTCGTGCTGCGGGTTATGTTTGGCCATAGCGGCCATGAACCCGTGTGCTTTGCCCATTATTGACGTGTCCTGCTTGTCATGTCCCTTTGCAAGGTGCTTGCCTTCGTTAGTATGTCCACTCGGGCCTGTATTGTCGTCAGAAGTGCACGTTGTCGGATTGGTCCCCGTTGAGGGGCTAGTCGGCGTTCCGCCATTGTTGTTGTTGTTGTTGGTGTTTCCTCCATTGTTGCTTGAGGCTTGTAGTGCTGGGCCGCGGAGGAGGAATGGCACTAGGAAAGCGCCGATTCCGGCGACGATCAGGGCGATGGCGCCCACTTTGCGTTTTGTCGATGAATCCATCCTTTGTTTTCCTATCTCCTTTTCTTGGAGTTGAGCACGAGGTGCGCGGGCTGGGTATATGATACAACGATTTGAACAGCCAGGAAGGTGTCAAATCGAGCCTGCTAGCCCAATTGATCTTTGAGTGTCTGAGAGTGTGTGATTTCGAGCTATAGCACTCGAAGAAACAGGTATAGGATGAGAAGGTTGGGAATGGTCACGAGAAGTCCGATCTTTGAGAACTCTACGAACCCGAAGCCTGATCCTCGGCTTTCTGCCTGCTCTAGAACGATTACATTACTGGCCGCGCCCAGGAGACTGATCCCTCCTGACAGTGTGCTGGCGCCGGCTAGCGCCATCCAAGCCTTGACATCGACTCCGGTGAAGCCTGCCGCCTGCATCGCTTTGATGTAGACTGCGACAAATGGGACATTGCTCAGGAGCTGGCTGAAAAATGCGCTTGCCAGAATTATCGTTATGATCGAGAGCCCGGGATCAGACCTGTTGAGAACAGGCATGTAGATCATTAGGCTCTGGAGGGCATTTGATTCCCAAAATGCCTGCATGACGATGAAGAGGGAAATGAAGAAAATGATGATCCCCCAGTCAACGGATCTGAGAATTTCTTTTCGTCTTCCGCTCCCCAAGAATACGATCGCTGCGCCTAGGAGAGAGACTGTTGCAAGGTTGAAGTTTCCCTGGACTCCGAACAGTTCAGCGATTCCGACGAGGAAGAAGCCGAGCACAACTATTCCGGCGGTCCAGCCTGAGAGCTTTGCTAATTTTCGATCTTTGATCGCTTCTCGAGGATTGACTTGGAGTTGTGCGAGTGTCGAGTTTGCGAATTCTTTTCTATAGTACCATTTGAGAATTAGGTATGTCACTCCTAGTCCGACCAGTGTTGGAGGGGCAAGGTAGTAGAGAAAATTCAGCATCGGGTTTGGAATCCCTGTTGACAGCGCGACCAGAAGGTTCTGTGGATTACCGATTGCGGTCATCGTGCTGCCAATAGTGACTCCCAAGGCGAGAGTGATGAGAAAGACCCCGGGTCTGACTCGCAGTTGCTTGGCCACACTCAACATTATCGGTGTTGCCATCAACGCCAACGTGTCGTTCACCAAGAACGCTGACATCGTGCTTATCCCGACGAGGACTAATCCGAACGCTCTCTGCGGAGACTTTGCAACCTGCAGCAGTCTCAGGGTAAGGTACTCTAGAAGACCGGAGAGATCCATGGCAGCAACCACGGAAAACATTCCGAGCAGGAAGAAGATCACGTTGAGATTGATTGATGTATAGGCGTCCCCTAGAGGGATAGCCCCCGAGAAGATCATCGCGGCGGCTCCCGACATCATGATGGTCCAGATCGGGATACGAAACCATCGAAGGTTTCGAAGAACTATCAGGACGTAGACTGCAATGAAAATGGCTATCGGAAGATAGTAAAGGGTCAACTTGGGCACGGGTCCAAGCCGATTCCCTTCAGGCTAAACAGTTTGGAAGAATCGCGAGTTTCCGATCAATTTGGGCTGTTGAGAGGGAGTATGGGATGCGGATTTAGGTTCCTGGTAGGCAAGGCTCACCCTAGACACTAGTGCTCTATAGTTCTTCGAGCATCTTCTTGGACCAGAGGAGTGAAGCCACGGGTTTCTTAGGAGAGTCCTTGTCCTTTTTCACCTTAGGCTTGGTAGGAGGCGTCTCAGGCCTGGTCGCCTCTGGAATCAGGCCCTTGTTGGGCAGAACAGGCTTGGGACCTACGGGGTCCTGACCCTGTCCGATGACAGCACCTTCCTGGTCGCGCAGAATCCCGTTCTCATAGAAGGCCTTGTAGTGTCCTTTGTAGTCGTAGACGAATCCGTCTTCATCCACCCAGGCGATTGTGTGGCCATCGAAGTCGACAATTCTACGGTCCTTTAGTAGTCTATACCTTGCAATTCCATTCTCGTCCCATATTACGTCGATTTCTTCCGCTTCAGCTTCCGGTCCTAGTTCCAAGTTCGTCTCGTCACCACGGTTATCTTTCAAGCTAAGAAGGTTACCGATGATATTGATAGCAAAGTAGGGAATCGGGGCCTAATGAGACTTTGACCTCCTTGTTCAAATAGCCGAAAGGACAATGTAATGACTAATGGCGGTCCAAGGAGACAGGCACATCTGTCCTGTCTGCGGGCACATCGGGCCCTGCATCTATGCTGGTCGGGACGACGGTGATGACTATAGAGTTCACAACTGTCACATCTGCGGCTCAACGTGGAAGGAACCGAAAACAGGTTTGGATCACGCTGCCAAGCCGACACTCGAACAGCAAGCTCAGCAGACAGCCCGAGCAAAACCCAGATCCAACGTAGATATACCAGTCCCAACGAGGATCTAATCCGAACAGCGTTGCCGCGTCAGTCTCGAACCTTTCGTATCAGGACCAGACAGAAAAAGACGAACAGGTCCAGAAAGCGCACGGGTTCGAGTCGAAAAATAAGCAACCCTTTCACGAGCAAACACTAGCCAGAGGAATTTAGTCCTCTCGCAAGAACGCTTTGAGTGTACTAGCTAGCCATCTTGCCGAAATTGTCTAGCATCGTAACGAAGGATCTTTCCATCGATGCCAATCCACCAGTCGGCCCGTTCTCGTCTATGACGAGATACTCGTTCGGCGAATGTGCAAGGGCACCATGACCGAGTCCTCCGATCACTACTGGGAGGTTGACCGGCTTTCGATTGAAGATTGCGAATGGTGCGCTGCCGGCTATAGTTGGCCATAATTCCGGATCCTTTCCCATTTCCTTGTAGGACTTGATTACGGCTTGGGCGGGCGGGCTCTGATAGCTTGTCCGTGACGCTGCGTAGCCGGCTTCTAGTATTCGTATTTGGATGTCTTTGAATCCGTAGGCGTCTAGATGGTTTCTGATCATTGGTATTACGTCGTCCTTTCTCATGTTTGGTACGAGGCGTACGTCCATCTTGACGGTTATCTTGTGTGGGAGGAGAGTCTTTGTCTCCGGTCCCGTGTAGCCGCTCGCTATCCCGTTGATGTTGAGGGTTGGCTCGAAAAGATACTTTTTCAACGCTTCAATGCCACGGCTGTCGCCGATGAACCTGTCAACCTTCATCTCCTCTCTCACGGCGGTGTCGTTGAAGGTCTTCTCCAGTTTCGGGAGGAGCTCGCGGTCTTCCTTGTTGGGGACCTGAGCGTGGCGGTAGAAGTCTTGGATCGTCACCTTGTTGCCGTCAGGACCTGTCATTGTGGCTAGTGCCTGTATCATCCTCCAGACCGGGCTGTCAACCCAGGCCTTGTTGCTTCCATGAATCCCAAACTCCTTGGGACCCTTTCCCCAAGTCGCGCCGTCAAGTTCGAGTTCGAAGAATACGATACCCTTGACGCCCAAGTACATGACCACTTTTCCGGTTCGGTCTTGTGAGCAGAAGGGGAAGAAGACAGCCTTGGCTCCTTGCAGTTCCTTCTCGTGCTTTGAGATGAACTCGGGGAGGTGGCGGCTTCCGAGTTCTTCTTCTCCTTCAACCACGAATATCAGGTTGACCGGTATTTTTTGGCGGGTGGCTTTGATCGACTCGCAGGCATTCAGGAACCCTCGCAGTTCTCCCTTGGTGTTGAACGCGCCTCTCGCGACAAGGCAGCGACCGAATGGAGGAACATCCGTCAAGGTTCCTGCTAGCGGGTCTACGCGCCAGCCGGGCTCGTCAACCGGCATGGTATCATACATCATGTAGACAACAATTGTCTTGTCGGCTCCCGCGTCATAGTTGCCGTAGACTACTGGATTTCCGCTCGTCTCCTCCAAGCTTGCCTTGGCACCGAGACTCGTGAGATAGCCGAGAACAAGGTTCGCGCAGTCTCTCACTCCCTTGTTCTCTGGGGAGATGGAGGGTTGGCGGACTAGCTCCTGGAGCTTGGCAATGTGTTGCGGGAGGTTCTTGTCGATGTGGGTAAAGACTTTTCCACGATCGAGCGGCATGAATGCCGCCTGAAAGAATGGTCGGGTATAAGCGTTGAGAGACGCGCTCGTTCTACTACACTGTGGAAGAGGCGAACTGGTATGATTGTTGTAAGATTCTCATTATCCGGCGGAGATCGGGTCTGGGTCCGAGTTTGAGGATGACCCATCCTTCGCGATCGTGAACCTCTGGGCTGCGAGAGACCGTGCCCTGGCTGATCATGACCTCTTTGAGGTCCGGTGGTAAACGCAGTTCTATCCGGTCGGGGCTGTGGATGTGCGCGAAGGATTTGCCGCCCACACGAAGCTCGATCTCCTCGTCTCCATGGTCTTTCATCTCGACGCCTGGGACGAGAATCATCTCGCCCGCGATCATGTCCAGAAGGCTCATGGCTGACCGTGACCTTGCTAGGGACGCGACTTATTTCTTTCCAAACCTGAATAGCCTACCGTGAAGGGCTGGGACCATCGCGTCTACGTGTCGGATTCATGTATCTTCTCAATCGCGGCCAGCCCGTTTTGGCGTATCTGAGACGGTCAGGGTTATTCTTGACCCACTTTAGCATGTGAAAGAAGCTTCTCGCTCGCTTCTTATCTCTCTCAGCAATCGGTTCGTAGCCCAAGTTCCTGATCTCGTCCAAGTAGGCGGTCTCCACGTTATTCTGAGCGTCTCCAGTAATCACCGCAGTCTTCACTCTGGTTTTCCCAAACGTCTCGGCTAGATGGGGTCTGGTCTCGTCGAACAGGAAACTGCTGCATATCTCGATGTCCTCGTTGTCTCCCAGCTTCATCTGGTAGAGGAGATTGAGCGCGAGCTCTGTAGCCTTTTTCTGGTACGTCTTTTTTCCGAAGCTCGGGCTCTGAAAATAGGATACGGGGATCATGTCATAATGAAACTCCCCGGTCTCCTTACGATGCGCGCCAACAACGACTCCATGGAGAAGGTCGCCGACGCCTGCATCGTCAATCTGGATTGTCAAATCAGTGTGACTTCTGCTTCGACTCGGAATTAAGTATGATTTGCCGAATCTGCTCTCTTGCGTCGCGAAGTGTGCTGTGCTATACCCCCCTCCCTTTTCTAGAGAAAATTTTCTGTCTGGCATTGATAATGGGCGAATATTACAGTTCAGGGCAGGGTCTGGGCTTTGATCGCAGAGCATGTTAACGTGTAATCTAGGCCGGTTCCCGAACGATTTTAGGGCATGTTGCGGGGCTTGTCCCAGATTCGAGATCAGGGCTGATTATGGGCGAGTTCCGATAGCCTCCAGCAGCTGCTATCCTTTATCTCGATGGAAAGAGGAATCTTTATATTCTCGATATCGGTTATCCAATATCGGAAAAGCGATATCGAATGTTTCGGGGATTTGGAATGTTCAGAAAACGCGGACTCAGACCCTGGGTCCTCAACATACTCAGGAGATCGCCTAAGAATGGGGCGGAGATAATGGACGAGATCGAGAACATGAGCCAGGGATGGTGGAGACCCTCCCCGGGATCCGTCTATCCCATGCTGGAAGAAATGGTCCAAGATGGCCTCATCAAGAAGAGAGAAGACGGTAGATACGAGCTAACAAACAAGGAGCAGCAGGAAGAAGAGTGGCCCTTCAGCCACCACTTCACTGGCCCTCGATCAATAGATGCGATGCTGAACGAGATCACCGGCTACATATCCTACTTCGAAGACCTGACAAAAACCGACCGAGCAAAGCTAGAGTCCCACAAGGACAAGATTAGAACTATGGCAGAACGACTCACGTCGCTGGTCAAGTAGCACAGGGAACCCCTTCTCTGTCTTTTTCTCTAGATCCTAAGGGCAGAATATTATCCCGGAATCTGTTGACCATTCCTAGAATTGCTCTAAGGTCTTGAGCCCAGACCCAGTTGCTATGAGGACGACATCTGCTGACCTATCAATCATCTTCTCACGATAGAGATGGTGTAGAGCAGCGATTGTTGCCGCGCTGGAGGGCTCGAGGAGAAGACCTTCATCCTTGAGGGCTTGGCGCATGGACTTGCGGATCTCCTTGTCTGTGACCGACAAGGCTATGCCGTCTGATTCTCTGAGGCATCGAAGAATCCATTTTCCAGCCAGTGGCTTTGGTATTCTTAGACCGAAAGCGATCGTTTCGGGATTCTTCCATTCGTCCACGTCATCTCTCTTGGACTGGTAGGCCTTGACCACTGGCGCGCAGCCGGTCGACTGGACTGCTACGAATCTGGGTCTCGTTTTGACCCATCCGATTTTTTCTAGGATAGAGAACATTTTCCACATTCCTACAAGTCCGACTCCTCCTCCAACAGGGTATACGACATAGTCCGGGACCCTCCAGTCAAGTTGTTCGCAAATTTCCAACGCCATTGTTCCTTTGCCGTCGTGGCGGTAGGGTGTGACAAAGGTCGAGGCGTTGTAATTCCCTTCACCCTTTGCAAGAGCCTCTGCTCGGCGTCCAGCGTCTGCTATCGTGCCATCAACTTGGATGACTTTTGCTCCCAGTTTCTGGGAAAGTTCGACCTTTGCCGGATTGGCTTGGTGAGGTAGAAACACCCAACATGCTAGGTCTGCAATGTGTGAGTATAGGGCGAAGGAGCATCCTGCGTTGCCTTCAGAAGACAAGATGACGTTCTTGACGCCCAATGAGGACAGGGCTGTAACTGCGAGAGAAGCGCCTCGGTCCTTGAACGTCCCTGTGGGGTTTCTGGTCTCATCCTTTACCCACACGTTTCCCTGAAAGGATCCGAGTTTTCGCAGAGGCGTGTCACCCTCTCCGGCCGAGACAATCTTGTCCTTCTCACCGACTGGCAAGAAGGCCTCATACCTCCACATAGACCGAGCATGCTCGAGGTCGCCCTTCGAAATCTCGCTGAGAACCTCTGGATTGATTATTGTATCCAGTAACCCGTTACACTTTGAGCACTTCTGAAGAATCTCGCCCCTTGGATAAGTGGTGTGGCATTCGGTGCACTGTAGCCCCTGAAAGGCTCTCTCTCGGCCCAACTAGCCTCGGGAAACGACAGGGTGCGATACCCTCTTAAGAGGGGGCTTGTATTGAAATTCGATAATATCGAATCTCGATAGTTCCCGTGAAAGTATGACAAGAGCCGTCAACGAGCGAATGGTGAAAAGCTTCCTTGATCTATTCGTCCTCTCTCTCCTCGACAACGGGGGAAAACACGGATACGAGATAATGCGGGAACTGAAAGACAAGACCGGTGCACATATCGGCGCAGGCACACTTTACCCGCTACTGTACGAGCTGGAAGAGCGCAGGCTGGTCGCTGGCGAATGGATGTCTCTAACACGGAGAAGCAGACGGGTCTATCGAATCACAGACCAAGGTGAAAGATATCGGAACCAATCATTCCAAGGATTGGATCGGTTGCTACGAACCTCGTTCTCGAATTCAAACCACTAGTCGCATATTCTCTTTTACCGCTCTGCGTGCCGAGTGATCTCAGCTGGATCGCCTATTATCGCCTCGCAGAATCGGTCGCCCTTTCCTTGGCACGATACCTCGAGCGATTCGCATTTTCTACCAAACGTCTGCTCTATTGCGCCCGTGAGAATTCCGCGACCAAAATGACAGACCGGCGTCTTGCCTTTTCTGTTCCTTACCGAGACGCCATTTGTCCATCGTATCCTAGCCATTTTCTTTGCGAGGTCAACATCGACGATCGTGAGCTTTCCCCATCCGCCGAGGGTGCCTAGTCGTTCGGCGATCTGCTGGAGATCGCCGGGATTCTTGATATCCAGGCCGGATTTTTTTGCCATGCTCATGTATTGTGCCCCACCTTGTTTCCCGATACTGTACTGGAAGCTAGTGGCGGTGATAGGTCCGAAACTTTCAGTCAACCTGTCCTCGATGGAATGAATCAAAGCGACGGGGATGAAGAGGAACCGTTCGTTGTAAGCTGTGATTATTCCCTTGGCCTCGTCGATCTCTAACGCCTGCATTACTTTGCTGAGCCGCTCTGGCTTTTTGGTGGTGCTCAGAGGAATTCCCGATATCGGAAAATATGGCCCCGCTTAATTGGTCTTGCGAGAAAAAGGTAAGTGCGACTCTACCTATTCGTTAATCGAGAAGAGGTCATAGTTCTCTTGGATTCCTATGCAGCCGTGTCCTGTTGCGCAGGTCTCGGTGTATCGCCTTTATTCCCTCTGGAGCGCCGGTTCCGAAGTCTCCCAAGTAGTCTGCTTCGAAGACTGTCCTTGTGTCCCAGTAATCTCTTCTCCCAGTCGACGCGGATAATGAGATATGCGGTGGAGAGTACGAGTGCCGCTGACACAATTGATGCATAGACGTTTTCTCCAAAGAACTGGTCGACGGGTTGCTTGAACACTCTTGCGACGTAGAGGACAGAGAGAATCCAGACGAATTTTCCAGTATAGAGGGCCAGGTAAGATTTCAGTGGGCTGTATCGAATAATTCCCATGGGAATGAAAGCCGCGTCAACAAGTGGAGAGGCGGCGAAGAGGACCCCTACCAGGAAAGTGCTTCCGCCCAAGAGCTTTCGGAGAGAGTCAAACCTTTCCTGTTTGCGAATAGCTCGTCGAGCCCCATATCCGAGGGCATAGCTGACGAGTTTTCCACTGGCCGCTCCAAGAGCCGCGATGGCTGCGATCTGTATTATTCCAATATAGCTTTCATCCAGAACGAGCCCGATTACTATCACCAAGTAGGGAGTCGGAAAGAACGGGATGAGATTGCCGACAACACTGACGACAAAGACGAATAGGAGTGTGGCGAGAAGACCTGAAGGGTGGGTGGACAAAAACCCGAAGAGCCATCCAATCAGATCAACCATGAGCCAGATCAATCACGCCCTATAGGGAAGGGCTTGAAAAGCTATCTGGCGGAACTCTTCTAGGCCAACTCGCTGAGAGAAAGTTCTTCTGAGCGGAACTATTCTCTCGGCCAACAGTGGCTGGACGGGTCTGACAAGATGAGGATGAAGGACGTATACTCGAAGAAGATCACCTCAGAAGAGGAACAGGGCGGTTACGTGATAGTCCTGAAAGACCGGGTCTCGTTCTTCCCTTCGCTGGGCCGGAGATTCCAGATTATTCAGAATGGCCGCTCGCGAAGAGCCATGGTAGAATCCTACCCCTGCACTTGCAGAGGACCCAAGCTTCCACACTCACACTCTTTCGTCAGGGTCAAGGCGGTGAAGTCAGGTGATCGAGTTACGATTCGGAAGGATTCGAAGAACGGAACCCGTTTTCTTCTCCAAATCCAAAGCCATCCTCTAAGAGACGTCTGAAGTCCTATAATCAGAGAACCAACAAGAAAACCGAGAAGACTCTACTCATGATCGAGATCACTTTCTACGGGGGAGCTGGCGAGATCGGTGGGAACATGATCCTCGTCCATGACGGGGATTCGAAGATCATGCTGGATTTTGGTATGAGCCTTGGAGAACGAGGACGATTCTTCTCCGAACCCTTCCTGTCGCCCAGAAACGAAAGTGGCCTAATCAGTCTAGGAATCATTCCCGACGTCGCTGGCCTCTACAAAGGAGAAGGGGAAGTACCTGCCGACGCAGTCTTCCTTAGTCACGCCCACATCGACCACTCAATGTCTATCTCTCTTCTCAACCGGCAGATACCAGTTTACTGTGGCGAGACGACCAAGATGATTCTGGAGGCCTTGTCGACAGCTCGTCCAGGAGGTTTCGAGAACGATCTCGAGGGTATCCAGTTCAAGACGTTCCGAACGGGAGACCGGTTGAAAATAGGAGGATTAGAAGTCGAGCCCATTCATGTGGACCACAGCATGCCCGGATCGTATGGTTTCATTGTTCACACGTCGATTGGGACCATTGCATACAGCGGGGACTTTCGGTCTCACGGACCAAGGTCAGACATGACGCAGGATTTCGCGGAGAAAGCAGAGAAATCGAATCCTCAGCTGTTTCTCTGCGAAGGTACCAACCTGGTCCGGGGTGACTTGCAATCTGAAGCAGAAGTAGTTGAGAAAGTTGACCATGTGGTTCAGAAAACAAACCGGCTGGTGCTCGCGAATTTCTCGACCGCAGACGTGGACAGGTTGAGAACGTTTTACGAGATTGCCAAGAAGAACAGTAGGGTCCTAGCGGTCTCGTTGAGACAGGCCCATCTGCTCCAAACACTGGTCAAGGACAAGCACCTGACAATCCCCGATGTCTCTCAGGATCCGAACGTTGTCGTCTACCAGCGAACGAAAAAGACCTACTTCAACTGGGAAAAAGAAGTTATGAAGAATAGCACGGTGAAGACATCGAAGGATGTCAAGGAATCACAGGGAAAATTCATTCTAGCTGCCAGCTCTTACGATATGAACGAAGTCTTGGACATCAAGCCCGATGCAGGTGGAGCGTTCATCAACAGCAGCTCGGAACCGTTCAACGAGGAAATGGAGATCGACCATGATCGCTTCGTCAACTGGCTCAACCATTTCGGCCTTCCAATGTATCAGATTCACAGCTCGGGACACATGATGCCGACGGAGCTACGAGAGACTATAGCGAAGATCAGTCCGAAAACACTTGTCCCGATACATACGGAACAGCCTCATCTCTACGAACTCTTCATCAAGGACCTCGCGAAAGTTCACCAGCCTATCAAAGGGTCCACGTGGACGGTGAACTAGACAAACGAGTAGACTAGGGACAAGAACCGGTAGAGTCTACAGACGTTTCAAAGCCTCCAACGGAGAGACCGTAACTCTTCGAGCCTTGAAGTGGGAAGATCTCGATGATTGTGTAGTTTTCATCAACGAGCTAGTCGGCGAAAAAGACCGAGATCCAAACCTTGGGATAATGGCTGATAGAAAACAGACCAGGGAATCGGAGGCAGAGTGGCTTGCCAAACAACTTATCGGGATTGAGAAAAGTAGCATAGTGAGCGTTGTTGCAGAGGCGAAAGGCCGATTGGTGGGAAATGGATCAGTCACAAGGGGGTCCTATGACGACACCAGACGACACGGATTGCTCGGAATAGCCATCTCGAGGAAGTATAGAGATCGCGGGATCGGCCTCGAGATGATGAGGACCCTAGTTAAGGAAAGCCGGAGAACGGGGCTGAAGACGGTTGAGTTGGAGGTCTTTGCAAACAACCCGCGCGCCACGCATGTGTACGAGAGGACCGGCTTCAAGGAAGCAGGCAGGATACCGAAGAAGATCTCGAGAAAAGCGAGATTCATCGATAGCATCGTGATGGCTAGAGAATTGTAAGAACTAGAGCTGTTTTCTCACAATCGCGAATCGTTCCAGCTGGCGATGGACCTTGAAGCCAGCTTTGAGATACATGCTCAGGGATCCCTTGTAGTTCTCTTCGGCCCAGGGAGTCTCCCAATCACGCTTGACGGGATTAGTTGTAGGATAACCCTCCGCGATGTGTAACCTGTCTCGACGGAACTTGTCGCAAGCAGCATACAGAAGCGCCCTGCCTACACCCTTTCCTCTATGACCGGGTGCTACCAGGAAGCACATAATCGAGCCGACCGGCTCCGTTGGTTCGTCAATGGCGGTAGCATACCTCCGCATGTTTAGGAAGTTAGACCGTGGCTGGGCGTTGCACCAACCAACTACTCTCCCGTCCGCAATGGCTAGCAAGCCATGGGCTTTGCCTGATCTGATTCGGTCGACCCGAGCTGCCCGATGAGCGGGCCCAGCTTCGGCGGAAGCATCCCACTCATCACCAGGGGTGTCATAGAATCCGCAATAGCAACCGGACCATTCTGGAAAATCTGTGAAGGCTTCCTTATCAAAGAACCGCAGGTAGTCGTCAAGGAGGTCGGGCGTTAGCTCTCGAATCTCAACATTCACAGTATGGCTCATGATACGCGCGTATTTCTCCGTAAGAGTATAAGGGACTCCTTTGAGGACTTGTTAGAGAACCAAGGAACCAGCTCGTCGATCACTCGTCATCCGGAACAGCCTGTCTTGACTTGAAGGTGGTGATCACAACTACTGCTATTACTATGACTGTAGAAGCGAGAACGGTCCGAAGAGTCAATTGCTCGCCTGCGAGGAAATAACCGAGAAAGACAGCCACGACCGGATTGACGTACGCGTAGGTCGAGACTCTGGCAGTCGTAGTCTTTGTCAGCAGCCAGACATACGATGAGAAGCCTATCAGGGAACCGAACACTATCAAATAGATGAATGAGACAAGAGATAGGACCGACACGTTACTCGGCTGAAAACCAACCCATTCTAGGGAGACCAAGGACACCACGAGAAGGAGGGCCCCGCCGGTCAACATCTCCATCCCACTGCCTAGCAACGGTGTCCTCGGGAGAGATGCCTTTCGAGAGTAGACAGAACCAATTGCCCAAGAGAGCGAGGCGAGTATCAGAACCCCAACCCAGAGAGGGTTCAATCCACCACTACCAACAAGGTTGCCAGGTCCTACCAGCAGAACAACTCCCCCGAAGCCTAGGACTAAGCCGAGAACGACATGGAGAGTTGGGACGATCCGATCCTTTCGTACCAGCTCTACGAGAGCCATCCAGATTGGAACAGTTGTAATCAGTACCGCTGTCAAGCCAGAGGGAAACACTTGTTCGGCTTTGACCACTCCACCGTTTCCTCCGAGCAACAGGAATACGCCAACGATGGTCGCAGCCTTCCAGTTAGCCCGTGTTGGGCGCGGGGCGCCTTTCAAACGCATCCATGCGTAGAGTGCTCCTCCTGCAATCAGGAACCGAATTGCGGCCATCAGAAACGGTGGGAATGTCTCGATTGCCAATCGAATCGCCAAGTAGGTGGATCCCCAAATGGTGTAGATCGACATGAATGCAAGCGCGATGCGCCATCGCAGTGTCAACACCCGCATTGAGAGACCTGGCCGAAAGCGGCGACTGTATCGATCCGAATAAACCATGCATTGCCTCAAGGGGAAAATTTCACCCGTCACAGACACTCTTTTACGCGGCTACCGCGCGAGAGGGCCTGCGACTCGATTGTCAGCCGTAAGGACCACCGACGACCACGTTTCGTTGAAAGACGGACGAGCACTTTGGCTAGAAACCTATCAACCTGATGACAAAGAAGCGCTCGTCTCTATGTATGGCAGCATGTCACCTGAGACGCTCAGGTGGGGCATGCCTCCCTACGACCGCACTCGGATAGAGCGCTGGACCTCCAACCCGACTAACACCATCAATCTGCTAGCACGATCTGAAGCTCGAGTTGTTGGACACTTGCAAATGTTCTCGATGCCCTATTCTCGACGCAGGGGTGTCGGAGAGCTCTTCATCTATATCCACCAAGACTTTCAGAACGTTGGCCTTGGAACCGTGATGATGAAGAAAGCCATCGAGCTGGCCAAAGAACGAGGGCTTCACCGACTCGGACTAAGCGTGGTGGCAGATAACCACCGGGCCATCAAGGTCTACGAGAAGGTCGGCTTCAAGAAGGAAGGTATAGCGAGAGAGACTTTCTACGGGGACGACCATCGCTACCATGACGAGATCGAGATGGGTCTCCTGCTCTGATGATCAGTTAGAGCGTTCCAATGTACAGACCGCGCCCCATTAACCCCTCTGAATCATAGCTTGTCTCAAGGCCTGCGCGTCGAAAAGCGTCGAGATATTCATCATGAGTGAAAAGCCCTAACTCAAGTCGTTCAACAAAATGCTCCACTCGATTGGGAGTGGCAACTAGATGATGTATATCCAAGACTGACAGCCTTCCCCTGGTTTTACTGATGTTCATGCGAGCGACCTTGAGTTCCGGTTGGTCTACGAAATTGGCGTGAACCGATCCTTTGCGCCACTGTTGAGGAGTAATCCAGGGTTCGACAATTAGAACTCCGCCCGGCTTGAGATGTCGGGACATGTTTCTAACAGCGAGACCGAGTTTGCGTCTGGTTTTCAGGTGGCCGATCGCGCTGAACAAACACGTTATAGCATCGAAGTGCTTCTTGAGCTTGAATGAGACCATGTCACCGCGATGGAAAACAATTTCAGGGTGTTTCTTCTTGGCGAGTTTCAG
>Ga0209376_1003183_pt1 | contig 15038 bp, 10 predicted proteins | sample GraSoiAngelo_134_FD_185891 | JGI IMG/M metagenome (GOLD analysis project Ga0209376, IMG submission 185891) | Grasslands soil microbial communities from the Angelo Coastal Reserve, California, USA - 14_0929_05_30cm (SPAdes) (version 2) | ecosystem: Environmental > Terrestrial > Soil > Grasslands ... | reverse complement strand
GCACGCAGGAAATGGGGATTCGCTTGGCCTTGGGTGCGGAGCCGGCCGGAGTGCTGCGCCTGATGATTCGCAAAGGCATGGCGCTCGTTGGTGTTGGCACGGGGATCGGAATTCTCGTTTCTCTCGGATTGCCAAAGCTCGCTGCGGCGGAATTTGAGAACTTCCAGTTCCACAGCATATGGGTCCTGATCTTCGCACCGGTAGTAGTTGTCCTTACGGGGTTTGCCGCGTGCTATTTGCCGGCGCGGCGGGCGATGCGCGTTGATCCCATGGTCGCTCTGAGGTACGAGTAGAGGAGGTTGGAGATGCGACCGGAACATTGGCTATACACGATTCCCCTTCGTTTGCGGTCGTTATTCCGCTGGACGCAGGCGGACCAGGAAGTGGATGACGAGCTGCGCGATCACCTCGAACGAAAAACCGAGGAATACGTCGCCCAAGGGATGACGCAAGAAGAGGCGCACCGCCGTGCGCGAAATGCGTGATTCCTACTGCACAGTAAGCATCAGACGCATGGTTTGAATGAGGGCGCCACTTGTCGCAGTCATCGTAATCGTGTAGGTGCCCGCCGGGGTGGCCGGTGGCACACTCGTACCTGCCAAGCTCACCAACTGCGGGCTCCCGGTCGCGTTGTCGCCAATGCTCAAGGCGGCTGAGCGAGAGCCTGTGGCTGTGGGCGTAAACGTAACGCCAATCGAGCAGTTCCCTCCTGCCACAACACTCGATCCGCAACTGTTGGTCTGTCGGAAATCACTAGGGTTGGTGCCCCCGACCGAGATCCCCGTGATGCTGAGCGCTGCGTTGCCGGAGTTGGTCAGCATCACGCTCTGCACCGGGCTGGTGGTGCCCTGATTTTCTGAGCTGAAGGTCAGACTGCTCGGCGAGATCGCCGCTGAGGGCGCCGGAGGGGGCCCTGTGCTTACGCTTCCACCGCCGCCACCGCAACCCGCCCATATCAAGACGAGCATCGTTGCTGCCGTCAGGCCCAGCCACGTTGGCTGCCTGGCGCGACCAGCAGTAATCGCAAGCAGAGCGAGCATGAGAAAAGTCCCTAGGAGTAGACCGACCCAACGCAAGTTGAAGCGCAACCGGAGAGAGACAGGCCGCGCGGGCATTGATTTTGGGACAAGGGGCGTGAAAGCGATAGCGGTTGTAGCAACGTTGATCGTCGCCGTCATCGCTGAAGTACTGGTCAAGGCGAAGGACGCGGGTGTCGTCACGCAGTTCGCCCCCGTCGGTGCACCAGAGCACGTCAGGGTGATCGTACCGCTGAAGCCGCCTTCGGGCGTGAAGACGAGTGAGTAACTCGCCGTTTGCCCCGCAGTGACGGTCTGCGAAGCGGATGAGCCGGGGGCAACACTGATCAGGAAGCCTGCGCCGGTGCCTGTCCCGGAAAGGATGAGCGCCTGTGGAACGACTGACGCGTTGTCAGTGAAGGAGAGCATTCCACTGCGAACGCCGTCAGCTGTGGGAGCAAAGGCGACGTTAACTGTGCAGGCCTTTCCGATGCTCAGACTCGACCAGCAATCGTTGGTCTCAGCAAAATCGCCACTCGCCGCGATGCTCCTGATGGCAAGCGGCGCAGCGCCCCCATTGGTCAGGGTCACGCTTTGTTCAGAGCTAGTCGTGTCAATTCCCTGATTCGCAAATTTCAGCGCACGAGGAGCGAAAGCCGCGACGGGTACGTTGACGAAAACGGAGACTTCGCCAGCCCCGAAATCGGCCAAAGCCATATCGAGCGCGCCATCGCCGTTGAAGTCCGCTGCTACCATAAAGTTCACAGTGTTGCTCACACTAGGAACCGAATACTCGATGTGCCCTTGGAAGGTGCCGTCACCATTGCCAAACAGGATGGTCACGACATCGCTGCTTTGGCTGGCGAATGCCAAGTCCGGCTTGCCATCCCCATTAAAGTCGCCCACAACGGCCGATTCCGTATTCAGGATCGAGGGAATCTGAAATCCCAGCGCTTGCTGAAAGGTCCCGTCGCCGTTTCCCAGGGCGACATTAATGATGCCGGTCTGCGTAGACTTAATGATGTCCAGCTTGCCGTCGCTATTAAAGTCAGCCAGGGCTAGCAAGTCGTCCCCAGGATCATAGGACAATAAGGACGGCACGAGGCTGAACGGCTGGAACGTCCCGTCGCCGTTACCAAGAAGAATGGCGATTCCATTATCAGTCGCGACCGCCAAGTCTAGTTTGCCGTCGCCATTGAAATCACCGGCCAACACGTTGTGATACGGCGGAGAAAGCAGCATCGGACCGGTGGGATACTGGATCGGAGCAGCGAAGGTACCGTCTCCATGTCCGAGGAAAATCGACACGGCACTGGTACCCTGGATGACGGCGACAACATCGAGTTTTCCATCACCATTGAAGTCGCCGACTGCAGGGGACTGAACAAGACCGGGCACGGTCTGGGATATGCTGTTCTGAAACGTGCCATCGCCATTTCCGATTAGGGTGGAAAGCAACGCGTTGGTTGGACTTGAGTCCGCTACAACCAGATCCAGCTTGCCATCCCTATTGAAATCACCGGCCGCGATAGCGGTGGGAGACTGGCCAGTGGGAGAGTCCAGATGCGCCTGAAACACGCCATCGCCTTTTCCCAGTAGCACCGAAACGCTGCCAGTCTGGGTGAGACTGGTGGTGGCGATATCCACATGTCCGTCGCCGTTAAAATCGCCTACGACAGCCGAGTAAGGGAACTGTAAGACAGGAAAGCTGACCGGATTCGCGAAAGTTCCATCACCTCGATTGATAAGCGTGGTCAGCGAGAAATACGATAAAACACCATAACCCCCCGCAACCGCCAAGTCCGGCTTGCCGTCGCCGTTCACATCCAGACTTACGAGGCCTGTGGGTAGCAGACCGGCGCTGTAGAGAAGGGGAGGGTTTTGAAATGTCCCATCGCCATTTCCCAATACGATGGCGACAGCGTTGGTGGAGCCCTCTGAGTTGGTCAGCGCCAGGTCAAGTTTGCCGTCACCGTTGAAATCGGCCACGGCAATCGAAGCGGAGTAAATGCTGAGGAGATTGCTAGTGTATACGATGGGAGAACCAAAAGTTCCGTCTCCATTTCCGAGCAGCACGGAAATAGTCGCGGAAGTTCCCCCCGAGGAAACCACTAGGTCAAGTTTGCCATCGGCGTTGAGGTCGGCAGCCGCTAGCGCCTGAACGTTGCCGGAGATGCTGTAATTTGCTGGGCTTTTGAACGTCCCGTCTCCATTGTTGATCAGGATCGATACCACGCCTCCGGAGATGCCTCCGGAGACGGCTATATCTGGTTTGCCGTCACCGTTGAAGTCGCCCAGGACGAGGTAGGAAGCGACCGGCACGGTGTAAGTGACCGGAGCCTGGAAAGTCCCGTCTCCGTTCCCGAGAAGCACGGCAATCGTGCCGCCGCTTCCGGGGACCACAAGAAGCAGGTCCAACTTCCCGTCGCCGTTGAAATCGCCTGAAGCTGCCACTGAATAGCCGCTGCCGATGTTCTGGTTCAGTGAGACGGGAGGTTGGAGGGTTCCGTCGCCGTTCCCAAAAAAAATGCTCGCACCAGTCGAAGAGACAACGATGACATCGACCTTGCCGTCTCCGTTAAAATCGCCTACCGTGAAGCCGCTCGCCTGAACTGAATAATCCACTCTCGGACCGAAAGATCCGTCTGGCTTGCCCAGAAAGATTGACAGAACCTGCCCGCTTGAGATTGTTCCAAGCATGGCAGCATCGGGAATGCCGTCGGCGTTGAAATCCGCTATAACGAGAGACGAAGCAGAACTGAGACCAGGCGCGGAATAGCTGGCATTTCCAAATACGTACGTTTGAGCCTGCGCCTCCAAGCCGACCAAGCTCAGGACTGCGCAAACGAATGCTATCTGAGCGACCCGGCAACAAATTGTATTCATCAAAATCTCCTTCGAGGACAAGGGGAATGGCCTGCGTGGGCCCCAGCCTGTGGCTTTTCCCCGCAAGAAGAACGGCGGGAAAATGCCTCGCCTCCTCAACGAAGAATTTCAGACTTGGTCCAAATCCAGGTGCATGAGTTTCGGGGACGCGTCGTCAGTTTATCATGATGCGAGTTAGGCATCTCCGTTACGGGAAAGCTTGAGCTTGCGTAACAAATTGGGGTGCAGGATTGGGTGCAACTAAACTAAACGAGGAAAAATGGATCAGAATTTCTCGTAAGCGACAGATAGCGGACTTAGATTTTTCTCCGCCTCGGCTGTTAACCGAAGGGTTGCGGGTTCGTGTGCTGCCTGGACATTCCGACGATGAGAAGCCATATGGCGCGGACGACGGCGTTGCCCCAAACGCGTGACGAAGGCTTTCGGTCCAACGTCAGTCCAATTCGAGAGGGTGGTTGCACCGTGCGGTTCTGTGTAAGCGACACCAGATGCGGCACTTATGTGATTTAGCCTGCTTACTTGCAAAGCAGGTGCTCTCCCAGCTGAGCTACACGCCCTCTGCAACTATATGATTCTAAAATGATTCTAATCGAATTTCGTGAGAATGACTACCTGCCCTCTTAGCAGGTGCTCTCGCAAACTGAGCGACACGCCCGTGCGGCGCAACCGCCAGACTCTTAATAGTTTTACAGCGATTTCTTCAAGTACTCGAACATCGATTTGCGGTCCATTCGGTCCAACGATGCCGTTTTCAATCGGAAGTTCGAAGTGATTGACAAGAGTTTGAATAGCCTTGGCCATTTTCTACAAAGCACAATCGCGAGCCTCGCAGGAATTCCATCCTGTTCCTGGTACGCCGCTAGGGTATAATCATAAATTTACGCTATTAGTACATATAAAGATTATTGAGAGAGTTAGACACAGCTGTTCGGGCGTCGAGCCTCGACTTTTTTGCGGCCATCTCCGCTCCTACGCAGGTGAAGTGGGAAGGCCTTGTAAAGAAGTCCCCAGAAAAGACGGCACTGCACGAGTGAAACACGGCCCAGGCAGGAAGCGCAAAAGATGGAACTTCGATCGGCAATTCTGTTTGTGGTTCTGCTGTTCCCCGAGAGTCAGGTTTCATCGCCTGCCAGGGAAGAATTTGCAGCCGGGAGCCGCGCCTTCGACCAGCGCGACTACCAGCAGGCGCAGCAGCATTTCCAGCAAGTCACGCGACTCGCCCCAGAATGGGCGCCCGGATGGAAGGCCTTGGGTGTCACGCTGGCTTTGCAAAATGACATCGACGCGGCCGAGTCTCCATTGCGCAAAGCTTGCGAACTCTCTCCCTCTGAACCGGACGCTTGCTACTATCTGGGACGCGGTTTGTACGCCCGCGACAGGTTTGCGGCGGCTCGGAAGGTTTTCCAAGCGCTGCTCGCAACCGACCCCGAGCCTGCACGAATCGAGGAAGCCATCGCGCAGGCCGAGGAGGGACTTGGCGACTCCGATGACGCGGAGAGGTGGTATCGCAAGGCGGCCGAGCGCGAACCCCAGCGACGCGCACTTGGTCTTGGACGCTTCCTGTTGCGTCAGGGCAGATTAAGCGAAGGCTTGGTGTGGCTCAAGCGGGCGGTTCAATATGAGCCAGAATCCGAGCAAGCGCGCTTCGCGCTGGGACGGGCATACCTCGAGGCGGGCTTGGCTGACCAGGCGATCAACGAGCTGCGGAAGGCGGTGCGCCTCGAGCCCCAAAATGAAGCGGCGCGGCGCTTGCTTCAGAAGGCTCTGTCACAACGAGCAGCCGATCGGCGGTGAGGTTCTCGAGCGTCTGGCGTATGCCGCTCGGCCAAACGATCTCCAGGCGCCGCACGAGCGTTTCGCTCCCCAGTCCGAAATGGACCACTTTATCGCTCGCGCTCGCGTAACCAACGGCGGTCGTCACATGGTTCCATTGCTGCCCAGAGCTGGTGAAAAGGTGGAGCTTGGCGCCGATGGCGTCACGGTTGCTGCGCGTGCCGACGAGTCTCAGCTTGAGCCAGTGGTTCTGGGCCGCAGATCGATTTGCGAACAGAATCGCTGGGCCATCAAGCCGGGTCGTCACCACGTCAATCCGGCCGTCGCCATCGAAATCTGCAAACGCAGCCCCGCGAAACAGCCCTTGGGGGCCAAACTGCTCGGACGAAAATATCCCTGTCGGCGTCTGGCGAAGCATCAAGCAGCGCTGCCGTGAGCGGTGGTCCGAAAACAGCTCGGCGTTGTCCTGCACATGTCCGGCGGCAACGAATAGATCTTTGAACCCGTCATTGTCGAAATCGTAGATTCCCGTGCCCCAGCCGCTCAGCAGTCGGGTGCTGCGGCTGATTCGAAGCTGATCGGTCATCTCTTCGAAGACTTTTCCGCCGCGGTTAAAGAACAAGGGAAAGGTCTCATTGATTACCGCGGTGACGAAAATGTCAGGGCGACCGTCGTTGTTCACATCGCGGAAATCAGCGCCCATGGAAGACAAGGCCAGCCCCTCATTGTTATAGGCCACTCCCAGCGCCTCGCCCATTTCCTCGAACGTTCCGTTCCCTTGATTGTGAAAGAGAAAGTTGGGCTGCGTGTCGTTGGTGACGAAAATATCGGGCCATCCGTCATCGTCCAGGTCGGCGAACGCGACGGCCATGCCTTTGCCGACGTGAGCCCCGATACCCGAGGAGTCTGATACGTCATGGAAGCGGCCGTTGCCATCGTTGTGAAAAAGCTGGTTGGCAAAGCCCTGGTAGAAGCGCGGATGGCAGTAGGTGCGAACCTGCTCGACCGGGTCGCCACAGGCAGGCTCCTTGACCGCGTCCCAGTGAACGTAATTCGCGACAAACAGATCAAGTCGACCGTCATTGTCGTAGTCTAGCCAGCCTCCTCCGACCGCCCAGCGGGATTCTTGCGGCCGACGCAGTCCGGATTTTTCTGTTACGTCCTCAAACGTTCCGTTGCCGAGGTTGTGGTAAAGGAAGTTCCGGCGCACGCCCGCGACAAACAGATCGGGATATCCGTCGTTGTCAAAGTCACCGACGGCGGCGCCGATTGAGAAACCAGCTCCTTGGAGGCCGGATTTGGCGGTGACATCTTCGAAGGTGCCGTCGCCGCGGTTGCGGTAGAGCCGGTTCCAGTAGGCGGGTGCGCTCTTCTCTAAACCAGGTTGTGTGGCCCCATTGGCGAAGAAGAGGTCCGGGTGGCCGTCGTTGTCAAAATCCAGCACCGCTACGCCACCGGCCATGGTCTCGATCTGGTGCTTTTCCGGAGTGGCGCCGTTGCGTAGAACGAAGTCTAGGTCGCGCGCAACAAAACTTGCGCCGTACACTTGGCTCACTTGCGGTGCGTCCGGCAGTGGGGGAAAGCCAAGGGTCAGACAAAGGGCCACGGCTCCGGTGAGACCGGGCACGAGCAGACTGGCCGAAAAGGTTCTCATGCCAGGCACAGAATGAATCCGCTTTTTGCACCAACTCCTGGTGCTCCCTGGAACGGCATCCCCATAGGGTAACGACTCAGATTAGTCTTTAGTAAGGAAAAAACCTCCGCAAATATCGGGTAATCGCCCTATTGCCTGCAAATTCTTGTGACACTAAGGTCCCGTCAGTCCCTGTGGTAAGAGGCGGCCAGCCACGCCTGGGCTGTAGTCACACGCTTCGCTGCTTCTTCTCATAGAGAGCAACATTTCATTCATCGCCGAGGGTCACTACCTTACCTTTCACACAGGGAGGCCATCATGATGAGACGAAGCTACTGCTTGGCCTGGGCTTTTTTCCTGTTTGCGTCCATCGCCAGTGCGCAGGAATTTCGCGCCACTCTCACCGGGCGTGTGACCGATCCACAGGACCTGGCAGTTGTTGAAGCGACCGTTCAGGCCCGTAACATCAGCACCAACGAAATCTCATCCGGGAATACGGACTCGCACGGAAACTTTTCAATTCCCTTCCTGCGGCCCGGCACTTACACCGTAAGCGTGCAGCATCCCGGCTTCAAGCGGTACATGCGGCAAGCCGTTACGTTAGAGGTCGCGCAAACGGCCTCGCTTCCGATTCAACTCCAGCTCGGGGCGGAGAGCCAGTCCGTGACCGTCACGGCGGAGGCACCGTTGCTCGAAACGTCCACGGCTGATCGCGGTGGCGTGGTTGACACGCAGCGAGTTGCCGAACTGCCCCTGAACTCGCGCAATCCGTTTATGCTTGGCGCCATGATGTCCGGCGTGACTTTTCGCGGCTCGGCTATCTGGCAGCGGCCCTTTGACAATGGCGCCATCGCCGAATGGTCGATCAACGGCAGCCGGCAGCGCCAGAACGAGTTTTTGATGGATGGCGCCCCGAACAACGGCCAGGCCGGCGACAACAACGTTGCCTATGTGCCCATCGTGGATGCGGTCCAAGAGTTCAAGATGCAGAGCAACACCTATGACGCGCAGTATGGGCACACCGCCGGCGGCATCATGAACGTGGTTCTCAAGAACGGCGGCAACCAGTTTCACGGCTCCGGTTGGGAGTTCATGCGGCGGACCTGGTTAGATGCCAACACCTTTCAGAACAACTCCAAGGGCGCACCGCGTACCATCCATTATTTGGACCAGTACGGGGGGCAGATCGAAGGGCCAGTCATTCTTCCCAAGTTGTACAACGGCCATGACAAGACGTTCTTCCTTTTCAGCATCGAGAACTACAGGGAAGGCACGCCCACACCGCTGCTGCTATCGGTGCCCGCACCGGAGTTTCTGAATGGTGACTTTAGCAAACTGGTCGATCAAAACAAGCAGCCCATCACGATTTACAACCCCTTTACCACCAGCTTTGATGCGCAGGGCAACCCCATTCGTACTCCATTTCCCAATAATCAGATTCCCGCCAACATGATCAATCCCATCGCTCAGAAGATCCTGGGCTACTTTCCGAAGCCCAACACGACCACCCCCAATTCGGCCTACGGCCAGAACAATTTCTCCGTGCCTGGCTACTTCGCAAAAGACAAGTTTTACAACTACATTGCCAGAGTGGACCAGGTCATTGGCCAGAAGCACCGGGTGTTTGCCCGCTATGCCCAGAACAGCCGAACCGAAAACCGCAACGACAATGGCGTTTTTAGCGGACCCGGACAGGGAGGGCAGCAGCCCTTCCAGCGGCTCAACTGGGCCGCTGTCGTGGACTGGGTGGGAACGTTCTCTTCGACGTTCATCGGCAACGTGCGGGTTTCCTATAACCGGTTTGTCGAGCAGGGTTTCGGCGCGGGAGACCTGGGCTTCGACCTTACTACACTGGGCTTCCCCTCTGCCACCGTCAATCGATTGCCGGGAGCTAAGTTTTTCGGCCGGTACGAATTCGACGGATACAGCTATCTCGGACGCTATCGCGACGTCAACATCACCAACAATTACGGCATCAACTCGAATGTGACCAAAATTTGGAAGTCGCACTCCGTACACACCGGCTTGGACTTTCGACGCATCTACTACATTCTGAACAGCACGGGCAACATCTGGCGATTCAAAGCCTGGAAGGACTACACGCAGAAGACTTGGAACCAGGGGGACTCGCTCAGCGGAAACAGCCTCGCGAGCTTCCTGTTGGGTGTACCTTCTGAAGGCGGCTCGAACTATCCATTGTTTCCGCTCTTTCGGCAATGGTATTACGCGCCCTTTGTTCAGGACGATTGGAAAGTGAGTTCGCGGCTAACCTTGAATCTCGGCCTGCGCTGGGACTTCACTCTGGCCCCAGACGAAAAATACGGACGGCTTGACTACCGGTTCGATCCGAATGCGCAAGCCGATCCCTCCAAGTTTCCGGAACTCGCCAATTACAAGGGCGGCCTGACCTTTGGGGGGGTTGGGGACAACCCAACGAAATCTGCGAACACCAACTACGGAAATCTCCAGCCTAGGATCGGTGTTGCCTACCAATTGACGCGTCACCTGGTTATGCGAGGCGGCTGGGGACGCTATTTCGCCAATCCCAACAACAACTGGCAGAAAACGACAGGTTTCAGCACGAGCACCCCGCTCGTTTCGAGCAACGACGCCGGACGAACGCCCATCCCTAATCTGCTCTCCAATCCCTATCCGAACGGCATCCTCACGCCTTCAGGTTCAAGCCAGGGTGCGGCAACGTTTGTGGGCAGAAACTTCTCCTGGTTCGATCCGAGTTTCAAAACGCCGTCGGTGGACCAGTTCTCGTTCGGCTTTCAAATGGAGCTGCCTTGGTCTTCCATGATCGAAGTGTCCTATGTGGGCAGCCGCGGACACAATATCCAGACCGAGCGCGCCTACAACATTCCCAGCCTGGACTTCCGCCGTCAGTGCAACCTCTTGGAAGGAGGGAGTCCCGCGTATTGCAACGCAAAGCTACCCAATCCGTTCTATCAACAGCCGGCGTTCTTAGGGACATCCTTCTACACCTCGCCGACTCTGTCGCGCTTCCAGCTCGCACGACCATTCCCACAGTTCAGTGGTGACCTGCTGCGGCAAGGTATAAACGATGGAGCGACATGGTATAACTCGCTGCAGATCAACTACAACGTGCGCTGGCGGAAGAGCCTAAATCTCCTTGCCGACTACACCTTTTCGAAGTGTATGGAGCGCTGGGGGTACAACGATCCTTACCGCGGCATCATGCAGCAAGGACCGTATTTTAACGATCGCCCGCACGCCTTGAAGCTGACGACCGTGTACCAGCTCCCGTTCGGCAGAGGGCGCTGGATCGGCGGTCATGTAAACGGACTTTTCGACCAGCTCATCGGCGGGTGGCAATTGAGCGCGTTCCTCGGCGCGCAGTCGGGTGAGCCTGCCGACCTGCCCGGTAACGTGCGCATCCTGCGCGACCCCAAACTCACCCCCAACTGGCATTCGACGCAAGTCTATGGCATGCGCCCCTGCGTGTTGCGCATGGACGATTCGGGGAACATTACGCCGCAGCCTTACAGCTTGACTTACGGATGCGGCACGGACTTTTCCACCTACAACTTCATGATTCTGCCCAGTTACGCCCCGAGGGAAACACCCTTCCGCAGCGGCCAGATCCGTATGTATAACACATTCACAATGGATGCTTCACTGAACAAGACGTTCGCCCTAACAGAGCGTTTCAGGCTGCAGTTGCGCGGGGAGGCGTTTAACGTTTTAAACCATTACGCCTTCCCACTGGCACGGTTTAACTCCAACCCCAACGACGCGAACTTCGGCAGCCTGTTCCCAGGAAGGATTAGCACCGTGGACAGCGGCTTCCCCCGTCAGCTTCAGCTGGGGGCCAAGCTGTTGTGGTGATCTACTGGTTTCAAGCGCGGCGTACGAGCGCACAGGGAAATGCGCGAAAGGCCTCAGTATGGCCCCATCGTCCTAAAGAGGCGGCTCGGCTCTACCAATGCAGGTCGCGTCCTCCTCTCTTGGCAATCCATCGACATATAATTCTGCGTTGATTGGCGGAAAATGGATGCTTGCCACCTCGCAGGGTTCGGGTTGCTCCAGTTGCACGGAGCGCGGAACGATCAGCTACACCTACGATAATCAAGGACACGCTCTGTCCAGAACGGACGAGAATGGACACACCCCAGAATAGGTGCTGCAGGGGATCCATCAAAAAATCTGGATACTACGATGATGAGCCACGGCGTGCACAACGGCGTGGCCCCAAAGACCTGCGGCAGGGCTTTCGGTCCAACGTCAGTCCAATTCGAGAGGGTGGTTGCACCGCGCCTTTCCGTGTAAGCGACACCAGATGCGGCACTTATTTGATTTATTACTCCGAGCACTAAATTGATGACACTTTTCAATTGGCGGCATATCGGACATGGCGTTCGCAAAAATAGTTCTTCACCACCGTGGGCCTGGCCTGCGTAATCCGGAGGTAAGAGCGAACGTTGTCCATCATCTCCTGGACGTTGATGGGACGTACACGGCCCAGCGCGTTCGTCTTCACATCCTGGTTCAGCAGTTCATCGGGATTCAGTTCCGGACTGTAAGACGGCAGGAAGAAAATCCGGATTTGCTCACGGTGCTCTGCCAGCCAACGAGTCACCGATCGCGACTTGTGCACCGGGTGACCATCTACAATCAGAAACACCTTCTTCCTGGTCTTCCGCGTCAGTCGCAGGAGCCGGCCAAGAAAATTCAGAAATACCCGCGCCGTAAAACGCTGCCGGAAAATCATGAAAGCCAATCGCCCCCGATTGGTGATGGAAGAGATCATGTTGCAGCGAAAGCGCTGACCCGTACCAAATACCACGGGCGTCTGCCCGCGCCGTCCGTAAGATCGTCCCGCTTGATGGTCCGAACGGAGCCCCATCTCGTCTAACCAATGAATGTGGGCCTTAAACTGTCGCGCCTGTTCTCGAATCGCTGGATATTCTTCCTCCAACCATTTCCGTACCGCCGTCGGATTCTGTTCGTACGCTCGTCGCACCGGTTTCTGCGGGGTCAGACCCCAGGCTCGCAAATAGCGTCCCACCGTCCACACCGAAACCTGCAGATCGAACTTTCGGGACAGCAACTCTTGCACCGCTTCCCTGGTCCACAACGCAAAGGGCAAGCTCAACTGATCCGGGCATCCGCTGAGAATGTGGCGCACCGTGGTGGCTGCTTGATGCGGTGCCAATCGCGAAACCGGAGGTCGTCCTCGACGTTGGGCTTTCAGCGCCCGGCGTCCTACCCGTTCCACCATCCCCATCCAGCGGTTCACCGTACCTCGAGCTACTCCGAAAACTCGAGCCGCCTCAGTTTGCGAAAGACCCTTCTGAGCTGCCTCAACGACTCGCCGGCGAAGGTCTTCCTGAGCTTCCGCCGGCAACGAGCGAGCATCTTGGTTTCCCATGCCGACACACTAGCACATTATTTTTGGCCTGTCATCTATATTATGCTCCGATTAGTAACCTGCTTAGTTGCAAAGCAGATGCTCTCCCAGCTGAGCTACACGCCCATCCTTGTAACCAGTTTATTCTAAAACACTTTCGAGCGCGCCGCACTCCCATTCGCACAAAAACAGAGCACCTTCGTTCCACACAGGTGCTCTCGCAAATTAGCAAATTAGCTATACACTCATGCAGTATAACCATCGAACAACCCAATCCAATCGCGGAGGATCTATCAGCGGAGTCGCGACGGAGGTTTCGGGTACGCCGGTCCCGGGACTCACTGTTCTAGCACAACCGCCAGGTGATCCTGGCACCAGTATTTCAACCCGAACTGATGTTAATGGTCGATTTCGGTTAGCCGCCGGGCTTGGAAAATGCTTCGTCCTCACGATGGACGAGCAAGGGAACTTCTCTGATTGCCGTCTTAACTTGTTTTCCTGTTTTCCTGCGATGTTCCGCTCGTTGAAGTCAGTCCTAGTTCGCCAGCTAGTGTGGTGTCCCAGCTAATTCTTTGCAACGGCGCACCTTGTCGAGGATGACATCCGCCGTGGCCTTCCAAACGAAAGGCTGAAGCTTGTTATTCCAATTGGCAAGCCACGCATAGATGGCGCGTTCGAATTCTTCCACACTGCGGAAGGTGCCGCGGCGGATCATACGTTCCGTGATCAAGGCGAAGAAGCGTTCCACCTGATTGAGCCAAGAACTGCTGGTGGGGGTGAAGTGGAAATAGAAGTGAAGGTGCTTTCGGGATTTGAGCCACCGCTGTACGGTGGCGCTCTTGTGTGTGCTGTAGTTGTCCAAAATGATGTGCACCTCCAGATCGGAAGGGTGTGTTTCGCCAAAACTTTAGCCGGGACCAAAAGCGGGGCGGTTCTTGGTGGAGTAGGCCTGAATATGATCATTGCCTCGATACAGCACGAAGACTCTGGAGGGCAAGAACCCGAGCGCGCGTAGAGCGCACATATATATAAGGACGGGCGGACAGTCCGTCGGGACTAGGCCGCTCGATCGTAACGATGGTGCAGCCCGCCGAGTCGCTCCTGGGAAAGGACCCGACCCGAAGCCACGAACGAATCCTGCGCTCAGGTGTCCCCTTCTCAAGTCCGAGATGCGTGCGATCCTCATGGTGGTAACGAACATACTCGGAGAGTAATCGCTTCAGATGGTGGTCCAGCAGGTCTTGTCGGCAACTTTCGATCCAGCGCTCCGCTACACCGTTCTGCCAGGGACTCTCGAAGGAGGTGCGGACAGGGGATATATTCAGGGATCGGAGGGTGCCGGGAAGTTCCAACCCGTATTTCGCATCCCGATCGAAGATGAGATACCTGGGAGCAGACCCAAATGGAAACGCCTCCCGCAACTGCTGGATGATCCAACCGCTCGTCGGATGCTTCGTGACGTTAACGTGCAGGATGCGTCGACGATCGTGGCTGATGACGAAGAAGCAGTAGAGCGCGCCGAACGTGATCGTTGGCACGGTGAATAAATCCATGGCCGCAATCGCTTCCCGATGGTTTCGAAGGAAGGCCAGCCAGCGCTTGGCCGGCTCAGGATCTCTCGGCGCTCGTTTCATCCAACGAGAGATGGTTCTCTCGGAAAGGTCAAAGCCGAGCATGAGGAGTTCCCCATGTATCCTCGGTGCTCCCCAGGTTGGGTTGTCAGCGACCATCCGAAAGATCAGCTCGCGAACCTCCTTCGGCGTTGGTCTTCTTCCAACCTCCGTCCGGACTCTGGAGATCAGCCTCCAGTACATACGAAAACCAGTCCGGTGCCAGCGGACGACGGTTTCGGGCGTAACGATGATAAGGGATTCCTTCCAAGTCGACCAGACCCGCCGAGCAATGACCCGCCGAGCAATGACCCAAAAGAGCTTATCGAAGGGGCCGAGGCTCGGGCGAGGATGTCGACGTTTCAGTACAGCGAGTTGTTGCCGGAGCATGAGATTCTCCAAAACAAGATTTCCGCGACTACGGAAAAGACGAATCAGGGCGCCAATCCAGAAGAGAAGCAGGCTTAACATGGCAGGCAGTTATACCAGATCAACGATTGGAAGTATTGTTGTAAGCTCATGATTCTGCGGTCGGCCAGAGTTTTGACGAGGCACGGCCCGAAAAAAAAGGGCAGGTTGAAGAAACCCTGCCCTCAGCAGCTCTTTGGATGATATTTAGTTAGAAGGAAACGCGGATCCCAAACTGGAAGGCGCGTTGGACACCGGGCGCAAAGGATCCGGAACCCGAGCCGATCCGCGTCGGGTATTGCCCTTTACCCGTGCCGTTTGGATCGCCAACATTCCCG
>Ga0209376_1003179_pt1 | contig 15042 bp, 10 predicted proteins | sample GraSoiAngelo_134_FD_185891 | JGI IMG/M metagenome (GOLD analysis project Ga0209376, IMG submission 185891) | Grasslands soil microbial communities from the Angelo Coastal Reserve, California, USA - 14_0929_05_30cm (SPAdes) (version 2) | ecosystem: Environmental > Terrestrial > Soil > Grasslands ... | reverse complement strand
CGGCCGCAAGATGGTCTCGTCGCGGGCGCTGGCCTCACGTGTGCAGGTGGCGCTGGCGACCCATCCGGAGACGCGGCGCTACCGGATCACCGTCGAGGCCCACGACGGCGTCGTAACCCTCGAGGGCACGGCGGCGCTCGAGCGCGCCGTCGAAGTCGCTCGCTCCGTCCCCGGCGTCCGGGATGTCAAGACTCAGCAAGTGGAGATCCCGCCGATCCCTCCGTTCGTGGCGTAGCCGGGCGGCGGCGTCTCGCCAGCATTCGACCCGTTGTGTCTCAGCACTAGGCCGCTCAAAAAAGTCCAGCTGCTAGGCGGCGCCCGAAGGCCCTGCGCGAGCGTACTTCGAGTACGTGAGCGCGGGGCCGAGGGCGCCAACGACGCAGATGGGCCTTTTTCAGCGGCCTGGGGCTAGCGTTCTTGGATGGGCGAGGCGCGGTCGCCTGCCGGTCGGTCGGGCGCCTCAGCGACTCTGAGATCGACCGTCTTGCGCTCGCGGTTGCGGACGATCTCGAGCTTGACCGTCTTGCCCACCTCGGCGTCCGCCGACAGCCGCTGCAGGTGACGGTAGTCGTCGACTCCCACGCCCTCGAACAGCAGGACGACGTCGTTCTTCCGCAGGCCCGCCGCCGCGGCGGGCCCCCCCGGATACACGCGCGCGACGACCGCGCCCCGCGTGTCACGCAACCCTAGCGCCTGCGCCAACTCGGTCGTCAGCGGCTCCATCGCGATCCCGATCCAGCCGCGCGTCACCTTGCCGCGATCGATCAGCTGGCCCGTGACGCGCTTGACCATGTTCGCCGGGATGGCGAAGCCGATGCCCTGGCCGCTGGCCACGATGGCCGTGTTGATCCCGATCACCTCACCGCGCAGGTTGACGAGCGGACCGCCCGAGTTGCCCGGGTTGATCGAGGCGTCGGTCTGGATGAAGTTCTCGTAGGTCGCGATACCGACGTCGGCCCGCCCGGTGGCGCTCACGACCCCGACCGTGACGGTCTGGTCGAGCCCGAACGGGTTGCCGATTGCGATGGCCCACTCGCCGACCCGAAGCGAGTCGGAATTTCCGAGCGTCGCTACCGCCGGCTCGGTGTCCGGCTCGAATCGGATCACGGCGAGATCCGTCTTGACGTCGACGCCGATGATCCTTCCCCGGTACTCCGCCTTCGACGACAGGCGCACGGTGACGCCGTCGGCACCGCGGACCACGTGATGGTTGGTCAGCACGTATCCACGCCGATCGATGATGACGCCCGAGCCGAGGCCGGGTTGGTGGAATTCTTCGCGGCGGCCCGGGCCCCGTGGGCCGAAGAACTGGTCGAAGAAGTCCTTTAGCAAGGGGTCTTCCGAGAACGGTCCCGGCGTCGCGGGCGGCCGCCGCGATCTGGCGACCTGCACGGTGCCGATGTGGACGACCGCGGGCCGCACTCGTTCAGCGACGCTCACGAACGCCGATTGGAGAGCATCGGCGGTACTCGTTGCGGGTCCGGCCCGGACCGGGACGATCTGGGACCGAGTGAACAACACCGCGTGAATCCAGAAACCGGCACCAACAAAAGCGAAAACCGCGCTGACGACGACAGCGACACGGGCAGTTCTAGGCACCATACTCTGGTTCCACTTTCTGGTTCCTGAGCTCCGACCCGAGTGGTTTCTTGGAGCGCACCGCCCCTCATCATGCACCACGAGGCGGAGTGGTGTCGCATGTCGTGCTCCGGTCAAGTCCTTGCCCGCTTCGCGGCCGGGTCGCGGTCGTTCCACCTCGTAGCCGCCGCGATCCGCGCTCCATCGCGGCGAGACCACCCCGCCCTCCTTGCGCCCACGTACTCGGCGGGTTTCTTCGTCCGCGACTCCTTCAACCACGTCTCGAAGTTGGTTCGACTGATTCGCCACAGTCAGCCGACCTTGTACGCGCGACGAGGCCGTCCCTATTCGCGTCGGGCAAGGGGACGCAAACTGACTGAGGCGAGATGCGTGATTGCCTTCTAAAGATCTCAGTCATTCCCGGATTGGGTGCCCGCTCCGGCATGTTGAGGCCGACAAACCTAAAGTTATGCAGGAAAGGAGGGGAGGAGGCGCGGCGGCATCGGCGTACTCAACGGTGTGCACGGGACCGTTCGTGCGCATCGAGCCCGGAGAGACACGGGCGAGGGTCGTCATCGCGCAGAACGGCCAGCATGCGCGGGTCACCGCGGACCACGTCGTCTGCACCATTCCCTTCTCCGTCCTCAGGCGCACCGACGTCTCCCCGTCGTTTTCGCCGCATAAATCCCGGGCCGTCCGCGAACTACCGTACAGCTCGAGCACGCGAGCCCACTTGCAGTTCAGGCGAAAGGCGTGGCCGGCCGAACGTCCTTACGTCACGGCGGCCACCGACCTTCAGATCAAGTGGGTGTTCGAGCACACGGTGAACCAGCCGGGTCCCGCGGAATTCTCGAGGCCCACGCGGCGGGCGAAGAGGGCCGGCTCCGCGGCGCGCTCGCGTATTTCCGGCCCGGCCAGATGCTGCCACTCCAGCCGCACATCGTCCGCCCGGAGGGCCGGGTGTATTTTGCGGGGGAGCACACATCCCCGTGGATGGGATGGATGCAGGGCGCGCTCGAGTCCGGCCTTCGTGCTGCGCGCGAGGTCAATCAGGCGGCGTAGGACCGGCCCGGCCGGTGTTCCCCGGGCGTGCCCGTTCGGCCTAGGCCGCCTGGACGGATCTGGGCCGGTTGAGGCGGCCGGGTTCCCCTGCTAGGGATGTCAAGGAAACTATTGCAATCGAACGCATTTTCCTTGACGCCCCCACTCTATTTCCTTGACGCCTCGATTCTATAAAAGAGACAATGACTTGATTTCTAGGGGAATTATCAACCATCCCATGGCGTACATCGGTCTGCGCAAGGGCATCAGCTTCTTCCTCGCGGTGTCCATGTTGACACCCAGCGTTGGGCTGGCACAGCCGTCCCCTGGCCCTCAGCAGCCGTCACCGACAGCCGCTGTGCCACTCCGCGTGCAGCCGCCTGCAGCGACCCGAGGCGCGATGCCCGGGCCCGACTATCGACTGGCCGCCGGTGATGTCCTCGACGTGCAGATTTCCGGTCGCCTCGACACGATCCGCCAGCAACCCATCGTCGACTACGAGGGCAAGGTCACCATCTCGGCCCTCGGGACCATCCCGGTGGGGGGCTTGACGCTGCTCGAGGCCCACCGTCGCATCGCCGATCGTGCCAAAGCGGTGTTCAGGTTCGCGGAGGCGACGGTCACGGTCGCGACTCCACGGACCTTCGAGATCGTCGTGTCCGGCGAGGTCGAGCGTCCGGGCGCGCTCCAGGTCACGGCCACTCGCCGTCTTCACGACGTCGTCCTCGAGGTCGGCGGGATCACGCCGCGTGGGAGCGTTCGCCGTGTCGTGGTCACGCGCAAGGGAGTCGAGAGCGAGGTCGATCTGCTCGCGTTCGAGCTCCGCGGCGATCTGACCCAGAACCCGTTCGTCGAAGAAGGCCTCAAGATCCACGTGCCGCCGCGCGCCGGCTCCGTGATGCTGAGCGGTGCCGTGCGTCGGCCGGGCGAGTACGAGATCGGGACCTCGGGCTCACTGCGCGCGCTGCTGGAGCTGGTCGGCGGCGTGAGCCAGGCGGGCGCGGCCAGCGATGCGCGGCTCACGCGCGTCGGCGCGGACGACCGCAAGGAGACACTCACCCTCGACCTCCGCACGGCCCTCAAGGCCCCCGAGGACGTCGTCCTCCAGCCGGGCGATGCGCTCTTCGTGCCGACGATCGCGGTCCTTCAAGATCTGGTCGAGGTCCGCGGCGCGTTCACCGGAACGGCCGAGAGCAGCAAGTCGACGGTCGCCGGCAAGGCCTCGATCGTCCAGCGCCTCGAGCTGGCCCAGGGCGATCGCGTTCGCGACGTGGTGAACAGGGCGGGCGGCGCGGCGGCCCACGGAGATCTTAGATTGGCGCTGGTCGAGCGCACCGCGCTCACCGGGCCGCGGCAGCGGATCCCGATCGATCTGTATCGGCTGCTGGTGGAGAAGGACGAGACGCAGAACATCCTCCTCCAGAACGGCGACGTGATGACGCTGCCGGTGGTCGAGGACCGCGTGTACGTCGTCGGCGAGGTCAAGGCGCCCGGCAGCCACGATTTCCGCACCGATCTGACGCCGCGGGAGTACGTCGCGCTCGCCGGCGGGCCCACGAACCGCGCGCGGCTGACCAACACGTCGGTGACCTTCCGAAACGGACGGACGTTCGCGATGGCCGACGCGCCGCCGCTCGAGCCGGGCGCCGTCGTGACCGTGCCCGAAGTCGCCGTCAAGTGGTGGCAGGACTACCTCACGATCCTGTCGGCGATCGCGAGCCTGGTCACCGGGTACACCGGCATCTACTTCATCCTCCACGGCACCAACAGCGGCACCATCAACTGACCGATGTACGAATCGTACTGGGAGCTCACCGAACCGCCCTTCGACAACTCGCCGAACCCGAAGTTCTTCTATCTGTCGCCCGAGCACGAGGAGGCGCTGGTCCGGCTCGTGTACACGGTGCGCCATCGCAAGGGCTGCGGGATGCTGACAGGCGAGTACGGGTGCGGGAAGACCACGCTGTCGCGCGCGCTCATCCAGCGTCTCGAGGCCGAGCGGTACGAGATCGGGCTGCTCACCAACCCGAGCTGGACCGCGATCGACTTCCTGCGCGAGATGCTCTACCAGCTCGGCGTCGAGACCGAGGAGAAGCGCAAGCCCGAGCTCATGCACCTGCTGAACGACCTGTTCTTCCGGAACTTCCAGGCGGGCCGTGACACCGTCGTCATCGTCGACGAGGCCCAGCTGATCGACGACGACGCGGTCTTCGAGGAGCTGCGACTGCTCCTGAACTTCCAGACCGACGAGCGGTTCCTGGTGACGCTCCTGCTCATCGGTTCGCCGGAGCTGGCCGTGAAGGTGCGGCGACTCAAGCACCTGGACCAGCGCATCACGCTCCGGTACCACCTGAACACGCTCGACTACTCGCACACCGCGAACTACATCGGCCACCGCCTGCGGATGGCCGGCCAGCCCAACCAGCTCTTCACCGAGGAGGCCATCAAGCTCATCTTCGACTTCACGCGTGGCACGCCCCGCGAGATCAACAACCTCTGCGACGTCGCGCTGCTGGTCGGCTACTCGAAGCGCGTCAAGGAAGTCGGCGAGAAGATCATCGCCGAGGTCATCAAGGACATGGTCGGAGTCTCCTGATGGTCCGCATGAGCGATCTCGTGCGCGGTGTGGCCCGGGAGAAGCCCGTGGAGCCGGCGGCGAAGGCCGTTCCCGCGGAGGCGCCGCCGCCCCCGCCCAGCCGACCCGCGCCGCCGCGAGCCGTGGAGCCCCCACCGCGTCCCGTCGCGCCTCCGCGCCCCGTCGAGTCGCCACGCGACGCGGCGCCCGTGGCCAGCGTCGACGACCTCGAGCCCGCCTCCATCGAGCCGCCGGTCGAAAGCGCCGAGCCCCTGTTCGCCGAGCTCCAGTTGTTCCTCGCCCGCGTTCGCGAGCTGATGCGCACCGGCGACGCGTTCCCGTGGTCGGAGCTCGAGCAGCTGAGCGACCGCTGCGTCGCGTCGCTGGCGGCGGGCGGCGACCTCTTCTGGGTGGCCAACAACGCGGCCGCGCCCGCCGGCGGCGTCGACTACCTCGCGTTTCACCAGGCGCGCGTCGCCGTGCTGTCGATCGCCACCGGCGCCTGCGTCGGCTACGAGCGGCCTCGGCAGGTCCAGCTGGGGATGACCGGCTGTCTGATCGACGTCGGGCTCTGGCAGCTGCCCGAGGGGCTGATGCGCCGGCTCGACGCGCTGTCGGCCGACGAGCAGACCCTCTATCGATCGCACCCGCGGCTGTCGGTCGAATGGATCCGCCGCTGGGCGCCGCCACGCGAGGGGTTCGCCGAGGCGGTGCTGCAGCATCACGAGCGTGAGCAGGGGCAGGGCTTCCCGCAGGGCCTCCACGGCACTGCGATGCATCCCGACGCCAAGATCCTCAGCCTGCTCGACACGTACACGGGGCTGACGGCGCCGCCGCCGCCGCGAGCACGGCTGCGCCCGCACGAGGCGATTCGCGAGATCGTTCGCTCCAAGCACGAGTCGTTCGCGTCGCCCTTGATCAAGGCGCTTCTGTCGGAGATCTCCGTGTTCCCGCCCGGCACGCTCGTGCGCCTGAACACCGGCGAGGTCGGTCGCGTGACCGCGGTGAACCGCAACTACCCGCTCCGCCCCCGCGTCGAGATCGTCGCCGACGGCAAGGGCCAGCGGCTCGCGTCGCCGAAGACCACGGACCTGTCCGAGGCGCCGTTCCTCTACATCACGGGCGCCGTCGCGGAAGCCGGGCGTTGAAAGCGCTCAAGCGGCGCGTGGTCTCCGACGCGGGCGAGCTCGCCGGCGTGCTGGCGCAATCCGCGTCCGAGCTCGAGCCGGGGCTGCGCCTGCTGCAACGCTCAGCCACCGCCGGCGAAATCGGCGTGGAGCTGCTGTGCGTCGACGCGAGCGGCCGGCTCGTGCTGGTCGCCAGCGACGTCGTCGCCGGCCCGGAGACGGTGCTGCGCGCGCTGGAGGCCGTCGCGTGGTGGCGCGAGCACGCCGCGCTGCTCGAGCGCATGTTCCCGGGCGCCGCGGTCGACCCGCGCGGCGCGCCGCGCGCCTTGATCGCCGCGACACGGTTCGGCGACCGCGCGCTGCGGCTGCTCCGCCTGCTGGGCGAGGTGGCGCCGGACGCCGTCGAGTGCCACCTGTTCGAGGACGCTGAGGGCCTGGTCGTCGCCTTCGATCGCCTCGCCGTGACGCCGGGGACGCGCCCACCCGCCGCGCCCGCGGCCGCTCCGACCGACGAGGCGCAGCGCGCCGCGGCGCTGGTCGAGCGCCTCGAACGCCTGCGGTTCCGTGAGGTGTTCCGCTAGTGGCGCAGTACGAGATGAACCTGCGCGACTATTGGCTGATCGTGCGCCGGCGTCGCTTGATCATCATCGTCTCCACGGCCCTGGTCATGCTGTTCAGCTTCTGGTTCGCCAAGCAGAAGGTTCCCTATTTCCAGGCGAGCACCGCGGTCAAGTTCGAGCAGTCCACGCAGATGTCGGGGCTCCTCGTGGAGGTGCTCTCGTACTCGAGCGCCGACTCCATCGAGACGCAGGTGACGCTGATCAAGAGCTACCCGATCCTCGAGGACGTCGCCAAGCGGCTGGGCCGGCTCCCGCAGACGGCCGCGGGCGAGGCGATGCGCGAATCGAAGGGCTACTGGGCGGCGCTGGACTCGATCAGCGAAAAGCTGAAGATCGCGCGGATCCCGAACACCTCGATCCTCGAGATCACCGCCACCTCCACGAATCCGCGCGAGGTCCGGGACCTGGCGAACGCCATGGCCGAGGCGTACCGCGACTACAGCAAGTCGCTACGGAACCTGCGCGTGACCGAGGCGCGCCGGTTCATCGAGAACCAGCTCCGCGAGGTCGAGGGGCGCGTGAAGCGCGCCGAGAACGACGTCTGGGCCTTCCGGGAGGCGAATCGGATCATCGCGCCGGGCGCCGAGTCGACGGTGCTGCTCTCGATCTTCACCCAGGTCCGCGGTGACATCGAGAAGGCGCGCCAGCAGCGTACCGAGCTCGAGGTCATGCAGCAGCGGCTCTCGCGCATGGATCCGGCCAACACCACCGAGCGCGTCTTCATCGACACCGCCAACCCGGCGATGCAGAAGCTGCAGGCCACCTATTCCGAGCTCCTGCTCGAGCGCAACAGCCTGGCCCTCGAGGTGACCGAGCGCCATCCGCGCCTCCAGGCCCTCGATGACCGGATGCGCGAGGTCCGCCTGGAGATGCGGCGGGAAGTCGCGGCGCAGATCGCGATGCTTCGCAACCGCGAGGAGCTGCTGAACCGGCAGGTCGGCGAGCTCCAGCAGAAGAACCGCGAGCTGCCCACCGTCGAGTTGGCGCTCCAGCGGCTGCAGCGCGAGGCCAAGACCAACGACGAGCTGCTGGCGCTCCTGAAGACGAAGCACCAGGAGGCCCTGATCAAGGAGGCCGAGAAGATCGAGGAGGTGACGATCGTCCGGCCGGCCGCCGAGCCCGAAGCCCCGATCGGCGGCGAGACGACGCACGCCGTCCTGGTCGGCGGGCTCCTGGGGCTGTTCCTCGGCCTGGTGTTCGCGTTCGTGCGCGAGACCCTCGACACCTCGATCGGCACCATCGAGGACGTCGAGGCGTACCTCGAGGTCCCGGTGCTCGGCGTGGTCCCGCACATCGACTCGCGAGAGACCATCCAGCGCGTGCTGGAGCGGCGCCCGGCGCTCGCCCAGATGGACCCCGAGGCCTTGCTGAGCCACTCGCTGCTGATCACCCACTTCGATCCCAAGTCGCCGGTGGCCGAGGCGTATCGGACGCTGCGCACGAACATCCAGTTCGCGCGCCTGGAGCGCTCCGGCAAGCTGCTGGTCGTGACGAGCGCCACGCTCCAGGAAGGCAAGACGACCACCATCGTGAACCTGGCGCTGACGATGGCGCAGAGCGGACAGAAGACGCTCCTGATCGGCGCGAACATGCGGCGTCCGTCCATCCACCGGTTCTTCGGGATCGAGCGCGAGCCCGGGCTCTCCAACATCCTCGTCGGGAGCACGCCGTGGCGCGAGTGCATCCGGACCGTGGCCGACATCCTCATGGGCCGGTTCGAGATGGAGGACATCATGGCCGCGCCCGGCCTCGACAACCTGCACATCATCGAGGCGGGCCCGGTCCCGGCGAACCCGTCGGAGCTCCTGTCGACCGCGGCGATGGGCGAGTTCCTGCGCGAGGTGCGCGACGAGTACGACGTGGTGCTGATCGACACGCCACCGGTCTTGCCGGTGACCGACTCCGCGATCGTCGGCTCGCAGGTCGACGGCGTCGTGCTCGTCTACCAGGCCGGGAAGGTCGGACGGCTGGTCCTCAAGCGGGCGAAGGTGCACGTCGAGAACGTCGGCGGCAAGGTCTGGGGCGTCGTCCTGAACGACGTCAAGACCGAGGTCGCGGGCTACGCGTACACCCACTACTACACGCACTACTACGGCGAGGAGACGGTCGTCGACGCCCAGAAGGAGCGCGTCCGGCGCGCCCGCACGTTCCTGCGCGGTCTGCGCGGCCTGGTCCGCGGACGAGGCCGCGACGACGCGCCGCAGATCCAGCCCGACCGCCGCTCGAGCGCCGACGGCTCGCCCGCGGTGCTCACGCACGGTCTCGAGGTCGCCGACGTCGACGCGCCCTTGCTGGAGGCGCCGCGGTCCGGGCGCCGTCCCACGAAGCTGATCGTGGCGCTGATCGCCATCGGCCTGCTCGGCGCGGCCCTCGGCGCCTGGTGGATGGGCGTGTTCGGATCCGCCGGGCCGCGTCCCAAGGAGCTTCTCCGCCAGCGGCTCGAGACGTCGCCGACGCAGCCGGGATCGCCGCGCGCCGTTCCGCCGCCGCGGTCTCCGTCGTCGGAGGCGCCGACCCGCTCGCTCGGTCCGGCGCCCGTCAATGCGACGCCCGCGCCGCCGGCGACCGAGCGCCCGGCGGTCACCACCGCGCCCACGCCGACGAAGACGGACGAGACCGCACAGACGGCGGCGGCTTCCGTCGCCCCGGACGCCGGGCAAGCCGCGGCGGCTCCTGCCGCTGGCGCGCGCTTCGCGCTCGAGTTCGGTCCGTTCATGACGCCGCTGGAGGCCGAGCGCGTCGAGCGGCAGCTGAGTCAAGCCGGCTACCAGACGGTGCGCTTTCGCCAGCCGACCGGCGCGGCCCTCTACGCGGTGCTGATCGACGGGGTTCCGACCGCGCGCGATGCCCAGGCGCTCGTCGCGGCGCTACGCGAGCAGGGCGTGGGCGACGCGTTCGTGACCGGCGAGCGCGAGCCGCTGAACGTGCAGGTGGGCCCGCCCCTCGCGCTGCGCGGTGCCGTGCAGCTGGCGGAGCGGCTGCGGACGAACGGCCACCAGGTGCGGGTCGCGGCGCAACCGGGCGAGGCGGTCGCCGTCGTGATCCGCCACGGCAGCTTCGCGACGCCCCAGGAGGCGGAGGCGAAGGGTCAGGAGCTGATGCTTCTCGGCCTGGGCAACCAGGTCGTGCGCGTGAAGTAGGCGTCCGTGGACTGGACGTTCGTCCTGGTCGCCGCGCTGGCCGTGTTCCTCGTCGTCTTCATCAAGACGGAGTTCGGTCTCTACCTCGTCATCTTCTCCATGCTGCTCTCGCCCCAGCTGGGCTCCGGCGGCGGCGGCCTCGCCGAGGGCCGCCGGATCGTCATCCGCAGCGAGGACATCCTGCTCCTGGTCGTGGCGTTCAGCTGGCTCGCCAAGACCGCGGTGAACAAGGAGCTGGGGCTGGCGGTCAAGACACGGCTCAACCGGCCGATCATCGTGTACGTCGCGGTCACCGCGGTCGCGACGCTGGTGGGCTACGCGACCGGCACCGTCCACGGCCTCGGCGGGATGTTCTACGTCCTCAAGTACGTCGAGTACTTCGTCGTCTACTACATGGTCGTGAACAACGTCACCGACCGGAAGCAGGCGTGGCGCTTCGTCGTCGCCGCGTTCGTCACCGCGGTCGTCGTCAGCCTGATCGGGATGACCCAGATCCCGGCCGGCCAGCGGGTGTCGGCGCCCTTCGAGGGCAGGGAGGGCGAGCCCAACACGTTCGGCGGCTACCTCTTGCTGATGATCTGTGTCGCGGCCGGCATCGCGCTCGAGACGGCCCGCCTGCGCCTGCGCGCGATCTGCCTGGGGCTCGTCGGCCTCATGTCGATTCCGTTCGTGTTCACGCTCTCGCGCACGTCCTACGTCGGCGCGATTCCGGCGATCCTTGTCCTGACGGTGCTCACGAGCCGCCGCCGGATGATGATCGGCGCGCTGCTGCTCGTGCTCGTCGCGTCGCCGCTGGCCATGGTGCTCTTCCCGGACGCGGTCACGAAGCGGGTCCTGTACACGTTCGAGCCCGAGCGCGGCCAGCCCACGGTGAGCGTCGGCCGGATCGGGCTCGACCCGTCCACGTCGGCGCGGATCATCAGCGTGAAGCAGGCCTTCGGCGGCTTCATGCAGCGGCCGATCCTCGGCTACGGCGTGACCGGGTTCGCGTTCATGGACCAGCAGTTCGCGCGGACGCTCGTCGAGACGGGCGTCGTGGGGCTCGCGGCCTTCCTCTGGCTGGTGTGGGCGGTGCTGAAGGTCGGCGTGGGCTCGTTCCGCGCTCTCACCGATCCGGAGGAGCGCGGTCTCGCGCTCGGGTTCGTCGCCGGCACCTTCGGCCTGCTCGGCCACGCGCTCGGCGCGAACACCTTCATCATCGTGCGCATCATGGAGCCCTTCTGGTTCTTCGCGGCGATCGTGATCGCGCTGCCGAGCCTGGCCGCCGCGGAGGCCACGGCGCCGCGCGCATCGCCGGCCCACGCCTTCAGGCGCTTCGCGTGACGCCGCCGCGCGCGGTGGCCGCGCGAGCTCGGAAGATCCGGCTGCTCGTGATGGACGTCGACGGTGTCCTGACCGACGGCCGCATGATCATCTCCGAGCGCGGCGACGAGCTGAAATCGTTCCACACGCACGACGGCGTGGCCGTCGCGCTGGCCAAGCGCGGCGGGCTCCGGACCGCGATGGTCACCGGTGAGTCGAGCCCGATCGCCAAGACCCGCGGCACCAAGCTGGGGATCGACTCGGTGGTCCTCGGCGCGCGGCGCAAGGGGGAGGTCATCGAGGCGCTGCGCACGGAGTTCGACGTGCCGGCCGACGCCGTCGCCTACATCGGCGACGATCTGCTCGACATCCCCGCGATGCAGGCGGTCGGGCTCGCGATCGCCGTCGCCGACGCGGCGCAGCCGGTGAAGGCCGTCGCGCACGTGGTCACCCGCGCCCGGGGCGGGCAGGGGGCGCTCCGGGAGTGCGTAGAGCTGCTGCTGCGGGCGCAGGGTTCGTGGCGGCGCGTCGTGGGCGCCTACGTGCGCGAGCACGGAGGTCGATGACTCCCGCTGGCGCTCCTTCCCTCAGAGGCCGCACACTCCGAAGCTTCCTGCTGCTCGGCGCGCAGAAGGCGATCGCCATCGTGGTCACCGCCGGGGGCGCGATCGCGCTGGCCCGCCTGCTCACGCCGGAGGTGTTCGGACTCTACGCGATCCTCAGCTTCGTGATCACGCTCGGCGTCCGGTTCAGCGAGCTGGGCCTCGGCGCGGCGCTGATCCAGCGGCGCGATCTCGACGCCGTGGGCGGCCTCGGCGCGGCCTTCACGGCGACGCTCGGGCTCGGGCTCTTCCTGGGCGCGGCGATCGCCGTGGCGGGGCCGCTCGTCGCGCGCTGGCCGGGCGTGTCGGCGGACGTCACGGCGCCGCTGCGGTGGCTCGCGCTGCTGGTGGTGCTGTCGGCGCTCCGGATGCCCGCCGCGGTCCTGCTGGAGCGGCGCCTCGCCTATCTTCCGTTGACGATCGCGGAGACCGCCGACACGGTGGTGTTCAACGTCGTCGCGGTCGCCGCCGCGCTCGCCGGCGCCGGGCTGTGGAGCTTCGTGGCCGGCGCGGTCGCCGCGCGGGCGGTCAACGTCGCGATCGTGTGGAGCGCGACCCGGTGGCGGCCGTGTTTGAGATTGCGCTGGCGCGAGCTCGCTCCCGTGCTCAAGTTCGGGATCCTGTTCCAGGGCAGCATCCTGATCAACATCGCCGGCGACTCGGTCGTCCCGCTCTTCGTCACCGCGGCGAGCGGCGTCGCCGCCGTCGGCCTCCTGAACTGGGCGTCGACGCTCGCATTCATGCCGCTTCAAGTCGTGTCGGTCGCCGGCCGCGTGCTGTTTCCGGCGCTGTCGAGCCTCCAGGCGGACGGCCGGAGGTTCGCCGAGGCCGTCGAGCGCGCGCTGAACCGCGTGACCACGGTGCTGTACCCGGCCGCCGCGCTGCTCCTGGCCGGCGCCGAGCCCGTCGTCCGGCTGATCTTCGGCGAGGCGTGGGTTCCGGCGGTCCCGGCGGTGCGGTGCTTCTGCCTGTCCGCGATCATCGGCGGGACCTCGACCATCCTCGTCCACGCCCTCCACAGTCTCGGGCGCGCCGACCTCGTATTCCGCCTGAACCTCGGGGGCGCCGTCCTGATCTGGGCCATGACCCTGCTGCTGGTGCCGTGGCTGGGATTCGTGGGGTTCGCCGTGGCGAGCGCCGCGCTCGCGTGCGCCTCGGTGTCCTACACGGCGCTGAGCCTGCGTCGCCTGGTTCCGATCCGCATCCTGCCGGCGGTCCGCGTGCCGCTCGTCGCGAGCCTGGGTAGCGCCGCGACGCTCGCCGCGCTCGTCGCGGTGTGGATCCACGACCTGCCGACGCTGGCGCTCGGCGCCGCGCTGTCGGCGGGCGTCTACGTCGTCCTCGCCGGCTTCGTCGGCGGCGCGGCCTGGCGGGTCGAGTTCATCGCCGACTGGCGAACGGTGCTCCAGGGATGACACCGTGAGCACCCAAGAGTGGCGAGAATGGGTGGACTGCCGGCTGTGCCGCTCGCACGACCTCCGCGTGCTCTTCGTCGCGGAGCGCTCCGACCGCCAAGTAGTCCGGTGCCGGCGATGCGAGCTGACGAGCGACGGATCGAGCGGGCAATGAGCGATACCGTCGTGGTCGTCGTCAGCTACGACACCCGCGTTCTCACGCTCGCGGCGATCGCGTCCGCCCGCGCCGCGACCGCCGGGCTCGATGCGCGCGTGATCGTGGCCGACAACGGCTCGGCCGACGGCACCGTCCCAGCAGTGCGCGCCGCGTACCCCGACGTCACCGTGCTGGAGAACCCCGACAATCCGGGCTACGGCGCTGCCATCAACCGGGCGGCGGCGACGGAGCGCTCGGCGTATCTCTGCGCCATGAACGCGGACGTCGTGCTCGAGCCCGATAGCCTCCCGACCCTCCGGCGCTTCCTCGCGGCGAACCGCAGCTGTGCCGCCGTGGGGCCGGCACTGGCGTACCCGGACGGCACGCCCCAGCCGTCGGCGAAGCGCTTCCCGACGCTCGGCCTGGCCCTGGGCGAGGTGCTCGGGATCCACTCGCTGGCGCCGCGCAACCGCTGGCGCGCGCGGTTCTACTACGCCGACCGCGATCTCACGCGCGCCGCGGAGGTCGACACGATCTCCGGCTCGGTGATGATGCTGTCCACCGACGCGTTCGAGGCGGTGCGCGGCTTCGACGAGAGGTTCCGGATGTACTTCGAGGAGACGGATCTCTGCCGACGCCTGCGCGACCGGGGCCGCTCGGTTGCGCTCTGTCCCGCGGCCGTCGCGGTCCACCGGCACGGCGCCAGCACGCAGCAGACGTCGGTGCGCCAGGTCGAGTACTACCTGAGCTACGTCCGCTACCTCCGCAAGCACCACGGCCGCGCCGCCGCGGCCGTGCTCAGAATGGCGGTGGTGGTCGCCGCGCTCGCCCGGATGGCCGGCCTCGTCGTCAAGTACCCGCCCCTCGACGGGCGCCGCGTCGCGCTGCTGTGGGCGAAGGAAGCGGCGTGCGCGCGCCTCTTGCGCTCGCTCGGGCCCTCCGGAGCGATGCGAGCGCCATGAGGGTCGCGATGGTCGAGACCGGCGGCTGGGGCGGTATCGGTCACTACACGTTCAACCTGTGCGCCGCACTGGCGGCCGCCGGCGTGGAGGTCTCGCTCCTCACCAACCGGAAGTTCGAGCTGGCCGATCGGCCGCATCGCTTCGACGTCGACGGCTGCTTCGACGGCAACGCCGGGTATCTCGGCAACGTCAAGGCCCTGCGGGCGCGGCTGGCCCGAGCTTGCCCGGACGTGGTCCACGTGCAGAGCCTGATCTCCACGCGCTTCGACGCGCTGCTGTGGCCGCTGGTGCGTCGCCGCGTGCCCCTCGCGATGACGATGCACAACGTCGCCAGCCACGAGCGCCTCCGCTGGGACGACTGGACGCTCTGGCGGTGCCTCGCCGCCGCCGACGCGGTCGTCGTCCACACGCGGCGGGCGGCGGACGTCGCGCGGCAGCGCCTGGGCGAGGGCGCGCGCATCGAGCTCATTCACCACGGCGACGCCGGCGTCCTGCAGGGCGAGTCGCGGCTCGAGCGCGCTGTTGCCCGCGCGCGGCTCGGGCT